>Ga0207664_10000010_pt1 | contig 298623 bp, 285 predicted proteins | sample LARL83metaG_FD_184349 | JGI IMG/M metagenome (GOLD analysis project Ga0207664, IMG submission 184349) | Corn, switchgrass and miscanthus rhizosphere microbial communities from Kellogg Biological Station, Michigan, USA - LAR L8-3 metaG... | ecosystem: Host-associated > Plants > Roots >...
TGCCGACCTGCTGCGGGATGGCCGCCTGGGGGGCGCCGCCCTCGACGTGTACCCCGAGGAGCCCCCAGCGAACGTCGACGAGCTCCGCGCGCTGCCCAACACGCTCCTCACCCCCCACATCGCCGGCGTCACGGAGCAGTCCAAGCGCAACATCCTCCTCAACAGCATCGCCAACGTCCGCCGGGTGCTGGCGGGAGAGAAGCCCCTCTGGGTCGTCAACGGGGTGGGCTGACGGTGGGGAAGGGGAAGCGGCCCGGGCTGGTGGTGGCCGAGGACGACGCGGTGCTCGCCAAGGTGTTGAAGATGCGGCTCGAGCTCGAGGGCTTCGACGTGCGCCTGGCGGGCGACGGCGCCGAGGCGCTCGACATGATCCGCGCGGAGCCGCCGGACCTCGTCGTCTGCGACCTGATGATGCCGGAGGTCGACGGCTACGAGGTCACCCGGCAGCTGAAGTCCGACGCGGAGCTGAAGCGCATCCCCCTTCTCATCCTGACGGCCCTCAAGGAGGCCCGGGAGCGCGACCGGCTCACGGGCCTAGGCGCCGACGGGTTCGCCTCCAAGCCGTTCGAGAGCAAGGAGCTGACGGCGAAGATCCGCGAGCTGCTCGGCTGAGGCTAGCCGCGCACCCCGTGCGGGTAGAGGAGGGGGCCCAGGAGCAGCGTCAGCACCGCGACCAGGGCGATGACGCCGATGACGGCGCCCGGGATGCCCAGCCAGAGGAAGAAGAGCTGGTAGCCGCGCTCCCTCTCGTCGACTCCCGGCGGCGCCGGCCGCGAGAGGTCGAGTGAGAGCCAGAAGAAGCCCATCAGCAGGAAGCCGAGGGCGAGGGCGACGATCCCGGTGAACATGATCGAGCGCCACCCGAGGTGCAGCAGCTGCACCCCGACGAGCCACCAGATGCCACCCGTCGTGAGGCTGGCGACGATCGAGATTAGGTAGCGGTAGATCGTCCGCCAGAAGGAGAGCTCGACGCCGGGCGCGTCGCGGGTGTCCGTGGCCAAGTCCGCGGGCGGCCCCTCAGTCGAGGGCGTCGAGGAGGATCTTGCGGATGGACTCGAGCTCCTCGAACTCCTCGATCGAGGGCTTCTGGTCGCTGTGCACCGTGTGCGGGTACTTCATCCGCTGGAGGCCGTCGATGAGGGTGCGCACCTGCTCGGTGGTCAGCGCGACCCGGTGGTACATGCGCTCGTGGTGCAGCGGGGGCCGGGTGATGGGGCCGGGCTGCAGCGACGGCGGGTTGACCGGCGCCGGGGGCGCCGCGGCGGCAGGAGGCGGCTCGGGGGCGACAGGGGCCTCGGGCTCCGGTGTGGGCGCCTCGACCTCGCGCTCCCCGACGCGGCCCGACAGGGCGTCGGCCGGCGAGATCCCGGCGGTGATGTCCGTCGCCTCGTCCTCGTGCTCGGCCTCGACACGGGTGGGGCGGAACAGCTCCTCGGAGCCGACGAGCGAGATGCGGGTGAATTTAGGCATGGGCCAGTACCTCCTCGGCCAGCTGACGGTAGGCCTTGGCCCCGTCCGTGTCCCCCGCGTATTCGAGAATCGAGCGCCCCGCGGGCGGGCACTCGGCGAACCGGATGCTGTCCTTCACGAAGAACGGGAAGACCTCAGCGCCGTAGGCCTCGCGCACCAGCTGCAGGACCTCCTGGCTGTGCAGCGTGCGCGACTTGTAGATGGTGGGCAGGATGCCGCCGACCTTGAGCCGTGGGTTCAGCTTCTCCCGCACCCGCTGGATCGAACGCTGCAGCTGCTGCATGCCCTTCATCCCGAAGTACTCGCACTGGAGCGGGATGATCACCTCCTCGGCGGCGACAAGCGCGTTGACCGAGAGGATGCCGAGGCTCGGAGGGCAGTCGATGATCATGAAGTCGTAGGAGCTCTGCAGCGGCTCCAGCTTGTCTCGGAGCAGCGCCTCGCGGCCCCACTCGTTGACGAGCTGGATCTCGGCGGCGGCCAGGTCGATGTTGGCCGGGATGAAGTCGAGGCGCATCAGCTCGGCGCGCAGGATCACCTCCCGCGCCGGCAGCTGCGGATCGAGAAGGATGTCGTAGACGGTGTGCTCGACCTCGTCCGGGCGGCGGACGCCCATGTTGATCGTGAGGTGGGCCTGGGGGTCGAGGTCGATGAGCAGAACCCGCTGGTCCTTCTCGGCAAGGCCCGCCCCGAGGTTGACGGCGGTGGTCGTCTTGCCCACCCCGCCCTTCTGGTTCGCTATTGCGATGACTCTGGCCATGTGACCGCCTGAGTTTACGTGAATACACGGGGGCTAACGATCGGGGCCGCCAATATACTCCCGGGTGTGGCGCTGATCCCCGCCTTCACGGTGCTGCTGAGCCTCGTGTTCGCGATCCAGGTGTTGCTGCAGTACCGCACCCGCCGGAAGATCTACCAGCTGACGTGGGGCTGCGCCCTGCTCTTCTGGGCCATCGCGGCCTTCCCGGAGTTCACCGCCGCTCTCTCCAGCTGGTCGGAGGTGGGGTACCGGGCGTACTACCTGTTCGGCGCGCTCCTCCTCGTCCCGTGGCTTTCCCTGGGAACGGCGGAGCTGCTCACCTCGGGGCCGGTCAGGCTCTCGTACCAGGCATTCGTCACGATCGTCACCGTTCTTTCGATAGTCGCAGCGGTCGGGATGCAGCTCCACACCGCGCACCTGGCCACGAGCCAGGCACCGAGCAACTGCGCCGTCTACTGCACCACCGAGAGCGGCTACGGCGGCCTGAACGTGCTGGCCCTGGTCCTGGCGATTGTCGGCAACACCGTGGGCACCATCGTGCTGGCCGGTGGCGCCGCCCTCTCGGCGTTCCGCGCCTTCGGGGGGCACGCGCCGCGCAACATCGCGGTGGGCAACGTCCTGATCCTCGCCGGCGCGCTTGTCGTGGCCAGCGCCTCGACACTGACCCGCTTCGGCGTGTATGAGCTGTTCTACGCGGGCCAGGCGCTCGGGATCGCGGTCATCTTCGCCGGCTTCTACGCGATCAACAACTCCGTCCGCGTGGCGCGCCCCAGCCCGGCTTGATCGACCTCAGCCTCACCCCCGAGCAGGAGCTGCTCGTCGAGACCACGCGCCGCTTCGTGCGCACCGAGTTCCCCGACGAGATCCGCGAGAACGACCGCCTCCAGCGGTACAACCCCGAGACCTTCCCGAAGCTGGCGAAGCTGGGGCTCTCCGGCGTGTCGGTGCCCAAGCGCTACGGCGGCTCCGGCATGGACTGGGTGTCGCTCGGGCTCGTGATGGAGGAGCTGGAGTACGTCGACGCCTCGCTCCGGACGGCGGCCTCGGTGCACAACGGCCTCTGCAGCACGGGGCTCCTCCAGTGGGGCAGCGAGGAGCAGAAGCAGCGCCTGCTTCGCCCGCTCGCCGAGGGCACGAAGATGGGCGCCTTCGGGCTGACCGAGCCCGACGCCGGCAGTGACGTCGCCGGGATGCGCAGCCACGCCCGCCGCGAGGGCGACGTCTACGTCCTCAACGGCGAGAAGGCGTGGGTCAGCTTCTGCGACTACGCCGACTACTTCCTGGTGTTCGCCTACACCGACCGGGAGGCCTCGCACCGCGGCATCACGGCCTTCCTGCTGGAGAGGGAGAACGCCAAGGGCTTCACGACGCACGGGTACAAGGACAAGCTCGGCCTCCGCGCGGGCAACACCGGCGCGCTCGTGTTCCAGGACGTCGAGATCCCCGCCGCCAACCGCGTCGGCGAGGAGGGGCAGGGGTTCAAGGTCGCGATGAGCTGCCTCGACGTGGGCCGCTACACCGTGGCCGCCGGCGCGACAGGCGCGATCCGCGCGTGCCTCGACATCTCCCTCGACCACTGCCACGCGCGCAAGACGTTCGGCGTCGAGATCGGCCGGCACCAGCTGGTGCAGGCGCGGATCGCGGCGATGCAGCGCGACTACGACATCGCCCGGATGCTGTACCTGAAGGTGGGCTGGATGAAGAACCGCGGCATGCGCAACACCCGCGAGACCGGGCTGGCCAAGTGGGTCGCCACCGAGGCTGCCTTCGCCGCCGCGGACTCCGCCGTGCAGGTGCTCGGCGCTTCCGGCTACTCGGGCGAGTACCCCGCCGAGCGCATCCTGCGCAACGCCCGCGCGCCCCGGATCTACGAGGGCACCAGCGAGATCCACCAGGTGATGCAGGCTGAGTACGCGCTTGGCTACCGCGAGGACCGGGCGCTGGAGCACGACCTCCCCGCCTGGGCCCCCGACTCCGAGTGACCGCTAGCGCGCCGACAGTCCCCGCGATGGGCGAAGCCCGCTACGTCACGGTTGACGGCCGCCGGGTGCGCTACCTCGAGTGCGGGGAGGGCGACCCGATGCTGCTGGTCCACGGCTGGATCGGGAGCGCCGAGAACTTCCACAAGTGGGTGCCGGCGCTGAGCGGGCGGCGGCGGATGATCATGCCCGACCTGCCGGGCTTCGGCGAGAGCGAGCCGCTCCCGGGCAAGCACACCACCGCGGCGCTGGCGACCAGCGTCGAGGCCTTCGCCAGCGCTGTCGGCCTGCGCCTCTTCGACCTCGGCGGCCTCTGCCTCGGCGCGACGGTCGCGCTGGAGCTGGCCCGGCGTGACCCCGAGCGGGTGCGCCAGCTCGTGCTGCACACGCCCATCTACGCCCGCCCGGCGCTGTCCGCCAGCTTCAAGCTGCAGACCTCGATCTTCACGGTGCCGCCCATCTTCTTCCCGTTCTGGAGGCTCGGCACCTCGCGCTTCCTCGCCGACCTGTACCGCCGCCTCTTCGTCGGCGAGACCTCCGACGTCGACCGCGTCGAGCAGGACCTGAACTTCGCCAACCAGGTGCGCTGCCTGCCGCGGGCGGCCCGCGAGTGGCTTGACGACGCGCTCGACCAGGACTTCACGGAGTGGCTCGCGCAGTGGGAGCAGCCGGTGCTGATGATCGTCGCGGGCAACGACAACATGGTCGACGTCGGCGCGATGCAGCGCCTGACCGAGTCGATGCAGACGGCCGAGGTCGTCGTCGTGCCCGACACGGGCCACGGCTGGAACGAGGCGCTGATCCAGGCGCAGTCGGCGGCGATCAGCGGGTTTCTCTCCCCGGAGGCCATCTAAGCCGCTCCGACGCGTTACGCTGGCGGCGCTGTGAGCCTCGAGACGCCGGAGATCAACACGGCGGACCTCAGGCCGTGGGCCGGTCTCGTGCCGGCGGAGGATCGCACGGCGGACGTCACCATCGCCGGGGTGCCCTTCGAAGGCGAGGCCTTCTACCGGCGCGGCACGGCGCTGGCCCCAGAGCGCATCCGGCGGCTGTCGGCGGTGATGCCGCCCGTCACCGAGACGGGGCGGCTGATCGACGTGGCGGTCCGGGACATCGGCGACGCGACCCTGTTCGAGGGCGGCGTGGAGCCGAACATCGAGCCGGTCGCGCAGTGGCTGCTCGAGCACGTCGAGGGGGTGCAGGTGGTGCTCGGCGGCGACCACACCGTCGCCATCCCGTCGGTCCTCGCCAGCCACCGCCGGCACGGCCCGGACCTGGCCGTGATCACCTTCGACGCGCACCCCGACGTCTGCGACACCTCGCACGGGTCGCGCTGGAACATCGGCTGCGCCGTGCGCCGCGCGATCGAGGTCGCGGGCATCCCGCCCGGCCGCCTCACGCAGGTCGGCGTGCGCGACTTCGACCTCGAGGAGGTGCTGTACCTCGAGGCCGAGGGGGTCAACTTCACGACGATGCGCGACGCCGCCGCGCTGCCCCCGCCGGCCATGCGTGAGCGCCTGCTCCGGGCCGTGCCGCGGGGCGCGCCGGTCCACCTCTCGCTCGACATCGACGTCCTCGACCCGGCGTTCGCGCCCGGGACGGAGATCCCGTCCGCCGGCGGCGCCACCACCCGGCAGGTGCTCGAGTGGCTGGCGGCGCTGGGCGACTGCCACCTCGTCGCTCTCGACCTGGTCGAGGTCTCACCACCCCTCGACCACAGCGACATCACCTCCTTCGCCGCCCTCAAGCTGATCTTCGAATTCCTCGGGCTGCTCGCCGAGACCCACCGTGCCGCGCCCTGAGCTAGGCGTCCCCGCCCGTGTCGACGCGCTGGTCGTCGGCGCCGGCTGCGTCGGCTGCAGCATTGCGTACAACCTGGCGGAGCGCGGGATGCGCAACGTGCTGGTGGTGGACCGCGGTGAGGTCGGGGCCGGGTCCACGGGCAGGTGCGCCGGGGGCGTGCGGCAGCAGTTCGGGACCGAGGTCAACATCCGCATCGGGATGCGCAGCGTGGAGATCCTGCGCGACTTCGAGGCGCGCGTCGGCCGCAGCGCGGACTTTCGCCAGATCGGCTACCTCTTCCTGGCCTCAGACGATGACGCGCTGGCCGAGCTCCGCCGCAACCTGGCGCAGCAGCGCGAGGCCGGGCTGGCGGACGCGCACGAGGTGGGAGTCGACGAGATCGCGCGCCTCGTGCCGGCGCTGCGCACCGACGACCTGCTCGGTGGCACCTTCTGCCAGACCGACGGCATCGCCGGCCCCAACGAGGTGACGCAGGGCTACGCCCACGCCGCCCGTGAGCGGGGCGCGCGGATCATGGAAGGCGTCGACGTGACCGCACTCGCCCCGCACGCGGGCGGCTGGCGGGTGTCGACCTCGCGGGGCGAGATCCGGGCCGGGCTCGTGGTGTGCGCGGCCGGCGCGTGGTCCGCGGCGCTCGGCGAGCTGGCCGGCACCAACGTCCCGGTCGAGCCCTACCGGCGCCACATCTTCGTCACCAAGCCCTTCCCGGGCGTGAGCCGCACCACCCCTATGACGGTGGACTTCCGCACGTCGTTCTACTTCCACCCCGAAGGCGAGGGCGCGCTCCTCGGCATGAGCGACCCGGCCGAGCCGCCGAGCTTCCGCACCGACGTGGACTGGGACTTCCTCGAGCATCTCGTCGAGCACGGCGTCCAGCGCGTGCCTTCGCTGGCGGACGCCGAGATCATGACCGGCTGGGCCGGCCTGTACGAGGTGACGCCGGACCACCAGGCGATCGTCGGCGAGGCCGCGGACGTGCCGGGCTTCTGGCTCTGCACGGGCTTCTCCGGCCACGGCTTCATGCAGGCCCCGGCGGTGGGCGAGCTGCTGGCCGACGCCATCACGGGGAAGGCGCCCGCCTTCGACATCTCCCCGCTCCGCCCCGGCCGGTTCGCCGCCGGGGAGCAGACCGAGGAGAGGGCGGTTATCTGACCGCGCCTACCTCGGGACCGGGGTGGGCGGCTGCTCGACGATCGGGCCCGGGGTGTGGTGCGAGCAGTGGAGGCGCATGTTCGCGCTCGGGAACGAGTAGAAGTACGAGCAGAAGAGGTAGTACGGCTGACCCTGGGCGTCCAGGCGGCGGTTGTCGGGGTTGACGCCGAGCGGCGCCTCTTCGACGCCCAGGATCCGGCGGTGGACGCAGCTCTCGCAGATCTTCATCGTTCGGCCCGCTGGGGTCCCGATTGTAAACAAAGCGGACGGGCTCCGCGTCCCGGCGTGGCTTAGACTGCCTCGCCATGTTCTCAGCGCGCCGCGGGGCGCACCTCCTGGCAATGGCCACCGTGGCCGCGAGCCTCTCCGCATGTGACGCGCAGCTTCCCTTCACCTCCTCCTCCGCCGTCACGTGGAATGGCGGCAGCATCTCGATGCAGGCCTACCAGGATCGCCTCAAGCTGCAGGAGTTCCTCGACCGCAAGACCGCCACCACCACGCCTCCGCCGGCGACCTCACCGCAGGGCAAGGCGGAGGAGCTCCAGCGCCAGGACCGCGTCGCCGAGGACATGGCCGACGAGCTGCTGATGGAGGCCGAGGACCAGCGCCGCCACATCATGCCGAGCGACTCCGACGTGGCCAAGCTCTTCGACGTGACGAAGTCGAGCTACCAGCCGACGTCGGGCGCCGCCACCTTCGACAACTACCTCGAGCTCTACGGCTACACCGAGGACACCTTCCGGACAGAGCTCAAACACCGGCTCGCGGAGCAGAAGCTCGAGAACGCCCTTGCGGCCCAACGCGTCGCGTCCGCGCTCGCCGACCTGAAGGCGGGCAAGGACTTCGGCGCAGTCGCGAAGACATGGAGCGACGACGAGGGGACCGCGGTGAACGGCGGCCAGGCGCACTTCAGCCCGCAGGCGCTGCAGGTCATGGACCCCAACGTGCGGCCGGGGCTGGACGGCCTCCAGCCGGGACAGCAGAGCACCCAGGCCGCGCGCGGCACCAACGGCTATTACCTCTTCAAGGTGATCAGCCGCGACGCGAACGGCGTGACCTTCCTCGTGGTGCAGGTGACGGCGCCCGTCATCGAGGCCTATCGCAAGAGCGGCCGGCCGCAGTGGTTCCGCGACTACATCTCGAAGCTCGAGAAGGACGCCGGCGTCAAGTACCACGTCGGGAGCCACGCCTGAGCTGAGGCGGCGCGGTCGACGCCGGTGAGGTGCTTCATCGCGCTGCGCACCGACGGCACGGAGCGCGAGGCGCTGCGCCCCTGGCTCGAGCGCGCGCGGTCAGACGGCGGCCTCGCGGTGACGCCGGCCGACAACCTGCACCTCACGCTCGCGTTCCTCGGGGCGATCGACGGGGGGCGAGTGGAGGCCGCGGCCGGCGCTGCCGCCAGTGGCGCCGCGGCCGCGGGACCCGGCTGGCGCGTGAGGTGGGCGGGCCACGGCGTCTTCGGTGGCCGGGCCCGCCCGCGCGTGCTGTGGGTCGGCGTGGATGACGCGGAGAGCACGCTCGCCCGTGTCCACGCCGCGGTCTCCGAGAGGCTGCGGGCCGAAGGGTTCGAGGTCGAGTCCCGCGCCTTCCGGCCGCACCTCACCCTCGCGCGGGCGCGGCGCCCCCTGGCAGGCGACGAGGCGGCCGGGGTCCTGCGCCTGCTCGACAGCGTCGAGGTGCCGGTCCCTTCGCTCGTCCGGTCAGTGGCGCTCTTCCAGTCCCACCTGGGCGCCGGGCCGGCGCGGCACGAGGTGGTCGCCGACTTCCCGGTCTAAGACTCCTCCGTGGTGGGAGGGATGTACTCCGGGGCGCCGTCAAGCCCGACCGGCGCCGAGGCGTCGACGAAGCTGGCGTCAGGGCCGGCCGCGGCGCTCGCGGGCGGTGGGGCTGCGGGCGCGGGCGGCGGCGCGGCCGGGGGCGCGGCCGGGGGCTCCGCCGGCGAGGCCTCGATCACACGAGGGGTTGGCTGGTAGATCTCGCGGTCGGCGCTCGGGGGCGCCGGGTCCAGGGTCGTCGGGTCGAACGGCGGCTCGGGCGCGACCACCGCGGCGACCCTCCTCCGCAGCCCGGCGAAGAGCACGGCGCGCCAGCCCAGCAGGATCCCGAGGAAGACCAGGCAGGCGATCCCGAGGCCGACGTACAGCGCCAGGCGGTACGCGGAGATGCCGCCATCCTGCGCCGGCGGCGGGATGGTGGTGAGCACCGCCGGGGAGGCCCCGCCCCCGGCAGCGGCGGTGGGCGCCGGTGAGGGCGAAGCCGCACCCGCCGCCGACGTCACGGGGGTGCGGGCCGGGCTGGCCGCCGGCGACACGCGGGCCGGCGACGCGGGCGCGGACGGCGCCGGGGGGGTCGCGGTAGGCGTCGGCGCCGGGGAGCGAGGCGTCGCGGTGGGACTCGGAGTGGGGACCGGAGTTGGGGCCTGCGAAGGGCTGGACGAGGGCTTGCCGTGCCCTGACGGCTGGGCCAGCGGGGCGGCGGCGGCCGCCGCTGCGGGCACAGAGAGCGACAGCAGGGCGGCCGCGCCCAGCGCGGCGAGAGGGACAAGCGCCCCCCGCCTCGTACCGCCTCTTCGTGTGCTCATGGCCTGGCGAATGGCGCGCCCGGAGAGATTCGAACTCCCGACTTCGACGTCCGTAGCGTCGCGCTCTAATCCACTGAGCTACGGGCGCGCAACACGCCGATTCTACGTGGGCGGCGCTCCCGCGCGGCCGACGCCGTGAACCAGGTCCGGTCGGGGTCGAGCCAGCGGCCAAGCCGCAGCCCCGCCCGCTCGAGCTCCGAATCCAGGGCGGCGTCGTCCAGGACGCGCGAGCGAAACGGGTGTCGCCAGCGGCGCCGTGCCGCCTGGTACTCGACTGCACCCAGGACCAGTCCGCCCGCCACCGAGGCGTCCCGGACGGCCGCGGAAACCTGCTTGGACATGTGCCGGCGGCGGCCCAGACGGGCCAGGAAGGCCGGCTCCAGCCAGCGCGGGTCGAGGCGCTGCGCGATGACGACGCCGCCCGGCGCCAGGTGGACGCGGCAGGTCCGGAGGAAGGCGGCCCGCGTCGCGTCGGACGCGACGTTGACGAGGTGGCTGGCCAGCAGCACCGCGTCGAAGCGCCGGGCGAGGCGCAGCGTGGCGATGTCCGCCAGGACCTTCTCCACGCCCTCGACGTGGCTCAGCATCTCGGTCGAGTTGTCGACTGCGACGACGTCGTAGCCACGGGCCACGAGGCCCCGGGTCATCCGGCCGGCGCCGCTACCCAGCTCGAGGAGCGCCGCCCCCGGCGGGACCGCCTCGGCCACGAGCTCGACCTCGCCCATGGAGGGCAGCAGCGTGTACAGCTCAACCGGCGAGCCGTCCGGTGCCCTCCCTGGCTCGGGCTCAGGCGCTGGAGACGACCGTTCGGTCCCTTCGCCTCACGCCCGGCGCCTGGCCGACGCCGTCCGGGCGTGCCGTCCCACCGCGCGCCGCCGCGCGGGCCGGTGCGATGGGGCCCGCCGCGGACGGTCGGGGCCGGCGGCTCGCGGCGTCGGGGCGACGTCCCAGCACTGGTCCAGGAACTCCGAGATCGCGTCGGTCAGGCGCTCCGGCCGGAAGCGGAGCTCGTAGATCGACTCCGCCTCGACGAGCATTGCGTTCGGCATCTCCTGAGCCAGCATCTCCGCGTCCCCGAGCGGGTGGATGGGGTCGCCGGGATGGCCGAGCACCAGGGCAGGGTGCTCCAGCCCGCGGCGGACGGCGGGGCCGGGCGCGATCCGGCCCATGAACAGGCCCTGCAGGATGTACTCGCTCGCGCTGTGGTCCTGGCCGACGGCGTCCACGACGATCTTGCCGAGCAGTGGCAGCGGGTCGCGCGGGACGAGCCGGAAGAGACTCGACATCAGGTTGACCACCGGCCGGGCGTACTTCAGGGCCGTCAGCAGGGGGGTGAACGCCAGCACCGCGCCGTACGTGCCGTGGTCGAGGACGGGCATCTCGATGACGAGCCCGTTGGCCCGCTCGGGGGCGATGGCGGCGAACTCGAGCGTGACGTTGGCCCCGAGGGAGGTGCCGCCGACCACCGCCTGGCGCAGGCCGAGGTGGTCGAGAAGCGCCACCACCTGCTCGGCGAACTGGGTCATCGAGTACCGCCACATGTCCTTCGGACGGTCCGACCAGCCGTGGCCCAGGAGGTCCAGGGTGACCACCCGGTTGCCGCGCCGCGCGAGCTCCTGCGCGAGTGGCTCGTGCATCCGCTGCGACAGCAGCTGGCCGTGGATCAGGACGAAGACCCGATCGCCGGAGCCGAACTCCGTGTACACCAGCCGTTGCCCATCGACCTGGAAGCTAGGCACGGGGTTAGATTACCCAAAGCACTGATGAGCCCCTTTCTCAGCCCCGTTGAGTTGGCGGAGCTGCTCGCCCTCCCGGTTCCGTTCGCCGACCCGCCGCTACCCATCGCGGACAGGGCCGCGGACGCGGGCCTGTTCGGCCCCGGGTCGGTCACCTGGCGCGTCCTCCGCGAGCCGCTGCTCATCCTCGCCGGCGGGCGGGCGCTCCTGCTCCAGGCGGCGCACCCGCACGTGGCGCAGGGCGCCATCGAGCACAGCGCGTACGCCGAGGACCCGTTCGGGCGGCTGATGCGGACCTTCGACTGGGCGGGGGCCGTCGGCTTCGGCACGACGCGCGAGGCGCGCGCCGCCTCGGCGAAGGTCAACCGCCTCCACCGGCGCGTCGCCGGCCGGCTCCCGCGGGCCAACGCCACCGGGAAGGTCAAGGCCGGCAGCGCCTACTCCGCAATGGACGAAGACCTGCTCCTCTGGGTGCACGCCACCTTTGTCGACACCCTGCTGGTCGCGCACGACGTCCTCGTGGGCGGGCTGACGGAGGCGGAGCGCGACGAGTTCGTGCACGAGTGGGAGCCGGTGGCGCGCCTGATGGGCGTGCCGCGGCGCCTGCTCTGGCCCGACCGGGCCGCGCTGCGGAAGTACGTCCATGCCCAGATAACGCGGGGCCCGGCGCGCCCGGGCGAGGGCTCACGCCTCGTCGCGCGGACGATTACGCGCCCGCCGCTGCCGACGCGCCTGCTGGCGCCGGCGTGGGACCTCCTGATGTTCTTCACGTACGGCTTTCTCCCGCCGGAGACCCGGCGCGATTACGGCTTCACCTGGACCCCGGCCCACGCGGCCGCCTTCCGCGGCGCCACGCTCGCGGTGCGTGGCGCGCGGGCAACGCTGCCGCGCCGGCTGCGGTACGCGCCCGTCTACGACTTCGCGCTGGCTCGAGCCACGGGCGCGCTAGACGAGCCCCACCAGCTCCGGCAGCACCTCGCCGATCGGCCGGCGCAGCACGGCCGACGCGTCCGCGTCGAACGGCGTCGGCTCAGCGTTGAGGATCGCCAGCCTGGCCCCGCCTGAGAGCGCCACCGGCACCATCCCCGCGGCGGGGTAGACGCCCAGGGACGTCCCCACCGCGAGGAGCACGTCGGCGGCGGCCGCCCCGGCCATCGCGCGCTCGAGGTCAGACGCCACGAGGCTCTGCCCGAACGAGATGGTGGCGGACTTGAGGATGCCGCCGCACGAGCGGCAGGGTGGGTCCTCCTCGCCGGCGCGGACGCGCTCCAGGGCGCGCTCCATCGGGGCGCGCTCACCGCAGCGCATGCACACCACCTCGCGCATGGTGCCGTGGATCTCCACCAGGATGTCCGGCGACGTGCCGGCGGCCTGGTGCAGCCCGTCGATGTTCTGCGTGACGAGCAGGTGCAGGCGTCCTTTGCGCTCGAGCTCGGCGAGCGCCCGGTGCCCGGCGTTCGGCTTCGCGCCCCACGCCGGGTGGTCGAGGCGGGAGCGCCAGGAGAGCCGCCGCACCTCCGGGTCGGACATGTAGTAGCGGATGTCGGACATTCGCTCGGCCTTCGGGTCCTTCGTCCACACCCCGTTCGGGCCGCGGAAGTCCGGGATGCCGGACTCGGTCGAGATGCCGGCGCCGGTCAGCACCACCACCGCAGAAGCGTCGCGGAGCCAGGTCGCGACGTCGGCCGGCGACGCCCCGGTGGTGGAGGTCTGCGTCAGGTGGCGGCCGGCTCCCGCACGGTCTCCGGCGTCGAGGCGGTGCCGGACTCGGGCAGCCGGTAGTCCTTGAAGCGGTCGCGCAGGACCTTCTTGTCGAACTTCCCGACCGAGGTCTTCGGGACCTCCTCGATGAACACGACGTCGTCCGGCAGCCACCAGTTGGCGACCTTGCCGCGGAGGTGCTCGATGACCGCGTCCTTCGTGAGGGTCGTGCCCGGCCGGGGCACGACGCAGGCCAGCGGCCGCTCGTCCCAGCGCGGGTGCGCCACGGCGATGACGGCCGCCTCGGCGACGTCGGGGTGCGACATGATGAGGCCCTCCAGCTCGACGCTCGAGATCCACTCGCCGCCTGACTTCACCAGGTCCTTGGTGCGGTCGGTGATGCGGATGTACCCGTCGGCGTCGACGGTGGCCACGTCGCCTGTCCGGAGCCAGCCGTCGATGAACTTCTCGGCGCCGCTCGGGTCGTTGTAGTAGTCCGCCGCTATCCAGTTGCCGCGCACCTGGATCTCGCCGACAGCCTGCCCGTCCCAGGGCAGCTCGTTGCCCTCGTCGTCGGCCAGGCGCAGCTCGACGCCCGGCAGGACGCGTCCCTGGCTCGTCAGCACGTTGTCGAGGTCGTCCTCGGAGAGCTCGGCGTGCCTGGCCAGCGGGCGGCACAGGGAAGCCAGGGGGTTGGTCTCCGTCATGCCCCACGCGTGGATGACGCGCACGCCGAACTCGCGGTGGTACGCCTTCTGCAGTGCGGGCGGCACCGCCGACCCGCCGCAGACCAGGCGGTCCAGGTGCGTCAGCTGCGCCTTCGCCGCCTTCATCGGCTCGAACGTCCCGAGCCAGATCGTCGGCACGCCGAAGCCGAGGGTCACCTGGCGGTCCACCATCATCTGCGTCAGCGCGTCAGGCGTCATGAAGCGCGACGGGAACACCAGCTCGCAGCCCTGCATCAACGCGGTGTGCGGGATCCCCCAGCAGTTCGCGTGGAACATCGGCACGATCGCCAGCGCCGTGTCGCGCTCGCTGAGCGCGATGGAGTCGACGTTCGCCGACATCATGGCGTGCAGCACGTTCGAGCGGTGGCTGTACACCACCCCCTTCGGGTGGCCCGTGGTGCCCGACGTGTAGCACATGCCCGCGGCGTTGCCCTCCGGCACGTCGGCGAACTCCGACTCGGGCTCCGCGGCGATCAGCTCGTCGTAATCGAGCGTCCCCGGCGGCAGGGCGGCGCCGGTGTCGTTGATGACGATCGTCTTGGCGATCGCGCCGTCGAGCTTCGCCGCGACCTTCTCCCAGGCCGACCACAGGCTGAGGTCGACGATGACCACGCTGTCGGCCGCGTGGCGGACGATGTACGCGACGTCGTCCGGGAACAGCCGGATGTTGAGCGTGTGCACGATCGCTCCCATGCCCGGGACCGCGATCCACGTCTCGAGGTGGCGGCTGTGGTTCCAGCAGAACGTCGCGACGCGGTCGTCGGCCTTGACACCGAGCTTGCGCAGGGCGGTGATGAGTCGACGCGCTCGCGCGACAACCTCGCCGTACGTGGTGAGGTCCATGCCGGCGTCGGTCTTCGTCGCCACCGTGCGCGAGCCGTGCAGTCGCTCGGCGTGCCGCGCCAGCATGGGGATGTTGAGGGGATGCTCCTGCATCAGGCCCTTCATTTCGCGCCTCCTCTCACTCGCCCGCGCACCGCCCCGGGTGCAGTCCGGATTGTATTCCGCTGGGAGCCTCCCCCCGGCTGCGGTGAGGTGGTTAGGGGGCGAGAGCTGTCTGGTTCGAGACGCGGAGCGCGACCACGATGAAGCGGGGGTCCTGGTCGCGCCAGCCGTTGCAGGTCTGCAGGGTGAGCCGGTCGTCAGTGGTGGGGTACGTCCAGCGCAGGTCCCGCCAGTCGACGCTGGTGTGCAGCTGCGAGACGCGGTACTGAATGGTCTTGCCGCTGCCGAAATCGATGGTGATCGTGTCGCCGATGTGCAGGTTGTGGAGGTTCCAGAACATCCCGGGTCGCGCGTGCGCGTACACGTAGCTGTTGCCCGAGCCAGGGTTGGAGACGCCCAGCAGGTGGTCGGCGCCGGGATAGGTGAAGGCCTCGTACTTCACGGGCGGCGTCTTGCCGTCACCCTTGACGAGGAGCAGGTTGATGCCGACCTTGTCGATCTTGATCCGCGGGTAGCCGGACTCCTGCTTGGGCCCGAACGGGTTGACGGAGTCGATGAGCGCGCCGACGCCTCCCGGGATCTCCGTGATGCTCGGGGCGCCGCCGTCCGGCGGGGTGGCCAGCTGGACGCCGTACATGACCGCCCCGGCGACGATCAGCGCGAACGCCAGGAGCAGCGCGATCGAGCGCGGCTGGCGGATCCAGCGCGCCGCCGCGGCGGCGCGGGCGCGTAAGGGGACGTGGGGGCGCGGGGCGCGGGGCTCCGCCAGGCTCTTCGGCGACGCCGGGCGCGGGCGCGGCATCGCGACCGGGCCGAAGCGGCGCGGGCTCGGCGGGGCGGGGGGCGCCGCCTCTGCGACGGGCGCCGCGGCTGCAGTGGCGGCCTCGGGGGCCTCGACCAGCGCTGCCTCCGGCCCCGACGCCGGCGTCGACGTGGGCGCCGCCCTGGCGGCGCGAACCGGCTTGGGAGCCGGCGGCTCGGGCATCGCCGCCGGGCGCGGCCGGGCGGCTGCCGGGGGGATTGGGGCCGCGGGCTTGGGCCTGGGCGTGGCCTGCGCCCGGGGCGCGGGCTTGGCCGCGGGCGCCGGGGCGGCGCTCGACGGCGGCGCGGCCTTCACGGGCGTCGCCCTGGGCGGTGGCGTGGCCTTCGCCGGCAGGACGGCCTTCGTCGCCGACGCAGGCTTCGGTGGAGCGGCTGCCTTCAGTGCCGGCGCGGCGGGCTTCGGTAGTGGCGCGGCCTTCGCGACCGGCGCCACCTTCGTGACCGGCGCGGCCTTCGCGACCGGCGTCGACTTCGCGACCGGCGCCGCCTTCGCGGGGGCGGGGGAGCCCTTGGCCCGGCTCGCCGGCTTCACCTCCGCGGCGGCGGCGGGGCGGGGGGGCTTCGCTACCGGGGCTGGTGGGGGCGTGACGGCGCGGCCGCTCGCCGCCCGGCCGCCGGCCGGGCGTGCTGACGCCGGGGTGGGCGCGTCACCCGGCTTTGATGCGGCCCGCTTCGGGCTGGGCTCTGCCGAGTCCTTCGTCCACCGCGCGTCCCTGCTGGCCCCGCCCTTCCCCGGGCGCGCGGGCTTGTCACGCGATGCCATGGAGCGGATTTCATCGTACCCCGGGGCGCGCCGGACTTTCAAAGTGGAACTCTCCGTGGCCTTCATCGGCTGAACTGGGTGGTGGGTAGACTCCAGCGGTGATGCAGGTCAGCGTGGAGCGCCGGCCCGGGTCGGTGGTCGCGCTCGACATCGAGGTCCCTTCGGAGCAGGTGGAGCGCGCCATCGAGCGGGCCTACAGCCGCCTTGCGCCCCAGGTCAAGATCCCCGGGTTCCGACCCGGCAAGGCCCCGCGCAACCTCGTCGAGCAGCGCATCGGCTGGCCCGCGCTGCGGGAGCAGGCCATCGAGATCCTCGTCCCGGAAGCGGTGACCGAAGCCGTCACCGAGCAGAGGCTCGACGCGATCGAGACGCCGCGGGTGCAGGTCGACACCTTCGAGCGCCTGCAGCCGGCGAAGTTCAAGGCCGAGGTCACGGTCAAACCCGAGGTGGTCCTGGGTGACTACCGCGCCATCAGGGCGCCGCTGCCCGAGGTCGAAGTCGGCGAGCGGCACGTGGAGGAGGCGGTCGACTCGATCCGCGAGCGGTTTGGGGAGCTCGTGCCGGCGGGGAGCCGGCCGGTGCAGGACGGGGACCACGTCGTCGTCGACCTCGAAGTGCTGCGCGACGGCGCCCCGGTCGACGACCAGCCCTCCGCCGACCAGCAGCTCGACGTCAAGGCGGACCAGCTCATCCCGGGGCTGCACGAGGGCCTCGTGGGGATGGCGCAGGGCGAGACCCGCGACATCCCACTGACCCTGCCCGAGGACTACCGGCGCACGGAGCTCGCCGGCAAGGACGTGGTCTTCCGGGTCACCGTCAAAGAGGTGAAGGAGCACGTCCTCCCGCCCGTCGACGACGAGCTGGCCCGCCTTTCGGGTCTCGGGCAGACGCTCGATGAGCTGAGGCAGGAGCTCGAGTCGCGCCTTCGCGCGGTGGCGCAGCGGGATGCGACGTTCAAGCAGCAGAAGGACGCGCTGGACGCGCTGGTGGCGCAGAGCACCGCCGACGTCCCCGAGGTCCTCGTCCACGAGGAGATCGACCGCGAGATCCGCAACCTCGCCCTCGACCTGCAGCAGCAGGGCCTGGACTTCGAGCGTCTCGTCGAGTACGGCGGCGTCGACCTGGAGAAGATGCACGAAGAGGCCCGCCCGCGGGCGGTGGACCGCGTCCGGCAGGAGCTGGCGCTGGAGGCGCTCGCCGACGCCGAGCACCTGGACCCGAGCGAGGCGCACCTGGAGGCGGAGGCTCGTCGCACCCTCGCGGGGTCAGAGGATTCGGAGCGGCTTGTCGGCTCCGACCGGGTCCGGGCCTACGTCCGGGAGCGGCTCCGCCTCCAGTGGGCCCTACTGTGGCTTGCCGCCAACGCCCGGGGTGAGGCGTGGGCCCCGCCGACCCCGGAAGAGCTCGCCGCGGAGGCCGATCTTGCCGCCACCGCGGCGGCCGGCGAGGTCCTTGAAGCGCCGGGCCTCGAGGCCGGATCCGCGCCCGTCATCCAGACCGAGCCGGCCGCCTCGCCCGTGCCTGAAGAGGCCGTCCCCGACGAAACCGGAATGGTCGAGATCTGAACGCTGTTGCAACAACCGTCTTAAGGAGTATTGGGAGCCAAGATGCCGGTGAGTAATATGGGATTCGTGGACCGCCCCAGCAGCTACCTCGTCCCGATGGTCATCGAGTCGACCAACCGGGGCGAGCGCGCCTTCGACATCTACTCGCGCCTGCTGAAGGACCGCATCATCTTCATCGGCACGCCGATCGACGACCAGATCGCGAACCTGGTGATGGCGCAGCTGCTGTTCCTCGAGGGCGAGGACCCCGAGAAGGACATCAGCCTGTACATCAACAGCCCGGGCGGCATCATCACCGCGGGCCTGGCGATCTACGACACGATGCAGTACATCAAGCCGCGCATCTCCACCATCTGCATGGGGCTGGCGGCCTCGATGGCCGTGCCGATCCTTGCCGGTGGCACGAAGGGCATGCGCTTCGCCCTGCCCAACACGCGGATCATGATCCACCAGCCTTCCGGTGGTTTCCAGGGACAGGCGGCGGACATCGAGATCCAGGCGCAGGAGGTCCTGTTCCTCAAGGAGCGCATCAACGAGATCCTGGCCAAGCACACGGGTCAGCCGCTGGAGCGGATCGCCACGGACAGCGACCGCGACCGGTGGATGAAGCCCGAAGAGGCCAAGGAGTACGGGATCATCGACGACATCATCCAGCGTCACGAGAAGGCCGACGAGATCCAGACCATCGTCGGCGAGAAGCTGGAAAAAGACTCTAAGCTCGACACCAAGACCGGCGAGAAGGCCGAGGTCGGGGCCAAGGCTTAGCGCCACGAAGCCAGGGTCAATCTAGCGAGGTGGAGTAGCCGGTGAACGAAAGAGAAGAGCGCCGGAGGCACACCCGCTGCTCCTTCTGCGGGAAGGGGCAGGACCAGGTGCGCAAGCTCGTGGCGGGCCCTGGCGTGTACATCTGCGACCAGTGCATCGACCTCTGCCAGGAGGTCCTCGAGGAGGACACGCGGCAGACGTCGAACAAGCGCGGCAAGGCGGGCCTGATCCCCAACCCGCAGACCATCTGCGCGCAGCTGGACCAGTACGTCGTCGGGCAGGACCACGCCAAGAAGGTGCTGTCGGTCGCCGTGTACAACCACTACAAGCGGATCGCCCACTCGAAGACGCCGAGCGAGGTCGAGCTGCAGAAGTCGAACGTGCTGCTCGTCGGCCCGACGGGCTGCGGCAAGACATTCCTCGCGCAGACGCTGGCGAAGATCATCGACGTCCCGTTCTCCATCGCCGACGCCACGTCGCTGACCGAGGCCGGCTACGTCGGTGAGGACGTCGAGAACATCCTGCTGCGCCTCATCCAGGCGGCCGACTTCGACATCTCGCGCGCGGAGCGCGGGATCATCTACATCGACGAGATCGACAAGATCGCGCGCAAGTCCGACAACCCGTCGATCACGCGCGACGTCTCCGGCGAGGGCGTGCAGCAGGCGCTGCTGAAGATCCTCGAGGGCACCATTGCCAACGTCCCCCCGCAGGGCGGCCGCAAGCACCCCCACCAGGACTTCATCCAGATCAACACCACCAACATCCTGTTCATCTGCGGCGGCGCGTTCGATGGGCTGGAGCAGATCATCGAGAGCCGCCTCGGGCACAAGGTCATCGGCTTCGGCAGCGACGCGAAGAGCGTGCGCAACAAGGACCGGACCAAGCTCCTGCGCGAGGTGCAGCCCCCCGACCTGCTGAAGTACGGCCTGATCCCCGAGTTCATCGGCCGGTTGCCGATCGTCGTCTCCGTCGACTACCTCGACGAGAGCGACATCATCCGCATCCTCACCGAGCCCAAGAACGCGTTCGTCAAGCAGTACAAGAAGTTCTTCTCGCTGGACGACGTCGAGCTGGAGTTCGAGGAGGCGGCGCTCCGCGCCATCGCCCGCAAGGCGCTGGCCCGCGGCACCGGCGCGCGCGGGCTGAAGTCCATCATCGAGGAGGCCCTGCTCAACTCGATGTTCGAGGTGCCGTCGCGCAGCGACATCAAGAAGTGCGTCATCACCGAGGACTCGATCACCCAGGGGGTGGAGCCGGTCATGGTGCTGGCGGAGCGCAACATCGTCGAGGAGCTCCCGGAACAGACCGCCTAGCCGTAGGTGGGGGGTATGTTGGGTGCGATGCCCAACGACGACCTCGTAGACGAGCAGATCCGGTACTACGACGCGCGCGCCGCGGAGTACGACCGCATGCTGGAGGGGGAGGGGCGCTACGACCTCGACGCGCGCCCGCGCGAAGACCGGGACAGCGTCGAGCTGGCCACGGTGGCGGCGGCCTATGAACGCGACCCCCTCACCGGCGACGTGCTGGAGGTCGCCTGCGGCACGGGCTGGTGGACCATGCGCCTCGCGCGCCACGCCACGTCGGTCACCGCGCTCGACGCGTCCGCGGAGATGCTGGCAATCCACGCACGTCGCGTCACGGCGTCGAACGTCGCGCGGCACCAGGCCGACATCTTCGCCTGGACCCCGGACCGGGCCTACGACGGCGTGTTCTTCAGCTTCTGGCTGTCGCACGTGCCGCCGGACCTCTTCGAGCGGTTCTGGGCGCTGGTCGCTCGGTGTCTTCGTCCTGGCGGTCGCGTGTTCTGGGTGGACGAGTTCGAGTGGGACGCGCGGGACGGTGTTGAAACCAGCCTGGACGACGCCCGGGGCGGCACGCTGCGGCAGCTCGAGGACGGGCGCGCGTTCAGGCTGGTGAAGGTCTACCTGCGGCCCGAGGAGCTGCAGCGGCGCCTCGCCGGGTTGGAATGGGAGGCGAGCATCACCCCGGTCGGGTCCCGGATGTACTTCGGGAAGGCGGCCCTCCGCTAGGGCACCAGCGCGAATGCGTCGCTAACCTTATTGCCACCATGGCAGTTCCCAAGGGGCGCAAGGCGGAGGCCAGGTCCTGGCGGCCCCAGGACGTCGAGGCGCGCATGTACGCCGAGTGGGAGGCGGCGGGCTATTTCACCGCGGACCCGGCGAGCGAGAAACCGAAGTTCAGCATCGTGCTCCCGCCACCCAACATCACCGGCGAGCTGCACATGGGCCACGCGACGAACCACACGGTGCAGGACGTGTACTGCCGTTACAAGCGGCTGCGCGGCTACGAGGTGCTGTGGCTGCCGGGCACCGACCACGCCGCGCTGGCCACCAACGCCATCATCGAGCGCCAGCTCGCGGCGGAGGGGACCTCGAAGGAGAAGATCGGGCGGGCTGCGTTCGACAAGCGCGTCAATGACTGGTACGCGAACTACGGCGCGCGGATCCTCGTCCAGGAGCGTCGCCTCGGCCTGACGTGCGACTGGTCGCGCACGCGCTTCACCATGGACGCGGCCTATGTGAAGGCGGTGCGCGAAGCCTTCGTCAGGCTCTACAACGAGGGCTACATCTACCGCGGCCCCCGGATCGTCAACTGGTGCCCCAACTGCCAGTCGTCGATCTCCGACCTGGAGATCGACTGGCGGGAGCACGAGGACACGCTCTACCACATCCGGTACGAGATGGCCGACGGCGTCGGCGCGCTCAACATCGCGACGGTGCGCCCGGAAACCATGCTGGCGGACACCGCCGTCGCGGTCAACCCGGACGACGAGCGGTACCGGCACTTCGTCGGGAAGAGCGCGATCCTGCCGATCGTCGGACGCGAGCTGCCGGTGGTGGCTGACGCCTATGTCGACGTCGCTTTCGGCACCGGCGCCCTGAAGGTCACCCCCGGGCACGACCCGAACGACTACGAGATCGGCCAGCGCCACGGCCTCGAGGTGCTGAGCGTGATCGAGAAGGACGGCACGATCGCCAGCGCCGACTACGTGCCCGACGAGCTCCGGAGCCTGTCCCTCCTCGACGCGCGGCGCCGGATCGTCGACATGCTGCGCGAGACCGGCCACCTCGAAGGCACCGAGCCGTACGTGCACGAGGTCGGCCACTGCGACCGCTGCGGCGAGGTGATCGAGCCGCTCGTGGACGAGCAGTGGTGGTGCGCGATGAAGGACCTCGCGGCCCCCGCCATCCGCGCGGTGGAGAGCGGCCCCATCAAGTTCACCCCCGCGAAGTGGACGAAGTCGTACCTGGACTGGATGCGCAACCTCAAGGACTGGAATGTCTCGCGCCAGATCTGGCTCGGACACCGCATCCCCGTGTACTACTGCGACGCCGGCCACGGCGAAAAGCTCGCCAGTGGCATGCACGCGGACAGCCCCGAGATGGAGTCCGCCTTTGCCGGGGCACCGGAGATCACGACCGAGACGTACACGTTCGCATCCGTCGACGAGCCCGCCGCGTGCCCCGTCTGTGGTGGCACCGAGATCCGCCAGGACCCGGACGTGCTCGACACGTGGTTCAGCTCGGCCCTCTGGCCGTTCGCCACGATGGGATGGCCCGACGCGGGCACCCCCGAGCTTCGCGCCTTCTACCCCACGCAGGTCCTCGGCACGGCCGCCGAGATCATCTACCTCTGGGTGGCGCGGATGATCATGACCTCGCTCAAGTTCATGGACACGATCCCCTTCGACACGGTCCTCATCCACACCACGGTGCTCGCCGCGGACGGTTCGCGGATGAGCAAGTCGAAGGGGAATGGCGTCGACCCGGTGGCGCTCGTCGACAAGTACGGCGCCGACGCGGTGCGGGCCTGGTGCACGGAGGTCGCGCTGCCGCGCCAGGACGTGCGCTTCAACGAGGTGCGTATCGACGCCTACATGCGCTTCGCCACCAAGCTCTGGAACATGCGCGCGGTCGTGCAGGGTGGGATCGAGGGCGTCCATCTCGAGACCCCGGTGGAGATCACGGACCCCTTCGACAGGTGGATACTGTCCCGCCTTGCAGGCGTGATCGAGCAGGTCGAGGACGCGCTCGAGGGCTACCGGCCCGGCGAGGCGATCAGCACCCTGCGCGACTTCGCGTGGAGCGAGGTCGCGGACTGGTACCTCGAGGTCATCAAGCCGCGTCTCCGGCTCGAGCCGGATGACCGGCAGCGCATTGCCGCGGCGCGCACCGCGCTGGTCGTGCTGGACTGCATCATCCGCATGGCGCACCCCTTCATGCCGTTTGTCACCGAGGCCATCTGGAGCGAGCTCGTGCCGGGCCGCGAGCCCCTCCTCGCGCGCCACGACTCACCTCTCTGGCCGGCGTCCCAGTGGGAGCGCGACGAGGCCCTGGAGATCGCGGTGGTCGCGTTGATGGAGGCAGTGACGGCGCTCCGCGACGCCCGCAAGGACCTCGGGTTCCAACCCCAGGAGAAGGCGCGCGTCGGCGCGCTGCGGGTCGCCCCCGACGCCGCCTCCGACCTGCTCGACTCGCCCGCCGGGCGGGCGGCCGTCGAGTGGCTCGCGCGGGTCGAGTTCGCGCACGAGCTCGACGCCCAGCCCGCCCGCAGCCTGATCGTGCGCGGCCTCGAGCTGACCATCGCCGCCCGCGACGCGACCGCGGGCTTCGACCGCTCGAACCTCCGCCACGAGCGCGAGAAGGTGGCCGCGGAGGTCGAGCGCCTGCGCGCGATGCTGGCGAACGGCGCGTTCGTGGAGCGCGCGAAGCCTGACGTCGTGCAGAAGACCCGCGACCAGCTCGCCGACGCCGAGCAGCGCCTCGTCCTCATCGACAGGGCCGTCGGTGCTTAGCCACCTCGCGCCGCTCCTGTGGATCGCGGCCGTCTACGCGGTCCTGGTCTGGCTGGCGATCGCCTACTGGGCGCTGCGGGACGCGCGGGCCAGGTCGCAGAGCGCCACGTTCCACACCTTCGCGATGGGGGTGAACCTCGCCCTCCCGTTCCTCGGCCTGCTCATCTACTTCCTCGTGCGCCCGGGCATGACCCTCGCCGACATCCGCGCCCTCGAGCTCGAGCAGGAGGTGCTCGCGGCCGGGCCCGAGGACGGGCCTGAGGCGCGCCCCTGCCCTGCCTGCGGGCGCGAGATCGAGGCCGACTTCGTCCTCTGCCCGTACTGCCATACGCGTTTCGCGAAACGCTGCCCGCGCTGCGCGCGCATGGTGCGCCTCGGCTGGGGCCTGTGTCCGTACTGCGCCACCCCGCTCGAGCTCGGCACCGTTCCCCGCGCCGCCGGGCAGGGCTAGCCACCGGCAGCATCGGCGACCGTTGGGGCTGATCGCAACCGCGCTCGCCCCGGTCGGCGTCCTCCTCGTGGCCGCCGCGCTGGTCGCCTGGCGGCCGTGGCAGGGGTGGCTCTTCGTGGCCGAGGCCGCGACGCTGGTCGCGCTCGTGGTGGTCGGCGAGGCGGCGGCCCAGGCCCCGCTGGTGGTGACCCTGTACACCCTGCTCCCCGGCGTGGCCCTCCAGTTCCGCGTCGACGTCCTCGGCGTCGTCCTCGCCGGCATCCCCGCGGCAATCGGCGCCCTCGCCGGCCTGGCTGAGCTGCTGGCGCCGCTCGATTCGAGCTCGCGGGCTCGCGCGTGGCTTCTCGTCGCGCAGGCCGGCGTCGTCTTCACCGTGATGGCGTCGGGCCTGGCGACGATGGCCGCGGCGTGGGCGGGCACCGTGGTGGCGCTGACGCTGGCCACCGTCCTGACCCGCCGCGAACACGTCCCCGCCGGTGCCGCTAGGCGCTTCGGTCTCGCCGGCGCGACCTCCGCCGTGCTCGCCGTGGCGGGCGCCGCCGCCGTGCAGACCGCGGCGGGGACGACGAGCTTCACCGCCGTGCCGCCTGATGCCATCTCGGTCGGGGCAATGTTCCTGCTGGCCGCGATGCCCGCGCAGGCCCTTGGCTACGGCATCCTCGCGGTCAGGGCCACGCGGGCGCCGGCGGAGGCGGCGATCGCCTGGGCGGTGCTGGTGACCGCGGGGGCCGGGGCGCTGCTGCGCCTGGTCGATGCCGGTGGCGGCGAGCTCCCCATGGTCGCGGTGCGCTACGCGCTCCTCGTCGGGGGTGGGTTGGGCGCCCTTGCCAACGCCGTCGGCGCGTGGTGGGCGGCGGACCTCCGGGGCGTCGCGGGCCGCGTGCTCCAAGCCGGCGCCTGCCTCTGCCTCGTGGCCGCCGGGATCGGCGGCGCCCTCGCGCCGGCGGTGGTGGTTGCCCTGCTGGTCGAGTCGGCGGTTGCCGCCTTCGTCCTGCTGAGTGCGGCCGACGCCGGCGACGGGCGGCTCCCTGGCACGCCGCTGCTGGCCGGCCTCGCTTGCCTGGCCGTCGCCGCCGCGGCCGGCCTTCCCGTGGGCCTCGGCGTCTACACGCGGGCGGCCCTGGTCCGCCTCGCCGCCGACGCCGGCCCGGGTGTCGTCGCAGCAACGCTGCCGGCCCTCCTCGCCTTCCCGGCGATGGCCCTGGCGGGGCTGCTCAGCCTGCGGTTCCACGCCGCCGGGTCGCGGGGCGGCCGGGTCGCTGGGGCCCGGCTTGCTCTCGCCACCGCGCTGGCCGTCGCCGTGGTGTTCGCCGCGCCCGCCCTGGCCGCCGCGCTGGCGCCGGCGCTGGCGGAGACGGCTGGGGTGCCCGCGGCCCAGCTCCAGGGCGGCATCGGGCGAGTCCTCCTCGGGACCGTCCCGATGGACCTCGCAGCCGCTGCGATGGTTGCCGTCGTGGCGGCATGGGCCGCCTGGCGCGCCCGCGCGGGGCGGCCCTTCTGGCCCCGGACGCGTGGGCTGCTGCCACCGCGCCTCGCCTTCGCTCCCCGGCTGGCCCGCCTCCGGGCCGGCCATGCAGCGGCCGGGTGGCTGGCCGGGGCGCGGCGGCGCCTGACGCTTCCCGCGACGCCGGTCCTGACCGCCGCCTGGGCCGGCGCGGCGGCGGCGCTGGTCGTGGTGTTCATCCGCTGAGCCCCCTGCTCGCGGCGGCCGCGGCGGCCGTCGTCCTGGCGGTGGCGCGGCCGGGGCGGCGCTGGCCCTGGTCCGCGGCCGGGGCCCTGCTGGCCGGCGCCCTCCTCCTGGCGGGCCGGCCCCTGCCGGGGGCGGCGATCGCCGTGGCCACGCTCGCGAGCGCGGCGATCATGCTGCCGGCGAGGCCCCGGCCCGTCCCGGCCGACTTCGCCACGCTGCTGCGAGCCGGGCTGCTCCTGGTCGCCGGCGTGGTGGCGGGGCTCGGCCTGGCGCCGCGCCTGCGGATATCGCCCTGGAGCACGGCTGACGTGTTCGCCCTCACCTTTGCCATCGCGGTCGCGACGGGGGCGGCCGCCACGACGGCACGCTCCGACGACCGCGCCCTCGCGCTGCAGGTCGTCGTGGCCATGGTGGCGTCGGTGGCCGGCGCCTCCGACGCGGCCATCGCCGGGTGCATGGCGGCGATCCCCGTGCTGGCCCTCCTGTGGCGGCTCACGCCCGCGGAGCCGGCCACCTGAGCTCGCCCGCCCTCGCCCTCCTCCTCGCCGGTCCCGCGGCCGGCGCGCTGGCGGCGCGGCGCACGCCCCGGCCGGCGGTGGCCTGGCTGACGCTGGCGACTGTCGGGGTATTGCTCATCCTGGTCCCACCCGGCGCCGTGTTAGGTGCGCCAGGGGCCGAGCTCCACCTCTCTGCCTTCGGCCGCGGGGCCCTGGCGGTCGCGCTGATCGGCCTCGCGGCGCTCGCGGCCGTCGACGGCGGGCCCGCGGTCCCGGTCGCCGCCTGGGCGGCGGTCACCATCGTCCTTCTCGGCGCCTCGCCCCTGCCCCTCGTCGCCGCGCTCGCGGCCGTCGCCCTGGTTCTCCCGGACGCGGCGCGGCGCTACCGCGCCGCGCTCGTGGTGGGCGGCGTCCTGCTGTGTGGGGTCGCCGCGGTCTCGAGGCGGCCGGTCGACAGGCTCCCGGCGCTCGGCGTGACCGCCGGCCTGCTCGTCCTGGTTGGCGCCCTGCCCTTCGGGGTGGGGTTGCTTCAGTGGGTCGAGGACGGCCCGCGCGCCCCCGCCCGGGCGACCCTCGCCGCAGGCTGCGCGGCGGCTCTCGCCCTGCTGGTCGAGTTCGCCGCCACCATGCAGCCGGCGCCCGCCGCGGGCGAGGTCCAGACGGCCTTCGCTGTCTTCGGCGTCGTGACCCTCCTCGCCGGGTCGGGCCTGTGCCTGCTCGCCCCGGGATTACGGGCGCTGGCCGCGCGCGGCGCCGTCGCCGACGTCGGGCTCGCGCTGGTTGGCCTCGCGACGCCGAGCGGCGCGCGGGCCGCGGCGCTCGTGCTCATCTCCCTCGTCCTCACCCGCCTCGCCCTGGCGATCCTCGACGTCGCGCCGGCCCGCTCGGGCCTGCGCCTGGCCGCAGGGTGGCTGGCGACGCTGGGCGCCGCGGGCCTTCCCCCCACGATCGGGTTTGCCGCCCGGGTCCTGGTCCTGCTCGGCGCCTTCCGCGTGAACCCCGTGCTGGCCGGCGCCGTGGTCGCGGGCACCCTCCTGCAGCTCGCCGCCCCGCTGCGCCTGGCGCTTGGACCGGGCGGCTTCCTGCCCGACCGCCCCGGCGCCGCGGGCGGGCCGGCGCCCGGCGGGCGCGACCTGGTCGCCGCCGCCGCGGCCACCGGGCTCGGGCTGCTCTCCCTCGCGGCGGGCCTCGCCCCGATGCAGGCCGCCGCCCTTTTCGGGCTCGGGTAGGCTCTCGGCGCCGTGAACAAGCGCCACCCCACCGCCGTCCTCATCCTCTTCCTCATAGTGGGCGCGCTCATCGGCAGCATCCTGAACCAGGTGTTCTCACCCGTGATCCCCTTCCTCAAGGCCGCCGCCGGTGGGGGACTGTCCCCGTCAACCGTCACGCTGCCGCCCCTCAGCCTCACGTTCGGGTTCACGGTCCACCTGACCCTCGGCACGGCCATCGGCCTCGTCGCCGCGCTGCTCGCGTACCGGCGGTTCTGAACCCCAGGCTGCTCCTCGCCTCGGCTTCCCCGCGGCGGCGCGAGCTGCTCGCCGCCGCCGGGTTCGAGTTCGAGGCCGTCCACTCCGGCTTCGACGAGGACGCCCTGCGGCATCACCCCGCCCGGCGCCAGGCGGAGGCGGCCGCGGCGGGCAAGGCGGAGGCGGTCGCCCGGCGGCATCGCGGGCGGTGGGTGGTGGGTGCGGACACGGTGGTGACGCTCGATGGCAGCGTGCTGGGCCAGCCGGTGAATTTCGACGACGCGGCGGCGATGCTGCGCCGCCTCTCCGGGCGGGTGCACTCGGTCGTGTCGAGCGTGTGCGTCATCGCCCCGGACGGTAGGCGCGAGGTCGCGACGGCAGTCTCGCGCGTCTCATTCGCAACCCTGACGGAGGCGGAGATCCGGGAGTACATCCACACGGGCGAGCCGTTCGACAAGGCCGGGGCGTATGCCATCCAGGGCGCCGCGTCCCGCTTCACGGAGCTCCGGCGAGGCGACCTCGACACGGTCGTCGGCCTCTCGCTGCGCAGGCTCACAGCGGCGCTGCGGCGGCTGGGCTACCCCCTACCTCTGGTAGTCTCGCTCCCGCGACGCGCGGTCAGGGAAGGCAAGCTCGCGCACGCCAGCCTGCGAGCGGTGCCAGTCCGCGCCCATCCCCACTGAGCTATGAGCGTGATCGATCAAGTACTAGGCATCTGGTCCTCCGACATGGGGATCGACCTCGGCACGGCCAACACCCTGGTCCACGTCCGCGGCCAGGGCATCGTGCTCAACGAGCCGTCGGTCGTGGCGATGTCGAAGCCCGGCAACGTCGTGCTGTCAGTCGGGCACGACGCGCGCAAGATGCTGGGCCGCACCCCCGCCGACATCGTCGCCCTGCGGCCGCTCAAGGACGGCGTCATCGCCGACTTCGACGTCACCGAGCAGATGATCAAGTACTTCATCGCCAAGGTGCACAACCGCAGCTGGCACGTCAGCCGCCCCCGCGCGGTGCTGGGCGTGCCGAGCGGGGTGACTGAGGTGGAGAAGCGCGCCGTCACCGACGCCGCCATCCACGCGGGCTGCCGCGAGGCCTACCTGGTCGAGGAGCCGATGGCGGCGGCGATCGGGGCCGGCATGCCGATCCAGGAGGCGACCGGCTCGATGGTCGTGGACATCGGCGGTGGCACGAGCGAGGTGGCGGTGATCTCGCTCGGCGGCATCGTCGCCAGCCGCTCCGTCCGCGTCGGCGGCGACGAGATGGACCAGGCCATCGTCCAGTACGTCCGCCGCAACTTCAACCTCCTGATCGGCGACCGCACGGCCGAGGACATCAAGATCGCGATGGGTTCCGCCTACCCGCTGGCCGAGGACAAGAAGTTCCACGTGCGCGGCCGGGACCTGATGACGGGCCTGCCGAAGACCGTCGAGATGACCACCGTGCAGGTGCGCGAGGCGCTTACCGAGACCGTCCAGCTCATCGTCGACACGGTCAAGGAGACGCTCGAGATGACGCCTCCCGAGCTGATCACGGACATAATGGACCGCGGCATCATCATGGCCGGCGGGGGCGCGCTGCTGCGCGGCCTCGACGAGCTGTTGAGCCACGAGACGATGATGCCGGTCTACGTGTCCGAGGACCCGCTGACCACCGTGGCCCGCGGCACCGGCGTGGTGCTCGAAGAGCTGCGCACGCTGAAGCGCGTCGTCATCACGAGCCAGAAGGCGAAGGCCCTCCGCTGAGGAAGCGGCCCTTCGTCCTTGCTGCCGCCGGGACGGCGCTGGGTGTCGCGGCCGCCCGCACCGGGCTCCTCGCGAAAGCCTCCGCGGCGGGCTACGACCTCCTGCAGCGCCCGCTGGAGAAGCGGCTGGCGGCGCCGCGCGAGGGCCTCCTCAGCATCGCGACGGGGCGGGTGCTGGAGGTCGGCGCCGGCACCGGCGCGAACCTCGGCCGCTACCCCGACGGCATCGAGCTCGTCGTCACCGAGCCGGATGCCGCGATGCTGGCGCGGGCGCGGCGGAAGGCGGAGCAGCTCGGCGTCGCCGTGGACCTGAGACAGCACCGCGCGTATCCGCTGCCGTTCGGCGACGAGAGCTTCGACACCGTGGTGTTCACCCTCTGCCTCTGCACCATCCCTGACCAGGCGGAGGCGCTCCGCGAAGCCCACCGTGTCCTTCGCCCGGGCGGCCGGCTCCTCTTCCTCGAGCACGTGCGCTCCGAGGACCCCGGCCTCGCCACCTGGCAGGACCGTGTCGCCCCGGCCTGGCGGCTCGTTGCCGGCGGCTGCAACTGCAACCGCGACACCAAGCGCGCCATCTCCGAGAGCGGCTTCACGATCGACTGGGTGGTCGAGCGCGAGGACAAGAGCGTCCCGATCCCGATCCTGCGGCCCGGACTCATTGGGATGGCGACGCGCGCCTAGCCCGGGCGGGGCTTAATCTCCCGTGAACCGCCCGCTGCTAGCCTTGTGGTCCCGATGATGCGACGGGGCTCGCAGGTGCGAGCGACCTCATTCCTGATCGTCGCCGCGGTCGTGGCGTTCGCGCTGCTGAGCCTGGGCGGGGCCACGCGCCTGGCCGGCGCGCGTGGGTTCGCGGCCGCGGTGTTCGCGCCTTTCCAGGGCGCGTTCAGCTCGGTCGGCGACGGCTTCCGCGGGTTCGCCGACGGCCTGAACTCGATCGGCAGCCTCGAGCGCGAGAACACCCAGCTGAAGCAGCAGGTGGCCGACCTGCAGAAGCAGCTGATCGCCGCGCGCACGGACCTCTCGGCCAACCAGCAGCTGAAGGCGATGCTCGACCTGCGCAGCTCCATTGGCGCCCAGACCGTCGGCGCCGAGGTGATCGCGCGGGACCCGGAAGGGCTGTCGCAGGGGCTCACCGTCCGCGCGGGCGGCGGCGCCCAGGTCAAGGTCGGCATGGCCGTCCTGGGCCAGCACGGGCTCGTCGGCCGGGTCGTGGCCGTCCACGGCGCCATCTGCCAGGTGCAGCTCATCAGCGACGCCCAGAGCCCCGTCAGCGTGATGCTCGCCTCGAGCCATCTGCCCGGCACGCTGCAGATCGTCGGCGGGGCGATGAAGCTGGAGATGCCGAGCGCCCCCGTCAACCTGAAGCTCAACCCCGGCGACGTGCTCGTGACGTCGGGGCTCGGGGGCAACTTCCCCAAGGACATCCCGGTGGCCGAGGTCGTGCGCTACCAGTACCAGGCGTACGGCGCGGTGCAGGAGGCCGACGCCACCCCACTCGACTCGCTGGACCGGCTCGAGTACGTGCAGATCGACCTCGACTTCGTCCCCGACCTGGGGTCTTAGATGAGCGCCTGGTTGGCGTACCCGGTCCTCTTCCTGCTGGTCGCCATGCAGACCTCGCTGATGCCCGAGCTGGCCGTCGGGCCGGCGCACCCCCAGCTGGTGCTCACCTGGGTCGTCTGCTGGGCGGTCGTGCGTGGGCGCGGCGAGGCGCTGCCCTGGGCGGTGTTCGCCGGCCTCCTGCTCGACCTCCTCTCGCAGCAGCCCTTCGGCGCGCACCTGCTGGCCCTGACGGCGGTCGCGTTCCTCGCGGACCTCGGCCACCGCGTGATGCGTGGCAGCACCGTCCTCTTCGCCGCGGCCGCCACCCTCACGGGCAGCCTTCTCTACGGCGGCATCCTGCTGCTGCTCTTGCCGGGCGCGCAGCGGCTCGACCTCGCGGGGCTGTTCCTCTCGACGATCGTCCCGGGGGCCGTGTACAACCTGCTCCTCGCGTTCCCGCTGCTGTTCATCCTGCGCGGCCTCGACCGCAGGTTCCCGGTGCCCGTCGCCCCGGAGCTGTGGTGACGCGGGCCGCGACCCCTCCGCGCTAGGTGGCCAGGCGACGCAAGCGGGTCGAGATCGTCGACCCGCGCTCCCCCCGTCCCCGCCTGCCTGACGCCGGCCGGCTGCTGGAGGACCCCTTCGGCCCCCGCTCGGTGTCGGAGCACGAGCTGCGCCGGCCCTGGGAGCCGCGCCTGCTCGCGTTCGGCGGCTTCCTGATCCTCGCCGTCGCGGCGCTCGTCTACAACCTGTACAGCCTCCAGATCCAGCAGGGCGGCCACTTCGACGCGCTCGCGCAGGGCAACCGCGTGCGGGCCGAGGTGGTGCTCCCGCCGCGCGGCATCATCTTCGATCGTCACGGGAACCAGCTCGTGACCAACACCAACAGCTTCGCCCTGGCGGTGGTCCCGGTCGACTTCGCCAAACCGGGCTCCGTCCGCTCGGCAGAGCTCCAGCGCCTCAGCCGCGGCACCGGGATCGCGCCGGCCGACATCGACAGCCTGGTGCAGGGCCATGGCTCCGAGCCGTTCCAGCCCTTCACGCTCCTGAAGGACCTGAGCGTCGACCAGTACGAGTACTTCAGTGAGAACCTGCCACAGCTGCCGGGGGCTCGGATCGTGACGGACAGCACGCGCCACTACGTCACGGGGTCGGGCATCTCCCACCTCCTCGGGTACGTCGGCAAGATCGATCCCCAGGAGTACCAGGACCTGCACGCCCAGGGGTACCTGCTCGACGACAACATCGGCAAGACGGGCCTCGAGGCGGTCGACGAGACCTACCTTCGCGGCACCCCGGGCAAGGACGTCGTCGAGACCGACGCCGAGGGCCGCGTGGTGAAGCACCTCTCGACGACCGCGCCGGTGCCCGGCGACAACGTCTACCTGTCGATCGACTGGAACCTCCAGCAGGAGGTGGCGAAGGACCTCGCCGCCGGCATCGAGAAGGCCAAGAAGCTGCCGAACGCGGACGTGAACCTCATCCACGGCGGGGCGGCGATCGTCTCGAACCCGCAGACAGGCGAGATCTACGCGATGGTCAGCCTCCCGGACTACGACGCCAACCTGTTCTCGGGCGGTATCTCCCAGGCCGCCTACGCCGGCCTGCTGAACGACCCCAACGGGCCCCTGCTGAACCGCGCCATCGACGGGCTCTACCCGCCGGGCTCGACGTTCAAGCCGGTCGTCGCGTCGGCCGGGCTGCAGACCGGCGCGATAAGCCCGACCAGCGCCATCTTCGACCCGGGGCATTACAACTACGGCGGCTTCATCTTCTACGGCTGGAACCGCGGCGGCTTCGGCAACCAGAACGTGGTGCAGGCGATCGCGCACTCGGACGACATCTACTTCTACGAGGTCGCGCACCGCGTCGGCGACGTCAGCCTGGCGAAGTTCGCGAAGGACTTCGGGGTGGGACGTAAGACCGGCATCGACCTCGGCCCCGAGGCCCGCGGCATCGCGCCCGACCGCAACTGGAAGAAGGCCTACTTCGCCAGCGCGTACCAGGCCACGCATGACGCGGCTTGGCTCGACAGCACGTGGTACGAGGGCAACACGCTCACGTACGGAATCGGGCAGAGCTACCTGCTCGTCACGCCACTCCAGGACCTGGAATGGATGGCGACCGTGGCCAACGGCGGCAGCTACCTGAAGCCGCAGCTGACGCGGCAGGTGACGAGCGCGGACAGCAGGACGCCGGTGCGGCCGTTCCAGCCCGCCGTCGACCACCAGGTGTCCGTCTCGCCGCAGTGGCTCGCCGTGGTGCGTGACGGGTTGCACCAGGCGGTCGACATCCCGAGCGGCACGGCGTACTACCCGCTGCACGCGCTCGAGCAGAAGCTCGGCGTGCCGCTCTCGGGCAAGACCGGCAGCGCGCAGTTCGGGCTGCCCGACGCGCACGGCAACACGCCGATCCATGCGTGGTTCAGCGCGTACGGGCCGTCGACCAACCCGGAGGTGGCGGTGACCGTGTTCGTCGAGGCCGGCGGTGAGGGCTCGCTCGCCTCACTCCCGGTCGCGAACCAGGTCCTCGACTACTACTTCACCCACCGCGACCAGATCCGCTCGACATCGTAGCCACCGCCATGGACCAGCCGGCCGACCACGGGCTCAGCCTGTGGCGCGAGTACGACTACGTCCTCATCGCCTTCCTGTTGATGGTCATGGTGCTCGGCGCGACGGCCGTCTTCAGCGCCTCCGGCGCGACCCGAAGCGAGTTCTACCGCCAGGTCATCTACATGGTGTTCGGGCTCGTCGTGCTCGCCTATTTCAGCCTCATCGACTACCGCTCCCTGGGCCGGGTCTACGGGCTCACCTACCTGGCCACGCTCCTCATGCTGCTGACAGTGCGGGTCATCGGCCACACCGCGTTGGGGGCGCAGCGCGCGATCAGCCTCGGCATCATCGACCTGCAGCCGTCCGAGCTGTCGAAGCTCCTCGTGATCATCGTGCTGGCGCGCTTTCTAAGCGACCGGCGGGCGGCCATCAAATCCTGGGCCACGTTCGCCGTCGGGGTGGCCCTCGTCATCCCGCCCGCGGTGCTGATCCTCGCCCAGCCCGACCTCGGGACGGCGCTCGTGTACTTCGGGATCTTCTACGGGATGGCGTTCATGGCCGGGGTGCCCAAGCGCTACCTGGTGGGCTCGGTGCTTGTCGTGGCCGTGATGATGCCGATTCTCATAAGCCACCTCCACGGGTACCAGAAGCAACGCCTGGTCATCTTCTTCAACCCGGGCGCCGACCCCCAGGGGGCCGGCTACAACATCCTGCAGGCGAAGATCGCGGTTGGGTCCGGAGGGATGCTGGGCAAGGGGTTTCTCACGGGGACGCAGGGGCAGCTCGGGTTCGTCCCGATCCGCGCGACGGACTTCATCTTCGCGATCTTCAGCGAGGAGTGGGGCTTCGTGGGCGCGCTCGTCCTGCTGACCCTCGAGACCGTCGTGCTGTTGCGCCTCCTGCGCACCGCGCACCTCGCGCGCGATTCGTTTGGGACCCTGCTCGCGTTCGGGATCGCGACGATGCTGTTCTTCCAGGTCGCGGTGAACGTCGGGATGAACCTCGGGGTGATGCCTGTCGTCGGCATCCCGCTGCCGTTCATCAGCTACGGTGGCAGCTCGATGGTGACGAACCTGGCGGCCATCGGCATCGTGCAGTCGGTCCTGGTCCACCACAAAGACGTGCGGTTCTGACGTGAACCACGGGCTGCGAGGTCTCGGTGTCCTGCTCACGTGCCTGCTCACGGCGCCCTCCGTCGCGAGCTGTACGGTGCTCGGGGGGACCGTGACGCTGACCGCGGTGCAGAAGGACCTCTCGCCGCACGCCTCTCCCCGCGACTTCAAGACGATCGAGGTCACGGTCAGCAACTTCTCCGCGAGCGTGGCCCGGGGTGTCGTGGTGCAGGACCGGTTGCCCTCGCAGTTCACCTTTGTCAGCACGACGAAGGTCGGCGGCGACGCCATCCGGACGCAGACGCTGGAGCCGGGCATCGGCAGCCCGTCGCCCAGCTGGGGCACCTGGAGCCTCCCCGCCGCGTCATCGCCGACGCACCCGGCGACGCTCGACCTCCAGTTCGAGGTGGCGGTGGGGCGGGCCCCCGCCAACACGCCGAACTTCGTCAACGTGTCAAGCGACGCCTCGGACCCGACCGCGGCGCCGCCGATCGTGCTGACGGTGGTGCCGACGCCGATCGTGGACATGTTGATCAGCTCGCGCTCGCCGGTCGCGGCTGGGGGCACGGCGCAGTACACGATCGAGCTCCGCAACACGGGGTTGGCGGCGGCCGACAGCGTGTTTGTCGTCGCCTCGCTGTCGTCCGGCTTCCTGTACGCGAACACCGACCAGCTCTCCGGCAACTCGATCCGCGGCGCCGTCACCGATCCCCTGGCCGCCAGCCTGCTCCCGAGCTGGGGAACGTGGGCCATCCCGCCATCGCAGCCTGACGGCTCGGCCGGCGTGCTCCGGATCGTGTTCTCCTGCAAGGTCGCTGCCGACGAGCCGGCGGGGCAGTACCCGATCAGCGTGACGGTCACGTACAACGGCCTTCCCACCGCCCAGACGGCCGCCGACCAGGCTCCGGTGACCGTGGTCAAGGGCCACTGACGCGGCCCGGGGCGAACCCGGCTGATACAATCCCGGCTGCGATGGAGGCCATCGTCAAGATCGGAGGGCGCCAGTACCGCGCCGCCGAAGGTCAGCGACTCACGGTCGACCGCGTCCACGCGGCGGTGGGTGAGACAGTGACCCTCGACGGGGTGCTGTCGCTGTCGGATGACGGCAAGGTGACGATTGGGACGCCGCTCGTGGAGGGCGCCTCCGTCGAGGCACGCGTGGTCGCGGCCACGCGCGGTCCGAAGGTGCTCGTCTTCAAGTACAAGCCGAAGAAGCGCTACCGCCGCACCCACGGGCACCGCCAGGAGCAGACCGTCGTCGAGATCACGCGCATCGCCGCTCCCGGTTCGCGCAAGGCCGCTGCCAAGGCCGCTCCGGCTGCCGAGCCGGCCGAGGCGGAGGAGAAGGCCTAGATGGCCCACAAGAAAGGCGGCGGGAGCTCCCGCAACGGCCGCGACAGCAACGCCCAGCGCCTCGGCGTGAAGCGCTACGGCGGCGAGCTGGTGCGGGGTGGCGCCATCATCGTGCGCCAGCGGGGGACGAGGATCCACCCCGGCGACGGCGTCGGCCTCGGGCGCGACCACACGCTCTTCGCCCTCGTCGGCGGGCGCGTCAAGTTCGAGGAGTTCGGCGAGGGCAAGCGGCGCGTCTCGGTCGTCGGGGAGCCGGCACCCGAGTGACGCGCTCCCCCCGCGGGTGGGGGGAGGTCAGCTGGGGGGTAGGCCGGACCGGGTGACTCGCTAGTGCCCGCCCCGGGCTTCGTCGACGAGATCCGGCTGGTCGCCCGCGCGGGCCGGGGCGGCCACGGCGCCGTCGCCTTCCGTCGCGAGAAGTACGTCCCGCGGGGCGGTCCCAGCGGCGGGGACGGCGGGCGCGGTGGTGACGTCGTCCTCGTGGCCACCGAGGGCCTGAACAGCCTCACCCACCTGGCGGGCAAGCGGCTCCTGGCGGCCGGCAACGGCCTCCCCGGCGAGGCCGGACTGCGCCACGGCGCCGACGCCGCGCCGGTGCGGACGATGGTCCCCGTCGGCACCGTCGTCCACGAGGCGGCTTCGGGCGACCTGATCGGTGAGCTGCGAGAGGACGGCGCCGAGCTCGTGGTGGCGCGGGGAGGACACGGGGGCCGGGGCAACGCGCACTTCGCCACCAGCCGCGCCCGCGCGCCGAAGTTCGCGGAACTGGGGGAGCCCGGCGTCGAGCGGGAGCTGCTCCTCGAGCTGCGGCTCATCGCCGACGTCGGGCTCGTCGGGGCCCCGAACGCCGGCAAATCGACGCTCCTCCGAGCCCTCACCGCGGCGCGCCCGAAGGTGGCGGACTATCCCTTCACGACGCTCGAGCCCAACCTCGGCGTCGCCGAGCGCGAGGATGGCGAGCGCATCGTCATCGCGGACGTCCCGGGCCTGCTCGAAGGCGCCTCCGAAGGCACCGGCCTGGGCACCGAGTTCCTCCGCCACCTCGCCCGGACCTCGGCGCTGGTGCACGTGGTCGACGCCTCGCGCACACTCGACGAGGTGCTCAAGGCGATGCGCGACGTGGAACACGAGCTGACCGCCCACGACCCGGCCCTCGGGGAGCGCGTCCGCCTAGTGGCGGCCAACAAGGTGGACCTGCCGGGCGCCGCGGACACGGCGCGCGAGCTGGCCGAGGCGCTGGGCCCGCGGGGACGCCAGGTCTTCGCGATCTCGGCCCTTGGCGGCGAGGGCGTGGCCGTGCTCCTCGACGCGATGTTCGCCGCCGTCGCGTCGGGACAGCCGGCCGTGCCGAAGCCGGAGCTGCGCGTGTACCGCCCCGCCGGGCGCGCGCGCTCCATCACGGTCAAGCGCGAGGGCGATGCGTGGGCGGTGAAGGGGCGCGCCGTCGAGACGATCGTCAGCCGCACCGACCTCGACAACCCGGCCGCCCTGGCCCGGATGCGCGCGCAGCTCGAGGCGGCCGGACTGCGACAGGCGCTGCTGAAGGCCGGGGCCGAGGGGGGCGACACGGTCATCGTGGCGGGCCTCGAGTTCGTCTTCGACCCCGGGCTCTAGGCGTGCCCGGCACAGGTGGCATCGGCCTCCTCGGGGGCACCTTCGACCCGGTCCACCTGGGGCACCTCGCGGTGGCGCGCCAGGTGGCCGCCGCCCTGGCCCTCAGCTCCGTCTACCTCGTGCCCTCGAACCGCCCGCCGCACCGCCGGGCCCCCGCCGCGCCGCCGGCCGACCGCCTCGCGATGGCGAGGATCGCGACCGCGGACGAGGCGGGCATCGGCGTCCTCGACGTCGAGCTGGGGCGGGGCGGTGTCTCCTACACGGTGGACACCCTTCGCGAGCTGCGCGACCGGTGGCCCGGCGAGGCGCTGGTGCTGCTCCTGGGCTGGGACGCCGCGCGGCTGTTCTCGACGTGGAAGGAGCCACAGGCGATCGCCGAGCTCTGCGCGCTTGCCGTGTTCAACCGCGCCGGGGAGTCGCAACCGGCCGCCGCCGACCTCGAAGCCGCCGGCCTCCCGCCGGCCACGCGGCTCCTCGCGGTGGAGTCGCCCGACATCTCCGCGACGGCCGTCCGGCGGCGGCTCGCAACGGGCGGCGACGTCAGTTCCATGGTCCCCCCGGGGGTCCTAGCCTATATTCGAAAGCGGCACCTCTACGGGGCCTGACGCAGCGGCGCCCGGGCGGGGCCCGCGTGTCATAATTCGCGGCGGATGACGCCTCGCCAGCTCGCTTCATTGGTGCGCGAGGCCGCCCTGTCCAAGAAGGCCCGCGACGTCACGGTCATCGACGTCCGCGACCGGACCACCATGGCCGACTTCTTCGTCATCTGCGAGGGCGACACGGACCGCCAGACCCGCGCGATCGCCGACGCTGTGCGCGATGCCGCGGCCGACCGGCGGGTCAAGCCCTTCCACGTCTCCGGCGAGGCGGACGGCGCGTGGATCCTGCTCGACTACTCGTCGGTCATCGTCCATGTCTTCCTGCCGGGGGAGCGCGCCTTTTACGACCTGGAGTCGCTGTGGCAATCACCCCGCATGGAGGAGGTGCGCCGCAGCCGCACCGGCGGCGCCGTGCCGCGCAGCCTGCCTTGAGCGAGGCGCTCCGGCTGGAGGTGGCGGCGCCGGGCCCGCGGCGGGCGAGGCGGCCGCAGCGCAAGAGCGAGCGGACTCGTCGCCGCATCCTCACGGCCGCCAAGGCGCTGTTCGACCGCCGCGGTTACCGGGACACCACGATCGACCACATCACGAAGCGCGCGGGCGTGGCGCACGGCACCTTCTACCTGTACTTCGCCGACAAGAGCGAGGTGTTGCAGCAGCTCATGGCCCAGGCGTTCGCGGAGTTCGACCAGATCGCCTCCCGCGAGGTCACTCGCGCGGAGGAGATCGCCGCGCTCGTGCGCGAGAGCCTCGAGACGTACCAGCGCAACCAGCTGCTGATGAGGCTGCTCCGCGAGGCGTCGGCCACCGACGCGTACTTCCGGCACCACTACGACGAACACTTCCTCGGGGCGCTCGTCGAGCATGTCCAGCGGAGCATCACCCACATCCATGAGCAGTTCGGCATCGATGGCTCGCCGATCGACGCCCGCACGGCGGCGCGCGCCGTGGTCGGGATGGTGGAAAGCTTCGCCTACGGCATGTTCATCGGCGGTGAGGCCTACTCGATAGACACCGCGGTGGAGACGCTGACGAGGATCTGCGCCGGCGCGATCGGCCTCAGCATCTGAGCCCGGCCCCGGCCGGCGGAACGGCTTTGTAACAGGCGCTGGACAGCGCCAGTCCGGGTCGCTAACCTTGGCCCAACCTCAGGGCCCGTCCATGAACACGTCTCTCCCCACCCTCCGCCCCCTCGCCCTCCTCTTCCTCCTCGCGTGCCTCGTCGCGTGCGGCTCCACGCACCCGAAGACGGCCACGCGCCCCTCGCCGAAACCGTCTCCCTCGGCGTCTCCGTCGCCTTCCCCATCGCCCTCGCCGACGGTGCCCGAGCCGGCGCTGCCGCCCGTGCAGGCGGGCCCGCTGCCGGGCCAGACTCTGCCCCTCTCAGGCCCGCTGGCCGAGACGCTCCTGATCCAGGTCGAGAACACCGCCCCGGCGCGGCCCCAGGCCGGGCTCGGCGCGGCGGCCGTGGTCTTTCAGTACCTGACCGAGGGCGGCATCACCCGGATGTCGGCGCTCTTCCACCGCGTGCCGGGCGTCGTCGGGCCGGTGCGCTCCGTGCGCTTCTCGTCGGTCGCCCTGTACCAGCGCATGGGCGCGGTGCAGATGGGCAGCGGCGGCTCCGCCCCGGTCCTCGACCGGATCACCGCCAGCGGCATCGGCGCGTTCATCAACGACTTCGATGGCGGCAAGCACTTCTTCCGGTGGGGCGGCCGTGTCGCGCCCCACAACCTGTACACCTCCCAGGCCCAGATGATCGACGCCTCGAACCGCCACTACCAGCCGCCGAAGAGCGACGACTTCGCTCGCTCGACGACGTGGGCCGGCACCACCCCCGCGGCGCAGGTCGACATCCCCGCCGACCGGCTGACGTTCAACTACGCCGGCGGCACGTATGACGTGGTGTCCGACGGCAGCGAGGAGACCGACATGATCTACGGCGTGCTCCACCCGCACTCCGTCGTCGTCATGCACGTCAAGCAGTGGGTCACCAACATGTGCCCCCCCGGCCACGGCTGCCTGATGGACTACGACCTCGCCTCCGGCGGCGCCGCCGAGTTCTACGCCAACGGCACCGAGCAGACCGGCGGCTGGAGCCCGGCCAGCAACGGGCCCCGCACCCCGCTCGTCTTCACCGACGCCTCCGGCGCCGTCCTCGCCCTGCCGCCCGGCCTCATGTGGGTGGTGCTCGCGCCGTAAGTAGCGCCCCGAGGCCGCGCTCGCAACGGCGAGGGGTGGCCGGGATGGGGACCAGGCGCTGCCGGTGCATTCCCACCGCGCGGCCAACCCGGAAGCGCTGAAGCGCAGCTCCGAGTTACTCCGCGCCCTCCCGCCGAAGCCGGTCCGCGGTACCGGTTTCTCCGCCGCCTCGCCGCGACATGTCCCGGTGCCAACGCCACCAGGCGCCGGAGAAACACAGGGAGCGGACCGGCTGAGGCGCCGAGCGAGGCGGCCAGGCACCCCCTGCGCTGAAGCGCTTCCGAGCCCCCGACCTGCCTAAGCATGGGCGCACCGGCAGCGCCTGGTCCCCGGCGCGGACGGGCCCCCTCGCCGGCGCCAATACAATGGCCGCGATGCCCGACCGCGGCTCGCTTCTCGAGCAGCTGATGGAGCGGCGGGTGGTGATCCTGACGGGCAAGGGGGGTGTCGGCAAGAGCACCACCTCGGCCGCGCTCGCCCTCGTGGCCGCGAAGCGCGGCAAGCGCGTGCTGCTCATCGAGATCGACGCCAAGGGCAACGTGCCCGACTTCTTCGACGTCAAGCGGGTCGGCTTCAAGGCCCGCCGGCTCGCGAACAACGTGTATGGGCTCTCGATGCAGGCGGACGAGTCGATGCGCGAGTACCTGACGATCTACATGCACCTACCCGGGTTCTCGCTGCGCCCCCTGGAGGGCTTCATGCGCTACGTCTCGAGCGCGATCCCCGGCCTGAAGGAGATGCTGATCACCGGGAAGGTGGCGTACGAGGAACGGGCCCGCGAGGACGGTGCGCCCCGCTGGGACATGATCGTCGTCGACGGCGCGCCCACGGGCCACGTCGTGTCCCAGCTCAACGCCGCGCGGGAGCTGACCGAGCTGGTGAAGAGCGGCCCGATCCACGACCAGTCTGTCTGGATGGCCGAGCTCTTCAGGGACCAGGACCGCTGCGCCGTGGTCCTGGTGACAATCCCCGAGGAGATGCCGGCGAACGAGACGATCGACCTGCACCAGCGCTTCCTGGACGAGACGGAGATCCGCCCGTTCGGGCTCATCCTGAACCAGCTCCAGCCGCTCCCGCTGCCGGCCGGCGAACTGCCCGAGCTGCGCTCCGCAGTGCGCGGGAAGGGACGGAAGGAGCTCCTCGCGGCCCACGAGGAGGCCGAGCCGCTGCTCCAGGCGGGCGAGATGCTGCTGGAGCGGCTCGAGGCCGCGGCGCAGTTCAAGGAGATCCTGCAGCGCGCCCTCAAGCTCCCCACCCTGGAGGTGCCGTACATCTTCGAGAGGCGGCACGGGCTGGCGTTCACGCGCGAGCTGGCGGCCGTCATGCAAGCGGAGGCACGGGAGTGACGCGCCTCGACGACCTGGCCCGGCCCGGCATCGTCGTCCTCTGCGGCAGCGATGGCGTCGGCAAGACGACCACGGCCGCGGCCCTCGCCGCGCGCGCGGCCTGGCGTGAGGACCTCAGGGTGGCCGTCCTGACGATCGACCCTGCCCGCCGGCTCGCGAACGCCATGGGCCTGAGGCGTCTCGGCAACCGCCTCCGCCAGGTGCGCCTCGAGGGGCTCCGGCGGGGCAAGCCCCAGGGTGAGCTCTACGCCGGCATGCTGGAGACCAAGTCGGCGTGGGACGACCTCATCGTGCGCCAGGCCGGGGGAGAGGAGAGGGCGGCGCCCATCCTCGCCAACCCGTTCTACCGGGAGATCTCCGGGGCCTTTGTCGGCTCGCACGAGTACATCGCGATGGAGCGGCTCTACGACCTCTGGCAGTCGGAGGATTTCGACCTCGTCGTGCTCGACACGCCGCCAAGCCGGAATGCGCTCGACTTCCTGGAGGCGCCGAACCGGATGACGGAGCTCGTCGGCGGCGGCCTGCTTGGGCTCCTCGCCCGTCCCGGTGTGTTCGCGGGCAAGGTCGGCCTCCGCCTCTTCAACCTCACGAGCCGCCCGGTCATGAAGATGGCGGACCGGCTCCTCGGCGACTCCACCCTCTCCGAGCTGTCCGAGTTCCTCGTCAGCATCGAGGACTTCTACCAGGGCTTCAATGAGCGCGCCGAGGCCGTCTACGACCTGCTCCAGGCGGACACCACCGCGTTCGTCGTCGTGACCACGCTGGAGGATGTGCCGTTCGAGGAGGCGCGCTTCTTCGTGGAAAAGCTCGCCGAGGCGGGCATGCACATCGCCGGGGCCGTGGTCAACAAGACGCTGCCCGACTTCCTGCTGGACTCGAAGGCCGAGGCCCTGGCGCGGCGCCTGGTGTCGCGGTCCACCGGCGTGGAGCTGGCGCTGGCCCAGAACTACCTCGACCTGCGCACCCTCGCCCTTCGCGACCGCGACCTGCTGGCGCGGGTCGCGGAGCTCGGCGTGCCGGTGATCGGGACCGTGCCCCGCCTGCTGGAGCCGGTGCACGACCTCGAGACCCTCCTCCGGGTGGCCGACATGCTGGGCGCCGGGGGCCGGGCCGGGACGGTCAGCCGATCGGCTTGAAGACCTCGAGCGGCTCGCTGCAGGCCCGGCACCGGGCGAGGGCCCGGCAGGGCGTCGGTCCGAAGCGCGACACCAGCGTGACCTGGCGCTCGCCGCAGCGAGGGCACGCGATCTCCTCGGCCTTCAGCTGACGCCGCTGCGGCGGCACGAGGCCGAACTCGGCGATCTGGCGCCGCCCCGCCTCGGTGATCATCGTCGTGCTCCACGGCAGGTCGGCCCGCATGAGGACCCGGACCGGCTCGAGGCCGGCGGCCGTCAGGGCCTGGCGCGCCTCCGCCTCGATCACGGCGACGGCCGGGCACCCGCTGAGGGTCGGCAGCAGCTCGACGACCAGCGTTTCGCCCTCCTCCTGGATCGAGTGGATCATCCCGAGGTCGGCGATGGAGACGGTTGGGATCTCGGGGTCCCGGAGCTCGCCGAGGGCGGCCCGGGCGGCCGTCAGCCGGCGCTCGCCGGTCAGCGCCGCGGCCGCGACCTCGCCGGCCGGGCTCACGCCACCCGCCCGGGGCGCGGCGGCTGCTGGTAGAGCAGGGGCGGCCGGTAGCCCCCGGCCAGCGGCAGGGGGCGGGCCCCGGCGACCCGGTCGACAAACAGCTTCACGACGTCGGGGTCCCACTGGCTGCCGCTGCCCTCGCGCAGGATGTGGAGCGCCTGCTCCCTTGGGATGCCCGGCCGGTAGGGGCGGTCCGAGGTCATCGCGTCGAAGCCGTCACAGACGGCGACGATGCGCGCCAGGAGGGGGATCTCGTCGCCGCGTAGGCCATCGGGGTAGCCGCTGCCGTCCACGTTCTCGTGGTGGTGGCGGATGATGGCCAGCAGGCTGCGCGCCGACTTGAGCGGCCGCGCGATCTCCTCGCCCATGGTGGTGTGCTGCTTCATCAGGCTCCACTCTTCCGGGGTCAGCTTCCCCGGTTTGAGCAGGATCGCGTCGGGGATGCCGATCTTGCCGATGTCATGGATCATGCCGCCGCGGTACAGGTCGTCGAGGTCCTCCTCGCCGAGGCCCAGGTACGAGCCCAGCAGGCGCGCCGTCCCGGCCACGCGCTCCGTGTGCGCCTCCGTGTAGGCGTCCTTGGCCTCGACGGCGCGGGCGAGGGCGAAGATGACCTGCTCGGTGTCCTCGAGCCGGTCGTAGACACGCTTGAGCCGCAGCAGCGACCGCACCCGGGCCTGGAGCTCGGCGGACTCGACCGGCTTGGCCAGGAAGTCGTCGGCGCCGGCTTCGAGGGCGAGGACCCGGTGCTCGGTGTCGTGCTCGGCCGTGATCAACACGACGGGGATCAGCCGGGTCAGGGGCTCGGCCTTGAGGCGCCGGCATACCTCGAGGCCGTCCATGCGCGGCATCTGCTTGTCCAGCAGGACCAGGTCCGGCGCGCGGGCCTCGATGCGCTCGAGGGCCGCCTCGCCGTCCGACGCCGTTTCGATGTCGCAGTCGACGTCCTCGAGCAGCTTCAGCATCAGGCGCAGGATCGCCGGGTCGTCGTCCACGCAGAGGATGAGGGGGCGGCTCACCAGGTGGCTCCCGGGTGGGCGCGGCGGAGGCCCGTGAGGTCGCGATGCACCTGGTAGCGCCCGGGCGGCGCCGCCATCGGGCGCGTCGCGAGGGCCGCCACCACCGGGCCGACCTCGCCTGGGGACCAGGAGTGCTCGAGGCGGCCGAGCAGGGCGGCGCGGAACGCCGCCGTGAGGTCCTCGCGGGTGGCGAACAGGCCGGCCCGGGCGAGCTCGTCCACGCCGGGCAGGTCGCGGGCCGCGTTCGACGCATGTCCGACCACCTTCTGCATCGCCCGCGCTAGGCGGCGGCGCTGGGGGCCGCGGCGGCTCAGCAGGCGCAGCCATTCCTCGGCATGCTCGAGGTGGTAGCGCTCCTCGTTCAGGATGCGCTGCGCGGCGGCGGGGAGGAGCGGCGCCCGCGATTCCCGCGCCGCCGTCAGGAAGGTGTTCTCGAACACGTCCCAGTAGACGTGGCGGGCGATCGTGTAGAACCAGTCGCCGTTCGGCGCGTGCAACGCGGGCAGGTGCCTCAGGTCGCGCGGCCCGCGGTCGAGCGCCAGCCGGTCGACGGCGCTCTCGTCCGCCACGCCCGCTATGAGCGCGTAGTAGAGGTGGGCATGGCCCATCTCATCCTGCGCGATCGAGCTGAAGGCCACGTCCTCCTCGGCGGTCGGCGCGAAGCCGGTCCACTCGGAGTGGCGGTGGCCGATGATGAGCTCGCTGTCGGCCATGAACAGCATGAGCTCGGCGAACGCTTCGCGGGTGCGAGGCTCCATGACGTCGAGCGCCGGGTTCGTGACCCGGATCGGGGTCGCTGCGCGCGCCCTTGGCACCGTCGCCGTGCTCATGCCGGCGGCACGTCGAGGTCGGGGCCGGAGGCCGACAGCGTCGGCTCCTCCGTGAGGCGCGTGGCGGGGATGTTGGCTTCGATGAGCCGCCGCCGCCGGCCGAGGTCGGCATAGGACTGGATCTCGCGGTAACTGTGGTCGAGCCCCGCGTCGCCCTCGCGGCGGAAGCGCCTGATGGCGCCCGCCTCGATGAGCCAGAGCTCGTCGACCTCCCCCCGGCGGGCGAAGCACTGGCGCGCCTCCAGGAGGGCCAGCTCCGCGTCGGGGGCGTCGACCTTGCCAAGGTAGTGGACCTGGTCCTGGCTGTCCTTGCGACCCAGGACCTCGTAGCGCGGCATCCGCCTAATGATTACCCCGATTCGGGGCTAGTTGAGCAACTCTCTTACAGCGCTGTGACGTCGCCAGAACAGGGCGCGCAAAAGAAGGCGGCGCTGACTGGCCGGGCCGTGGTTGTTGACAACCTCCTTGAGGCGGTCCCAATCGGGCTGGGCGTACTCGAGGCTGCCGTCCGGGCGCTGCCTCAGGGTGGGGTCCGGGAGGGAGAAGCCGAGCGACCAGATCCGCGGGACGTAGCGCGACAGGAAGCGCTGGCGCAGGGTCTCGTTGTCGTCGGTCTTGACTCGGTACTGGATCAGCAGGTCCTTCGCCGGGTCACTGGGGGGGCCGAAGAAGTGCAGGAGCGCCTCCCACCAGCGGTTGAGGGCGCCCTGGAACATCTCGCGCTGGGCGTCGGTGCCGCTGGCGAGCTCCAGGGTCAGGGCCTCGCCGTGCTTCAGGTGGAGCGACTCCTCGGCGCAGATGCGCTTCAGGGCGCGGGCGTAGGGCGCGTAGCTGGACTCGAGCAGCGCGTGCTGCGTCACCAGCGCGGCGCCATCGACGAGCCACCCGATCAGGGCGACGTCGCCCCAGGTGGGGACATCCATGTGGAACACGTTGTGGAACTTGCTGCGCCCCGCGATGAGGTCCTCGAGCATCTGCTCGCGCGGCTTGCCGAGGTCCTCCGCCAGCGAGTACAGGATCTGCGCGTGGCCGACCTCGTCCTGCACCTTCGCGGTGAGGGTCAGCTTGCGGCGGAGGGACGGAGCCCGGGGGATCCACTCGCGCTCGGGCATGGCGCCCATGAACTCGCTGTTGGCGTGCATCTCGAGGAACTTGAGCACGCCCGCGCGGTAGTCGTCCGGCATCCAGTCGCTGTTCTCGACCTTGCCCCCCGAGTGGACGTGGGCGACAAAGCTGTCGTGGTCTTCGGGGGCGTGGTGCTCGACGGCGAGGCTCACCCCGCAAGCGTAGCGCCGATCACCCTGCGCTGACGGCGTACTCCTTCGCCTCCTCGAGGCTCATCCGCCGGCCTTCGGCCTTGCCCGAATCGAGCTCCGCCTGGCTCATGTAGTCCAGCGGGTTCTCGCGCTTGAAGATTCGCGCATCGTTCGAGAGCTTCACGCCGGTCGCCTCCCGGGCAGCCTCGGCGGCGCCGAGCAGCCGCGCCGCCCGCCCCGGGTTCCCGGCCACCAGCTCGGCGTCCGCGAGGTCGTCGAGGAAGATCGCGATGCCCGAGGAGTCCGCCAGGTCGGTCATCAGGCGGATCCCCTCCGCGAACGCCGTCCGCGCTCCGTCCGGGTCGGCCGTGTGCGTGAGGGCCAGGCCGAGCTGGTGCAGCGCCCACGCCATGTCGAACTTGGCGTCGACCCGGCGGAAGTACGCCAGGGCCTCGTTCGCGGAGGCCCCCGTCATCGGCCAGTCCTCGGCGTGCGCGTACATCGCCGACAGTCCGAACTTCGCCCGCGCGTCGCCACCCTCGTCGCCGAGCTCGCGATAGATGGCTGACGCTTCCAGTAGCCGCTCCGTGACCAGCGGCCTGAGCTCAGCGCTTCGCTGCATGGGGAACGTGACGTTGTACAGCGCGTCCGCGAGCTCCACCTTCGTGCCGGCGGTGCGCGCCAGGGCCAGCGCCTCCTCGTAGTAGCGCTGGCACAGGTCCATGTCGGTGCCGCGCCACCAGGCCAGCCCGCCGGCGGCCTCGAACCCCCTGATGCGAGCGTGGGCCGCCTCGGGCGGGGAGGCGAGCGCCAGCGCGTCGTCGATCCGCGTCGCGCCCTCGGAGATGTGCCCGCGGAGCAGCCAGAAGCGCCAGGCCACCCAGGCCAGGCGCAACGCCTTCTCCGCCTGCGCCGTGTTCACGAACCATTCCATCGCCGCGCGGATGTTGGCCTGCTCGCGGTCGAGGTGGTCCAGCCTGGTCTTCGCATCGGCAGCCCGGAAATGGGGCAGCGCCTCGGTCACCTCGTCGAGGAAGGCGTCGGCGTGTCGCTGGTGGATGTCCGCCGCGTCCTCCCGCTCCTCGAGCTTCTCGAGCGCAAACTCGCGCATCACGTGGAGCATGAGGAAGCGCGGCTCGTCCGGGTCGTCGACGCTCCGCAGCAGGCTGTGCTCCACCAGCGTTTCCAGGCCCTCGAGGATGTCCACGCCTTCATGCGCCTGGCACACGCGCTCGACGTGGCTCAGCGACCCGCCGCCGGTGAAGACCGCGAAGTGCGCGAACAGGCGACGCTGGGTCTCGTCGAGCAGGTCGTAGCTCCAGGCGATGGCCCCGCGCAGCGTCTGTTGCCGCGCGGGCAGGTCGCGAGCGCCGCCGCCAAGGTCGCCGAGCCGCCCCTCGAGCCGGGACAGCATGGCCTCGGGGTTCATGAGGCGAATGCGCGCGGCCGCGAGCTCGACTGCGAGCGGGAGGCCGTCCACGAGGGCGGTGATCTGGGCCACCGCCGGCGCGTTGTCGTCCGTGACGGCGAAGTCGGGCTTCACCGCCGTCGCGCGCTCGATGAAGAGCTTGACCGACTCGTACTGCGAGAGCGCCTCCAGGGTCATGGGGCCCGAAGGGTCGGGTACCCCCAGCGGCGGCACCGCGTACTCCTGCTCGCCATAGACCCGCAGCGGGGAGCGGCTCGAGACGATCACCTTTACCTGCGGCCCTTGCTGGAGGACCTCGGCGATGGCCGGCGCCGCGGCGAGCAGCTGCTCGAAGTTGTCCAGCACGAACAGGAGCTGCCGCTCCTTCACGTGGTCGAGGAGCAGGTCGCGGGCGGTCAGCTGGCCCTTCTCCTGCAGCCCCAGCGACTGCAGGATCGCGGCGGGAACGAGGTCGGGATCAGTGATCGGCGCGAGCGGCACCCAGTACGCGCCGTGCTTGAACTCCGCGGCGACCTCAGCCGCCAGCTGCAGCGACAGCCGCGTCTTTCCCGTGCCCCCGGGACCGGTCAGCGTCAGCAGGCGCGTCTTGGCCAGGAGCTCGCGGGCCTGCTCCAGCTCCCGGTCGCGACCCACGAAGCTCGTCAGCTGCGTCGGCAGGTTGTTGGGGGTGAAGTCCAGCGACTTGAGCGCCGGGAATTCCGACGGGAGACCCGGGATCTTGAGCTGCCAGATGTGCTCGCGGCGGGCCAGGTCCTTGAGGCGGTGCTCGCCGAGGTCGAGCAGCGTGACGCCCTCCGGGAGCGAGCCCTCCACGAGGACGCGGGTTGCGTCGCTCAGCACCACCTGGCCGCCGTGACCGGTTGACGCCACCCGCGCGGCGCGGTGGATGTCGAAGCCCATGTAGTCGCCGCCCACCACCTCGGCGTCGCCGGTGTGCAGGCCCATGCGCACCCGGATGACCGCGTCGGGGGGCCACTCGTGGGCGGCCAGGGCGCGCTGGCCGTCGACGCATGCGGCCACGGCGTCGACGGCGCCGGCGAAGGCGACGAAGAAGGCGTCGCCTTCCGTGTTGACCTCCTTACCTTCGTGGGCGGCGAACACCTCGCGGAGGAGCTCGTAATGGGTGTTGAGGATGTCGCGCCAGCGCTCGATGCCGAGGGCCTGCACCAGTTTGGTGCTGCCCTGGATGTCGGTGAAGAGGAAGGTGGCGGTCCCCGTGGGGAGGTCGGTCCGCGCGGTCAGGGTCATGGGAGCGCTGCTCATTATGGTCAGCGCGGCAGCGGAGGAGAACCCGTCAACTGCCCCCCAACCGGTCTCCCTACAACTGCCCCCCACCTAACCTCCCCCCGCGGGCGGGGGGAGGAGGATTAGGAACCCAGGGCGTACTCGATGGCTTCGTCCAGCGACATCCGCCCGCCTGCGGCGAGGGCGGCGTCGAGCTCCGCCTGGGTCATGTAGTCCAACGGGTCGAGACGCTGGAAGTTGGTCGACTGCTGCGAGATGCCAACGCCGGTGCTCTCGCGGGCGGCCGCAGACGCGCCGAGCAGGCGCGCGGCTCGCTCCGGGTGGCCCGAGACGAGCTCCAGGTCGGCGAAGTCCTCGAGGTAGATCGCTATGCCGGACACGTCGCGCGTGTCGCGAAGGAGGGTCATCCCCTCGCGGAGCACGGCCCGGGAACGCTCCAGCTGCCCGGTGCGCGAGGTGCCCTGGCCGAGGGTGTGGAGCGTCCAGATGAGGTCGAAGGTCGCGCCCTTATCCCGGAAGTAACTCTCCGCGCCGCTTCCCTCCATCAGCTCAACCGACTTGTCCCATTGGCCAATGAACTGGTGGACCTGGCTGAGGCCCCAGGCCGCGCGAAGCTCCTTGTCTCGCGCGCCGAGCTCGCGATAGAGCGCCCTCGCCTCCTCGTACTGGGCCTTGACGCGCTCGGCGATGTCGGCCGCCTCGCTGCCGCCCCCGCGAGCCGAGTACTGCGTCGGGAAAGTGATGTTGTACAGCGCGTCGGCGAGCTCCTCCTTCGTCCCGGCGACGCGGGCCAGCTCGAGTGCCTTCTCGTACCAGTCGTAGCAGCGCTCGGTGTCGACCCCCCTCCACCACTCGAGCCCACCGAGGGCCTCGTAGGCGCGCATGAGCTCACCCGCGTGCTCCGCCGCGCCCGGCAGCGCCACCGCCTCCTCCGCTCGCGCGATGCCCTCGGAGATGTGTCCCCGGATCTGCCAGAAGCGCCACGCCGCCCAGGCCAGCTTTAGCGCGGGCTGCGCCTGGTCGGTCTTGACGAACCAGTCCATGGCGGCGCGGATGTTGGCCTGCTCGATGTCGAGGTGGTCGAGCCAGCGCTTGCTGTCGGAGGCAAGCAGGTGCGGCGCCGCGTCTTCGACCTCGCCGAGGTACGCCTCGGCGTGTCGCTGGCGGACTTCCGACGCGTCGTCGCGCTCCTCGAGCCGTTCCAGCGCGTACTCACGGATCACGTGCAGCATGAGGAACCGCGCCTCGTCGGGATCATCGACCGGCCGCAGCAGGCTGTGCTCGACGAGCGTCTCGAGGCCTTCGAGGATGTCGACGTCCCCCTCGTGCTCGCCGCAGACTCGCTCGACATGGCTGAGCGAGGCGCCGCCGGTGAAGACCGCGAAATGGGCGAACAGCCGCCGCTGGGTCTCGTCGAGCAGGTCGTAGCTCCACGCGATCGCGCCGCGCAGCGTCTGCTGCCGCGCGGGCAGGTCGCGAGACCCGCCGCCGAGGTCGCCGAGACGGCCCTCAAGCCGGGCCAGCATCGCCTGCGGGTTCATGAGCCGGATTCGGGCGGCGGCGAGCTCGACCGCCAGCGGTAGCCCATCCACCAGCGCCGTGATCTGGGCCACCGCGGGGGCGTTCTCGTTGGTGACCTCGAAGTCGGGCTTGACCGCCACGGCGCGCTCGATGAAGAGCTTGACCGACTCGAACTGCGACAGCGACTCGACCGTCGCGACCTTGCTCCCGTCGGGTACGCCGAGTGGGGGCACGGCGTACTCCTGCTCGCCGTACACCCGCAGGGGCGAGCGGCTGGAGGCGATGGCCTTGACCTGGGGCCCGGTCTGCAGGATCTCGGCGACGGCGGGTGCCGCGTCGAGGATCTGCTCGAAGTTGTCAAGGACGAGCAGAAGCTGACGCTCCTTCACGTGCGCCAGCAACACATCGCGCGCCGTCAGGTTGCCCGACTCCTGCAACCCGAGCGACTGGATGATCGCGTTCGGCACCAGCTCGGGGTCGGTGATCGGGGCGAGCGGAACCCAGTACACGCCGTCCGCGAAGCCGTCCGAAGCCTCGGCGGCGAGCTGCAGCGAGAGGCGCGTCTTGCCGGTGCCGCCCGGGCCGGTGAGGGTCAGGAGGCGCGTCTTCCCGAGCAGCTCCTTCGCCTGGGCCAGCTCCCGGTCGCGGCCGACGAAGCTCGTGAGCTGGGTCGGCAGGTTGTTCGGCGTGAAGTCGAGCGACTTCAGCGGCGGGAAGTCGGAGGCGAGCCCGGGGATCGTCAGCTGCCATAGGCGCTCGCGGCGGGCGAGGTCCTTGAGGCGGTGCTCGCCGAGGTCGCGCAACCCCACCCCTTCGGGGAGCGCATGCTCCACGAGAACCCGGGTTGGATCGCTGAGCACGACCTGGCCGCCGTGGCCGGTCGCGGCGACCCGCGCGGCACGGTGGATGTCGAAGCCCATGTAGTCGCCGCCGACGAGCTCGGCCTCACCCGTGTGCAGGCCCATGCGGACCCGGATCGCGGCGTCCGCCGGCCACTCGTGCGCGGCCAGGGCCCGCTGGCCCTCGACGCACGCCCTGACGGCGTCGGCCGCGCTGGCGAAGACGACGAAGAAGGCGTCGCCCTCGGTGTTCACCTCCTGGCCGCGGTTGCTCGCGAACGCCTCGCGCAGGAGCGCGTAGTGGGTGCCGAGGAGCTCCCGCCAACGCTCGGTGCCGAGGGCCTGGACCAGCTGGGTGCTCCCCTGGATGTCGGTGAAGAGGAAGGTCGCGGTGCCGGTCGGGAGATTGGTGGGGGCGCTGAGCGGCATGGTAGCCACTCATTATCGAACCGGGCTATCGTTACCGCGATGGGCCGCCAGGAGGAGCTAGCCGACCAGCTCGCGAGCTTCGCCCTGTTCTCCGACCTCACCACGCCGCAGCTGCGGGCGCTGATCGAGACGTTCGAAGAGCGGACCTTCCCGGAGGGCGAGCGCGTCCTCCGCCAGGGCATCTCCGGGTCGGCGTTCTTCGTCATCCTGGAGGGAGAGGCCGCCGTCAGCGTCGACGGCCAGGAGCGCACCGTGCTGCCTCGCGGCGAGTTCTTCGGCGAGGTCTCGATCCTGCTCGGTGAGACCCCGGTGGCGGATATCGTCGCGCGCACCCCCCTTCGCTGCCTCGTGCTACCGGCCGACCAGGTGCGCGGCTTCCTGACGCAGTACCCGAGCGTGATGTACCGGATGCTGCAGGCACAGTCCCGGCGCCTCCGCACCGCCAACCAGTGGAGAAGCTGACGGCGGACAAGCCGTTTCCGCCGGGCCCGTATCCACTTGTCATAGTCGGCAGCGGGCCGGGCGGGCTCCAGCTCAGCTACTCGCTGAGCCGGCTCGGGTGCGACCACGCTGTCATCTCAGCCGACGAGGGCCCGGGCGGGATGTTCCGCAAGTGGCCGTTCTTCCAGCGGATGCTCAGCTGGACGAAGCCGTTCGCGCCCGCCGACCGCCGCTCGCGCCAGTACGAGCGCTACGACTGGAACAGCCTGCTCGCCGACGAGGAGGCACTCCGCGGGCTCCAGGCCGACCACATGGACGGCACCTCGTATTTCCCGTCGCGCCAGGAGATGGAACAGGGGCTGACCGCCTTCGCGACGCGAGCGGGGGTGACCGTCCGCTACGGCTGCCGCTGGGAGGCCACGCGCCGGGAGGGCGGCGACTGGGTGCTCGAGACCACCGACGGCGAGTACCGCGCGCCGGTCGTGGTGTTCGCGGTCGGGGTTGCCGAGCCCTGGCGCCCCGACTCGCCCGGCGTGGACCAGGTTCCGCATTACGCGGAGATGCTCGACGCGCGGGAGTACGCGGACAAGAGCGTCTTCATCATCGGCAAGAAGAACTCCGCCTTCGAGATCGCGACGGGGCTCCTGCCCTGGGCGCGGCGTCTCGTCCTCGCGTCGCCGAGTCCCGCGAAGACGTTCGCGGAGACGAAGTCACTGGTTGGCGTCCGCGCCCGCTACGTCCAGCCGTTCGAGGACAACATCGTCGGGGGCGGCCTGTTCATCGTCAACGCGATGATCGACCGGGTCGTGCGCGACGCCGGCGGCTACCACGTCCACATCCGCTTCAGCAGTGACGGCACCGAGCGCGTCTTCGACGCCGACGCCGCGATCGCCGCGACCGGGTTCCAGGCGCCGCTCCTGGACCTGCCGAGCCTCGGCGTGAAGACCTTCGGCCAGAGCGCGCTCCCGTCCCAGAACGACCTGTGGGGGTGCCCCGAGGCGCCGGGCGTGTACTTCGCGGGCACGATCTCGCAGGGCGCCGGCGGGCTGAAGAAGCACGGCGTGCCCAGTAACTCGGGGGCCGTGCACGGGCACCGGTACAACGCCCGGGTGCTCGCGCGGCACATCGCGGAGACCCATTTCGGCCGCGAGGTCGACTGTCCTGTGGTCACCCCCGCCGGTGTCGTGGACCGCCTCCTCGACGAGCTGGCCGGCGCCCCCGGGACGGGGGCCGACATCTTCCACCAGCGCTCCTACCTCGCGCGCGTCCTGTCCGTCGACCCGGGCAGCGGCGTCCGCGATGCCGGCATCCAGCCCCTCACCCGCTTCCTCGACGACCACACCGGCCTCGACGCGATCGCCGCCACGCTGGAGAGCGACGCCGCCGGCCAGATGTACCCCGCGCTCTACGTGCGCCAGGGAGGGCAGGTCAAGGAGACGCTCCTCGACCCCGACCCGCTCCTCGACTACGGCCGGCAGGAGTACCGCGACGCGGTCGCGGCCGCGCTGAAGCCGCTGGGCCTGGGGTAGCCAGGGCTCCCCGGAATAGTCCTCCCCCCGCCTGCGGGGGGAGGAGATCTTCTACTGGGTCGGGGGCTGGCCGTGGTAGCAGCCGATCACGTAGGGATACTCGGCTGTGGCGTCGTAGTGGTAGATGCTGACCGTCTTCCCGTTCCACACCACGGGGCTGACGCGGCCGTGGCAGGCGTCAAGGTCGGCGTTCGTGACCAGCCTCCCGTGGCTGTCGCGCTCGACGTAGATGCCGTACTCGTCATAGGCGTACCCGACGAGGGTGGAGGCCGCCGTCGCCTTGTCGAGGATGCACGAGGGGATGGCGTGGTGGTGGTAGACACCGCCGGGCGCCGGGTGGCCGTCGCAGCGGTCCAGCACCTCGTGCGGCACGGCGTCACGACCCAGAGCGTCGAGGGCGTCGAACAGGAACACGCCGTCGGTCAGCACCCCAACCGGTCCGAGGCCTAGGCACGACGGCTTCGCCGCAGTGGCCGGGTCGAGGTCCATGGTGATGGTCGCCCCGAGGTCCTTCAGGCTGTTCGGGTTCCGGTCGTACTTGTACGCGGGGTCGGATGCGGCGATCGGGAAGACGCCGCTGCCCTCGCCCACGGGCAGGTCCGCCGTCTTGAGCACGCGCTGGGTGCCCGAGGTGGTCATGTCGAAGTGCGCGCCCGGCCAGGCCACGTCACCCTGGACCTTGATCTTCTGCGCCGGGTCCCACGTCCCGCCGTGGATCCAAGGCCCGGAGCCCTGCGCGCCCTGTCCGTTGAACGTCGTCTGGCACGACCAGACGTAGCCCCGCTCTGGTGCCGCGGACACCTTCCCGTCGCCCAGCTGCAGCCCGGTAGGCGATGCTGTCGGCGTCGTGCCGAGACCGCTCGCCGCGGGGCTCCCGCAGCCTGCCAGCACCAGCCCGAGGAGCGCGAAGGACCTGCCCGCCCGCATCGAGGGGCAGAGTAGCCGGATTTTCCGCTCTTAGTAAGCCGCGAGCTCCCGCAGCCTCGCGGTGATCTCCTCGGGGTCGGGCAGGAAGGCCTCCTCCAGGGCGGTGTTGAAGGGCATGGCCGGGCTGTCGGGGCCGGTCATCCGGGCCGGCGGCGCGTCCAGGTAGTCGAAGGCCCTCTCCGCAATCAGCATCCCGACCTCGCTGGTGACGGCGCAGAACGGGTTCGCCTCCGTCAGCAGCAGCACCTTGCCGGTCTTGCGCACCGTCGCGAGGATGGCCTCCTCGTCCAGGGGCTTGAGGGTCCGCAGGTCGAGGACCTCGACGTCGACGCCCTCCTGGGCCAGGTGCGCCGCCGCCTTGAGCGCCTGGTGCACCATCAGGCCGTAGGTGATGACCGACAGGTCGGCGCCGGCGCGGGAGAGGCGCGCCTTCCCGATGGGCAGCGTGTAGGGGCCGTCCGGGACGAATCCCTTGATGAGCCGGTAGGCCCGCTTGTGCTCGAGGAAGACGACGGGGTCGGGATCGCGGATCGCGGCGATGAGGAGCCCCTTGGCGTCATAGGGCGTGCTCGGGGCCACCACCTTCAGCCCCGGCGAGTGGCAGTACATCGCCTCCGGCGACTGCGAGTGGTACAGCGACCCATGCACGCCGCCGCCAAAGGGCATGCGGATGACGATGGGGCAGGGGAAGTCGCCGCGGGTCCGGTAGCGCGTCCTCGCCGCCTCGTTCACGATCTGGTTGAAGGCGGGCAGGCTGTAGTCCGAGAACTGGATCTCGGGGATGGGCCGGAGCCCGGCGAAGGCGGCCCCGATCGCCGTGCCGACGATCTGCGACTCGGCGATGGGAGTGGAGAAGCAGCGCCACGGGCCAAAGCGCGCGCGCAGGCCCTCCGTGGCGCGGAAGACACCACCGACGCCGACGTCCTCGCCGAACACGAAGACCCGCTCGTCGCGCTCCATCTCGTCGGCCATCGCCTCGCGGATGGCTTCGAGCACCGTCTTCTGCGGGCCCTCGCCATCGGGCAGCCCGTGCTCGGCCCCGGGCGCTCCGCCCGGGTAGTCGGGCGCGCAGGCGGCGAGGTCCTGGGGCTCGTCGGAGTACACGTGGGTGGTCAGCGTCGCCGGGTCGGGGTCGGGGGCGGCCTCGGCCGCCGCCTGCGCCGCCTCGATCTCGGCCATCACCTCCTCCGTGATCGTGGCGTCGAGGGCGTCGGTCAGGACGCCAAGCTCGGTCAGGTGGGAACGGAACGCCGTGACCGGCTCGGTCCGCCTGTGCTCCTCGACCTCGTCCGCGCTGCGGTACCGCCGGTCGTCGTCGTCGGAGCTGTGGGGCGTCATGCGGTACACGATCGCCTCGATGAGGCTCGGGCCCTCGCCACGGATGGCGCGCTCGCGCGCCTCCTTCGTGGCGCGGTACATGGCGATCGGGTCGTTGCCGTCGACGCGCTTGCCCGGGAACCCATACCCGTGGGCGCGCTCCGCGACCCCGATCGGGATCTCCTCGTCGGCCGGCACCGTGATCGCGTAGCCGTTGTTCTGGCACAGGAAGATCACCGGCAGGTGGTGGATGCCCGCGAACGACATGGCCTCGTGGAAGTCGCCCTCGGCGGTCGCGCCCTCGCCGAAGCACGTGAGACAGACAGCGGCCTCCTCCCGCATCTTCAGCGCCATGCCGATGCCGACCGCGTGCAGGACGTGGCTGCCCACGCAGCTCGAGCCAGTGACCAGCTGCAGGTCGCCCTTGCCGTAGTGCCCGAGCATCTGGCGCCCGCCGCACGAGGGGTCGGCGTCGCGCGAGAAGAAGCCCATCATCAGCTCCTCGGCGCTCATGCCCATCACGAGCGCGAGCGACAGGTCGCGGTAGTACGGGACCACCCAGTCGACGCCGCGCTGCAACGCCATCCCGGCCCCGACCTGGGCGCCCTCGTGCCCCTGGTGGGGCATCACGAACGCCACGCGGCCGCTCCGGTTGAGGAGCCACATCCGCTCGTCGAAGGCCCGGCCCGTACGCATCAGTCGGTACATGCGGAGCAGTTGCTCGGGGTCGAGCCCGGCTGCCTCCGCGGCGGTGCGCCCGGGGGCGCGCGAGGCGGCGGCGCGGCTCACGGCCGGCCCAACCGAAGGAAGCCCTTGCGCTGCTGGCGCTCCCTCTTCTCCTCGACCTCGCCGGCGGTCAGCCGCCTGGCCAGGGCCGCGACGCGCTGGGCGAAGTCCACCTGCGGCTTGGCCATCGTCAGTGGCGCGCCGTCCGTGGCCGAGTCGAGGAGGGGCAGCGCCGTGTGAGGCAGCTCCGCCGAGAGCGGGAACTTGAGGTTCGCCTCCACCACCTCGAAGCTGATGCGCAGCTCCGGCTCGACGCGGTTCAGCACAGCGGTGATCTTGCCCCCGGAGATGGAGAGGTCGCCGAGGAGCTTCAACAACAGCTTCGTGCCCTTGACCGAGGCCAGGTAGGGCGAGGTGACGACGACCACGTGGTCGGCGATGTCGATGCTGTCGAGCGTGACGTCGTAGAGGTAGGTCGCGGTATCGACCACGACCACGTCGAAGAGCACGCGGAGCTGGTCCATGATCGTGTGCACGTGGGCGGGCGTGACGAGGTCAGAGAGCTCGGGCGACGGCGGTGCCGCCAGGATGTGCAGGTTCTCCAGCTTGTGGTGCATGCAATCGAGGACAAACTCAGGGGTGAGCGCGTCCACGTTCGCCAGCACGTCGACGAGCGACGGGCTGGGCGGGGCGTCGAAGAGCAGGGCCTGGTCCCCGTACTGGAGGGAGAGGTCGACCACCGCGGTCGTGAGGCCCAGCGATTTCGCCATTGCGCCCGCGAGGTTCGCGACGACGACGGACTTGCCGACGCCGCCCTTGCCCGACACCACCGTGATCACGTGGGCGGGGCCCTGGCGCTTCCGGGGCAGGAGCCATTCCGGTTCCGGCTCGATGGCGGGCGTGCTTGCGGCATCGCCCGGAGCCGCCTCCACAGGGGGCGCCTCGGCTTCGACGCTCCTGTCGGGCTGGGCCACACGTTGTTGATAGCACCCGCGTCGGCATTAAGGAAACCGCCGCGCCCACCTGGCGGCACCGCCGGGGGCCCGGGTGTCAGCCTGTCGCCCGACTGTCACAACCGTGACCACCCGTGCCTTGCCTGACCGCAGGCCTGCGCCTACGCTAGTTCCGCTGTGACACGTGCCTGCGCCAGCGCCAGGTCACAGGGAGGCCAGAGCCTGGTGGAGTTCGCCATCATCGGGCCCCTGTTCTTCCTCAGCGCGTTCGCGATCCTCGAGGCAGCCCTGTACGTCAACGCGTATGTGAGCGTCAACAACGCGACCCGGGAGGGCGCCCGGGCGGCGGCCATCTGTGGCGACGCGGTGATCTTCCAGCCATACGCGCAGCAGCAGCAGCAGCTGATCCAGCTGATCCAGCAGGGACAGAACTACAACCCGAACCAGCCGATCACGGCCTCCATGCTCTGCTCGGCCTACACCCAGACGACCATCAACTCCCACCTCGGTTTCCTCTCGGTCATCCCGGGCGTGAACCCGAGCGTCACGATCACCTGCGCGAAGACCTGCCAGGCGGGCGACACCATCACCATCGCGGTGCAGTACACCTACACCTTCCTCCTGCCCTACCTGCTCGACCTCAAGACCCCGACCCCGATCGACACCACGGTGCAGGCGGTCAGCCAGCAGTGAAGCGGGCGCAGTCCACCGTGGAGCTGGCCCTGATCCTGCCATTCCTTTTGGGGCTGCTGGTGATAACCCTCCAGGGCGGGGTCATCATCTCCGACCAGGTCGCCCTCGAGCACTTCGCGTACGTAGGCGCGCAGTACGCCGTGTCGCAGAACCAGCAGGCAACAACCTCGGCGATCACCTCCTACATCCTCCAGCAGATGTGCGGGGCGGGCGCCACGACGGCACCGCTGACGAGCAGCACGACGCCGCCGGCTTCGAGCGCGACGACCAAGTACTGCAAACCCGAGCCGAGTGGGGTACCTGGCCCGTTCATGCCGCCGACCGCGACCACGCCTAAGCTCATCGCGGTCAGCGGCGCCGCGGTCTCCCTGCAACCTCGGCCGCACCCGGACTTCGGGCTGTGGACCGACGCCCTGGCCGCCTCCAGCTGCACCGCCCAGAACTGGAGTCTCAGGCTTCAGATCAGCAACTCCACCGTCTATCGCAGTGGCGCGGGAACGCCCAACGACACGACCATCACCGTCAGTTTCAAGAGCGTTTCGGGGTCGCAGCAGGCGCCGAACGTCAAACTGTCGGCAACCGGCTACCCGCCCGGGTCCACGGGCACGGGCGGCGGCACCCCGATCCCGGCCGACCCTGTGATCAGCCCGTCCGGGAGCCAGTACCCCCAGCAGACCACCATCTACATCAACGGCGCCAACGCCACCCCCGGCTCGTGGAAGATCACCGTCGGGGGCACAGACCAGTGCGGGATCGGCCCGTCGGGTGGTGCCGCCAACATATTCGTGAACGTGAGCTCACTCGGCGTCACGGCAACCGTGACGCCAGCCGCCGCTCCGACGATCTCGGGCGTCGACCCGCCGTCGATCTGCGCCGGGCAGCAGACGGTCATCAACATCGTCGGCACCAACTTCGTCGCCGGCGACACCGTCAGCTTCGGCGCGAACTTGCCCGCGGTCAACGTCACCTACGTCTCAGCTGCAGATCTCCAGGTCACGACGCCGGCCCTGGCCACGGGACTCTACTCGCCGACGGTCACCGACCCCGTGACCGGCCTGCAGGGAAGCCTGCTCAACCCCATCACGGCCACGGTCGCATGCCTCACCCCACCTCCGCCTCCGCCTCAACCTCAGTGCGGCCAGAACACCGGCGCGGCGGTGGGCGCTTCCGAGGAGGCGATCATCACGATCACCTGGAACGAACCGCTGGTGGTGCCATGGTTCGGCGGCACGTACATCACGCTCCAGGCGCAGCAGGTGGTCCTGTGCCAGTCCCCGGCCAGGCCCAACCCGAGCCCATGAACCGTATCCGGCAGCAGCAGCACGGCCAGGTGGCGGTGATCTTCGCGCTCATGGCCACAGTCGTCGTCGGCCTCATCGCGCTGGCCGTGGACTACGGCCTGCTGACCAACCACCATCGCAACCTGCAGGCGTTCGTCGACGAGGCCGCCACCGCCGGCGCGGCCCAACTCCCGGCGAGCCCGGTGATAAGCGACCGCCAGAATGCCCGGCAGGTCGCCTACGACTACCTGCGCGACAACCTGCTGAACGGAGGCTCGCTCCCGGACGCCCTGAAATCGGGCAACCTCAAATGCGTCGGCAAGGCAACCGTCGTCGACTGGACCCAGGACGTCAACAACTGCCAGCTCCCGAGCCCCTTCGACAGCTATACCTTCTCTGTAGTCACCCCGGTGCAGCAGCTTTCGAACGCCACGCTGAGCTCGACCTGGACGCTGGCGGTGTCGGTCTCGGAGTCGGTCGCGAGCGCGGTGGCGGGAGTGATCGGCCAGGGCGCCCTGCAGGCCGGCGCGACCGCGGTCGCGACCCACAACTTCTACCAACAGTTCCCCTGGGCCTTGTACTCCGACGGCTGCGTCCAGACCGGGAACTCGATCGCCGTGGTCAAGGGCGACGTGTTCATCGACAACTGCGGGGTGAATGCGCAGTCCTCGGGCCAGGCCGCCTTCTGCGTCAACGGCAACCTGGAGTTTGGCCCCAACGTGACCCAGCCGCTCACCCTCATGCTCCCCAACGTCACGCTGCCGACCTGTATGGCCGGCACCTCGGGGCAGGTCCTCGCCACGGGCAACGTCGGGACCCTGTCGCAGCCGCCGCCGGCCCTCGCCGGTCCCTCCATAGACACCACGAAGGCGGCATACAGCTGCCTGACCGGGGCCTCCGGCTGCCCGGTCCCCACGCCGGTCTCTGGAGCCTGTATCAACCACCCACCATTCGGCGCCAACCTCGCCGCCAGCGCCTGCTACCAGCCTGGCGCCTACTGCAAGATCCCCAGCATCGCCAACAACCTGAACCCCGGCCTCTATGTCATCACCGCGGACGGGTCTTGCGACCCGTCGAACTGCTCCCCTTGTGACGGCGCACAGTTTCTCGGCAACACGCTGAACGCCAACTGGACCGACGTTCAGCACAGCTGCTGGGCCGCCCCCAACGTGCCGGCGACGAACACGTTCACCCTGCCGTGTCTCGACGGGTTCTCGATGAACCCCACCACGCCGGTGGACCCCATGTGCCCGATCGTCGCCCCCCTGGCGGCGCCGACCTTCACCCTCACCGGGGTGGCCAACGACCCCAGTGGCAACCTCGACACCACAGGGGGACCGACCGGCACCAACTACTGGGTGGTCGTGACCGCGTATACCAACACCGGCGAGACCACCGGTACCGAGCGGTTGGTCAACGTGAACAGCAACGGTGTGAAGAAGGGCGCCCTCGACATCACCATCAACAGCCTCGCCGGGGCCGCCGGCTACAGGATCTACGGCCCGGCGCTGGCGCCCGGAACCGAGACGTTCAACCAGTCCGTCGGTGCCGCCGGCACCTACCGCATGTACAACCTGCCCGCTCCCGGCGGCCTTCCCCCGCCTGCGGTCAACACCAGCTCCAACGCCCAACTGCCGAACCCGACGTTCACGGCGACGGCGGCGGCGGGCGGGTCGCTCAACCCGAGCAACTCGAACACGACCTACTACGTGCGCGTGACGGCGCTGAACCCGATGGGCGAGACCCTGAGCACGGAGGTTCCGGTCCTGCTCACCCCCGGACAGGGCACCGTCAACGTCTCGATCACGCGGGAGTCCGGGGCGACCGGCTACATGGTTTACGGCCCCTCGACCGCATCGAATACCGAGGTGGCTTACAACGCGTCCAACCCCACGGTGGCGCAGGCCACGAGCCCGACGATCTCCCTGACGCAGAACCCCACCGGCTCACTGACCTACCCGCAGTTTGTGAACCGAAGTGGTTGCAGCGCCACGGGGTTCTACAACATCCCGCAGCGTTCCGGGGAGAACGACGGGGTCACCTTCGTCCTCTTCAACAAGGCCAGTATCTGCCTCAACATCGACAACAGCCTCCACTGCTCCAACGCGGTCGGGAGCAGCACGCCGACCGTCATGTGGAGCCCCGCCCTCACCGCTGGGCAGTGCAACCCCGCGCTCAACGACGGGGTGTTCCCGGTCTTCAGCGCCACCGGGACAGGCCAGATCAACCTTCAGGGCTCGGCGACGAGCCTGAACATCAGCGGCACCGTGTATGCGCCTAACATGTCGCTCAACGCGCTACAGAACGCGCAGTTCACGATCTATGGCCAGCTCATCATCCACAGCACCAACATCCAGACGGGCAACTCGCTCAACCCGGCCGTCTACAACCCGTATGACGACAACCGGATCAACCCCTGCCTGGCGGTGATCCCCTCCGGCGTCCTGCTCATCCAGTGACCTACCCCTCCCGCCGTCCGTCTAGTAAATTGAGAGGCCCCAATTGAGCACAGCTACACGCTCCCGCAGACCGCTCCAGATCATGATCGGCGTGGTCCTGGTGGTCGTCGCCTTCGCCGGCGTCCTCCTGTTTGGCCGCCTCGGCGGCGGCGGTGGAGGACCGTCGACGAACACGTCGATCCTCGTCGCCGCCCACAACCTCACGGCGGCCCAGGCGGTGACCGAAGCCGACCTCACTTTCTCCAGCGTCAGCGTCGTCCCCACCGGGGCGCTCACCGACAAGGGCCAGGCGATCGGGAAGCTCACCCGGAGCGCCATACCCCAGGGCGGCGTGATCCATGACTCCGACCTCGCCACCGCGGCGCTCCAGACGCCCGCCAAGCTCTACTTCACGTTGCCGGCAGGCGACGTGGCCCTCAACATCCCGGCCGGCGACATCTCACCGTACGTGCAGCCGGGCGACGAGATCGACATCATCGCCACGCTGAAGTCCGGCACCACCCAGACGAAATCGACGCTCAAGGGACTCAAGGTCATCAGCGTCGGCACCCCGGGCACACCCACAGCGGGCAACCTCGTCGTCCAGGTTACGCTGCAGGACGCCGAGCTCCTCGAGTTCCTGGTGAAGAACACCGACTACACCTACGTGTTGAAGTCGCCGCTCGACGCAGGCACCAACAATCCGTCGACGACGGGTGTCGATATCGGCACCTTCAAGTCGACCTACGGGTTCAAGTAGACGGCCGAGCCTGAGACGGTCGATCCTGCCCCCGGCGGCGCCGCGGCCGCGACCAACGAGCTGGCACCAGCGCCCGCAGACTCGGACCCCGACGGGCTGAACGCCCTGCGCCAGGCGATGGCGCCGCCCGACGCGGGGTCGGCCACGGCCGGGCGCCTGCGGGTCCCGCTGATCGCGGTCGGCGCGATCGTCGCCGTGGCCCTCATCGGCATCGTGGCGGTGGTGCTGGGTTCAGGCCTCGGCGGCGTCAGCTCCACGGGGATCCTGCTCGCGGCGCTGGGCGCAGTCGGGGTCGGGGTCCTCTACTGGGCGCTCAGCAGCCCACGGCCGATCCCCGACAGCGAGTGGGACGTCGAGGCGCCCGAGCCGGCGGAGCCGAAGCAGCAGCTGAGCCTGCGCGAACGGCTCTCCCGGCCGCTGGCCAGCATGGCGGCCCCGGCGCTGCGCGGCCGGCGCGGAAGCGACCTGCAGGCTCAGCTCAGCCGCGCCGGGATCAACATGCGCACTTACGAGTTCGTCATCATCCAGGTCTCGGCCGCCGCGATCATCGGGCTCCTCGCGTTCCTGCGCTTCGGCAACCCCCTCCTGTTCCTCGCCGGCGCCGGGATCGGCTGGTTCCTGCCCGGGATGTACGTTCGCCGGCGGCAGCGCCAGCGGAAGGGGGCGTTCGAGGCGGTCCTCGGCGACACCATCGTGCTGATGTCGAATGGGGTCAAAGCCGGTTACTCCATCCAGCAGGCCATGAACAGCGTCGCCGAGTCCGGGCGCCCGCCGCTAGCGGAGGAGGTGGCCCGAATCATCCGTGAGACGGCGCTCGGCATCGACCTCGAGGCGGCCCTCGAGCACGCCAACCGCCGCCTCGACAGCAAGGACTTCGACATGGTGGTCACCGCCCTGCTCATCCATCGCAAGGTCGGCGGCAACCTCGCCGAGGTGTTGGACAAGATTGCCGAGACCATCCGCGAGCGCGTCCGGGTGCAGGGCGAAGTCCGCGTCCTGACGGCGCAAGCCCGGGCGTCGGGATACATCATCACGGGGCTGCCATTCGCCGTCGCGGGCATCCTGTCGCTGATCTCGCCTCAGTTCGAGCGACCCCTCTTCACCAACTCGCTCGGGTGGGTGATGATCGCCGTGGCGCTGGTCATGATCGGCATCGGCTACGCGATCATCAGCCGCATCACGGACATCCACCTGTGAACCCCGCGGTCGTTCTCTTCGCGGTGGTGGCCGCCGCCGGTGCCGCGCTCGCGACGGGGCTCTGGCGCCCGGCGACGCCGCGCACCCAGGACAAGTACTCGGCGAAGCTGGCGGGCATCGGGGAACATGCGCTGAGCCTCGAGGAGATCGAGCTCAGCCAGCCGTTCACACAACGATTCCTGGTCCCCATGCGCGACCGGCTCATCCGGATGTTGACGGACCGCACGCCGGCTCAGCAGCAGGACAAGCTGCGCCAGCTCCTGCAGACGGCCGGCCATCCCTACGGGCTGTCGGTCAGCGGCGTCCTGCTGGCGAAGGCCATCGCGGCCGGGCTCACCGCACTGCTGGTCGCCTTCTTCTTCCTGCCGTTCGTCGGCCTGAAGTTCCCGGTGAACCTCATCGGCCTGGCCGCGGGTTTCCTTGGCTGGATCCTGCCCGATCGCTGGCTCTCGCAGCAGGGCAACAAGCGCAGGCGGGCCATCGAAGAGGTCATCCCGGACACGATCGACCTTCTCACCATCTGCCTGGACGCCGGCCTGTCGTTCGATGCCGCCTTGATCCAGATCGCGGACAAGGTGGAGGGCCCTCTCCACGACGAGCTCAACGCGATGATCACCGAGGTCCGCTACGGTCGCCCGCGCGGCGAGGCGCTGGAGGGGCTCGCCGCCCGGCTCGCGGTGGACGACCTGAGCGCCTTTGTCAACGCGGTGGTGCAGTCACAGAAGCTCGGCGTGCCACTGGGCGAGACGGTGCGCATCCAGGCCACCGAGATCCGGCGTCGCCGCCGCCAGAAGGCTGAGGAAAAGGCGGCCCAGGCGTCCCTGAAGATGCTCTTCCCGATGATCGGCTGCATCTTTCCCACGCTCTTCATCGTGCTGATGGGGCCGGTGGCTTTACTCCTGACCAGCAAGCACTGACACCGGGCGGCTGCGCCTCGTCGGTTAGGGACTAAATCCCCTAGTCGCGGCCCGGGCCGCTTGTTACAGTGGCCCGGTGAGAGCGCAGCGACCGCATGGGGCCAGGACCGAGGCCTGGCTGAAGCGTGACGCCGCGGTCATCACCCCCGCCTATCACCGCTACACCGACATCGTGGCCGTCCGCGGGGAAGGCTCGTACCTCTTCGACGTCGAGGGGCGCAAGTTCCTCGACCTCTCCTGCGGCATCGCTGTCACCAGCCTCGGGCACAGCCATCCGGCGGTCGTGGAAGCAGTGCGGGAGCAGGCGGCGAGGTTGACGCACGTGTCGGTCACGACCCAGCACGACCTGAACATCAGGCTGGCGGAGAAGCTGGTCGACATCGCGCCCGCCGGGTTGCAGATGTGTTTCTTCGGGAACTCCGGCGCCGAGGCGGTCGAGGGCGCGATGAAGCTGGCCCGGCGGGTGACCGGGCGGACGGAGATCATCGCGTTCAACGGCGGCTTCCACGGCCGCACCTTCGGCGCGATGAGCCTGACCACGAGCAAGTCGCACTATCGCGAGGGCTATGGCCCGCTCCTGCCGGGCATCCACCACGTCCCCTACGCCTACCCGCTCCGAATGGGCGGCGAGGACGCCTCGGTCCTCCGCTCGGAGGCCGCCATCATGGCCCTCTTCGAGCGCCACGACCCGAGCTCCTTCGCCGCGTTCATCGTCGAGCCGGTCCTTGGCGAGGGCGGCTACGTCGTTCCCCCGCCGGGCTTCATGCCGATGCTGCGCCGCCTCGCCGACGAGCACGACATCCTCCTGATCGCCGACGAGGTCCAGAGCGGGATGTGCCGCACCGGCGAGTGGTGGGCTGTCGACCACACCGGCTGCCTGCCGGACGTGATGCTCGTCGCCAAGGCCCTGGCCAACGGCATGCCCATCAGCGCGATCCTGGCGCGCCGCGACCTGATGGGGGCGTGGCCGCCGGGGGCGCACGGCTCAACCTTTGGCGGCAACCCCGTCTCGTGTGCCGCCGCGCTCGCCACCATCGACGTGATGGAGAAGGAGGGGCTGGCGGCGCGGGCCGCCCGGCTCGGGTCGGACATCCATGAGCGCCTGTCGGAGTCCGTGGCGCGGCAGGAGGGCGTGGCCGAGCTGCGCGGCATCGGGATGATGATCGGCGTCGAGTTCGAGGCCGATGGGGCGGCGCGGAATGGCAAGGAGCGGCAGGAGGCGGTGCGGCGCGCGTGTCTCGACAACCAGGTCCTGCTCCTCAGCTGCGGCAGTGAGGACGAGGTCATCCGGATGATCCCGCCGCTGAACATCAGCCCGGAGGACCTGGACAAGGGCCTGACGGTGTTCGAGGAGGCGGTCGCCAGCACAGCCGCCTGACGCCTCCTTACAATCCGTGCGGGCGGACAGGAGGTAGAGCATGAGTAGAACCCGGCTGGGCGTCGCCCTCGCGGCGCTGGCATTGGTTTCGGCGTGTGGCACGTCGTCGACGGCCGGCAGCTCCGGCGCCGGCAACACGTACGCAGGCAAGACGCTGCAACTTGGCGCTGTCGTTTCCAAGACCGGCGCGGGCAGTGTGTACGGGCTGCAACAGGTGGACGGGGTCCAGCTGGCGCAGGACTACATCAACTCCCACGGAGGCGTGCTCGGCGCGCAGATCGCCGTCGACGTTGTCGACGACGGCTCCGACAAGTCGCAGGGAGCGCAGCAGTTCCAGACCGAGATCCAGCAGAAGAACGTCCTCGGCATCATCGGGCCGACGCTGTCGAACACCGCGGTTGCGGCGCACCCCGTTGCCAACAACCTGAAGACCCCGGTGATCGCGCCTTCGAACACAGGCATCAACATCGTCGGGTCCTGCCCATACGCGTGCGACTACATCTTCCGCGACAGCCTGGGCGAGGAGTCCGCGATCCCGGCGAATGTCAAGCAGGCGATCGGGGCCCACCACCCGAAGGCACCGGTGCTGTTCTACGTCAACGACGACAAGTTCTCGTCGGACGGGCACACGATCTTCCTCAAGTCCTTCCAGAGCGACGGCGTGGCCATCCCCGACGCCAACGTCTTCGGCTTCAGCAAGAACGACCCGTGCTGCGAGAGTGTCGTCACCAGCGCGCTCGCCAAGTCGCCCGACATCGTGTCGATCTCCTCGCTTGGCGCGATCCCCGCCAAGCTGATCCACGAGCTGCGCAAGCAGGGGTACAAGGGCACGATCCTGGGCGGCAACGGCTTCAACACCTACCAGGTCTCGCAGCAGGCCGGCAGTGACGGCCTCGGCGCGCAGTCCGGCAGCGCTTATTACGTCGGCATCGACACGCAGATCAACAAGGACTTCGTCGCCGCCTACCAGGCCAAGTTCGGGCAGAAGCCCGACCAGATCGCCGCCCAGGCCTACGCGGCGGTGTTCATCTTCGCCGAGGCCGCGAAGAAGGCGAACCTCGAGCTGTCCTCGTCATCGCTGGCGGCCGACCGCACGAAGCTGCGTGATGCGCTGAAGAGCGTCAGCGTCAACACCCCCTTCGGCCAGTTCAGCTTCACCGCGACGCACGACGTCAAGCAGACGATCTACGTCGTGGCGATGGACGGCAGCGGGGGCTTCAGCCTGGTCTCGACCGTCCAGCCATAACGCGTCCGCGCGCTTGAGACTCCTGCTGCAGGCGCTGCTCGCGGCAGGAGTCTCGCCGCGGTTCATCGCGCAGCAGGGCCTGGACGCCGTTTACAGCGGCAGCATCTACGCGCTGTTCGCGGTGGGGTACACGCTCGTCTTCGGCGTCCTCGACATCCTCAACCTCGCCCACTCCGCCGTGTTCACGGTGGGCGCGGTCGTGGCCTGGATACTCGTGGTCAACCTGGCGCTGCCGTTCTGGCTCGCGGCGATCGTCGCCATCGCCGTCTGCGGCGTCATCGGCTACGTCCTCGACCGCACCGCGTTCCGGCCCCTGCGCCGCCGCGGCGCGCCCCACATCGCGAGCCTGATCAGCAGCATCGGCGTGGCGCTCATCCTGGTCAGCCTCTCGGAGCGCGCCATCGGCGCGGCGGCGCACGCGTTCCCGGAGCGCAGCGTGCCATCAGGGGTGCTGCACCCCGCCGGCCTGACAGTCGACCTCTTCAAGCTCGGCATCCTTGGCGTGACCATCCTCCTGATGGCCGTCCTCGGCTACGTCGTGCGCCGGACGGCGGCCGGCCGGGCGATGCGGGCGGTGGCCGAGAACCCTCGCGCGTCATTGCTGGTCGGCATCAACGTGGACCGTGTCATCGCGCTGACGCTCGTGCTCTCGTCTGCCCTCGGCGGCCTCGCGGGGATCCTGTACGCCGTGTCGCAGGCCGACGTCAGCCCCTACATCGGGCGCGACCAGGTCGAGCTCCGCGGCCTCGCAGTCATCGTCGTCGGCGGCATGGGATCGGTCACCGGCGCGGTGGTCGCGGGCTACGTCCTCGCCATCGCCGAGACGGCGACCCTTGTGCTCGTCGGGAGCAACGCCCGCGCCGGGGTGGCCTTTGCCATCCTCTTCCTCACCCTGGTCCTGTTGCCCTCCGGGATCTTCGGGCAGCGCCGGCAGCGGAGCACGTAGGCATGGACCTGCTCAGCGGTTTCTACAACGCACACGAGCTGCTCCTCGCGGAGGTCGGCATCAACGCCCTGCTGACGCTGTCGATGTACGTGACGCTCAACTGCGGGCTGCTCACGCTTGCCAACGTGGGCTTCATGGCGATCGGGGGCTACGCCGCGGTGCTGCTGAGCGGGAACACGCACGTGCCCTTCGTCGTGGCGCTGACCGCCGGCTCGGTCCTGGCGGCGATAGTCGCCATCCCGGTCGGGCTACCTGTGCTGCGCCTCCGCGGGATCTTCCTCGCGATCGCCACCATCGGGTTCGGGCAGGTCGTCGTCGCGGCGCTGCTGAACCTCCCGATCACAGGGGAGGGGCAGGGCCTGACCAACGCGAACGCGGACCTGTCGCCGCTGCCCGCCTTCATCTCGCTGGCCGTCGTCCTGTTCGCGCTCTGGCGCGTGATGGGCAGCCGCCTCGGCCAGGCCTGGGCCGCCATCCGCGAGGACGAGGTGGCCGCCGCCGCGAACGGCATCGACGTTGCCCGGTACCGGCTCCTCGCCTTCGTCCTGGGCGCCCTCATCGCCGGCTTCGCCGGCGGCCTCGACGCCCATCTCAACTTCTTCATCGACCCCTCCGAGTTCCAGTTCACGCGGGTCACGCAGGTGCTGGTGTTCGCCGTCTTCGGCGGGACGAGCAGCGTCCTCGGGCCCCTCCTGGGCGCCGCCATCCTGACCGCCCTGCCGGAGTTCATCCGTTTCGCCCAGGACTACCGCGACGCCCTGGACGGGCTGGTCCTGCTGCTGGTGATCGTCTTCCGGCCGCAGGGGCTCGTCGGCCGCCGGCGCGTGGGGGGTGGGTTGCTCCGATGGCGGCGCGGCGCGCGGGGCGCCCCGGCATGATCCTCGAGCTCGAAGGCGTCAGCTGCCACTTCGGCGGCGTCCGCGCCGTCGACGGCGTGGACCTGGGCGTCGACGCCGGCCAGCTCTACGGGCTCATCGGGCCGAACGGCGCCGGCAAGAGCACGCTGCTCGACGTCATCAGCGGCTTCCAGCCGCCGACCTCCGGGGCCGTCCGCTTCGACGGGCGCGACACGCGCGGCATGGGCCCCCACCACCTGTCGGCGGCCGGCCTGGCCCGGACCTTCCAGGCGGCCCGTGTGTTCCGCGGCCTGACCGCTCTCGAGAACGTGCTCGTGGGCATGCACCCGCACCGCCGCGACGACACCCTCCAGCAGCTGGCCCTCCTGCCCCGCCTGCGGGGCGAGCAGAGGAAGCGGGTGGAGGAGGGGCGCCAGCTGCTCGCCCGGGTTGGTCTGCGCGGGGTCGAGGATCGCTTCGCCGGCAGCCTCCCCTTCGGCGCGCAGCGCCGCCTCGAAATAGCTCGCGCGCTTGCCCTCAACCCGCGCCTCCTGCTCCTCGACGAGCCTGTCGCCGGGATGACGCCGGCGGAGGCGGAGGGCATCGAGGAGCTCCTGCTCGAGGTCAACCGGGCGGGCCTCGCGATGGTCCTCGTCGAGCACCACCTGAGCGTGGTGATGCGCCTCTGCTCGCGCGTGGCCGTGCTCGACTTCGGCCGGCTGATCGCGGACGGGGAGCCGCGCGACGTCGTCCAGCAACCCGCGGTGATGGCGGCGTACCTCGGCCGGGCGGCCGCCGGGGGAGACCGGTGAGCCTCCTGGAGGTCGCCGGCCTGCGCGTGATGTACGGGGCGATCGAGGCGGTGCGTGACGCGAGCTTCACCGTCGAAGAGGGCGAGGTCGTCACGCTCATCGGCGCCAACGGCGCGGGCAAGACGAGCACGCTCATGGCTCTCTCCGGCGTTGTCCGACCGCGCGCCGGGACGCTGCGCTTCGACGGGATCGACCTCGCCCGCGCGCCCGCGCACCGGGTGGTGGCCGCGGGCCTCGTGCAGGTGCCCGAGGGACGAGAGGTCTTCGCCCGGATGACCGTCCGCGAGAACCTGATGCTGGGGGCCGCCGCGCGCCGGGACGCCCGCGCGGTGGACCAAGAGATCCGCGCCCAGCTCGACCGGTTCCCGGCGCTCGCGCGGCGCCGCGACCAGCCGGCCGGGTTGCTGTCCGGCGGTGAGCAGCAGATGCTGGCCATCGCGCGCGCCCTCCTGGCGCGGCCGAGGCTGCTGATGCTGGACGAGCCGTCACTCGGCCTCGCGCCGCAGCTCGTCGACGAGGTGTTCGACATCATCGCCGGCCTCAAACGCGACGGCCACACGATCCTCCTCATCGAGCAGAACGCGCTCCGCGCGCTGGAGGGGGCCGACCGCGGCTACGTCATGGAGACGGGCCGGACCACGCTTTCGGGCTCGGCGTCGGCACTGCTGCACGACCCCGACGTGAGGCGCGCGTACCTGGGCGTCTGAGGTGGCCACGCCCGGCGACAACCGCAACCGGTTCTTCCTGCCGCTCGCCAGCTTCCTGAACGACTTCGGGTGGGAGCTCCCGGTGCTCCTCCTCCCGCTGTTCATCACCAACGTGCTGGCGGCGGGCCCGATCGCGGTGGGCGTCGTCGAGGGCGTCGCCGACTTCACGGGCACCGTGACCAAGATCGCGTCGGGGCTGCTCTCCGACCGCACCGGGCGCCGGAAGGCGATCACGGCGTCGGGCTACGTGCTCGCGAACGTTTCCCGCCCGTTCTTCTTCGTGGTGGGCAGCTGGCCCTCCGTCGTGGTCATACGTTTCGTCGAGCGCGTCGGCAAGGGCCTGCGCACCTCCGCCCGCGACGCCCTGCTGGCCGACTCGGTGGCGCAGGGTCAGATGGGAAGGAGCTTCGGGATCCTGCGCGCGATGGACAGCTTCGGCGCGTTCGGGAGCCTTCTCCTAGGGATGCTCGTCATCTACGCCGTCCAGGGGACCGCGGTCGACCTGCGCGAGCGCACGTTCCAGGTGCTCGTCGCCATTGCCACCATCCCCGGCGTCCTGGCGGTCGTCGCCGTCCTGCTCTTCGTGCGCGAGGTCCCGACGCGCACGCGCGCCGGGCTCGACCTCAAGGCCGCCGCGCCCCTCCCTTCGGTCTTCGTCGCGTACACGCTCGTGAGCGCCCTGTTCATGCTGAGCAACTCCTCCGACGCGTTCATCGTCCTCAGGTCGCAGAGCCTTGGCGCGAGCACGCTCCTGGTGGTGGCGCTGATGACGGGGTTCAACCTCGTATACGCCGCGCTCTCGGCGCCGCTGGGCCGGCTGTCCGACACCTTCGGCAAGCGGCGGATGATCGTCGCCGGCTGGGTCCTCTACGCCCTGGTCTACCTCGGCTTCGCCCGCGCGCCCACCGTGCTTGCCCTCGGCCTGTTGCTGGTGCCCTATGGCGTCTACTACGCGCTGACGGAGGGCATCGGCCGTGCCCTCGTCGCCGACCTCGTGCCGGCCGGCAGCCGCGGCGCGGCCTTCGGCTGGTACCACGGCTCGATGGGTGCCACGGCGCTGGCGGCCAGCCTCATCGCGGGCGGGCTGTACGCCGTGTCGCCGGCGCTGCCGTTCTACTTCGGGGCGGGGGTGGCGGCGCTTGCCGCCGCAAGCCTGGCGGTGATCCGGCTGCCTCGCCCGCGGCGCCCCGGCGCCGCGCCGGGGACGGAGGACCTACGCGCTGCCGACGCCGCTGCGGCGGATGCGGACTAGCTCGTCGCGCTCGCGCGGCAGCGTGCGCTCGCCCATCCCCTCGATCTCGAAACCCAGGTCGCGCACCATGTCCGCGTCCGCGGTGGCGAGCTGCCCCTCGGTCGTCAGGTAGTCGCCCGCGAAGATCGAGTTGGCGATGTAGAGGCCGAGCGGCTGCAGGCTGCGCAGGTGCACCTCGCGGCCGCCGGCGATCCGCACCTCTACGTCGGGGAAGTAGAAGCGGAACAGGGCCAGGATCTTGAGGCACCGCTGTGGCGTCAGCTCCCAGCGACCCTGCAGCGGCGTCCCAGTGATGGGGATGAGGAAGTTGACCGGGACGGAGTCCGGCTCGAGGCGGCGGAGGTCCTCCGCCACGGCGACGATGTCCTCGTCCGACTCGCCCATCCCGAACAGCGCGCCGCTGCACGGCGACAGGCCGGCGGCGTGGGCGCGCTCCAGTGTGTCGACCCGGTCCTGGAACGTGTGCGTCCCGCAGACCTCGTCGTAGTGGCGCTCGCTGGTGTTGAGGTTGTGGTTGTATGCGTGCACGCCGGCTTCCTTGAGCCGGTCGGCCTGGCCGTCACCCAGGAGGCCGAGGCAGGCGCAGATCTCGAGGTCGGGGTACTCGCTCTTGACCGCGGCCACGTTGCGCGCGGCCTGCTCCAGCTCATTGTCCGTCGGCCCACGGCCGCTCGCCACCATGCAGAGCCGCTTGGCCCCCGCCTCGATGGCGCGCGTCGCGGCCGCGACCGCGTCGGCCTCGGCCAGCATGGGGTACTTGAGGATGTCGGCCGTCGAGTCGCGCCTCTGCGAGCAGTAGTGGCAGTCCTCAGGGCAGAGGCCGCTCTTCATGTTGAGCAGGAAGTTGAGCTTGACGCGCCGCCCGAAGAACTCGCGCCTGACCTCGTAGGCCGCCGCGACCACGTCGAGGACCTCGGCGTCGTCGATGCGGAGGAGCGCGAGGGCGTCCTCGCGGGCCGGTGGCTCGCGGCGGAGCGCCGACTCCTTCAGCCGCTGCAGGACATCCCTCATTGGGGCGCAATCTTGCCACAGACTGAGACCCCGCTTGACGTTGGCATAGCGATCGCTATATAAATAGCGCATGCTACCCGGAGCGCCCGCGGCGGCCCCCCTCCCGCGCCAGGCCAGGAAGGCGCAAACGCGGCGCCTGCTGCTGGAGGCGGCGGCGCGGGTGTTTGCCCGCCGCGGCTACCATGCCGCCTCGGTCGACGAGATCGCGGCGGAGGCCGGCTACACGATCGGCGCGCTCTACGCGCACTTCGGCGGCAAGCAGGATCTCTTCCGGGAGCTCCTGCACGAGCACGTTGCGACGCGGATGGCCGAGTACGCCGCCGGCCTGTCGCGGAGCGGCGCCTTCGAGGACCGGCTCCGCGCGACGGCCGACGGCTGGATGACGTTCGCCGACGAGCAGCCGGACTTCTTCCCGCTGCTGATGGAGTACCGGGCCGCCGCCGCGCGGGACGCGGAGCTCCGACCGGTGGTCGTCGACGGGATCCGCGGCATTCGCGAGGGCATCACCGCCCTTGTCCGCGATGCCGCCGCGGAGGGTGGCATCCCTATGGACGAGTCCACCGCGAAGAAGCTCGGGGTGATCGTCGCCGCCCTGGGCGTCGGCCTGGCCATCGAGCGGGGGACGACGCCCGGCGAGATCCCCGCGGAGGTCTTCGGGGACGCGCTGGTGCTGATGCTGCGCGGCCTCGACGGGGGAGGAGGGAAGCGGTGACCCAGGTGCTTTCGCGCGAGCCGCGCGGGACGGCGGAGCCGGCTCCGATTCGGGGACTGCCGCCGGGCCCGGACTTCCCGATGTGGGTGCAGACGGCGCTGTGGCAGCAGCGGTTCGAGCAGTTCGCCACCTGGTGCCACCGCAAATTCGGCGACTACTTCACGCTCCGGCTGCCGATCAGCCGGACCGTCGTGGCCGTCTCCGACCCCGACGCGATCAAGGCGATCTTCGCGGACCGCGGCGAGCGGATGAACGCCGGCGAGGGCAACGTCATCCTCGAGCCGATCCTGGGCAGCTACTCGCTCCTGCTCCTCGACGGGCCCGAGCACACGCGCCAGCGCCGCCTCGTTCACCCGCCCTTCCACGGGTCACGCATGCAGCGTTACGGGGACACGATCCGCGAGGTCACGAACGCGGAGATCGACACGTGGCAGGCCGGCCGCCGGTTCACGCTCCGCCAGGCGACACAGTCGATCACGCTCAAGGTCATCCTCCGGGCCGTTTTCGGGCTCGAGGAGGGCGAGAGCATGGACCACGTCGAGCGCCTCCTCCGCGCCGTCCTCGCCCCGGGTTCCAACCCGATGGCGGCGCTGGCGGTGCTCCGGCGCGACTTCGGGCCGTTCCGGCTGTGGAGCCAGTTCATGGCGGCGCGCGCGGAGCTCGACGCCGCGCTGTACGCGGAGATCGACGCCCGCCGCGGCGACCCCGGGCTGGAGCAGCGCGACGACATCCTGTCCGTCCTCCTCCAGGCGCGTGACGAGGAAGGGCGGCCGATGTCGAACGAGGAGCTGCGGGACGAGCTGATGACGCTGCTGCTGGCTGGCCACGAGACCACGGCGACGGCCCTCGCCTGGTTCTTCGACCAGGTCCTGCACCAGCCTGACGTGCTGCGGCGTCTCCGGGCCGAGGCGGCCGCCGGGGAGACCGCGTACCTGGACGCATGCATCAGCGAGGTGATGCGGTTGCGGCCTGTCGTCGCCATGGTCGCCCGCCGCCTGCGCGAGGACGTCGACCTCGGCGGCTGGCACATACCGGCCGGGGCGGTCCTCGCGCCCAACATCTTCCTGGCCCACCGCCGCCCCGACATCTACCCGGAGCCGTTCCGGTTCCGGCCCGAGCGATTCCTCGACGCCCGCCCCGAGACCTACGCCTGGCTGCCGTTCGGAGGCGGCATCCGGCGGTGCATCGGGGCCGACTTCGCCACCTTCGAGATGAAAGCCGTGATCCCCGAGATCCTGCGCCGCGCCGACCTCGAGCCGGTCAGCCGCGACCCGGAGCCCATCAAGCGCCGCCTCATCACGCTGGTCCCCGCCCACGGCACCCGGGTGGTGGCGCGAGAGTTGCGTCTATAGAATTCGGCCGGGCCCGTAGCTCAGCTGGGAGAGCGCTGCGTTCGCATCGCAGAGGCCGTCGGTTCGAGTCCGATCGGGTCCACCAAGCTGCGCTTACGGACAGGGGAGTAAGTCCGTCCAGTTGATGCTCGTGATGCTAATGTCAGTGCATCATGCGCACCACAATAACCCTGGACGACGACGTCGAGGCGCTCATCCAGAGCGAGCGCGCCCACACTGGCGAGTCTTTCCGCGCCGCTGTGAACCGGCTACTCAGGCGCGGGGCTCAACCCGCGACGCGGGGCGGCCGGGTGGCGCTCCCGGAGCTGCCCGGCAAGCCCCTGCTCGACGTGTCGGACGCTTCGGTCGTGCTCGCCGCACTGGATGAAGAGCGCCGGGCCGAGCGCGGCCTGACTTGAACCTCGTCGACACGAACCTCCTCATCTACGCGACGTTCAGGGATAGCCCCGAAAATCCACAGGCCCGAGCATGGCTCGAGAAGGAGCTGGCTTCCGGCGAGGGTGCGATCGTGCTCTGCTGGCCGGTCCTCTATGCGTTCGTGCGCCTGGTGACCAGCCCGAGGGTGTTCGGGAGAAGCGCCCTGTCCGTCAGCCACGCATGGTCCACCGTTGCCGATTACATCGCCCAACCTGCGGTGCGCATCGTGGTCCCGGGTAAGGCGCACGCCTCAATCGCGGCCGAGCTTGCCGGAACCCCGGGCCTTCGCAGCGAAGACGTGCCTGACATAGAGGTCGCCGCCCTGGCGATCGAGCACGGGCTCGTGCTCGCCTCGCACGACCATGGTTTCCGCCGCTTCAGCGGCCTTCGGCATCTCGACCCCCTGGCCGAGCCTCGCCGCAAATCAAGGTGACCGTGAGCACTGCCCACCGGGTCGCCACCTGATGGTGGCGGCGTTCGAATTCGAGGTCCTCGGCGGCTTCGACCTCACGACGGCCAACGAGTACTTCGGCGGGTGGACCACCGAGCCCCCCCCCGGCTTCGCGGTCCAGATGGCCTTCCCGGTGGAGGGCTGGCACACCGCCGCGGCCGTCATGGTGCGGCAGGACTCCGAGACGCGCGTCTCCGGCCAGGTCTACGGCGCGGGGCGGCACGCCGAGATGGCCTGGAGCCAGGCCCTGGCGGTTCTCTCCCTCGACGAGGACGGGCTCGGCTTCGCGGCGGTGGGTCGGCGCGACCCGGTGATCGGTGGCTTGCAGCGACGCCACCCCGGGCTCCGGCCGGTGCTGTTCCACTCGCCGTACGAGGCGGCGGCCGCGTTCGTGATCGGGCACCGCATCACCGTTCAGCAGGGGAGGCTCATCCGGCAGCGCATGGCTGCGGAAGCCGGGGAGCAGGTCACGACCCCCGCGGGAAGCGTGCCGGCGTTCCCCTCCCCGCAGGCGTTGCTCGAGCTTCAGTCGTTCCCGGGCATTCCCGCCGCGAAGTGGCCACGCCTCCATGGCGTCGCGCGCGCCGCCCTTGACGGCGTCCTCGATCGCTCCCGCCTGCGGGCGCTCCCTTACGAAGACGCCCTGGCGCAGCTCCGGGCCATCCCCGGGCTTGGCCCGTTCTTCTCGCAGGGGGTTCTCATCCGGGGCGCGGGCCTGGTCGACGCTGTCAGCGACGACGCCGTGACCAGGCAGGCGGTGCAGAAGGCCTACGGGCTGAGGACAGAGCCGACGCCCCGGCGAGTGCTCGAGATCGCTGAAGCCTGGCGCCCCTATCGCACCTGGGCGATGGTGCTGCTCCACGTCTGGCTGCGACGCGAGGCGGGCGGAGCCGGCGCCGGCCGGCAGCGGACCAAGGGCAAGGCCTGACCTCGATCCGCCTCGCCTGAGCGGCCTCCCAGTGGCGGGTCGCCCAGCCCTGTCCCCGCGACCCGGCCGGGGCGACGATGAGGCCGGGCGTGAGGAGGCGCATGTGATGGAACAGCTCAAGAGGCACAACCTGACGCGGGTCGACACCGCCTGGCTGCGGATGGAGGACCCGACCAACCTGATGATGTCCTCGGGCCTGATGGTGTTCGACGAGCCGCTGGCGCTCGATGAGCTCGTTGGCGTCCTCGAGCGCGTGGCCGACCAGTACCTGCGCTTCAAGATGAAGGTCGTCGAGGGGCCGTTGAAGCTGCGCGCGCCTGAGTGGGTTCCCGACGCGGCCTTCGACATCCACGCCCATGTCCACCGCATCGCCCTGCCGGCGCCCGGCGGTGACGCGGAGCTCCAGGAGCTCATCAGCGACCTGCTCAGCACGCCTCTGGACTTCACCAAGTCACCCTGGCAGGTCCACCTTATCGAGGGCCTCGGACGCGGCTGCGCGGTTCTCTCCCGCATCCACCACTGCGTGGCCGACGGGATGGCGCTGATGCACGTGCTGCTGTCCATGACCGAGGAGCGCGGTGGCCCGCGACGCCGTCCCCAGCGGAAGCCCCGGTCGTTCAGCCTCGCCGCCCTCGCGGACACCGTCGCCCGCGGCTCGTACTCCATCGTCGAGCTCACGCTGGCGGCGCCCGACACGCACACCGCGTTGAAGGGCACGCTCGGGGTGGCCAAGCGCGCTGCCTGGAGCGAGCGCATCGGCACCGAGGACCTGAAACGCGCCGCGCACCTGTTTGACGCGACCCTCAACGACGTGGTCGTCGCCATCATCAGCGGCGGCCTCGGCATGTACCTGGCCGAGCGCGACGAGGACGTCCACCACGCGATGGTGCGGGCCGCCATGCCCGTGAACCTCCGCGAGATCGAGACCGCCGGCGACAAGCTGGGCAACGGGTTCGGGCTGGCCTACGTCGAACTGCCCCTCGCCCCTGGCGACCCTGCGGACCGCATCCTCGAAGTGAAGCGCCGGATTGCGACCGTGAAGCGCAACCACCAGGGCGAGGCCGCGCTCGTGGTCCTGGCCGCCTTCGGCATGCTCCCGGGCTGGCTGCAGCCGTACGCGATCGATTTCTTCGGGCTGAAGGCGTCACTGACACTGACGAACGTCCCCGGGCCGCGGGCCACCCGCTTCCTGGCCGGGCACCCGATCACCGACTTCATGTTCTGGCCGCCCGTTTCAGGCCGGCTGAGCACTGGCGTCAGCGTCCTCAGCTACGCGGGTGAGGTGCGGATTGGCGTGGCCACTGACGCGGGCCTCGTGCCCGATCCCGAGCGCATCACGCACTTCATCGACGTCGAGGCCCGGCGGTTGATGCGTCAGCTGGCTGCTGTCGCGCCGCGCAAGCCGCGGCGGGCGGCAGCGCGGGTACGCGGCCACGCGGGCACGGCGCGAACACCGGTGCGGCGCGAACGGCCTGCCCGGGGCGTGCGCAAAGACCAGCCCGTGCGGGTCGTTTGACCCTTGGTCGCGCCGCCCCGCCGGCGCAGGCTGAACTGATGACGCGCGCCCCTGTCGTGTGGCGGACGGTCGACGGCAACGAGGCCGCCGCCTCGGTGGCCTACCGCCTGTCCGAGGTCATCGCGATCTACCCGATCACGCCGGCCTCGGCGATGGGCGAGCTGGCGGACGCGTGGGCGGCCGCGGGGCGCCCCAACGTCTTCGGCCTCGTCCCGCGCGTCGTCGAGATGCAGAGTGAGGGTGGCGCCGCGGGCGCGATCCACGGCGCGGTGCAGGCGGGGGCGCTGGCAACGACCTTCACCTCGTCCCAGGGGCTCCTCCTGATGCTGCCCAACATGTTCAAGCTGGCGGGAGAGCTGTCGCCCCTCGTCATCCACGTCGCGGCGCGCTCGCTCGCGACCCACGCCCTGTCGATATTCGGCGACCAGAGTGACGTGATGGCGGCCCGGCCCACCGGGTTCGCGATGCTCTGCTCCTCGTCGGTGCAGGAGGCGCAGGACCTGGCCCTCATCGCCCACGCCGCGACGCTCGAGTCACGCATCCCCTTCGTGCACTTCTTCGACGGCTTCCGCACCTCCCACGAAGTGAACAAGATCCAGGCCGTGGACGACGACGTCGTCACCGCCATGATCCCGGCGGGGCTGGTCGCGGCGCACCGCGCCCGTGGCCTCGACCCGGACCACCCGGTGCTGCGGGGCACGGCGCAGAACCCGGACGTGTTCTTCCAGCAGAGGGAGGCCGCCAACCCCTTCTATGCCGCGGCCCCCGGCATCGTCGAGCGTGCGATGTTTCGGTTCGCCGCGCTCACCGGGCGCGCCTACCGCCCGTTCGAGTACGTGGGCCAGTCGACCCCGGACCGCGTCATCGTCGTCATGGGCTCGGCCGCCGGCGCGATCGAGGAAGCGGTGGCGAAGTTGAACGCGGGCGGTGAGCGGGTGGGCCTCGTGAAGGTGCGGTTGTACCGCCCGTTCGACGGCGCCGCCCTGGCCGGTGCCATCCCGCCGTCCGCCGGTCGGGTCGCAGTGCTCGACCGGAGCAAGGAACCCGGGGCCGTCGGCGACCCGCTGTACCAGGACGTGGTCGCCGCCCTTGCCGAGCACAGCGCGGAGCGGCGCGAGGTCATCGGCGGCCGCTACGGGCTGTCCTCCAAGGAGTTCACCCCGGCGATGGCAGCGTCCGTCTTCGCGGCGCTCGGCGCGGACCACCCGCGGCGCCACTTCACGGTCGGGATCGATGACGACGTCACCCACCTGAGCCTCGAGTACGACCCCGCGTTCACGACCGAGGACCCGGAGGCCGTGAGGGCGGTCTTCTACGGCCTGGGCAGCGACGGCACCGTCGGCGCGAACAAGAACTCGATCAAGATCATCGGCGAGCACACGCCACTGTTCGCGCAGGGCTACTTCGTCTACGACTCGAAGAAGTCCGGCCAGGTCACCGTGTCGCACCTTCGGTTCGGGCCAAGGCCGATCACGTCGACGTACCTCGTGAGCTCTGCGGGCTTTGTCGCCTGCCACAACTTCGGCCTGCTGGAACGCGTCGACGTGCTGGAGACGGCGGCCCCGGGCGCGACGTTCCTGCTGAACAGCCCCTACCCGGCCGGCGCGGTCTGGGCGCACCTGCCGCGGGAGGTGCAGCGGTCGATCATCGCCAAGGGCCTGAGGGTGTACGTCGTCGACGCCTCGCGCATCGCGCGAGACGCCGGCCTCGCCGCGACGCACGTCAACACCGTGCTGCAGACCTGCTTCTTCTCGCTGGCCCGCGTGCTCCCCGAGGCGGACGCCATCGGCGCGATCAAGGCCGCGATCGAGCGCAGTTACAGCAAGCGCGGCCAGGAGGTCGTCGAGCGCAACTGGCGCGCGGTCGACATGGCCCTCGCCGGCCTCGCTGAGGTCGCGGTGCCGGCCGAGCTTGACGGGGCCGCGCCCCCGCGCAACCCCATCCCCGCCAGCGCGCCGCCTTTCGTGCGGCATGTCACCGCAGCGATCCTCGCGGGTCACGGCGACTACCTGCCGGTCAGCGCCTTTCCCGCAGACGGCACGTACCCCACCGCGACCTCGAAATGGGAGAAGCGCGGTATCGCCGACGAGATCCCGACGTGGGACCCGTCCATCTGCATCGACTGCGCGAAATGCGCCCTCATCTGTCCCCACGGCGCGATCCGGATGAAGGTCTATCCCGAGGCCGCCCTGGCGGGTGCGCCCGACGGATTCCAGCACAAGGCCTGGGCGGCGAAGGACGAGCCGGGCATGCTGATGACGATCCAGGTGGCGCCCGACGACTGCACAGCCTGCGGAGCGTGCATCGACTACTGCCCGGCCGTGTCCAAGACGCAGGCGGGCCACAAGTCGCTCGACCAGGTGCCGAAGGCACCGCTGCTCGAGCAGGAGCGCCGCAACTGGGACTTCTTCCTCCACATCCCGGAGGCGGACCGCGCCACGGTCGATGTGGCGAGCATCAAGGGCTCGCAGCAGCTGCAGCCGCTGTTCGAGTTCTCCGGTGCGTGCGCGGGCTGCGGCGAGACGCCCTACCTCAAGCTCCTGACGCAGCTCTACGGCGACCGCATACTCGTGGCCAACGCCACCGGCTGCTCATCCATCTACGGGGGCAACCTGCCGACGACACCGTGGAGCCAGGACGCGCAGGGGCGCGGCCCGGCCTGGGCCAACTCGCTCTTCGAGGACAACGCAGAGTTCGGGCTCGGCATGCGGCTCGCCCTCGACGCCCGGCTCGACAACGCGCGCCGGCTCCTGTTCCGCGTCGCCGCCGACCTCCCTCACGACCTGGCGCAGGCGATCCTCGCGGGCGAGGCGGACGAGTCGGAGCTTGGCATCGCGCGCCAGCGTGGGCGCGTCGTCGAGCTGCGGCGCGCGCTGGCGGAGCAGACCGGTGAGGACGCCAGGACGCTCGCGGCGGTGGCGGACGTCTTCGTGCCCCGCCAGGTCTGGATCGTCGGTGGCGACGGGTGGGCCTATGACATCGGCTTCGGCGGTCTCGACCACGTGATCGCGAGCGGCGCGGACGTGAACATCCTGGTGCTCGACACGGAGGTCTACTCCAACACGGGCGGCCAGGCGTCGAAGGCCACCCCCCGGGGCGCGGTGGCGAAGTTCGCCAGCGCCGGGAAGCGCACGGGCAAGAAGGACCTGGGCCTGATGGCGATGAGCTACGGCAACGTGTACGTCGCGCAGGTGGCGCTCGGCGCCGACAACCAGCAGACGATCAGGGCGTTGACGGAGGCGGCTTCGTACAAGGGCCCGTCGGTCGTCATCGCGTATGGCACGTGCATCGCGCACGGGATCGACATGGGCCATGGCTTCACCCACCAGCGCGACGCCGTGCGCAGCGCGTACTGGCCGCTCTACCGGTACGATCCCCGTCGCTCCGCGGATGGGGAGAACCCGGTCGTCCTCGACTCGCGGCGCGCGTCGATTCCGCTGCGCGAGTTCACCGGCCAGGAGGACCGCTTCACCGTGCTCGAGCGCACCCTGCCCGAGGCAGCCGCCGATTCGCTCCTCACCGAGGCGCAGGCCGACGTCGATGAGCGGCGGCGGCGCTACGAGGCGATGGCGGCCGACCCTGCCTTCTTCGACGGGGTCCCGGCGCCGACCGGGCGATAAGCGGCCGCGGGCTACGCCGCCGCCGCGGCCCGGCTGATCTCTCCGACGAGGTCTGAGACCACAGCGCGCGCGTCGCCGAACAGCATCATCGTCTTGTCGTCGTAGTAGAGCTCGTTCTCGATCCCGGCGAAGCCCGGCGCCATCGTCCGCTTGATGACCATGATGCAGCGCGCGGCGTCCACGTCCAGGATCGGCATGCCGAAGATCGGGCTGGCCCTGTCGTGGCGCGCGGCCGGGTTCGTGATGTCGTTGGCGCCGACGACCAGCGCGACGTCGCATTGCGGGAACTCGGCGTTGATCGCGTCCATCTCGTAGAGCGCGTCGTAAGGGATGTTGGCCTCCGCCAGCAGCACGTTCATGTGGCCGGGCATCCGTCCGGCGACCGGGTGGATGGCGAACTTGACCTCCGCGCCGCCGCGCCGCAGCTGGTCGTACAGCTCGCGCACCTTGTGCTGCGCCTGCGCCACCGCCATCCCGTAGCCGGGGACGATGATCACCAGGCGCGCGGCTTCGAGGATCATCCCGGCCTCCTCGATGGTGCCCGTGCGCACCGGCTTCTCAGCGATCTCCGCCACCCGGGCCTGGATCTGCCCGAACGCGCCGAAGAGGACGTTGCGGAAGCTCCGGTTCATCGCCTTTGACATGACGATCGCGAGCATGAAGCCCGACGCGCCGTCGAGCGCGCCCGCGATGATCAGCACCTTGTTGTCGAACACGAAGCCCATCGCCGCGCCCGACAGGCCGGCGTAGGAGTTGAGCAGCGCGATCACCGTCGGCATGTCGGCGCCGCCGATGGGGACGATCAGCAGGACGCCGAACACAAGCGCGAGCGCGATCAGCACGGGGAACGCGAAGGCCGAGGTGGGGGAGTAGATGAGGAAGGCGCCGGCCAGGATCGCCAGCCCGAGGATCGTGAGGTTGGTCAGGTTCTGGCCGCGGTAGACGATCGGGCGTTGCGGCAGGATGCCCTGCAGCTTGCCGAAGGCCATCAGGCTGCCGGTGAAGGTCAGCGCGCCGAGCAGGACCTCGGCGCTCAGCGCGGTCATGGCCGCGCGGTCGATGCCGGTGGGCTGGCGCAGGTAGTACTCGGCGGTCCCGACCAGTGCCGCCGCCAGCGCCCCGAAGGCGTGCGATATCGCGGTCCGCTGGGGCATCGCGGTCATCTTCATCAAGACGGCGATCGGGACCCCGATGGCGCTGCCGAGGAAGAGCCCGATGAGGATCCACTGGTAGCTCACGACCTCCGCCTTCACCAGGGTCCCGACCACCGCGAGGACGATCCCGAGCTCACCGCACAGGTTGCCCCGCCGGGCAGTGCGCGGGTTGCCGAACCAGCGCAGCCCGAGGATGAACAGCACGCCCGCGACGAGGTAGGTGGTATTGGTGATGAGGAGGCGCATCACTCGCCCCCCACTTGCGGCTCCCCCGGCGAGCGGGGAGTGGGAGACGCCGGCGCGCCGCGGTGGAACATGCGCAGCATGCGGTCGGTGATCATGAAGCCGCTGACCACGTTCGTCGTCGAGGCCACGACCGCGAGCGTGCCGAGCACGGTGCTCAGGACCGTCCGGTGGGCGCCGGCGAGGGCGATGGAGCCGACGAGGGCGATGCCCGACAGCGCGTTCGTGAGCGACATCAGCGGGGTGTGGAGCAGCTGCGGCACGCGACGCACCAGCTCGTAGCCGAGGAACGCGGCCAGCAGGAAGATGTAGATGCCGACCTCGAGGTTGCTCATGCCGCGGCGTCCAGTGGCTTGAGGCCAAAGGCCTCCCGCACGCGCGGGTGAGTGACCTCGCCGGCGCTGGCGACGAGCGTCTCGCGGGTGACCTCGTCGGTCAGGTCGACAGTGAGAGCCCCATCGTGGACGAGGCTCGCGACGAAGGCCGCGACGTTGTGCGCGTACAGCTGGCTGGCGTGGAACGGCGCCGTGCCTGGCAGGTTGGTGTTGCCGATGATGGTGACTCCCTGGTGCACGACCGTTTCGCCGGGCCGGGTGAGCTCGCAGTTCCCGCCCTGCTCGGCGGCCACGTCGACGATGAGTGAGCCGGGCGCCATCGCCTCGACCATCGCGCGCGTGATGAGCTTCGGCGCGGCCTGCCCTGGGACGGCCGCGGTGGTGATGACCGCGTCGCTGGCGGCCACGACCTTCGCCATCAGCTCCTGCTGCCTCGCATAGAACGCCGCGCCCTGCGCCTGGGCGTAGCCGCCGGCGCCCTCGGCGGACTCCAGCGGCAGCTCGACGAAGCGGGCGCCGAGGCTCTGGACCTGTTCCTTGACGGCGGGGCGCACGTCGTACGCGTCGACCAGCGCGCCCAGGCGCCGCGCCGTCGCGATCGCCTGGAGCCCGGCGACCCCGGCGCCGACGACCAGCACCCGCGCCGGGGCGACTGTTCCGGCCGCGGTGGTCAGCATCGGGAAGAGCTTGGGCAGCGCCGCCGCCGCCATGACGGCCGCGCGGTAGCCCGCCACCGTGGCCTGGCTGGAGAGCACGTCCATCGACTGCGCGCGCGTGATCCGCGGCATCAGCTCGAGGGCGAACACGGTGGCGCCCGCCGCCGCCACCTCGCGCAGTGCCGGCGGGGAGTAGAGGGCGTTGCAGATCCCGACGAGGGTGGTGCCCCGACCGACGCGCCCGCCGACACCCTCCAGCGCGCGTACGCGCAGCACCAGGTCCGCGGCCCACACTGCTTTCGCGGTGGCGACCTCCGCGCCGCGCGCGGTGTAGGCGTCGTCCTGGTAGCCGGCCGCCATCCCCGCGCCGCGCTCCACGAGCACCCGGGCCCCGACCCGCTGCAGCGCCGCCACCGAGGCCGGCACCATGGCAACCCTGGTCTCCGGCGCCGCCTCCGCCGGCACGCCGATCGTCAGCGCCATGATGTCAGGCCGTCGCGGCGAGCCTGTGGATGGGCGCGGCTTCGAGGGCGGTGACCATGGCGCTCCGGCCGTCGCGCATGTTGCGGGGCCAGCGGCGCGGGTCGATGAACTCGCTGTAGAAGCGCGCACCGCGGACGCGCGAGTAGGGGACGGGGTCGAGCACGACGACCTCCGGGACCTCCCGGCGGAGGCGCTCGAGGTGCTCGCGCGCCAGCTGGACGTGCTGGTTGGTCTTCACCTGGTTCGCGATGTGCAGGATGCTCCAGTCCTTGTTGCGCCAGCCGCGCTCGCTCTCGCCCGCGAACTCGCGCGGGTAGAAGCTGTTGACCACGACGACGACGTCGTATCGCTCACGCATGTCGAGGATCGGCGCCACAGGCAGGATGTCGACGATGCCGCCGTCGCACCAGTTGTGACCTTCGAAGGGCACCGGGTCGATGAACAGCGGAATCGCGATCGCCGTCCTGATCGCGCGCACCAGGGGAAGGTCGGGGTGCGTTCGCGGTCCGACGAAGTCGAGGCGGTTCTCCTCGACGTTCCAGGCGGGGAAGTACGCCGGGATCCGAAGCTCCGCCAGGGTCATGTCACCGACGAACGGGCGGAACACCTCCTCCACGCGCTCGCCGCGCACCAGCCCGCCGAAGCCGCGGCCGGCATGCGCCGCAAAGCCCGCGATGTCGCGCCAGTTGAAGTCCAGGTAGTCGGGTGGGGTGAGCATCGCGATGAAGCGGGCGACATGCTCGGGCGAACGGCCCGCGGCGATCGCGAGGCCGAAGAACGCGGAACCCGAGCACAGGGACAGGAGCGCCGGCTCCACGCCGGCCTCGCCAAGCGCCTGGACCACGCCCACCACGGCCGCCGCTGCGCCGCTGCCGCCCGACGCCGCCACGGCGACGCGCTTGCCCGCCCAGCGGTGACGGCGCCGCCGGCCGGAGGGCGTGAACACCGGTCCCCTGTGGACGGGCCACTTCTCCCCGGGAAACGGGAAGAGGGCGCGGCGGACCTGTTCGACAAACCTGGCATCCTGGCGCGCCAGCTCCCCGAGCTGGCGCGCCGTCACGATCGCATTGAAGTACTGCCGCATCCGGAAGATGTCCAGGAGCCTGTCGCTCAGCCCCTCCGGGTGCTCACTCATGTCGCTGACGCGCGCAGCGAGGCGGCTTTGTTGGGGGCCACGGTGCCGGGCCTGTGCAGCAGGTTCCTCACTGCCACGACGCCGGGCACCCGGTGGATGGCGTCGACGATGGCGATCATCTCGTCGGCGTCGGGGACCTGCCCGTGCACCGTCACGACCCCGCCGGCGGCGTCGAGCGTGAGCGCGCCTTTGGGGATGTCATGGTGCTTGAACACCTCGCTCTTCACCCTGTCGAGGAGCGTCAGGTCGTCCGCCGGCGGACCCGGGTTGGTGTGGATGACCCTCTCGACCGCACCCGCGGCCTCGGAGGACGAATGCCGGAGCAGCCGCGCCAGGCGGTGCATCCCGAGCCGGTACGTCTTCCTGGTCTGCTGCCGCAACTCGACGCGACGGGCATAGCCGCGATCGACGTCGAGGTAGTACTCGCTGAGCCACCCGGCTGTGAACGCGATTCCAAACGCTGTTCTCGTCTTCATGAACTCATGGTGGGCGCGATCGCAAGTGCCTTCCAGCGGCCCCGGTCCCCCGATCGGCGGGTCGTTCGCCCCTTCTTTCCAAGCCGGCGCGACGGGATCATCCAAACCAGTAGGCGATCCGCGCCCGCCTCGCCAGTCAGGGAGAACAGAGATGCCAGACGACCGCCGCCCAGCCCACCTCCTCGCCGGCCACGTCATGACGACCCATGTCGTCACCGTGATGCCGGGTGACACCTTCCGCGACATCGTCGGGACCCTGCGCCGCCACCGTGTGAGCGCGGTACCGGTCCTCGACGCCGAGGGCCGCGTTGTGGGCGTCGTCTCGGAGGCCGACCTGCTCCTGAAGGAGGCCAACGCTCAGCTGGTCCGCGACCCCTTCGCGCCCGCACTCGCACCGGACGAGGCGGCCAAGGTGGCGGCGCTCACCGCGGGCGACCTGATGTCGTCGCCGGCGATCACCGTGGCCTTCGACACGCCGCTCCCGGAGGTTGCCCGCGCGATGCGCCGCTACGGCGTCAACCGGTTCCCGGTCGTCGACGACCTGGGCAAGCTCGTCGGCATCGTGAGCCGGCACGACGTGCTGAGGGTGTTCGACCGCGACGACGACGAGATCCGCCGGGCGCTGCTGGACATGGTCGCGTCCGACCCGGCCGCGGTGGAGCGGCTCAGCGTGGACGTGGAGCAGGGCGTGGTCCGGCTGACGGGCTCCGTCGCCAGCGCGGACGCCGCCACCCGGCTGGCCGAGCTGGCGGGCGCCATCGACGGCGTGATCGGGGTCGAGTCCGCGCTCGTGCCCGACGGCGCGGCCGCCGAAGTCCCGGTCGCCTGACCGTGCTGAGCACGATGCCGGGCGGACGCCTCTACATCCTCGCGATGGATCACCGCGGGTCGTTCGTCAAGGACCTCTTCGGGTTCACCGGTGACCTCAGCGCGGCGGACCGCGCGCGCATCTCGGGGGCGAAGCGGGTGATCTACGACGGCTTCCTCGACGCGCTTCGCGCGGGTGCGCCCCAGCTGTGCGCGGGGCTCCTCGTCGACGAGGAGTACGGCGCCGCCATCGCGCGCGACGCCCACCATCGCGGAATCGCCGTGGCGATGCCGGTGGAGAAGAGCGGCCAGGCCGAGTTCGACTTCGACTACGGCTCCGAGTACCGCGACCACGTCCAGGCGTTCGACCCCGACTACGTGAAGGTGCTGGTGCGCTACAACCCGGACGGCGATCGCAAGATGAACGCGCGCCAGGCGGCCCGCCTGCGCGAGCTCAGCGGCTGGCTGCAGCGCAGCGGGCGCCGCCTGCTGCTCGAGCTGCTGGTGCCCCCGACCGATGCCGAGCTGAAGGCCGCCGGCAGCATCGATGTCTACGACCACGCGGTCCGGCCCGCGCTCGTGGTGCGCGCCATCGCCGAGCTGCAGGCCGCCGGGGTGGAGCCGTCCGTGTGGAAGATCGAAGGCATCGACGACCGCGCCGGCTGCCAGCACGTCGCGACGCAGGCGCGCTCGGCCGGTCGCTGGGGAGTGCGGTGCATCGTGCTGGGGCGGGGCGCCAACGAGCGCAAGGTGGAGCACTGGCTGCGGCAGGGCGCCGGGGTCGATGGCTACGCCGGGTTCGCCATCGGGCGCACCATCTGGTTCGACGCGCTGAAGGCGATGCTCGCGGGCACCATCGACCGCGAGGCGGCGGCCGCCCAGGTCACCAAGCGCTATGTGAGGGCCGTCGAGGTCTACGACGAGGCGGCCAGCACCGCCGGCGCCGCGGCCTAGAAGAAGACCTTCGCCAGGTCGTACCAGTCCGGCGGGAGACGGTGCTTCCGCGCCACGTCCGCGATGGGGGCGGTGGCGATGGTGCCGTCACGCACCACGGGCATCGACCCGAACTGGCCGTCGGCGGCGAACTGGTGCGCCGCCACGCCGACGCGGGTCGCCCAGATGCGGTCGAACGCGGAGGGCGTGCCGCCACGCTGCGTGTGGCCGAGGACCGTGGCGCGCGTCTCGACGCCCGAGCTCGACTCGATGACAGCCGCCAGGCGCTCGCCGACGCCCCGCAACGCCATCCGCGGGGTGGCGCGATGACCATTGGCGTCGGGCGGGTCGCCGGCGCGCGACAGGCGCAGGCCGTGGATCGAGGCGCCTTCGGCCACGACCACGAGGCTGAAATCGCTGCCCGCCGCACGGCGGGCGCGCAGGTGGTCGAGGAGGTCGTCCACCGTCGTCGGCACCTCAGGGATGACGACCATGTCGGCGCCGCCCGCCAGGCCGCCGATGGCCGCCAGCCAGCCCGTGTCCCGGCCCATGACCTCGAGGACCATCACGCGGTGGTGCGCCGTCGCCGTGGTGTGGAGGCGGTCGAGCGCCTCGGCCACGATCGTCACTGCGCTGTCGAACCCGATGCAGTACTCCGTGACGGAGAGGTCGTTGTCGATGGTCTTGCCGATTGCGGTCAGGGGCGCCCCGAGGGTGGCGAAGTGCGAGGCGATGGAGAGTGTCCCGTCGCCGCCGATCGCGACCAGCGCGTCGAGGCGCAGGCGCCGGATCGCGCTCATGACCTGGTCCTCGCCGCCATCGAGCGTGACGGGGTTGACCTTCGAGCTGGTCCCGAGGATCGTGCCGCCGAGGGGCAGGATGCCGGCCACCTCGCGGCGGCCGAGCTCGAGCGTGTCGCCCTCGCCCAGCATCCCCGCCCAGCCGTTGCGCACGCCGACGACCGTGTCGCCGGCGAGCAGTGCGTGGCGGGTCACCGCGCGGATGGCCGCGTTGAGGCCGGGCGCGTCGCCGCCGCCGGTGAGCACCCCGATCTTCACGCTGCTTTCGCCTTCAGCCGAGCCGGAGCAGGGCGCGGGCGGCGGCGAACGTGACCCAGTGGTGGACCAGGGGGTCGCGCGTCTTGGGATAGCCGGAACGCCAGAGGCCGTCCGCCCCCTGGGCATCGACCAGCCACGCGATCGCCCGTTCGACGCGCGGATCGGACCCATCTAAGCCGCACCGGCCGATGGCGTCGAGGCTCGAGACGATGTCGGTCCAGCGGAAGGGGAACACCAGCTTCGTCCAGTAAGACCCGTCAGCGCGGTCCGGGTAGGGATCGCGGTGGAAGAACCGGCTGATGAGCAGCTCGATTCCGCGGCGGGTCTGTTCCTGGCGCTGGTAGCGCGGGTGCGCGCTCAGGGCGCGGACAACGACCCCGGTGACGAGGTGCGACGACCTGCGCCGCCGGTCCGGTTGTACCGGCGCTTCGAGCCGCATGGCGCGCTCGTAAGCCCGGCCGGTGGCCCCGCGCATCGTGCGTAGCGGCACGACCCAGCCGCCGTCATCCTGCTGCATCGAGAGGAGCCAGTCGAGGCCGGCTGTCACGCGGCGGTCGGCCACGTAGCCCGCGTCGATCAGCGCCGCGAGGATGAGCGCCGTGTAGGTCGTGCTGTACTGCAGGCCGTAGACCCCGCGGATGTCGCCCTCGGCGGTCTGGTGGTCGAGCAGGAACTCCGCGGCCGCCGCGCACGGCGCGTAGCGGCGGTGCCAGCGGTACACCGAGGTGAGCCGCAGCAGCTGTTTGAACGTCTCGAGCTGGTCGTAGTCCTCCTGGGCGCGCAGAGCCGTGCGCCCGCCGGGGTATCTCCAGCCGCCATCCAGCGTCTGCAGCCCCACGGCCGCCGCCGGCTCGGGCAGGTCCCACAGGACGCGCGGGTCAAGAGGTTCGCCGAGGATGTCGTGGCGCACCGCCCAGGTGAGCGCCGGGTCGTTGGCCTCCAGCAGCGGCGGGACGGGGTTGATGCGCAGGTCGTCGAGCCGGCCGAGCCAGCCCCCCAGCGCGCCGGCCGTGGACAACGCTCTCATGTCCGCAAGCGTCGCGCGCCCGCGCCACCGGCATCAGGGCCGGGCAGCACCTCTCACCCCGGGCCCATGGTCCCTTCCTCCGGGCCGCGGTTGGCGGACAATGTCGGCGATGGGCGACGAGGGTGATGACTTCGCGTCACTGATCGACTTCTACCCGTACCGCAACCGCTTCCGCGCCTACCACCACCTGGAGCCCGGGCCGCGGTCGCGCGAGAGCATCCTCGAGGAGCTGCGCACGATGGCGCGGGAGGAGGACAGCCTCGGCGACGCGGGGCGCGTCTCGGGCTCGATCTACCACGGCGGCCACGACCACTACGCGTTCCTGACCGAGGCGTACCGGTTGTTCGCGCACGCGAACGTGCTGCAACGGGATATGTACCCGAGCGCCACGAAGCTCGAAGCCGAGATCGTGGCGATGACCGCGGCGATGCTGCACGGCACCGCCGGGGTCTGCGGGGTGGTGACGTTCGGTGGCACCGAAAGCCTGATCAACCCGATGATCGTCTACCGCGAGCGGGGCCGCGCCGAGAAGGGCATCAGCGAGCCCGAGGTGATCATGCCCCTGACGGCCCACGTCGCCCTGCAGAAGGCCGCGCACCTCCTGGGCATCAAGCTCATCCAGGCGCCGGTCGGCACCGACTGGCGGGCGGACGTGGACTGGATCCGCGACCATGTGACCCCCAACACCGTCGCCCTGGTCGGCTCGGCGGGCAACTACCCGTACGGCCTCATCGACCCCATCGAGGCGATGTCCGAGATCGCGCTCGAGCACGACCTCGGCCTCCACGTCGACGGCTGCCTCGGCGGCTTCATCCTGCCCTGGGGCGAGCGCCTCGGCTACGACATCCCGCGCTGGGACTTCCGCGTGCCGGGGGTCACCTCGATCTCGGCCGACACCCACAAGTACGGGTACGCGCTCAAGGGCACTTCCGTCCTCCTGTATCGCAACGCCGACCTGCGGCGCTACCAGTACTTCAACTTCCCCGACTGGCCCGGCGGCATCTACCTCTCGCCCGGGCTGGCGGGCAGCCGCTCAGGCGGCGTCGTGGCGGCGACCTGGGCGGCGATGGTGAGCCTCGGCGAGGAGGGCTACCTCGAGGCGGCCCGCGACATCTTCGCCACCGCCAGGAAGCTGCGGGAGGGGGTCGACGCGATCCCGGAGCTGGAGGTCTTCGGCGACCCGACATTCGTCGTCGCCTTCCACTCTCCGGCGCTCGACATCTACCACGTCAACGACTTCCTCGTGGAACGGCGCTGGCGCCTCAACGCGCTGCAGCTGCCCCCGGGCCTGCATTTCTGCGTCACGCGGCCCAACACCGCCCCGGGCGTCGTCGAGGCCTTCCTAGCGGACCTGCGGGCGGCGGTCGACTACGCGAAGACTGCGAGCGGCTCGCCAAAGAGCGGCGCCCTGTACGGGCTCGGCGGCACGCCCGCCGGCAACGAGGTGCTGAGCACGCTCTTCGACGCCGCCCTCGACGCGATGTACGAGGTCGCCCCCGACCCTGACCCTGTGGCCTCCCGCGAGACCTGACCGTGGCTGAGCCCTGGCTGCTCGCCGTCGACCTCGGGACGGGTGGGCCCAAGGTTGCCGCGGTGTCGGCGGGGGGCGAGATCCTGGCCCACGCCGCCCGCCGCGTGGACACGTGCTACACCCCCGACGGCGGCGCCACTCAGGACCCGGAGACGTGGTGGGCCGGCATCCGCGGCGCGGTGGAGGAGATCCTGCACGCCGGCGTGGACGGCGCCGAGGTGACGGGCGTCGGCATCACCGGGCAGTGGGGCTCGACGGTCCCGGTCGACGCCGCGGGCCGGGCCGCGGGCCCGTGCCTGCTCTGGGCCGACACCCGCGGGGGCAAGTACTCCGCCCCCGTCATCGGCGGCCGCCTCAGCGTCATGGGCTACGGGCCGGGCAACCTCCTGCGCTGGATGCGGCTGACCGGGGGCGCCCCCTCACCGCACGGCGCGGACCCGACGGGCCACGCCCTGCAGCTGCAGCGCGAGCACCCCGAGGTGTACGCCCGCACCGCGACGCTGATGGAGCCGCTCGACTACCTCGGTCTGCGCTTCACGGGCCGCCGCGCGGCCACCCCCGCCTCGATGATCCTGTCCTGGCTGACCGACAACCGCCCCGGCCGGCCGCCCGCCTACGCCGCGACGCTGGTCCGGCACGCGCGCCGCGACGCGGCTCGGTTGCCCGAGCTCGTGCCGACCGGGACGGTCCTCGGCGACGTCCTGCCGGAGGTCGCCGCCGAGCTCGGCCTGCGGCCGGTGCCGGTGGTCGCAGGCCTGCCCGACCTGCACACCGGCTACGTCGGCTCCGGTGCGACGGCCCCCCTCGCCGGCCATGTCGCCATCAGCTCGACGGCGTGGATCGGCTGCGCCGTGCCGTTCAAGCGCACCGACCTCATCCACCAGCTGGCGTCGGTCCCGGGGGCGCGGCCGGGCGAGTACCTCGTCGCGAACAACCACGAGACCGCCGGGCTGTGCCTGCAGTGGCTGCGGGACAACGTGCTCGGCGGGGGAGAGGACTACGCGACGCTGACTTCGGTCGCGGCCGCCGCCCCCGCGGGCGCCGGGGGCGTCATGTTCACGCCCTGGCTGAACGGCGAGCGCAGCCCCGTCGATGACCGAAACCTGCGCGCCGCCTTCCTGAACCTCTCGCTCACGACCGACAGGAGCAGCCTGGTGCGCGCCGTCATGGAGGGCGTCGCGTTCAACGCGCGCTGGCTTCTCGACGCTGTCGAGAAGTTCATCCGCCGCCCGATGCCGGTGCTCCGTATCCTCGGCGGCGGTGCCGAGTCAGCGCTCTGGTGCCAGGCGCACGCCGACATCCTCAACCGCCGCGTCGAGCAGGTGTCCGAGCCGACCCTCGCCAACCTGCGCGGCGCGGCGCTGTACGCGGCATCGGCGCTGGGGCAGGTCGCGTTCGATGACATCGCGCGCCTCATCCCCGTGGCGGCGGTGTACGAGCCCGACCCCGCGAACCGCAGCACGTACGAGTCGATGTACCGTGAGTACGCGCGCGTGTACGGACGCCTTCGCCCCATCTACGCGCGGCTCAACGGGAGGTAGCCAGGTGCCAAAGCGCTGGACCGTCTTGCTCGCCTACGCGCTGGTGGCGGCCTCGACCCAGCTGCTCTGGCTCTCGTTCGCGCCCGTCGACACCGCGGCGGCGCGCGCGATGCACGTCGACGTCGGTTCGATCGGCGACCTCGCGCTGATCTTCCCGCTGGTCTACGTCGTGCTCGCCCTCCCGACCGGGCGGTGGCTCGATTCGAACTTCAACACGGCCCTCGCCGCCGGCGCCGTCCTCACCGGCGTGGGCGGCCTCGGGCGCCTCGTGGCGCCGACGTCCTTCGGAGTTCAGCTCGCCGGCCAGGTGGTGATCTCCATCGGCCAGCCGCTCGTGCTGAACAGTGTCACCAAGCTGGCCGCGCACCACTTCCCGCCCGGCGAGCGGGCCACGGCGATCTCCGTTGGCAGCGTGGCGCTGTTCGCCGGCATCCTCGCCGCGGTCCTCGCCGGCGGCCCGCTCTTCTCGGCCGGCGGGCTGCCGCTGCTGCTCGGGGTCGAGGCCGTGCCCGCCGTCCTCGGGATGGCGCTCCTGCTCGGCGCCCTGCGCATCAAGCCCGCATATGCCGACGACGTGTCGACGTCGGTGAACCTTCGCTGGCTCGCGCGCGACGGCTTCATGTGGGTCCTCGCCGCGCTGATCTTCATTGGCATGGGCACGTACAACGCCGTCGCCACGTGGCTGCAGCCGATCCTCGACCACTACGGCCACGGCGCCGACGCGGGCAACCTCGTCGCGGTGATGACGGTTGGGGGCATCGTCGGCGCCGCGTTCATCCCCTCCGCCTCCGCGGCGCGCAACTGGCGGCGGCCGGTGCTCCTGCTGGCGCTGGCGGTGACGGCGGTCTCGTTCCTGGCGATGGACGTCGTGCACGACTCCGCGTGGATCGGGGGCTGGCTGCTGCTCCAGGGCATCTTCCTGATGGCCTGCCTGCCCATCGTCCTCGACTGGTCGGAGCTGCACTCCGGCCCCGAGCGCGCCGGCGCCGCGGCGGGCTTCCTGCTGATGGCGGGCAACCTTGGCGGCGTCGTGCTGGTCCTGGTGGTGCAGGTGGTGATGGGCACGCCCTCGCTGCCATTCATCGCGATGGCGGTCGCGGCGCTCCTCGCCGTGCCTCTCGCGCTGCGCCTCCCGGCAGGCGGGGGAGCGGCTCCTGATTCCTCCCCCCGCGTGCGGGGGGGAGGTTAGGTGGGGGGAGGTTGGAGGCTGAGGGTCCACGCCGCGTCTGCCCCCACCCAGCCTCCCCCCGCAGGCGGGGGGAGGAGACCTTTCCTGCCTAGAAAGACCCCGGGGTCTTCTGGTGCCGCGCCACGTAGGCGGCGGCCTCGGCGCGGCGGGCCACCTCGAGCTTGGAGAGGATCGTCGAGACGTAGTTCTTGACGGTCTTCTCGGCGAGGTGGATCTCGTCACCGATCTGGCGGTTGGTCTTGCCCTCGGCGAGCAGGTTGAGGATGCGCTCCTCCTGGGCGGTGAGGCGGGCCAGCTTCTCGTCCTTGAGGAGGCGCTGGCTCTTGAGCAGCCGGTCGAGCACGCCCTGGGTCATCGACGGGTCGAGGAGGCTCTGCCCGCGCCCGACCGTCAGGACGGCGCTGACGAGCTCGTTGCTGCGGATCTGCTTGAGGACGTAGCCGCTGGCCCCGGCCATGATCGAGGCGAAGAGCGCCTCCTCGTCGGCGAAGGAGGTCAGCATCAGGACCTTTGTCTTCGGCTGGGCCGCGCGGATCTCGCGCGTCGCCTCGATGCCGCTGCCGTCCGTCAGGCGCACGTCCATCACGACGACATCGGGGTTCAGCCACTTGGCCTGGCTGATGGCGCCCTTCACGCTGTCGGCCTCGCCGACGACATGGATGCTGTCCTCGGCCTCGAGCAGCGCCTTGATGCCCTGTCGGACCACCTCGTGGTCGTCGACGATCATGACGCGAAGGCGCTCCTCAGCGCGCTTGCCGGCGGTTCCAGGCTCCATCTTGGCAGGCATGTGTCCCTAAATTGGTATCACAGCGCGGACGGTCGTGCCTTTCCCGGCGCTGCTCGTCAGGTCCAGCGAGCCCCCGATGGAGGCCACCCGGCGGCGCAGGTTGCGGAGCCCGTGGTGGCCCGCGGGCGACCCCTTCGAGGCGTCGAAGCCGACGCCGTTGTCGCGGATCTCGAGCACGGCGGCGCGCCCCTCGGGCACGAGGCTGATCCAGCAGCGGGTCGCCTGCGCGTGACGCCTGACGTTGGAAAGCGTCTCGCGCGCCAGCTGTACCACCTCCCCGGCCCGCCCTGCCAGCTCGGCGGCGACCTCCAGGTTGATGTCCAGCTCGATCGGGATCCCGGATGCCTCCTGGAACTCGTGGGCCATGTCGGACAGGGTCTGCTGCAGCTGCCGGTCCGCCAGCGCCCCGGGGCGCAGGCCGAAGATGTAATTGCGGAGGTCCCGGATGGAGCCGTCGAGCTGGTTGACGACGTCCTCGAGGCGCTTCTCGACCACCGTGTCGTTCACCATCTGGGCCGTCGCCTGCAGGTTCAGCCCCATCGCGAACAGGCCCTGGATGACGCCGTCGTGCAGCTCGGTGGCGATGCGCTCGCGCTCGTCCATCACCGCGAGGCGGTTGAGCTCACGCTGCATCCGGCTGTGCTCGAGGGCGAGCGACACCTGGTTCGCGAAGGACTGGACGAGGCTCACCTCGGTGGGGCTGAACTCGACGCTGCCCGTCAGGCGGGAGACGGCCAGGGTGCCGAACGGCGATCCGCGCATGGAGAGCGGAACGAAGAGCGCGGGACCCATGCTGCCCGAGCGGACCATGGGCTGGAACGAGCGCTTGTCATCCGAGGCGTTGGCGAGGGTGATCGGCTCGCCCTTCGCGATGACCTCGCCGGATATCGAGCCGGTGGCGGGGACGACCATGCCGAGGATGTCGTGGCTGTTGAGCCCGTAAGCGACGCGGACTATCAGCTCGTCGCCCTCCACGTCGGGGCTGACGATCGTCGCGAGGTCGGCGGACACGAGCTCCACAGCCCGCCGCGCGATCAGCTCGAGCAGGGCGTCGGCTTCGGTCTCGCCCTCCAGGATGACGTCCGTGATCTCGCCGAGCGCCGTGAGCCAGCGTTCTCTCTGGCGCGAGTCCTCGTACAGCCGGGCATTCTCGATGGCGATGCCCGCGTGCGTCGCCAGCACGAGGAGGGACTCCTCGTCCTCCGTCGTGAACTCGTCCGCGCCCCGCTTCTCGGTGAGGTAGATGTTGCCGAACACGCGGCCGCGCGCCGTGACGGGTGCCCCGAGGAACGAGCGCATCGGCGGGTGGTTGGCCGGGAACCCCGACGACTGCGGGTGGTGGCTCAGGTCGGCGAGTCGCAGCGGGCGGGGGTCTTTGATCAGCAGCCCGAGGATGCCGCGTCCGACCGGTATCGGCCCGATCGCGGCGCGCTCCTTCTCCGAGACGCCGTGGGTGATGAACTCGACGATCCGGTCACCCGGGCCGATCACCCCCAGCGCCGCGTAGCGGGCATCCGTGACCTGGGCCGCCACGTCGACGATGCGCTGGAGCACCGCGTCCAGGTCGAGCTCGGCCGATACCTCGAGGATCGCCCGGACGAGGGCGGCCTGGCGTTCCACCTCCGACGCGGCCGGTGGGGCGCCCCTCGCTGAAGTCGGCATCTGGCTAATTGTGACGCCTGCGGGCGCGGGCGCAAACCCGACTCGGGCGCTCGTCGTTGCGGAGAAGCCGCGGCTCGCTGCGGGGCTTATCCCTGGGACCCGGTGTGGCGGGCGAGGTACGCGGCCGCCTGCGCGCGCCGCTGCACCTCGAGCTTGCTGAGGATGTTGGAGAGGTAGTTCTTCACCGTCTTCTCGGCCAGCCCGAGCTCGACGGCGATCTCCCGGTTGGTGCGCCCCTCGGCGATCAGGCCGAGGACCCGGTCCTCCTGGGGGGTCAGGCTCTCGAGGCGGGAGTCGGCATACATGTGCTTGCCGCGGTTCAGGCGCGTCATCACCGTCTGCACCTCCTCGGTGCTGATCAGGTTCTCGCCGCTGCCGACGGCGCGGATCGCCCGGAGAAGGGAGTCCAGCCGAACCTGCTTCAGCACGAACCCGGAGGCGCCGGCGAGGACCGAGGCGTAAAGCGCCTCGTCGTCGGCGAAGGAGGTCAGCATGAGGACGCGGGTGCGGGGCCGCACGCTGCGGATCTCCCGGGTCGCCTCGATCCCGCTCTTGCCGCCGAGGCGGACGTCCATCACCACCACGTCCGGCCGGGCTTTGTGCGCCATCCGGACCGCCTCGTCCGCGGAGGCTGCCTCCGCGACCACGTCGAAGTCGACCTGCCGCTCCAGCACGGAGCGCAAGCCGTCGCGGACCAGCTGGTGGTCGTCGACGAGCATCACGCGGAGCATCGCCGGCGCCGGGTCTGCCCGGGGCGGCGCCGCGGCCCTCACCGAGCTCGCCATCGACCGGGGTGGAAATGCGACTCTGGCACGTTTAGCAGCATCGCAGGCCGGCCCGTTTGCGCCCAAGTGCCACTTGTCCTCACAATCCTGGGACCGCCCCGCCATAGGTCCCGCCCAATCGGGCCGAAGCTCCCTTGGCGCGGGCTCGCGGCGCGTGGACACTGGGGAGGTGAGCAGGTTTACTGCCCTCTATCGCTGGCTGCCCGGCGTCAGCCTCGCCGGCATAGTCGCAGGCGGCGTGGCCTGGGTCGCGGGTGCCCACGGCCCGGCCGACTGGTCCTGGGCAGCCACGACGGCGATCGTGCTCCTGCCGCTGGTCGTGTCCGTGGCCGCGGACCTCGCGCACCGCCGCGTCGGCGTCGACGTCATCGCGCTGCTCGCGATGCTCGGCGCCCTCGTGCTGGGCGAGTACCTCGCCGGGGCGGTGATCGCGCTGATGCTCAGCGGCGGCCAGGCCCTCGAGCAGTACGCGCAGGGGCGGGCGCGACGGGAGCTTTCGAGCCTGCTGCAGCGGGCTCCCCGGACCGCCCACCGGCGGGTCGACGATTCGCTGGAAACCGTGCCGGTCGACGCCGTCGCCATCGGGGACCGGCTCACGGTGAAGCCGGGCGAGACGATCCCCGTCGACGGGGTCGTGATGGACGAGGCCGCGGCCGTCGACGAGTCCGCCCTGACCGGCGAGGCCGGCGCCGTGGAGAGGTTGCCGGGCGACGCCGTGCGCAGCGGCACGGTCAACGCGGGACGTTCCCTCGAGATGCGTGCCACGGCAAGCGCGGCCGAGAGCACCTACGCCGGTATCGTGCGCCTTGTCCAGGCGGCGCAGGCCGACAAGGCACCGTTTGTGCGCCTCGCGGACCGCTACTCGCTGGTCTTCCTCGCGGTCACCGCCGCCATCGCGGGCGCGGCCTGGGGAATCTCGGGCGACCCGGTCCGAGCCCTCGCGGTGCTGGTCGTCGCGACCCCCTGCCCCCTGATCCTGGCCGCTCCCGTGGCGATCGTCGCCGGCATCTCGCGGGCCGCCAAGAGAGGGGTGATCGTCAAGGGCGGCGGCGCGCTCGAGGCCCTCGCCACGGCCCGCGTGCTGCTCCTCGACAAGACGGGGACGCTCACCGTCGGGCAGCCGCGCGTCGCCTCCATCGCCACCTTCAGCACCTTCGACGCCGACGCGGTGCTGCGCCTCGCGGCCTCCCTCGAGCAGCTCTCGAACCACGTGTTCGCCGGCCCGATCGTGGGCGCGGCGAAGGAGCGAGGGATGCGCCTCGAGTTCCCGAGCCGGGTCGAGGAGGCGCCCGGCGCCGGGGTGCGCGGCCACGTCGGGAAGCACCTGGTCGCCGTCGGCCGGCGGCATTGGGTCAGCGGCACGCCCCGCCTCCCAGCCGCGGTGCGCCGCATCGCCCGTCGCGCTGAGGTCGAGGGGACCTCGGCCGCGTATGTCGGCGTCGATGGGGCACTGGTCGGCGCCATCCTGCTGGAGGACTTCATCCGCCCCGACACCCCGCGCACGCTGCGCTCGATGCGGCGCAGCGGCATCACCTCGGTCATCCTCGTGACCGGCGACCACCCGGCCGTCGCGGCGAGCGTCGGCGAGGCGATCGGCGCCGACCGCGTGCTGTCCGAGCGGTCACCGGCCGAGAAGGTGGACGCCGTCCGGCTGGCACGGCAGGATGGCTCGACGCTCATGGTCGGCGATGGGATCAACGACGCGGCGGCGCTGGCCGTGTCCGACGTCGGGGTGGCGATGGGCGCGCGTGGCGCGAGCGCCGCGTCCGAGTCGGCCGACGTCGTCGTGCTAGTCGACCGGCTCGACCGAGTCGCTGAGGCGATCCTGATCGCGAAGCGCGCGCGCAACATCGCCCTGCAAAGCGTCATCGGCGGCATGGGGCTGTCCGTCCTGGCGATGTTCGTCGCGGCCTGGGGAGGCATTGTCCCCGTCGCCGGCGCGGTGCTGCAGGAGGTGATCGACCTCGCCGTCATCGCCAACGCGCTGCGCGCCCTCGGTGGCGGGCTGCCCCAACCCGTCGGCGGCGCCGCCGCCGAGGTGGGCGAGCGCTTCCGGGCCGAGCACCGCGCGCTGCTTCCGTCGATCAAGCGGCTGCAGCTCGTGGCGGATCGCCTCGACAGGGTGCCCGGCCGGGAGACCGTGGACGACCTGCGGGACATCGCCACCTTCCTGGAGCTGGAGCTCCTGCCGCACGAAGAGGCCGAGGGTGCGACGCTCTACCCGGCGGTGGCGCGACTCCTGGGTGGCGAGGACCCCACCGCGCCGATGGCGCGCGCGCACCTCGAGATCTCCCACCTGGCGCGGCGCCTCGTCGCGCTCGTCGCCGAGCTCCCCCCGACCCGGCCGGGGCCGGAAGACGTCGCCGAGCTGCGCCGCCTCCTGTACAGCCTCCACGCGATCCTGAGCCTGCACTTCGCGCAGGAGGACGAGGCTTACATGTCGCTGTTCGAGGAGCCGACCAGGGTCTCGGCGGCGTAGGGCCAGGCCGGACCCGCATGCCGTTGGGTCCGCTCGTCGCGGGACCTGTGCCCGCGAGGTTGGTGCCATACGGCATGCGCCGCGCGGAGGCGGTCGCCGTACGTTGGGCACTCCACCCCAGACGAGGAGACAACGCGATGGCGAGCTTCGGATTCAACTGGCTGAGGGCCAACCACGCGACCGAGCTCGCCGCGGCACTCCCCGTCGCGACTCCGCCGGCGGCGCCGGCCACCCCGGACCTTGGCACCCAGCTCGAGGACATGGTTGTGGCGATATGGCGTGAGGAGCAGCTGTGGCGCGTCGACGACCGGATCAACCTGGCGGTCATCCTCAGCCTGAGGCGGCCCACGTGATGAGGGCCGACCGGCCCTGACCCCGCTGCCGGCGATGCGGGAACTTGGACCGGAGACGATGGACACGACCACGCCCGTAGCGACCGCGCCAGTCCCCTGGATGCTCTCCGAGGCCTCGCCCGTGACGGCCTCCGGGCACGCCCCCTTCAGCAGCCGCTTCGCCGGGATCGGCGTGAAGATCCCGGAGCCGATCGTGACCTCGGTCGACCTCGTCCGGGGGGCGCGGCACCACCCGCACATCGACCTCGAGCGGCTCACCGGGGTGCACGAGCGTCATGTCGCCGGTCCGGGTGAGGACTCCTTGAGCCTGGCCACCGGGGCCGCGCGCGAGGCCCTCGACCGCGCCGGCATCCAGGCGGCAGACCTCGACATGCTCATCAGCTGCAGCATCACGCGCTACCGCGACGGGCTGAACATGCGGATGGAGCCCCCGCTCAGCCTTGACATCAAGACGGCGATCGGCGCCAGCCGCGCGACGAGCTTCGACATCTCCAACGCGTGCGCCGGCATGCTCACCGGGGTCTTCATCCTGAACGACTTCATCCGTCGCGGCGTGGTTCGCCGGGGGATGGTGGTCAGTGGGGAGTACATCTCAGCGCTCGGGCGCAACGCCGCGCGCGAGGTGCGCACCATCTTGAGCTCGCAGCTGGCGTCCCTGACCCTGGGCGACGCCGGCGCCGCGGCGGTCCTGGAGCGCGCCCCGGCCGGCGCCGCCGGCATCGGCATCACGAGCTTCACGACCCTGGCCGAGCACAGCCGCCTCTGCCTCGCGTACCCGAGCAAGTCGGCCCCCGGCGCCGTCATGTACACCAAGGCCCGGACGCTGCAGGAGATGGCCCTGGAGGACACGCCGCAGCTGCTGCGCGAGGTTCTGCGGCTCAGCGGCATGCGCCTCGACGAGGTCGACTACGTGATCCCGCACCAGACCTCCGCGCGCGCGATCACCAAGGGCGAGCGGATCCTGTCGCGCGAGCTCGGCGGTTCACCCAAGCACATGGTCATCAACATCCAGGAGTACGGCAACACCGCCTCGACGACTCACTTCTTGGCGCTCCACCGGTACCTCGAGGAGGGGCGCTTCAAGCCGGGCGACAAGGTGGTGCTGATGGCGCTGGCCTCCGGCCTCGAGTTCGGCATCGTCACGTTCACGGTCGACGACCTGGTGGAGAAGTATGGGCACGGTCATTGAGGCGGTCGCCACGGCCGTCGCCGCCGAGCGTCCCTTCGCGCCGACCTCCCTCGAGCTGACCGACCGAGCCGCCCGCGAGTGCTTGCGGCGCGCCCAGCGGGAGCCTGCTGAGCTCGACCTGCTGCTCAACACGGGCATCTACCACGACCGCAACCTCGGCGAGCCGGCGCTGGCCGCGCTCGTGCAGGAGGACATTGGCGCCAACCCGGGCCACCCGCCCGTCGGGGGACATGGCACCTTCTCGTTCGACGTCCTGAACGGCGTCGCCGGTGTCATCACGGCGGCCTTCATCGCTGACGGCTTCATGCAGTCGGGCGCGGCCCATTCCGGCATCGTCGTCGCGGGCGACGCGGACCCGCAGCCGGGCAAGTCCGAGGGGTTCGGCTACCGGCGCTCCGGCGGCGCGATGCTCCTCGGCTGGCGCGAGGGGCTCGCCGGCTTCACCCAGTTCAGCCTCGAGACGTTCCCCGAGTTCGAGGGTTTGTTCCACAGTGCCGTCGGCTGGAGCGAACCCGACGGCCATGGCCTGCACCTGGGCCATGCCCACCACAACTTCCTCGCGGTCGAGCGGCTGGACGGGTTCCTGGAGAGGTGCGTGGAGTGCGCCACGATCGCCGTCGAGCGCTTCGAGGCGAAGACGGGTGTCGACGTCTCAGCCACCGACCTGCTGATCGCCTCACACGACGACGCCGCCTTCGGCGACCTGCTCGCGGACCGCGTCGGCATCTCGAGGCACAACGTCGTGCACCTGCCGGAGCACCTGCATAGCCTGCACACCGCCCTGCCGATGGCGGCCGTCGAAGAGGCCGTGCGCGACGGGAGCCTGGCGGCGGCGCGGCACATCCTGTTCGTCTGCGCAGGCGCGGGTATCACCGTCGGCATCGCCGCGTATGAGAACCAGTCGGAGGTGGCGGCTTGAGCTCCCTTGCCCACCAGATCGCGACGCCGGGCGGGCGGGCCTTCCGCGTCGTGGTCGGCCTGGCGCTGGCGGTCGCGGGACTCCTGCTGAGCACCGGCTGGATCGCGGTGGTCGTCGTCGTGCTCGGCGCCGAGATCGCGGTCGGCGGCGCGCTGAACGTCTGCATCCTCTGCCCGATCTTCGGGCTCCCTTTCGCCGGCCGTGAGCTTGCCTGAGGCGCCGCCGCCGCCGATGCCGCCCAAGACCCCGCGCCGGCGCACGCTCGCGATCGCGGCGGGGATGCTGGTCATCGTCGCCTTCATGGTCTTCGGCGCCCAGCTGTTCAGCGCGCCTGTCGCGCAGCTGTCGTACACGGAGTTCAAGGCGCAGATCGGCAACGACAACGTCGCCTCGGTGACCTTCACCGGGACGGCCGCGGAGGGGACGTTGAAGAAGTCGATAAAAGATGGCAACGGGCAGGCCACCACGAGCTTCGCCACGCGCATCCCGGACTTCCCCGACGCCACGATCACCACGCTCCTCGATGAGAAGAAGGTGCAGGTGAACGTGAAGGACTCCAGCAGCGGCTTCTGGACGACGTTCTGGACCTTTGCGCCCTTCCTGCTGCTGATCGGCGCGTGGTTCTGGATCTCCCGCCGCGCGGGCGCCGCCGGCCAGGGCCTCTTCGACTTCGGCCGCTCGCGGGCGCGGGTCGACATCCCGGGCGCGGGCGGGCCGCCGCGCACGACCTTCAAGGACGTGGCCGGCGTCGGCGAGGCGCTGACCGAGCTCCAGGAGATCGTCGACTTCCTGCGCTCCCCGCAGAGGTTCCAGAAGCTCGGCGGGCGCATGCCCCGCGGCGTCCTCCTCGTCGGCCCGCCCGGCACCGGCAAGACGCTGATGGCCCGCGCCGTCGCCGGCGAGGCCGGCGTGCCCTTCTTCAACATCTCCGCTTCGGAGTTCGTCGAGATGTTCGTCGGCGTCGGCGCGGCGCGGGTCCGCAGCCTTTTCGAGGAGGCCAAGAAGTCGAGCCCGGCCGTCGTGTTCGTGGACGAGCTCGACGCGGTCGGCCGCGAGCGCGGCACGGGCATCGGGGGCGGCCACGATGAGCGCGAGCAGACGCTCAACCAGCTGCTCGTCCAGATGGACGGCTTCGATCCGAGCATCGGGATAGTGGTGCTGGCCGCGACGAACCGGCCTGACATCCTCGATCCCGCGCTGCTCCGCCCCGGTCGTTTCGACAGACGCATCGTCGTCGAGAGGCCGGACCGGCGCGGTCGCTTCGGGATCCTCCAGGTCCACACCCGGGAGGTGCCGCTGGCGAAGGACGTCGACCTCGACCGCATCGCGGGCTCGACGCCCGGGCTCGCCGGTGCCGACCTTGCCAACCTCGTCAACGAGGCGGCCCTGATGGCGGCGCGGGTCGACCACACGACGGTGCAGATGGACGACTTCGAGCGCGCCTTCGACCGCATCGTGCTCGGCGCCGAGCGGCGCATCGTCATGAGCGAAGAGGACCGCCGCACCATCGCCTGCCACGAGGCCGGGCACGCGCTCGTGGGCTGGATGCTGCCCCTGGCCGACCCGGTGCGCAAGGTCACGATCATCCCGCGCGGTCGCGCCCTCGGCGCGACCCACTCACTGCCGGCCCAGGACCAGTACAACCTGACCGAGGACTACCTGCGCGCGCGCCTCGCGATGATGATGGGAGGGCGGGCGGCGGAGGAGACGGTGCTCGGGCGCGTGACCACGGGGGCGCAGGACGACCTCGAGGGCGCCACCGAGCTCGCCCGCCGCATGGTCACGGAGTGGGGCATGAGCGAGCGCCTCGGGCCGTTCGCCTTCGACGATTCGGCGAGCTCCGTCTTCCTGGGGCGCGAGCTTGCCGGCGTGTCCCATGTGAGCCAGGAGACCGCGTCGGAGATCGACTCCGAGGTGCGGCGCATCCTGGGCGAGGAGCTGGCCACAGCGAGAAAGGTGTTGGCGGCCAACCGGGACCGTCTCGACGCCCTAATCGAAGCGCTCCTCAAGGAGGAGACCGTCGAGGACGTCCGCGTTGCCGAGATTCTCGGCCCGCGGCTCGCGGCGGGTGGTGCGGCCACCGTCGCCCTCGCCGTGCGTGGCGACCCGGGTGTTGTGAGCTGAGCCTCGGGACCATCGGCTCGGGTCACGAGGGGCCTACCGGCACTGTCGGCGCGCACGCCCCCCACGTACGGTAAGCGGGTGAACATACGCGCGATCTACACCCCTGAGGTCATCTCCTCGACCGAGGACGAGATGCTGTCCGACGCGGCCCAACGCATGGCCGCCAGCGAGGTCAGCTCGCTGGCCGTGACGCGCGAGGGCGAGGTCATCGGCATCCTGACCGAGCGCGACCTCGTGCAGTCGATGGCCGACGAGGTCAGCCCCAAACGCACGCATGTGAGCGCCTACATGACCCGCAGCCCGTACGTGCTCGACATCGACTCCGACTCGAACGCCGCGGCGCAGCGGATGATCGACCTCGGCGTCCGCCACCTCCCGGTGGTGGAGAACGGCAACGTCGTCGGCATCGTCTCCGCGCGCGACCTGCTCGTGCTCGAGACCTGGCCGGGCGAGCTCAGCTCGACCCGCCGCGGAAGCTGATGCCATGACCACGGCGGTGCGCGACCTGATGACCCGCAAGGTGGTCACGGTCACGCCCGACACCGATTTCAAACAGGTGGCCACCCTGCTTCGCGCCTACAACATCGGCTCCGTGCCCGTTGTCGATCACCAGGATCATGTGATCGGCATCGTGTCCGAGGCCGACATCATCGCGAAGGCAGGGTGGACGGCCGGGAGCCTCAACCGCCTGGAGCGCGTGCTCCTGGCCGAGGAGGTGCAGAAGGCGGCCGCGCACACCGCCGGCGAGGCGATGAACCGGGGGGTTGTGACGATCGAGCCGGCTGCCTCGGTGGATGAGGCCGCCCGCGTCATGCTCACGCGCCGGGTCAAGACGCTGCCGGTGGTCGACGGGGGCAAGCTCGTGGGCATCCTCAGTCGCGCCGACATTGTCAAGGCTTACGCGCGCACGGACGCCGACCTCAGGAGCGAGATCGTCGAGGACGTCCTGCGCGACCGACTGTGGCTCGCCGAGCGTGAGGTGACGGTGGACGTCGAGTCGGGCCGGGTGGCCCTGCGCGGCCGGGTGGAGTCGCGCAGCCTGGCGGAGATCGCGGGACACCTGGTGGCCGCCGTCACGGGCGTCGTCAGCGTGCAGAACGACCTCACCTGGGATGTCGACGACCGCCGCGCGCGACTCGCCCACGAGCCGGCCCAGGACCTCAGCTACTCCGGGCCGTCTCTCCGCTAGCCGAGAGGCTCAGCACGGCGGCGCCCCTGACGCTGCCCTCCCGCAACCGCGCGAGCGCGTCGTTGGCGGCCTCGAGGGGAAACACCTCCACCTCGGTGCGCACGGGGATTCTCGGCGCCAGGGCCAGGAATTCCTCGCCATCCTGGCGGGCCAGGTTCGCGACTGAGCGGAGCACCCGCTCCTGCCAGAGGATCTCGTAGGGGAAGGAGGGGATGTCCGACATGTGGATGCCGGCGCAGACGACCGTGCCGCCGGGCGCGACGGCCCTCAGTGCCGCCGGGACCAGCTCGCCCGCAGGGGCGAAGATGATGGCCGCGTCCAGCGGCTCCGGGCCGGGCTGCAGGGCGTCGCCCGTCCAGTCCGCCCCGAGCCCGAGCGCGAACTCCTGCGCGGCGGCGTCGTCTCGCCGCGTGAACGCGTAGACGGTTCGGCCCTGGTGGCGCGCAACCTGTAGCACGATGTGCGCCGACGCGCCGAAGCCGTAGAGGCCGAGGCGCGGACCCTCGCCCGCGAGGCGGAGCGAGCGGTACCCGATCAACCCGGCGCACAGCAGCGGCGCGGCCTGGAGGTCCGGGTAGCCCTCGGGGAGAGGGAAGCAGAAGCGCTCGTCGGCGACGGCGAACTCGGCGTAGCCGCCGTCGACGTCATACCCGGTGAAGCGCGCCCGCTCGCACAGGTTCTCGCGGCCGGCGCGGCACTGGCGGCACTCGCCGCATGTCCATCCGAGCCACGGGACGCCGACCCTCGTGCCGTCTCGGAAGCGCGAGGCCCCCGCCCCGGACGAGACGACCGTGCCGACCACCTGGTGCCCGGGCACCAGCGGGAGGCGCGGGTGCTCGAGCTCGCCGTCCACCACGTGGAGGTCGGTGCGGCAGAGCCCACACGCGTGCACGCGGAGCTTCACCTGCCCGGGCCCGGGCTCCGGATCAGGGATGTCCTCGAGCCGGAGAGGCTCGCGCTGCGCCCTCAGCACCATCGCCCTCATCGTGGGTCCATCGGCACTATCGCAGATGGGCCGACCGGACGGGCCGCGGGCCACGGGCCGGGGGGCCCTTCACATGGGGCCGCGGAAGCGCGAAGGTGAGCGCATGGGTACGAGGCCGATCCCCGTGGCGGTGAAGTCCGTGATGAGCACGCCCGTCGTCATGCTCTCGCCCGCAGCCGGCTTCCGCGACGTGCTGGAGTGCCTCCGCACTCACCGCCTGACCGCCGTACCGATCGTCGACGGCCAGGGCCGGCCGCTCGGCGTCGTGTCCGAGTCGGACCTGATGCTCAGGGAACAGGAGGGGGTCCGCCGGGGCCGCTTCGCCCTGCGCCGCCGGCGTCGCCAGGAGGAGGCGAAGGCCGAAGCGCTGACGGCCGCCGGCCTGATGAGCTCGCCGCCGATCACCATCCGCGAGGACGAGGCCGTGCGCCACGCGGCGAGGCTGATGCATGATCGCGGCGTCCGGCGGTTGATCGTCGTCGATGAGCGTGGGTTGGTCGTCGGCGTCGTCTCGCGGCGGGACGTCCTCCGCGTCTTCGACCGCAGCGACCACCAGATCGCCGCCGACATCAGGGCCCTGATGCAGCTGCACTTCTGGACCGAGCCGATGCCGGTGCGGGTCGACGTGGAGGATGGCCTTGTCACGCTCGAGGGCACCACCGACCTGGCCTCTGAGGCGAAGTGGCTGGCCGGGCGCGTCGCCGAAGTCGACGGGGTGGTGAAGGTCGACAGCAAGCTCGACTTCGTCTTCGACGACCTGTCGGTTACCACCATCGGCGGGCGCTGGCTCGCGTTCCGGTAAGGCAATGGCACAGCAGCGCAAGCGCGACCGCGACTGGCACCCGGCGAGGAACGGCTGCGGGTGTGGATGTGGCGGGTTCTTCTTCGTCCTCATCGTCGGCATCATCATCAGCCTCTTCAACGCGAACATCGGGATCGGCGTGTCTGTGCGGGTTCCATTCACTGCAAGCAACGTCACCATCGCCGGGTCGATCGGGCAGAAGGAGAAGGGCGAGGACGCGCTGCCCGCCTACGTGCGCGACCGTGTCGCGGGCAACCAGAACCTCATCAACCAGACGCAGACGATCACTGTCGGGCCGGCCGAAGGGATGGCTGTCGGCATCCTCGGGAAGCAGCCCGGCGCGCCGGTGATCGATATCCACATCGTCGCCCGCTGACTCCTGCCCGGTGGTCCCTCCGGGCCCATGACCACCGCCCCTTCCGGGCGTGCCGGGATGGCGGGATGCTGTGATCAAAGGAGTTATGGCATGAAACGATTGGCTTTGAAGTTCCTGGGCGTCGCCTGCGCCACCACCATGCTTGTCACGGTTGCTGCCGTGCCGGCGGCGGCAATGGACACGCGCCAGGGGCAGTCGATAACCGTCGCGGCGGGCCAGACCGTCAGCGATGACCTGTACGTCGCCGCGAACAGCATTGACATAGCCGGCACGGTGGACGGCGACCTTGTCGCCGCCGGCAACAGCATCACAATCAGCGGCGTCGTCACGCACGACGTGTTGCTTGTCGGCAACGAGATGAACATCACCGGTGAGGTTGACGGCAGCATCCGCGCCATGGGTGGAACCGTGACCATCGCGGGCCCCGTGAAGGGCGACGTGGTGGTGGCGGGCGGAACCGTCAACGTGACCTCGGCCGCGAGCCTCGGGCGCGACCTCGCGCTGGTCTCAGGGACGGCGACGATCACCGGCCCGGTGGCGCGCAACGCGCAGCTGGCGGGCGGCGACATCACGCTGGCGAACTCCGTCGGCGGTGACGTGAACGCCGCGGTCGGCGCCCTCACAGTGAGTTCGGGCGCGTCGATCGCGGGACACCTCAAGTACTCCGCGGACCAGGCCGTGAACCTCGCCTCCGGTGCGACAGTGCAGAACGGCGTGGAGCGCGTGGCGCGGCCTGCCCGGTTTGAGGTGTCGCCGGCGGCGTGGGCCCTCGGCGCCATCCAGGGGCTCATCGGGGTCTTCCTCTTCGGGTTGATCCTGCTCTTCGTCTTTCCCGGGTTCAGCGCCTCGGCGGCGCCAACCCTGGCCCGGCGGCCCTGGGAGAGCCTCGGGATCGGGTTCGCCCTCCTCGTTGGCGTTCCGGTCGTTTGCCTCTTCGCGTTCCTGGCCGGCCTCGTCGTCGGGGGCTGGTGGATAAGCCTGCTCGTGCTCGGCCTCTACGTCGCCTTGATGGCGGCGGGTTATGCCCTCGGCGGGTATGCCACGGGGCGGCTGCTCTTGCACCTGCTCGGTGACACCAACCCGAACCGGGTGCTGGCGCTAATCGTGGGCGTCTTCACCCTCTGGGCGATCGGGCTGATTCCCGTCATAGGGTGGATGGTCGGGTTGGCGGCAGTCGTCTTCGGCCTCGGCGCCCTCGTGGTCGCCGCCTGGACCTCGCGGTTCGGCGGTGGCGGGACCGCGGCGGTGGAGGCGCGGACGCCGGTGGCGCCGCTCACGCAGGCGCCGATGCCCACCTGATCCCCGCACTTGACGCGGCGCCGGCGAGCAGCCGGCGCCGCGCTCTGTTAAAGCCGCCGGGCTAGAAGCGCGCCGGGCCGATCACCTTCATGTGGGCTTTGCCGGCGGCGCTCTGCCCCCTCTCGGCGTCGATTGGCGCCGGAGGTGGCAACCCGCGGTAGCCGGCGGGGTCGCCGACTGCGCGGAAGAAGGTCTCCGCGTCGGTGCCAGGGGTGTACACGAACATCAGCCGCGCGAACGAGGTGGCCACGCGGAAGGCGTGCTCCGTGCCGGCCGGGCTCACCACCATGTGGCCGGCGCGGGCCATGAACGTCTCCCCGGCCACGACCACGTCCAATTCCCCCGCCATTACGACGAACGTCTCGGCCTCGCGCTCGTGCACGTGCAGCGGGGTCTCGGTGTCGCGCGGCGCCTCCAGCTCGATCATCGAGAAGACGCCCCCTGTCTGCGCGTTGGTCGCCCGGAACAGCACGAGGCTCCCGTCGTACCAGAACGCCTCACCCTCCTCCTCGCTCAGGACCAGCGGCACCTGCTTCTTCTTCGCCATGGCCAGCATCAGAACACGGCCCCGGGCGTGTGTCAACGCGAGGCCGTGTCTGATACTTGGTCACGTATGCCACCTGCCAAGGCTCGTCCGGCGCGCGCGGCGAAGGCGCCGGCCGCGAAGGATGATCGCCTCGACCTGGCGGTCTACGGCGCGACCGGGTTCACCGGCCGGCTGGCCGCCGAGGCGGCCGAGCGCGCGGGCCTGGACTTCATCCTGGGCGGCCGCGACGAGAGCCGGCTCCGCGGAGTCGCCGCCGAGCTGGGTGGGGAGCACCCGTACCAGGTGGCGCGCCACGATGACCCCACGGAGCTCCGCGCCCTGGCTTCCCGCGCCCGGGTCCTGGCCAGCACGGCGGGCCCGTTCGCGGAGGTCGGCGAGCTCGCGGTGGCGGCCGCGGTCGACGCCGGCACGCACTACCTCGACAGCACCGGCGAGGTGGACTTCATGGCGCAGACGTTCCGCCGTCACCATGAGCAGGCGAAGCGGAAGGGCATTGTTGTCATCAACGCCTGCGCGCACGAGTACGTCTTCGGCGACTGCGCCGTCAGCCTGGCGCTGGAGGCGTTCCCGGGAACCAGGGAGATGCGCGTCTCCTACTGGATCCCCAACAAGGCGATCACACGGGGCACAGCGCTGACCACGCTGCGCATGTTCTCCAGCCCGCTGTTCGGGGCGCACCAGGCGCGGCCCGCGAAGGTGCGGTTCCCCCAGCCGCCGGGCGACACCTGGGTCGTGTCCTACCCCGGCGGCGAGGCCGAGCTGCTGCGCCGCCGGCGCCCCGACGTATCCATCACCACGTGCATGGACGTGCCCCATCTCGTCGCCCGGTCCGCCCCCGCCATGCCCGCGCTCGGGATGCTGATGCGGCTTCCGGGGGTCGGCAGCGCGGCCCAGCGGTTCATCGAAAGCCGTCCCGCCGGCCCGCCCGCCGACGTCCGCGCGCGACAGGAGTTCGTCATCTTCGCGGAGGTCGACCCGGGCCTCGGCGGCGGCCACGGGATCGCCGTGCGCGGGACCGACCCCTACGGCCTCACGGGCGAGCTGCTGGCGCGGTGCGCGCGGCTTCTCCTGCGAGGTGAGAACCAGGCCGCCGGTGTCCTCTCGCCGTCGGAGGCCTTCCCGCCCGGCCCGCTGCTGGATTCGCTCGCCGACCTCGGGGTCAGCTGGGAGCGCGTATAGCCCGCGCTGGTGCCGGCGCCGGCGGTGCTACGAGACCGCCAGGCAGGTGACTGTCTTGAAGACGCCCTCGATCTTCTGGATGGCCTCGACGATGATCCCTCCGACGGCGTTCACGTCCTCGCCCTCGAGGCGGGCAATCACGTCGTACTCACCCGTGATCGCGTCGGCGACGGTCACGCCGCGGGTCTCCCGGAGCCGGGTGGCGACGTCCATCGCCCTGCCTGGTGAGGTGTTGATCAGAACGTAGGCCGTGACCGCCATGGCAGATCCTCCTCTGTCCCGTTGAGGCAGCCATCATACATGCGGGGTCTGCGCGGGGAGCCCCTCCATATAATCCGGCCCAAGGTCGACATTGAAGGCGGTGATCAAGCCGGCGGCGGGGCCGGGGGTGGAGATGGTGGACGTCGCCGTTCCCACGCCCGGGCGGGGTGAGATCCTGGTCAAGGTCGAGGCCACGTCGATCTGCGGGAGCGACCTCGCGATGTACGAGTGGCGCGATTGGGTCGCTGAGAAGATGAAGCCCGGCACGATCGCCGGGCACGAGTTCTGCGGCACCGTCACCGAGCTCGGCCCCGGCGTCACCGAGGTGAAGGTGGGTGACTTCGTCGCCTCGGAAACGCACGTCGTCGACGGCACCTGCAGGCAGTGCCTCGCGAACCAGAAGCACGTGTGCGAGAACGTGAAGCTGACGGGCTTCGACCGCGACGGCTGCTTTGCCGAGTACGCGGTCATCCCCTCCGCCAACGCCTGGGTGACCGACCGCTCGATGCCCGTGGAGGTGGCGAGCATCCAGGAGCCATTCGGGAACGGCGTCCACGCCGCGCTGCAGGGCGACCTCCACGGCCGCAGCGTGCTGGTCACAGGCTGCGGCCCGATCGGCCTCTTCTGTGTCGGCATCGCCCGCGCCGAGGGCGCGACGGCGGTCTACGCCACGGACATCAACGACTACCGCCTCGGGCTGGCCCGCCAGATGGGGGCCGACCTCGTCGTCAACTCCACGCGCGACGACCCCGTGGCCGCGGTCATGAGTGCGAATGGCGGCGAGGTCGACGTGGCGCTCGAGATGAGTGGCGCCGCCCCCGCGATCACCCAGGCCCTGAAGGCGCTGCGCCCGGGCGGCTGGATCAGCCTCCTCGGCCTGCCGGCGGCGCCGGTCTCGCTCGACCTCAACGACCTCGTCATCCAGAAGGGCGTGACCCTCTACGGCATCTTCGGCAGGCGCATCTGGGACACCTGGCGCGAGACGACGCGACTGCTCGGCAACCGCCTCGTCGACGTGGCGCCGCTCATCACGCACCGCCTCCCGCTCGAGGACGTCGAGGAGGCGATGCGGCTGCTGGAGCACGGCGAGTGCGGGAAGATCGTGCTGTTCCCGGGCGGGGTGCCCGAGAGGCCTTAGGCCCGGGCTCGCTCCGTGGCGGCACGGAGCCGCTGGCTCAAGGTCTGGGCCAGCCGGTAGGTGACCACCGGGTGGTTCAGCATGAACTTCTCGAAGGACCACTTCGGGAGGGCGGCGACGCGGACCGGCGTCCGCGCCCTGACGGTGACGCTCCTGCCGCCCTGGTCGAGCAGCGCCATCTCGCCGAAGTGCTCGCCGGGTCCCATCACGTTGAGGACCTTGTCCCCGTCGAGGGCCTCGGCCTCACCGGTGAGGATGACCATGAAGCCCGCCCCCTCACGCCCCTGCTGCATGATCTCGGCCCCGGCCGCATGGTTGACCTCCTGGAACTGAGACGCGATCTGCTTCAGCTCCTTGTCGGGCAGGTCGCGGAAGAGTCCGCACCGAGTCAGGCCGTCCATCGCTCGCAGTGTATCGCTGCCGGCATCAGGCGGGAACGCCCGCGGGCGGCCGGGCCTTGAGACGGTAGGCCGGGACGGCCTCGGCAAACCCCTTCAGCTCGACCTCCTCGGCGCTCGCGACCAGGCCCCGCTCCTCGAGCCACGCGCGGCAGCGGCGAAACGCCTCGTCGCTGAGCAGGATCTCGCCGGCCCCGGCCTGGCCCTGCAGGCGCGAGGCGAGGTTGGTGGTGTTGCCCAGCACCGAGACGTTGCCGCTCCCGCCCAGCCGTCCCACCACCGCCGGTCCCACCGCGATGCCGCCACCGACTGGGAGGTCGAGCAGGGCGGCCTTGTCGCGGATCGTGATCGCCGTGCGCAGGGCGTCGAGGGCGTGGTCGACCTTGGTGCCGCTGATGTTGAACGTGGCCATGACCGCGTCGCCCGCGAACTTGTCGACGAGGCCGCCGCGACGGGAGACCTCGTGCGCCGCCCAACGCTGCAGCGTGCCGATGCGCTCGGCCATGTCACCCGGCGTGGTCGTCTGCGTCATCGCCGTGTAGCCGCGGACGTCGAGGAACAGCACCGTCACCATCCGCTCGCCGACGGCCGTCGTCTCAGGCTCGAGCGGCGGGGGCGCCTCGGGCGATGCCTCTCCGAGGTCGACGCCGAGCCTCGCCGCCGCCTCCCGCGCGAGGCGGGCCACGAGGTGGCCGGAGCGAGGCTCGGCCAGGTCGGCGGCCTGCTGGAGGGCGCGCGCTATGGCGCCCGGCTCGCTGGGGCCCCGGTGGTACGCCGTGGCGAGGGCGATCAGCGCCCGTGCCTCTTCCAGGGGCGCCTTCGCCGCCTCGTAGCCGGCGCGGGCGCGCTCGAGGGCGTCGACCGCGGCCGCCAGGTTGCCGCCTTCCAGCTCGAGCAGGCCCCGCGCGTGCGCCACGAAGGGGACGCGTTCGGAGCCCGGGAAGGCCTCCATCGTCGCGACGATGGGCGCCGCCGCGCCGGCCTCGCCGCGAGCCGTCAGCAGCTCGACGGCGGCGAGGTGCGCGCCCGGGAAGACCACGACCCTTGGGCCGTCCGCCACGATCGATTGCACGAACGCGCGGACCTCCTCCTCGGAGCCGCGCTGGCCGAGAAGGCGACCCCGCGCCAGGCCGTCGTAGTTGATGTCCTGGACCTCCACTCGCGAGGCCATGGGCGGCATCTCGTCCCATGCCTCCGTCAGCCGGTCCTGCTCCAGGAGGGCGTGGGACAGAACGACCTGGGACCGCCAGATCATCTTCGCGTAGCTGGTCGCCTCCGCGCCGGCCTTCGCGCGGCGGGCCAGGGACTCGGCGGTCACCACGTCGCCGGCGGTGATGCCGACGATCGATTCGCTGTACATCCGGTAGAAGGCGCTCCACGTCGTCGAAGGCAGGGCGCGGTACCGCGACAGCACCTCGTCCTGGGCCTCCGTCCGCAACAGCTGGTTGCGGATCCAGATCTCGTTGTAACAGGCGTTGGCTCCGATGTAGCCGAGACGGAGTCCGGCGGCCTCGCGGTAGCTACGGTCCAGCAGCTCGAGGCCGCGGTCCACCTCGCCGAGCCCGACCAGAGAGCAGCCCAGGAAGTTGTAGCTCCACACCCGGACGTCGTCGGCGCCGACGGCTTCAGCCACCCGCACGGCCTCCTCCCCGGCCTCGCGCGCGAGCTCGTCCTCACCGTCGAACATGTACGACCCGCACATGCGCATGTGAGCGATGGCCAGCTCGCGCGTCGGTCCCCGGTCCTTGATCGATTCGCGCACGGTGACGAACTCGCGCATGGCCCGCTCGGGCTCGTTGTCGTCCCACCAGGTGCGCGCCAGCGCCATCCTGTAACCCGCGAGCTCCAGCACGTCGCCGGACTCGCCGAACGCGGCGAGGCCCGCCTCCAGGTGGTGACGCGCGCGGCCGAGCTCGCCGGCGAAGACGAGCGCCTCGCCCAGGCGGCAAAGCAGGCGGGCGCGGTCTTCTGTCCCGGTGACGTGCGCCAGTGCGCGCTCGTAGTGCTCGGCTGCGTCAGCGTAGGCGCCCGCGGCCGATGCCTCCTCGGCGGCCTGCAACGCGAGAGGAACCGCGTCCTGCGCGCGGCCGGCGGCGAACAGGTGATAGGCGATGTCGCAGGCGCACTCGCCGCCGTCGCGCAAGAGCTCCGCGGCGCGGGCATGCAGCTGTTGGCGGCGCGGCACGAGGATGTCCTCGTAGACGGCTTCGCGCGTGAGTGCGTGGCGGAAGCGGTAAGCGCCGGGTGCGTCCTGGGCGTCGGCGATCAGCTGTTGCGTCACCCCCGTCTGGATCGCCGCCTCGACTCGCGGTTCGTCGACGCGCGTCAGGGCCGCCAGCTGCGCGTACGTGAACTGCTGCCCCAGCACCGTCGCCGCTCGCAGGACGTCCGCCTCCTCGGGTTGCAGCCTCTCGACGCGGACGAGGATGGCGTCGCGCACGCTGGCCGGGATATAGAGCTCCTTGACCGGCTTGCGGTCCCACCCCTTGTCCGTCCGGAAGATGTCGCCGCGGTCAAGCGCCGCCTTCAGCATCTCCTCGACGACGAACGGGTTGCCCTCCGACCGGGCGAGCATGAAATCGCGGAACTCATCCCCAACCTCCTCGCCGTCAAAGGTGGCGCTGATCATCTGGCGCACCCCCTCGGGGGAGAGCGGCGACAGCTCGACGCTGACGACCGTCCCGGAGCGGCGCCATCCCTGCAGGAGCGGCACCAGCGGGTGCCTGCGGTGCAGCTCGTCGGAGCGAATCGTCGCCAGGACGAGGACGTTGCTGGACGAGAGCCGGCGGGTCATGTAATCGAGGAGCTCGCGCGTCGAGGGGTCGGCCCAGTGGATGTCTTCGATGACCAGCAACAGGCCACCGCCCTGGCGCGCGATCGCGCCCAGCAGGGTGATCACCGCCTCGAAGAGGCGCAGCTTCGCCTGCGTCGGGTCGCCACCGTCGCCCGCCGCCGTCGGTACCGCCATCTGAGGGAAGAGCCGCCCGAGCTCGACCGCCGCGCCGCCGAGGTTGCGGCGGAGCGCTTCGACGTCCGCGCCGCCCAGGTGGTTGCCTATGGCCTCGACGAAGGGCAGGTAGGGGAGGCTCAGCTCCGCCTCGCTGCAGCCGCCCGACATCACCTCGCAGCCGAGGCGCTCCGCCCGGCGTCGCATCTCCGCGACCAGCCGCGTCTTGCCCATGCCGGCCTCGCCGCTCAGGAACGCGACGCCGCCCTCGCCGCGGAGGGCGCCGAGCAGCACGTCCTCGAGCTCGGAGAGCTCGGCCTCGCGGCCGACGACGATGGGGCAGAGGGTGCGGGCCAGCATCGGGCTAATTGTCGGCCCGCCCGGGGGCAAAGGCGATAATCCGGCGATGGCCGTCCGCACCTCGGAAGCCTCCCTGGCGGAGGAGCTGGACCAGCTCCGCGCCCAGGGGCTCTACCGTCCGCTGCGCGTACTCGAGTCGGCGCAGGGGACCGAGGTCACGATCCAGGGCCGGCGCCTCATCAACCTCAGCTCCAACAACTACCTCGGCCTGAACACGCACCCCAAGCTGGAGCAGGCGATGCTCGACTACACCCGCCGGTTCGGCGCCGGCAGCGGCGCGGTGCGGACGATCGCCGGGACGATGTCGGTGCACGAGGAGCTGGAGCGCCGGCTGGCGGAGTTCAAGCACACCGAGGCGTCACTGACGCTGCAGTCGGGCTACGCGACCAACCTCGGCATCCTGTCGTGCGTGCTGGTCGAGGGCGACGTGGTGATCTCGGACGAGCTCAACCACGCATCGATCATCGACGGCATCCGGCTGACTAAGGCCGACCGCATCATCTTCAAGCACAAGGACCTGGACTCGCTCGAGCAGGCCCTGGAGCAGGCGAAACAGAAGAAGTACCGGCGCAAGCTGGTGGTGACCGACGGCGTCTTCTCGATGGACGGCGACATCGCGCCGCTGCCGGGCATCGTGGAGCGCGCCGAGGCCCACGACGCGATGGTGATGGTGGACGACGCGCACGCCTCCGGGGTGCTGGGGCAGAACGGCCGTGGCACCGTGAACCACTTCGGCCTCGACGGCCGGGTCGAGATCCAGGTCGGCACGCTGTCGAAGGCGATCGGTGTGCTGGGCGGCTACGCCGCGTGCAGTGTGGTGATGCGCGAGTTCCTCATCGCGCGCGCGCGCCCCTTCCTCTTCTCGACGTCGCATCCGCCGGGGGTCGCGGCCGCGTGCATCGCCGCGATCGACGTACTGCTCGAGGAGCCGGAGCGCATCGACCGGCTATGGGACAACACCCGTTACTTCAAGGGCGAGCTGAAGGGCATGGGCTACGACATCGGCGTCAGCGAGACCCCCATCACGCCTGTCATCGCGGGCGACCCGGCGAAGGCCAACGCCCTCTCGGACGCGCTTTCTGAAGGTGGCATCTTCGCGCAACCGATCGTGTTCCCGATGGTGGCGCGCGAGCAGTCGCGCATCCGCACGATCGTGACGAGCGAGCACTCGCGCGCCGAGCTCGACGCCACCCTCGAGGTGTTCCAGGCAGCGGGCAAGAAGCTGGGACTGATCGCCTGACCGCCGCGCTCGAATCCTGGCCGCGGCCCCAGTACCGCGCCTCGAGTGGCGAGGAGGCATGGCTCCTCTTCCACGTGTTCGGCGAGTTCCCCGCCGACTTCCGGGTGAGCCGGGAGAAGTACCGCACCCGCGGCCTGCCCAAGGGCGCCAACCTCATCCACCTGCGGGGCGACGACCTCGCCGAGCTCAAGCGCGACTGGGTCGAGAAGGCCCACGTCCCACCGCCCGCAGACCTGCGCGCGGCCGCCGCCGCCGCGCCTTCCGCGGTGCACATCCGGGCTCGCCTCGCCGACCCGCCGGACCTCGACTACCTCCGTGACACGATCGGGGTGGTGCAGGCGTTGATGGACGAAGGCGGAGTGGCCACCCTTGCCATCCAGAGCTTCGGCTGGTGGTCCGCCGACGCGTGGCGGGAGCGGGTCTTCGAAAAGGGCCAGCAGGCGCTCGTGCCCGAGCTGACCGTCATCCTTCACGCCGCCGAGGAGCGGGGCAAGGGGCTCTGGGTCCACACGCGCGGGATGCGGCAGTTTGCGCGGTCCGACATCAGCGTCCGCAACGTGCCCCAGGCGAACCTGCAGGACGCCGCTCGCCTATGCAACGCGCTGAACAAGCTGCAGGTGGGGGGTGGCCTCATCCTCGAAGGGCAGGAGATCAACGCCGCGGGCCTGCCCGCCGGACTGACATGCCACCACGCCGGCACCGTCGACGACCCGGACTTCAACAACGTGCATGTCGAGATCGGGTGGCCGGGCTGAGACCGGGCCGCCGCGGCGTAACCATTTCGCGCGTGGTGGACTTGGACTGGTGGACGGTTGCGCAAGACTGAGACCGAGCTCGAAGAGGAGAAGCTGCTGGTCGAGGCGGCGCAGCGCGACCCGACCGCCTTTGACAAGCTCTATGACCGCTATTTCGACCAGATCTACTCCTATGTCTATTACCACTGTGGCAGCCGCGAGCAGGCCGAGGACATCACCGCGGCCACGTTCCAGCGCGCGCTCGAGAACCTGCCCAACTTCAAGTGGCGCGGCCTGCCTTACTCGGCCTGGCTGTACCGCGTCGCCACGAACCTCCTGGCTCGCGACCGCCGCCGGCCCGCGTGGCTCGAGCTCAAGCACGAGGACAGCCTCGCGTCCGACGTCCCCGAACCCGACACCGCGTGGCTCGACAAGGAAGCGAAGGGTGAGCTGTACGACGCGATCCGCGGGCTCCCGGCCGACCAGCGCCAGGCGGTCCTGCTGCGTTTCTTCGCCGGGATGCGTAACAAGGAGGTGGGTGAGGTCATGAATCGCAGCGAGGGCGCGGTCAAGCTCCTTGTGTTCCGCGCCGTGACCAGCCTGCGCGCGACGCTTCGCGCCGAGGACGGCACGTCATGACCCACCGCAACGCGGACCTGCTCTCCGACGCGATCGACCGCTGGCTGCGGGGCGAGAGTGACGCCCTGCGCAGCACCATGCATGGCGTGGCCGGCGCCCTGTCCGGGGCGTTCCCCGAGGTGGAGGACCAGCTCGCGCGGGAGCGGGTGCGGCGCCGCCTGCGCGCCTACCACCCGGAGCCGCGCGGTCCCCAGGAGATCCTGCTGGAGCGCGCCGCCGACAACATCGAGCGCATCGCGCGCGGCGTCGCCGGTGAGGAGTACGTGCCCTGGCCCGCGCTGGTGGGTGCGGCCGCAGTGGTCGTGGGTGCCGTCGTCATTGCCGCCTACCTGCGCCGGCGCGGAGTCGTCGAGCCCGTCTCCTGACCCTGCCGCTCAGGCCACCGCGCGGCTGAACGAACGGGCTCCCACCAGGACGCCCACGAGGGCGAGGATCGCCATGATGACGAGGCCGCGCACCACGTCCGGGTCACCACCGTGGCTGTTGAAGAGGTCGCGGGCCGCCTTGACGGCGTGGAAGAGCGGGTTGAAGGTCGCGACCGCCTTGAGCCACGCCGGGCCGGCGTCGATCGGCAGCAGGACGCCGCTGAGCAGGAGCAGCGGGAGCGACGCGCTGAATACAAGGGGCGCGTAGGCATCCTCGCTGCGGAGGGCGAGGGCGACGGCGTACGCGATCGAGGCCATCCCGAGGCCGATCAGCGCGACGAGGCCCAGCATGATGACGACCCCGCTGATGGTCACGCTGAGCCCGAACGGGATCGCGAGCAGCATGAGGAGGAGCGATTGCACGATCAGCGTCGTGATGTCGCGGGCCGCGCGGCCCAGCAGCAACGCCAGGCGGCTGACCGGGGTGACGCGGAAACGCTCGACGACGCCCGCCCGCAGCTCGGCGATGAGCCCGAAGCCCACGCCCGTCGCGCCGAAGAGGCCAAGCTGGATCAGCAGGCCCGGCACGAAGACGTTGTAGGCGCCGCCCGGCGGGAATCCCGGCGCGTTCGCAAACGACTTCAGCAACGGCGCGAACAGCAGGAGGTACATGACGGGTTGCGCCAGCCCGATGATCACCCACGCGGGGTTGTGCAGCAGGATGCTCATCTGGCGCTGGAAGATCAGCCAGGTGTCGCGGGCGAGCTTCATGCCGCGGTCTCCCGCAGGGAGCGGCCCGTCTGGCGCAGGAAGACGTCGTCGAGGCTGGGCCGGGACAGGGCCATCGTGCTCAACGGGATGTCTGCAGCGTCCATGATGCGCAGCACCTGTGGCATCGCCGACTCACCGTGGTCCACGTAGATGCGGAGCTCCTCGGCCTCGATGCCCGCCTCCCGCACGAAGCTCTGCGAGCGGAGCAGCTCGAGGGCCCGGTCGCGGCCGCCGTCGACACCCAGGGTGATGACGTCGCCGGCCACCTGGCGCTTCAGCTCATTCGGCGTTCCCTCCGCGACGATCCGGCCGTGGTCGATGATCGCGAGGCGGTCGCACAGGGCATCCGCCTCCTCGAGGTAGTGCGTCGTCAGGAATACCGTCGTGCCCCCGCTGCGCAGGCGGCGCACCTCCTCCCACATCCGGGCGCGGCTCTGTGGGTCGAGGCCGGTGGTGGGCTCGTCGAGGAACAGGAGCTTCGGGCGGTGCATGAGCCCGATGCCGATGTCCAGCCGGCGCTTCTGGCCGCCGGAGTAGGTCTTCGTCGGGCGGTCGCCACAGTCGTTGAGCTCGAGGGTGGCCAGCAGCTCCGCGGCGCGCGCTGACGCGTCGCGCTTGCTCATCCCGTACACGCGCCCTTGGATCACCAGCTCGTCGCGGCCGCGCACCTCGGGCGCGCTGCTGCCCGCCTGGCTCACATAGCCGATGCGCTCGCGCACGCGCGCCGCCTCGCGCCTGAGGTCGGCGCCGGCGACGCGGGCCTCGCCGCCGGTTGGCGGCAGCAGGGTTGAGAGCATCCGCAGCGTGGTGGTCTTGCCCGCGCCGTTGGGCCCGAGAAAGCCGAAGATCTCGCCTTCGCGCACCTCCAGGTCGACACCGGCGACGGCCTCCACCGTTGAGCCGCGAGTCTTGAACGTTCGGCGCAGGCCGTGGGTCTCTATCAACTGCTTTCTCCTTTCTTCGTTCGTGTTGCGCGGATGGCTGCCGCCCGTCGCCGACCGACTGCGCGCGTCGGCAGTCGCTGCTCGCGCCGGACGGCAGCCTCGAGGTCGTCCGCGGCCTGCGCTCGCTCGAGCGCGCTGTGCTCCGCGAGGTGTTCTATGAGCCAGTCGACGTCCCAGTGCAGGACGCCGCGATGGATGTCGTCCGCGAGCCCGGCCACCCACCTCAACTCCGCGTCGCGCACGGTTACTGCATGCTCGAGCTCGAGCAGGACGAGACGGGGGAGGCCCGCGTCCTCCATGAGCGCGCGCAGCTGCTCACGGTGAGCGGCGATCTCAGCTCGGAGCGCGACGGTGCGGGAACGAAGCGCGCGCAGCGCCTGGTCCTGGGTCAGGTAGGGAAGAAAGCCGATCGCGATGCTGAAGACCGGGTACTCCGCCACGGGGTGCTCCAGCAGCTGGGTCAGCCACTCCTCCAGCTCGTCGCGGCCGGCGGCCGTGATCTGGTACACCGTGCGCTCGGGGCGGCGGCCCTCGCGGGTGGTCTCGAGAGGCTCCGCCAGGCCGCGCTCGACCAGCTCCTCGATGGCCCGGTAGAGGGCCCGCGTCTTGCCGGCCGCGAAGTCCTTGTGGCGGTTGCGAATCTGGCGCTGGATCTCATAGGTGTGGCTGGGCTGCTCGCTGAGCATGCCGAGCACGGTCAGTGCCACCATGTCCCGCCGGCTGGTGCGTCGCTCCATATTGCGTAGTGCACTATAGCGCACCGCAGCAAGCGCTCAGCGGGCGCCGGAACTTGACCGGCATCGCCGCCGTCATACGAGAATGAGCCGCATCACCCGCGCCACCAGGCTCCGTTTTGCGCCGGCGTCGTTCGCGCTGACGCTCGCGCTGGCCCTCCCGCTCCTGGCCGCCTGCGGCCCCCTCGGCCCCGGCTCCGCCAGCGTCGTGGCCACCGACGCCGACAAAGGTCACACGCTGACGCTGCACTTGGGCGACACGCTGGTCGTCAGCCTGGCGAGCACCTACTGGCAGGTCGAGGGCAGTTCCGACACCTCCGTCCTGCGAGCCTCCGGGCAGCCGGCGGTGGCGCCGTCACCCGGTTGCGTTCCCGGCAGCGGTTGCGGCACGGTGACCCAGTCCTTCACCGCGGTGGCGACGGGGACGGCCGACGTGACCGCGTCTCGCACGGGGTGTGGCGAGGCGCGGCGCTGCACCGGTGACGAGGGCCATTACCAGGTCACGGTCGTCGTCAAGCAGCCCTGAGTTGAGCCGCGGGCAAGAAAAAAGGAGCGGCCCCGATGTGGACCGCTCCTTTCTTGAAGAGCCAGTTACCAGAGAAGCGCGATCGCTACCACTGCCAGCGCGATGGGGACCAGGGGCAGGCCGGCGAGTGAGACGTTCGCCCAGATCATCACTGCGAGGACCAGGGTGATCACAGCCAGAAACCGCGTCTTTGTCACGGTGTAGTTGCCGATGTTCATCATGTAAGGGGCCACCTCCTTTTCGAGGACTCGGGAGCCGGGTTGATGGGCGGCTTCCTGCAGGTCATAACCCGCGATGACGCAATCGGTTACGGGTTACGCGAAGCGCGGTGACGCGTGCCCTTGGTTATGCTCGCGGGACGTGGTACGCAAGGCGGTAATCCCGGCGGCGGGCCTGGGCACGCGCTTTCTCCCCGCGACCAAGGTGCTGCCCAAGGAGATCCTGCCTGTCGTCGACCGGCCCGTGATCGAGTACGCCGTGACCGAGGCCCGGGACTCCGGGGCGACTGACGTGATCCTTGTCCTGAGCCCGGGCAAGGAGCTGGTCCTCAAACACTTCGATCGCAACCCGGCCCTCGAGCTGTGGCTACGGGAGCGGGGCAAGGAGAAGCTCATCCCCGCCGTGCGCGGCGCGGAGGGCCTCAAGGTGCGCTCCGTGCTGCAGGAGGATCCGCTCGGGCTCGGCCACGCGGTGCTGCAGGCGCGGCGGGCTGTCGGGAACGAGGTCTTCGCCTGCCTGCTCCCGGACGACATCTTCACCGGGGCGAAGCCTGCGATCGCCCAGATGATCGCCGTGCACGAGCGATTCGGCTGCTCCGTGCTGGCGGTCCGCCGCGTTCCGCGCAGCACCATCGGGCGCTACGGGGCGATCAAATACTCCCGCCATGAAGGCAGCGTGTACTTCGTGGAGGACGTGGTGGAGAAGCCCGACCCGGCGGAGGCGCCGTCCGACCTCGCCATGCTCGGTCGCTACGTCCTGACCCCGAGCATCTTCGCCGCCTTGAAGGCGACGAAGCCCGGCGCCGGGCACGAGATCCAGCTCACCGACGGCGTGCGGAGCCTGCTCCCGGAAGAGCAGGTGGTGGCCGTCGAGCTCGAGTCCGACTACTTCGACGTCGGCACCATCCCTGGCTTCCTCAAGACCTCGATCGCCTTCGGTCGGGCCCGCCCGGAGTTCCGGGAGGAGCTCGAGACCTACCTCGAGGAGCTGCTCCAGGGACCGCCGGACCGCCCCGCCCCAACCCACTGAGGCCCGCCTCCGCGAGTTCGGGCGGAAGGGCCGGGTGCTAAAATCCGGGTGGTGCCGGTGAAGGATCTACTGGCGCTTTTTTGTTTGCACGGGAATTGGAAACTATGGCCATCGAGCGCGGCAGGCGGCGTGAGGAAGAGCGCAACGTGCGCTACCTCAACGAAGAAGGCGACTACGCCGTCGAAGTCGAGCACACCCTCAACAAGTGGTGTGTGACGGTGCTCCAGCTTCCCGAGCGCAAGATCATTGCCCAGGACTTCTTCCCGGAGCGCTGGAAGGCGCTGGCCCGGGCCCAGGACTTCGTCCGCATCCTCAACATGAGGCACAAGGACGAGCAGGGCCTGGGCATGGGCGACGAAGACTGACCCGCTGAGCCTCGCGTTCAGGTAGGGTAGGGCGCCGTGCCGAACGATTTCCTGCGCCGCGAGTGGGGCGCCGTCGCGTTCGTGGTCATCACCGCCCTGGGGATGATCGTGGTCCCCGTGGCGCTGAGCCTCAACAAGCAGAACACCGGGAGTCCCATCGCGCCCGCCGCGGTGGTGTCGCCGTCGCCCGCGGGCACGCCCACGGCGGCCGCCAGCGCCAGCCCCTCCGGCTCACCGGCAGCGTCCCCGTCGCCGTCCGCGTCAGAGACCCCCTCGCCCTCGGCTTCGCCGGCTCCGTCAGAGTCCCCGAGCGCGCCGGCGTCGCCCGCCGCCAGCCCCACGGCTTCGACTAGCCCGTAAGCCAGGCCGGCGGCTCCTCGTTGGGCCGCAAGGTCCTGCTGCCGTTCCGCGGCAGCAGCTGGCCCAGCCTCAGCGCCACCTCCGCGAGCACGCCCTCGTCGCGGACCATGGTGAGCACGATGTCGTCGGCGAGGCGCAGGTCGGCGACGTCGACGCAGTCGCGCAGGAACGGGATGACGAGGGGTTGCACCATGTTGGTGAAGTACCTGTGGGCCGCCTCCACCGGCTCGACCAGCTCCGCCGACCGGTCCCGGTAGGCCATGACCAGCAGCTCGTCGGAGAGCTGCACGGGGTCGGTCCAGAGGTAGCCACGGCCGGCCCTGCGGCTCTGCGCCGGGAAGCGCTCCAGGCAGGGCCAGAGCAGGGCGAGCAGGTCGGGCCGGCCCTCGACGAAGAAAGTCACGTCACGGAGCGGTTCGTCGATTCCCTGTTCCGGGTAGCGGGTCGAGAACCCAACCGCGTCCGTGCCTGCGAAGGGAGCGGGCACCTTGATGACGAGTTCTTGCATTGCGTCAGCTCCGGCTCAGACCATTATGCGCCCACGTGGGCCAGCAGCTTGTCGACATCCCAGCAGTTGAGCACGTCGTCAGGCTGCAGCCAGGCGCGCTGCGCGACGTAGACGCCGAACTGGGCCTGGTCCAGCTCGCGGGTGTTGTGAGCGTCGGAGCCGATCGAGATCTTGAGGCCGAGCTCGCGGGCACGGCGCGCGAACACGTCGCTCAGGTCGAGCCGCTGCGGGCTGGCGTTGATCTCCATCGCCGTGTGTCCCCGGGCGGCCGCCTGCATGACGGCTTCGAGGTCGACGTCATATGGCTCGCGCGCCTCGATCTTGCGGCCCGTGGGGTGGCCCAGGATGTCGACGTGCGGCGACTGGACCGCGCGGCAGATTCGCGCCGTCATCTCCTCGCGCGGCTGGCGGAACTGCGAGTGCACGGAGGCGACGACAATGTCGAGCTCCGAGAGGATGTCGTCCGGGACGTCGAGGCTGCCGTCGGGGAGGATGTTGACCTCGACGCCGCAGAGCACGCGGAAGCCACGGTGCCGCCCGCTCGCGGCCTCCGCGGCGGCGCGCACGCGCGCGACCTGGTCGCGGTACGCCCGCCCCTCGATGCCCTCGATGATCCCCTGCGACCTGGAGTGGTCGGTGATGTTGAGGTACTGGTACCCGCGCGCCGCGGCGGCGTCGATCATGTCGTCGATCGACGCCTTGCCGTCGCTGAAGGTCGTGTGCGTATGCAGGTCGCCGCGGAGGTCCGTCACCTCCAGCAGGCGCGGCAAGCGGTGCTCGGCGGCGAGCGCGATCTCGCCCCGGTCTTCGCGCAGCACGGGCGGGACGTAGTCGAGACCGAGCGCGGCGTAGACCTCCGCCTCGGTCTCGCAGGGCACCTCCTCGCCGCTGCCGACGATCGCCCGCGACCGCTTCCGCGCCGGGGAGGGCGTCGCGGTCTCGACCGCGGCGTCGGCCACCTCCGCGAGCTCCGCGGCCGGCGCGCCGGCGACGTCCTCCGGCAGCTCCAGCTGCGCCTCCTGCTTGAGCCGGGCGAGACCGTACTCGTTCAGTGTCAGACCCTGCTTCAACGCGATCGCGCGCATCCGCACGTTGTGCGCCTTGTTGCCGGTGAAGTAGCACAGGGCGGCGCCATAGAAGCGCGGCGGCACCACGCGCAGGTCGACCTGCATCCCGTCCGTCGTGCGGATGCTCGACTTCGTCTCGCCCCGGGCGAGGACGTCGGCAACCACGTCGAGGGAGCAGAAGCGCTCCATGATGGGCGCCGCCTCGTCGGACGCGACCACCAGGTCGATGTCGCCGATCGACTCCGCCCGGCGCCGCAGGCTGCCGGCCGGCTCGATCATGGCCACCTCCGGCATCCCCTGGAGCGCCGACACGAAGTGGCGCGCCACCTCCATCGCCTTGGGCAGCAGGGTCCGCGCGCCCTGGCCCCGGCCGCGCAGCGCCTCCAAGCCCTTCGCGATGTTCTCGACGCTCTTCGCCCGCAGGCGGGGTACGCGGGTGATGCTGCCGTCGGTAACCGCGGCGGCGAGCTGGTCCAGCGTCGTGATCCCCAGCGTTTCGTAGATGTCCTTCGCCGTGCGCGGGCCGAGGCTTGGGATCCGCAGGTAGTCGAGGAGGCCGGGCGGCACCTCCTTCTCCAGGTCCTCGAGGTACTTCAGCCGCCCCGATGCGCCGTACTCGACCAGCTTCTCGCTGAGCGCCTTGCCGATGCCCGGGATGGCGTCGAGCCGACCCTCGGCGATGACGGTGTCCATCGGCTCGCCGAGCTCGTCGACCTGGCGCGCGGCCTCCCTGTAGCTGCGGACCTTGAAGAACATCTCGCCGCGGATCTCGAGCAGGTCGGCGATGCGATTGAGCAGCGCCGCGTACTGGTCGTTCCTCAACTAGCCGAGATGCCGCGCGATGTGCTCGACCTCCATGCAGCGGTTCATGACCACGGTGAGGCCCACCTCCCGGGCGTGGCGCGCGGCCTCCTGGTCCACCACGCCGAGCTGCGTCCAGATCCCCTTCACGCCCTTCCTGATGGCGGCGTCAACGATGCCCGCCACGTGCTCCGAGCGGCGGAAGATGTCCACTACGTCAACCTCCTCGGGGATTGACTCGAGGTCGGGGTACGCCTTCTCGCCGAGCACCTCGGTCTCGTTGGGGTTCACGGGGATGACCCGGTAACCCTGGCTCTTCATGTAGTGCGAGACGCGGTAGCTCGGCTTCGCTGGGTTCGAGCTGAGGCCGACCACTGCGATCGTTCTCGCTTCCAGCAGCCGCTCGATGTCGGGGTTGGCCACGGCTCAACTCTAAGGAGCCGGGACAGGGCGCCGGCGGGGACCAACTTATAGTTGGCCCGTGGCGCAGCCGGCTCCGCAAACTGACAGGTTCGTCATCGAGCCGGGCGATGTCGTCAGCCGCGTCGCGGACGACATCGTGTGCGTCAGTGTGCCGATCACGTTCGACGTCAAGACGGTGAACATCTACGTGGTTTACGGCGAGCCGCTCACGCTGATCGACACGGGCAGCCGCATCAACTACGACGTCGACGACCTGGCCGGCGCACTGCGGCAGGCGGGTGTCGAGATCCCGCAGGTGCAGCAGCTCATCCTGACGCACCGCCACGTCGACCACTTCGGGCTGGCCGCGGACATCCAGTCGAGGTCGGGCTGCACTGTCATCGCCTCGACGGTCGACGGGCCTTTCATGGAGCACTGGGAGGGGATGATCCTCGGCAGCCGTGAGCAGCTGCACCGGCAGGGCCAGGCGTTCGGGATCCCCGAGGAGCTCTTCACGGCGGCAGCACAGTTCGGCAAGGCGATCGTCGCCGCCGCCGAGGCGGTGAAGAGCGACCGCCTGGTCAAGGAGGGTGACTCCGTGCGCGCCGGCGGGCGGGACCTGCGCGTCATCGAGTGCCCGGGCCACACGGAGGGGCTGATCACGTTCTTCGACGAACGCGACGGCACCTGGTTCGCCAACGACCATGTCCTCCGTCACATCACGCCGAACCCCGACGTCTACGACTACGACCCGGAGCACCTGCGCAGCGGGCTGCCCGACTATGTGCGCGCGCTGAACAAGATCCGCGACCTCCCCGTGAGCATCGTCCTTCCAGGCCACGGCCACGAGATGACCGACCTGCCCGGGCGGGTTGACGAGATCCTGCGTCACCACGAGGAGCGCGCCGCCCGCGTCCAGGGATGGGTCACCGGCACGGAGCGGACCATCTACCAGGTGGTGATGGAGGAGTGGCCTGGCCTCCCGCCCACGTCGGTCCACCTTGCCGTGCGCGAGATCATCGGCCACCTCGTGCTCCTCGAGGAGGCAGGCGCCGTCCGCCACCGCTGGCAGGAAGGCGCGCTTCTCTACTCCGCGACCTGATGCCCGGCGCGCCGGCGCCGCTGCGCGGCATGCGCATCGTCGATCTCTGCCGGCTCCTGCCCGGGGACTTCTGCACCTGGATCCTCGCCGACCTCGGCGCCGAGGTGATCAAGGTCGAGGACACCGAGGCGGGCGACTACATGCGGTGGATGCCGCCGATGGTGGGGCACTCCGGCGCGATGTTCTGGGCTCTCAACCGCGGCAAGCGGAGCGTGCGCCTGAACCTCAAGGACGAGCGCGGTCGCGACCTGTTCATGCGCCTGGTCGACACCGCCGACGCCGTCGTCGAGTCCTTTCGTCCCGGCGTGATGGACCGCCTCGGCCTCGGGTGGGAGGTGCTGTCCGCGCGCAACCCCCGCCTCGTCTACTGCGCGATCACCGGTTACGGGCAGGACGGGCCCTACCGCCTACGGGCGGGGCATGACCTCGACTACATCTCGCTCGCCGGTCTCCAGGGTGTCACGGGCACCGCGTCGGGCGACCTCGCGATGCCGGGGTTCCAGGTGGCGGACCTCGGGGCGGGTGGCATGGGTGGCGCGCTCAGCGTGGTATCGGCCCTTCTCGGCCGCGAGCGTGATCCTGAGCGTCGCGGCACCTACCTCGACGTGTCGATGTTCGACGGCGTCGCCGCCTTCATCGCGCCGCACATGGTGGCCCGGCTCGCCGGGATGGAGGAGGGGCCGGCGCGGATGCACCTCAACGGGCACAACCCCTGCTACCGCCTGTACCGCGCCCGGGACGGCCGCTGGCTCGCGCTCGGCGCCCTCGAGCCCAAGTTCTGGCGCGCTTTCTGCGAGGTTGTCGAGCGGCCCGACCTGGCGGACCGGGCCTTCGACCCCGAGGCCATCCCCCACGTCGAGGCGCTGTTCGCGGCGCGCGACCGCGACGACTGGCTCCGCCTGCGGGAGGGCCACGACATCCTGCTCGAGCCGGTCAATTCGCTGGTCGAGGCCGCCGAGGACCCGCACCTCCAAGCCCGCGGCCTCCTCGTCGACGCCGGCGGCGCGGTGCCCCAGCCGGCCCCCGTGGTGCGCTTCCCGGAGCGCCAGATGGCCGACACGCGGGTTGCCGCCCATGGCGAGGACACCGCTGCCGTGCTGCGCGAGCTCGGCTTGACCGATGCCGAACTGAGCGAGCTCACGGAGCGCGGCGTTATCTAATTAGCAAGGGCGCTTGACAAAATAGAAAGGTCAGGTTTACTGTCTTCGCCATGGAAGACAAGAAACGCGCGATCCTCAACATGGTGGCCGAGGGCCGCCTCAGCCCCCAGGAAGCCGCCGACATGCTCGAGGACGTGGCCTCGACCGAGGTCCCGGTAGCGTCCGAGCCGGCCGCCACGGCGGTCGCACCCCGGGCGCCTCAGGCTGTCGTCCCGGTGACCGAGCGGGTCGCCCCGCCGCCACGCCCACCGCTGCCGCCGCCCGCCGCCGAGGCGACGCCACCCGGGGCCGTGGCGGGCCGCATCCGCATCAACGCCAACCTCGGCTCGGCCACTATCGTCGGCGACCCGGACGTCCGCGAGGTCTACGTCGACGGTCCCCACAACATCCGGCGCGAGGGCGACACACTGGTGGTCGAGTCGGAGCCCTTCAGCGGGCGCGGCTTCTTCTTCGAGGGCGACAGCGCCCGCACCTGGGGGCGCAAGCCCAACACCCTGCACGCCCGCGTCAACCCCGACATCGAGCTGTGGCTGGCGGTCACGGCGGGTAGCGTCCACGTGCGGAACATCAATGCCCCGCTCCACGCCACCGCGGCGGCCGGGTCGGTGACCATCGAAGGCTTTAGGGGACCGATCGACCTGACGACCCAGGCCGGCTCGGTGCGGGCGCGCGGGCGCCTCGACCGCGGCACTTCGACCATCCGCTGCGAGGCCGGCAGCGTCCGCATCGGGCTGGAACGCGGCTCGAGCGTGGCCGTGTCGGCGCACAGCAGCATGGGCCAGGTCAGGGTCGAGGGCGCGCGCCAACCGGGGCGGCATCGCGGCCGCGTCGAGCGCCTCGTCATCGGCGAGGGCGCCGGCACCCTCGACATCGAGAACACCATGGGCTCGGTCAGGATCGAGGTCGAGGAGTGAGCTCCCGCAACGCCCCGCGCGACTGCCCGGTTTGCGGCACGACGCTCGCGCTGACGCGGCTCACCTGCCCCAGCTGCCGCACCGAGCTCTCGGGCGACTTCGCCGCCTGCGAGTTCTGCGGCCTCAGCGCGGACGACCGCCAGACGCTGCGCGTCTTCCTCGCGTCGCGCGGCAACATGAAGGAGCTCGAACGCCACCTAGGTGTCAGCTACCCGACGGCGCGGGCGCGTTTCGACGCGCTCCTCGCCCGCCTCGGCATCGAGACCGCGGCGCCACCCCCGTCGCCGGCGAAGGTCGAGCTGCTGCAGAAGCTCGCGGCCGGCGAGGTCGACGTCGACGAAGCGCTGAAGCAGGTCTGACCGTATCCTTGTCCGCCGTGTCGACAGTGGCGGCCGACCTCGCCATCAAGGTCACCAACCTGCACAAGTCCTACGGGGAGGCGGTGGCGGTCAACGGCATCTCCTTCGAGGTGCAGCGCCAGGAGGTCTTCGGCCTGCTCGGCCCTAACGGCGCCGGCAAGACAACGACGGTGGAGATCCTCGAAGGGCTTCGCGAGGCCGACTCGGGCGAGGCCGTCGTCGCCGGCATCGACGTGCTTCGCCACCCGGACAAGGTCAAGCACGTGATCGGTGTGCAGCTGCAGGCGTCCGCCTTCATGGACAACCTCAGCCTGCTCGAGCTGCTCGAGCTCTTCGCGGCGTTCTACAACCGCAGGGTGGACGGGGAGGCGCTGCTCCGCAAGGTCGACCTCGTGGAGAAGGCGAAGCGCCAGGTGAAGGAGTTGTCAGGCGGGCAGAAGCAGCGGTTCTCGATCGCCACCGCGCTCGTCAACGAACCTGAGGTGCTGTTCCTCGACGAGCCCTCGACCGGTCTCGACCCGCAGGCCCGGCGCAACCTCTGGGACCTCGTCAGGGCGCTCCAGGGGGAGGGACGCTGCATCGTCCTCACGACCCACTTCATGGATGAGGCCGAGTACCTGTGCGACCGAGTGGCGATCATGGACCACGGTCGCATCCTGCGCCTGGACACGCCCGACAACCTCGTCCACGAGCTGCTGAGCCACGGCTTCAAACGGGACAAGGTTGAGCGCGAGGCCAACCTCGAGGACGTGTTCATCAACCTCACAGGGCGCGAGCTCAGGGAGGAGTGATGCTGTCACCGGCGTTTCCCACGCTGCTGAAGGTCTCGCTGAAGACCTACTACCGCAACCGCCAGGCGATCTTCTTCAGCCTCTTCTTCCCACTCGTGATCATGGTCATCTTCGGGCTCTTGAACCTCGGCGGCACCCCGAACGTCGACATCGGCCTGGTGGACCAGGCGCACAACCCGGTGAGCGCGGGACTGGCGAGTGCCCTGAAGGGCTACAAGGCGATCACCCTGCACGAGGGCGCGCAGGCGCAGGAGCTGGCCCAGCTCGATGCGGGCAAGCGTGACCTGGTGGCCGTGCTCCCACCCGGTTTCGGGACCTTTTCCGCGCCGGGCAAGCCCGCTGCCGCAACGATCACCGCCTACCTGAACCAGGGACGGCAGGCGCAGTCGCAGGTGTCGCTCGCGATCATGGAACAGCTCGCGTCCAACGTCTCGTTCCGTGTCTCGGGCCTCTCCCAGCCCTACACCGTCGCGGCGAAGGAGCAGCAGGGCAAGAACCTGACCTACGTCGACTTCCTCGTCCCGGGCATCATCGGGTACTCCGTGATGTCGACTGGCGTCTTCAGTCTCGCCTTCGGGCTCGTGCGGTTGAAGGAGACCGGCATCCTGCGCCGGCTCATCGCGACCCCGATGAGGCGCGGCGACTTCCTGACGGCGCAGGTCGTGACCCGCGTCATCATGAGCGTCATCCAGGTGGTGATCCTCATCGCCGTGGCAACGCTCGTGTTCAAGTTCAAGCTGCACGGCAACTTCCTGTACCTGGTCGTCTCGGCGGGCCTCGGGGCGACGGTGTTCATCGCCCTCGGCTTCATCATTGCGGGCGTTTCCCGGAATGAGGACTCGGTGCCGGCGATCGCCAACATCGTGACCCTGCCGATGATGTTCCTCTCCGGCGTGTTCTTCTCGGTGGACAGCGTGCCCGCGTGGCTGCGCGTCATCTCCGACAGGCTGCCGCTGACGTACCTGAACGACTCACTCCGCAGCATCAGCGTGGACGGAGCCTCGCTCTGGGCCGTGCGGTGGGACTTCCTGTGGATGGGGGTGTGGCTGGTGGCGCTGGCGGTCCTCGCCGTGCGCTCCTTCCGCTGGGAGAGCCGGGCGTGAACGCCTACGGCTGGATCCCGGACCTGCCGGACAAGCGCGACTTCCTCTATGTTGCGCCGCCCGAGGTCACCGGCAAGCTGCCGCCGCGCGCCGACCTCCGCTCCCAGTGCCCGCCCGTGTACAACCAGGGCGAGCTGGGCAGCTGCACGGCGAACGCCATCGCCGGCGCGATCGAGTTCGACCAGGGCAAGGAGGGGATGCGCGAGTACATCCCGTCACGCCTCTTCATCTACTACAACGAGCGCGCGAAGGAGGGCACGGTCAGCATCGACGCCGGCGCGATGCTGCGCGACGGTATCAAGAGCGTCGCCTCGCTGGGGGCCTGCCGGGAGAGCGAGTGGCCCTACGAGATCCAGCGGTTCGCCGACCGGCCGACCGAGCGCTGCTACGAGGATGCGAAGAAGCACCGCGCCATCGAGTACCGCCGCCTGGGTCGGGACCTCACCCAGCTCCGCGGGTGTGTGGCGTCGGGCTACCCGTTCACGTTCGGCTTCACCGTCTATGAGAGCTTCGAGTCGCCGGAGGTGGCGAGCACCGGGGTGGCGCCGCTGCCTGAGCCGGGCGAGTCGGTCGTGGGCGGCCACGCCGTGCTGGCGGTCGGCTACGACGACCCGAGCGGGCGGTTCATCGTGCGCAACTCATGGGGCGAGGCGTGGGGCCAGGCGGGCTACTTCACCCTGCCGTACGAGTACGCCACCACCCGCGGGCTCTCTGCCGACTTCTGGACCATCCGGGCGGTGAAGTAGGGCTGACGGGCTGGGCGTCCCGTAGGCCCCCCACCTAACCTCCCCCCGCGGGCGGGGGGAGGGACGCGAGGGAACCCCACCTAACCGCCCCCCGCGGGCGGGGGGAGGAAGCCTTGCCAGAGCTCCTCGACCTGGCGCCGCGTGTCCTCCATGGGGCCCGAGTTGTCGATGACCCAGGTCGCGCGCTCGCGCTTTTCCGCCAGCGGCATCTGCGCCTCGATGCGCGCGGCCATGTCGCGCCGGTCGCCGCCGCGGCCGACCGCCCGCTCCAACTGCTGCTCAGGCGTGGCCCACACCACGACGACGCCTGAGAGCCCCGCATCGAGGCCGGACTCGTAGAGCAGCGGGACGTCGAGGACGACCAGCTCCGCGCCTCGGGTGCCCGCCTCGGCCAGCTGGGCCGCCATCCACTCGCGGACGCGCGGGTGGGTGATGCCGTTCAGCCGCTCCCTGCGCTCAGGGTCGGCGAACACGATGCCGGCCAGCTTCTGGCGGTCGATGGCGCCGTCCGGGAGCACCACCTCCGCGCCGAACTCGGCGACCACGTCGGCGTACGCCGAGCCGCCTGGGGCGACCACCGCCCGGGCGCCCTCGTCGGCGTCAATGACCGTCGCGCCGAGCTCCCGCAGCATGGCGGCGACCGTGGACTTGCCGCTGCCTATGCCACCGGTCAGCCCTATGATTCGCATCCTTATTCCGGATAGTACGAGGGCTTTATGAAAGCAGTCACCTATGTCGAGCAGGACAAGATCGAGCTCACCGACGTTCCCAAGCCGACCATCCAGGAGCCCGGGGACGCGATCCTCAAGGTGACCCTTTCCGCCATCTGCGGCAGTGACCTGCACGTCCTGAACGGCCGGATCCCGGGCATGCTGCCGGGATCGGTCATCGGGCACGAGTTCATGGGCGTTGTCGAAGAGGTCGGCCCGGACGTCAAGGAGCGCAAGCCCGGCGACCGCGTGCTGTCGAGCATGATGCTCCCGTGCGGCGACTGCCACATGTGCCGCAAGGGTGAGGGCGGCAAATGCGCCAACCTGCGGGTGTTCGGCTACGGCTCCTTCTTCGGCGACCTCAACGGCGGCCAGACGGAGTACGTTCGCATCCCGGAGGCCGACCGCATCCTGCACCCGCTGGACGACACGATCACGGATGAGCAGGCCCTCTTTGCGGGCGACATCCTCTCAACGGCGGTGACGGTCGCGGTCGAGGGGCAGATCAAGGAGGGTGACGTGGTCGCCGTCATCGGTTGCGGCCCCGTCGGGTTGTTCGCGATCCAGGCCGCGCGCACGTTCAAGCCAAGCATCATCTTCGCCATCGACAGCGTGGACCAGCGCCTCGAGATGGCGCAGGGCTTTGGCGCCACCCCGGTGAAGCTCGGGGAGCAGCACCCGGTGATGACGGTCCAGAACGCCACGGAAGCCGCGGGTGCCGACGTCGTGCTCGAGTGCGTCGGCGGCGGCGGGCCGCTGAACACGGCGCTCGAGCTCGTGCGCCCGGGCGGGCGCATCGCGGTGGTCGGCGTCTCGTCCCTCGAGGACTTCACGATGAACCTCGGCATGGTCTTCGTGCGCGGCATCGACATCAAGTTCGTCGGCACGTGCAACGTCCCCGGGATCTGGGACCGGACCCTCGAGATGGTGAAGGACGGGCACCTGCAGCCGGACTCCATCATCAGCCACCGGATGAAGCTGGACGAAGCGCTCGAAGGCTACGAGCTCTTCAAGTCGCGCGAGGCGATGAAGGTGGTCCTCCGCCCCTGACCTGGGCGCTCGGGCCTCAGGCCTCAGGCACTCCTCTCGTCGTGGCAGAAGTGCACGCGCGCCGGGCCCATGTCCTGGAGGCGGTGCAGCGAGCGAGACCACGCGTCCTGGTCGTCGAACTGGAGGGGCAACCCCGGGTCCTCGTCCGGTTTGGCCCAGATGTCGGCGGTGAACGCGGCGTCCCCGACCATCACCTCCTGGCGCCCGGGCGCGGTCTCGGCCAGCACCGACTGGTGCCCGACGGTGTGGCCGGGCGTCGCCACCACGTGCAGGTCGGGCGCGAGCTCCGCGTCCCCGTCCAGGAGCTCGAAGACCGCGCCGGTGTAGTCAAACCACTCGCGGATGTCGGGTGACTCCCGGCGCGCGCGCTCGAGCTCGGAGCGCTGCACGTAAACCGGCGCGTGCTTGAAGACCGCGTTCTGGCCGCAGTGGTCGAAGTGGAGGTGGGTGTTGATCACGGCCTTCACGTCCGCCGGGCTGAGCCCGTGCTCCGCTAGGGCGTCCTCGACGGCCCGGTTCACCACGCGGTAGTCGCGCATCATCTGCTCCGGGCCGCCGCACCCGGTGTCGACGAGGACGGCGCCCAGGCGAGGGTGGGGGATGACGAACCCGTGGACGGGCCAGGGCTCCTCGATGACGTTGAAGCGGGCCAGGTGCAGCCGGATGATCTCCATCGCGCGGTAGCTTAGCGGGTCGGCCCCGGACAGCCGCCCCGGTCTTCCTCTACGCTCCTCGGGCATGCCTGGCTCGTTCACGTGGCGCGCGCCGACGCGGGTGGTCTTCGGCTCGGGGCGGGTCGACGTCCTTGGCCAGGAGGTGGCCGCCGCCGGGTCGCGGGCGCTTCTCGTCACCGACGCCGCGCTCGCGGCGAACCCCGCGGTTGGCGGGCGGGCCCTGGCCGCGCTCAAGGCGGCCGGCGTCGAGACGGCCGTGTTCGACGAGCTCGGCGCCGAGCCGACCGAGGCCGTGGTGCTGGCCGGTGTCGCCGCCGCCCGCGCGGCGCGGCCGGACGTGGTCGTCGCCCTCGGGGGCGGCAGCGCCATCGACACCGCCAAGATGGTGGCGCTGGTCCTGGCCCTCGGCGGGTCGCCGCTCGACCACGTGCGCGCGGCGCCGGCGGAGCCGGAGCTGCTGCCCCTCGTGGCCGTCCCGACGACCGCCGGCACCGGGGCCGAGACGAGCATCGGCGCCGTCGTCACCAACCCCGCGACGGGCCGGAAGACCGTGCTGGCGCACTGGGCGTACCTGCCGCGCGTGGCCATCCTCGACCCGGAGCTGACGACCGGGCTGCCGCCGTCGCTGACCGCCGCCACGGGCATGGACGCGTACGCCCACGCCATCGACGTCCTGCACTCAAGCCGGCCGAACCCGTTCAACGACGCGCTCGCATTCCACACCGTCCGGACGGTGCACACCCAGCTGCGCCGGGCGGTGAGCGACCCGGGCGACATCGCCGCGAGGGGCGAGATGCTGGCGACCGCGTGCTCGATGGGGTTCGCGCTCAGCACCAGCCCTTACGGCATCATCCACGCCCTCGGCCACTCCCTCGGCGCCCGCCACCACCTCCACCACGGCCGCTGCGTGGCGCTGCTCACGCCCCACGGCATGCGCTGGAACCTGACCATCTGTGGCGCCCGCTACGCCGAGACCGCCCGCCGGGCCGGCCTCGCCGCCTGGACCGATTCGGACGCCGCGGCCGCGGACGCCCTCATCGACGCCACCGAGGCGCTGCTCCAGGCCCTCGGCCTGCCCCGGCGCCTGGCCGAGGTCGGGGTGAGCGCGGGCGACCTCGGCGTGATGGCCGAGGACGCCATGCAGGACATCGGCGCGGCGTTCAACGCGCGCCGTCCCGAGTCCGCCGCCGAGCTCGAGTCCTTGTACTCGCTGGCGCTCTAGACAGCGTCTTCGGAAGTTCCGCGGGCCCTCCCGCGTTAGGGTAGGCAGTTATGGCGCGACGCATGGGCCACGGCATGATGGGCACAGGGCCGGAGTTCCAGCTCCGCGAGGGCGAGCAGCCGCTGCGCGCGGCCAATGTCCGGCGTGTGCTCGGCCTGTTCCGGCCTCACCGCGCCTGGGTCGCGGCCGCGACGGCGCTCGTCCTGGTCACCTCGCTCCTGGGTGTCATCAACCCGCTCATGCAGAAGTTCGTCTTCGACGACGTCTTCGGGCCGACGGTCCAGCACCGGGCCGTGGGGCGCTTCGGCTTCCACGGGTTCAGCCTCGCCCTGTTCTACGCGGGCATCATGGTCGCGGTCCCGATCCTGTCAAGCCTGCTTGGGATCCTGCAGACGTACATCACGACGGTGATCGGGCAGGGCGTGATCCAGGAGCTTCGCGACCGCCTGTATCGCCACCTCCAGGGCATGGCTTTGAAGTTCTTCACCGAGACGCGCACCGGGGAGATCCAGTCGCGCATCAGCAGCGACGTCGCCGGCGTCCAGTCGGTCGTCACCGACACCTTCACCAGCATCGTCAGCAACGTCACGATCCTGCTGACCACCGTGGTCGTGATGTGGATCCTGTCGCCGATGCTGACGATCCTGTCCCTCTGCCTCATCCCCGTGTTCGTGTTCCTGACCACGCGGGTGGGCCAGGTGCGGCGGCGGATCACCACCGAGACGCAGAAGACGGTCGCGGACATGTCGTCGCTCGTCGAGGAAACGCTCTCGGTCAGCGGGGTCCTGCTGACCAAGACGTTCGGCCGCCAGAAGGCCTCGGCCGACCGGTTCGTGCGCGAGAATGGTCGTCTCGCCCGCCTCTTCGTGAACCAGCAGATGGTGGGGCGAGGCCTGATGGCGCTGGTCGGCACGTTCTTCTCGATCGCGCCGGCACTGGTCTACCTCCTGGCCGCCTACCTCCTGCTCGGCAACCAGGGTCGCCCGATCCACTTCGCGCTCGTGGGGTCACTCTCGCTCGGCACCCTGGTCGCGTTCACCACCCTGCAGAGCCGCCTCTTCTTCCCGATCGGCCAGATGCTGCAGGTGCAGCTCGAGATCGTCGGCGCCTTCGCCCTCTTCGACCGCGTCTTCGAGTACCTGGACCTGCCCCACGACATAACGGAGAAGCCGGACGCCGTCGCCCTCGAATCGGGTGCGGTCCGCGGCGCCGTCGAGTTCCGGGACGTCTCTTTCAGCTACCTCGGCAAGGACCGCACGCTCGCCCTTGACCGCGTCAGCTTCCAGGGCGAACCGGGGCAGCTGGTCGCCCTCGTCGGCCCGAGCGGGGCCGGCAAGACGACGATGACGTACCTCATCCCGAGGCTCTACGACGTGGACGATGGCGCGGTGCTGATCGACGGTCACGACGTGCGCGACCTCACCCTCGAGTCGCTCGGTGAGGTGATCGGCGTCGTGACGCAGGAGACGTACCTGTTCCACTCGTCGGTGCGGGAGAACCTCCTGTTCGCGAAACCAGAGGCCACTGAGGAGGAGCTGTGGCGGGCGCTCGATGCCGCCGCCATGGCCGACCGTATCCGCGAGCTGCCCGCCGGGCTCGACACCGTGGTCGGGGAGCGGGGCTACCGCATGTCAGGCGGCGAGAAGCAGCGCCTCGCGATCGCCCGCGTCTTCCTGAAGGACCCCCGCATCCTGATCCTCGACGAGGCCACCTCGTCGCTCGACACGCGCTCGGAGCGGCTGATCCAGTCCGCCTTTGCCAGGCTCATGCGAGGCCGCACCACCGTTGCGATCGCGCACCGGCTGTCGACGATCCTCCGCGCCGACCAGATCCTGGTCGTCGACCACGGCCACATCGTCGATCGCGGCACGCACCAGCAGCTGGTCAACCGCGGGGGCCTGTACAGCCAGCTCTACCTGGAGCAGTTCGCCGCCGACCCCCGGAGGGAGGAGACGGAGGTCGAGGCCCCGGCCGCGTCCTGAAGGCAGCCGGGATGTGGGGGGCGCTGTGTCCCAAACCGCACCAACGGCGCTGTGGGGTCCGTCAGTAGAATCTCCCCACTTTGGACTTCGTCAAGTACGAATCCGACGGCCCGATCGCCACCCTCACGGTCGATCATCCCCCGGCGAACGCGCTGTCGAACCAGGTGCTGGCCGAGATCGAGCAGGCCCTCACGGAGGCCGAGCACGACGCCGCCACGCGGTGCCTCATCTTCACCGGCGCCGGTGACAAGTTCTTCATCGCCGGGGCCGACATCACGGAGTTCCTCACGATCCCGCGCGAGCACTACGCGGAAAGGACGGCCCTCGGGCAGCGGGTGACGCTCCAGATGGAGCGGATGGCGAAGCCCATCGTGATGGCGGTCAACGGCTACTGCCTTGGCGGCGGCTGCGAGATGGCGATGGCCGGCGACGTGCGCATCGCCGCCGACAACGCCATGTTCGGGCAGCCGGAGATCAAGCTGGGCATCATCCCCGGCTTCGGAGGCACGCAGCGGTTCACGCGGCTGGTCGGGCGCAGCCGGGCCATGGAGCTGCTGATGACCGGTGACTCCATCGACGCCACCACCGCGCTGGAGATCGGCCTGGTCAGTCGCGTGGTGCCCGCCGCGTCCCTGCGGCAGGAAGCCATGGCGACGGCGGAAAAGCTGGCGGCCCAGGCGCCGCTGGCCATCGCGGCGATCAAGCGAGCGGTGTTCGAGGGCCTCGACAGGCCGATCGAGGACGCGCTGGAAATCGAGCGCCGGGAGTTCTTCGCGATCCGCTTCACGCCCGACGCGGTGGAGGGAATCACGGCCTTCCTCGAGAAGCGCAAGCCGAACTTCACCGGGCAGGGGACCGACAGCCTCAGTGCCTCCGGGTCGGCGGAGACGCCTTCGCGGCCCGACGCGTGACGGCAGCCTTCCTCGCCGCGACCGCGACGCGCGACCAGCCCGGCTTCTTCTTCGCCACCATCTCCGGGGCGCTGGTCGCCCTGGTGATCGGCTTCTTCCTGTACCGGATCGGCCTCTTCGTCACGGTGCTTCGCATCGGCGAGGCAGACAACCGCTTCGACCGGCTGGGGGAGCGCGTGATGGCGGTCATCCGCGGCGTCGGGGGCCACGACCGCATGGTGCGGCGCCGCTATTCCGGCATCCTGCACCTGTTCATCTTCTACGGCTTCGTGGTCCTGGGCACGTCGATCCTGCAGGTCTTCGCCGAGGCCCTCATCCCGTTCTGGAAGCCGAACCCCCCGGTGGTGAACACGCTCATCGCGTTGATGCAGGACATCTTCGCGATGCTGGTGCTGGTCGGGGTCGCGATGGCGGCCTACAACCGCCTCTTCATCCACCCCCTGCGCTACAAGGGCAGCCACGAAGGTGACGCGCTGTTCATCCTCGCGATGATCGCGCTGGTGATGCTGACCCAGCTCGGGGTCACGGGCAGCCGGCTCCTGCTGAACACCAACCCCGCCTACGGGCCTGACCCGTCGCAGGCATGGCGGCCGGTCTCGCAGGTCGTCGCCGCGATCCTTTCCACGGTCGGGGTCAGCCATGGCAACGCGGACCTCGTCCACCACGCGTTCATCCTCGGCAACGTCGTCGTTGTGCTCGCGTTCCTCGCCTACCTGCCCACCAGCAAGCACCAGCACATCTACCTCGCGATCGAGAACATCTTCTTCCGCAACCTCAACCCGATCGGGGCGCTGCCGCTTGTCGATATCGAGAACGCCGACCACTACGGCGCGAGCCGGGTGGAGCACTTCAGCTGGAAGCACATGCTGGACATGTACACGTGCACCGAGTGCGGCCGCTGCCAGGACCAGTGCCCGGCCTACCTCACCGACAAACCGCTCAGCCCGAAGATGCTGATCATGGACCTGCGCGACCACCTCGCCGAGCGCACGCCGGCCTTGATCCAGCTCAGCGGCCTGCCCCAGAAGGAGCGCGCGGAGAAGGTCGCCCAGGTGGACGCGGCGATGGGTCCCGACCACAAGCCGCTCATCGGCGGCGCCATCCTCGAGGAGACGCTCTGGTCCTGCACGATGTGCGGCGCCTGCATGAGCGAGTGCCCGGTGCTCATCGAGCACGTGCCGAAGATCGCCGACATGCGGCGCTCGCTGGTGCTGGAGGAGTCGCGCCTCCCGAAGCAGGCCGAGGCGGCGCTTCGCTCGATCGAGAACTCGGGCAACCCGTACTCGCTCGGCAACGACACGCGCGGCGACTGGGCCCGCGGCCTGGGCATCCCGACCTTCGCGGAGAAGCCCGACGCGGAGATCCTGTACTTCGTAGGCTGCGCGGCGTCGTTCGACGAGGCCAACCAGCGCGTCGCCTCTTCGATCGCGCGCATCCTCAAGTCCGCCGGCGTGGACTTCGCCATCCTCGGACGCGAGGAGACGTGCAACGGCGACCCGGCGCGCAGGATCGGCAACGAGTACCTCTTCCAGACGCAGGCGCAGGCCAACATCGAGACCTTCAAGAAGTACAACGTGAAGAAGGTTCTGACCGGCTGCCCGCACTGCTTCAACACGATCAAGAACGAGTACCCGCAGCTCGGTTTCGACGCCGAGGTCGTCCACCACACACAGTTCATCCAGGAGCTGATGGACGAGGGGCGGGTGCCGCTGTGGCCCCGCGCCGACCCCCTGCTCGACGGCAAGAAGATCACCTACCACGACCCCTGCTACCTCGGGCGCTGGAACAGCATCTACGAGCCCGGGCGGCGCGTCCTGGAGAAGATCGAGGGCCTCGAGCAGATCGAGATGCACCGCCATGGCCGGCAGGCGTTCTGCTGCGGCGCGGGCGGCGGCCGCATGTGGATGGAGGAGACGCTCGGCAAGCGCATCAACCGGGAGCGCGTCCAGCATGCCGAGGAGGTTGACGCGGACGTGATCGCCACGGCCTGCCCCTTCTGCCTGACGATGATGATGGAGGGCGCGGCGAGCCAGAATCTGCCGATCGACGTCGCCGACGTGGCTCAGATCGTCGCGGCCAACCTCGCCGACGATGTGCTCAAGGCCCCGCTCGCGTTCGGGCGCCACGGGGACGACTCGCCGCGGCTCGAGACCTGGCCGCGGCCGCGCACCGAGCCCAACGCGAACTCCGTCCATCCCGAAGACCCGGTCGATCCCGAAGCCCTTGGCAACGAGCTGCGGGTGGGCCCGGAGGTCCTCATGCCGATTCCCATGCCCCACGCGCCATCGGGACACGACGACCACGATGGCCACGGCCACGGTGGCGACGGGGCAGGGGTGGCGGTGCAGGCGGGCGCGCTGCCCGCCGCGGGGGCGCCGCAGTCGGAACAGGTCACCCGCGAGGGCGACAGCGCGCCTTAGCCCGATTTCCCCGCGGCTCGGCGTGGGCGCGGCGCTGGGGTTGACCTTCCTCGCGCGCGTGCCGTCGCTGCTCGAGCCGCGGTGGTACAGCGACGAGGGCATCCTCGCCGCCGTCGCGGCAGGGATGCTGCAGGGCCGGCGTCTCTACGCCCAGGTGTGGGACAACCAGGGGCCTTTCGTCTACGGCTGGATGGCGGCGGTGCTCGCCGTCACCCGCGACTTCCACCCGGCCATGCAGCTGGTCCTGACAGCCCAGGTCCTGGTCGCCGCGGCCGCCCTCGCCGTGGCCGCCGCGCGCATGCGCGGGCGGCCGGCCGGGGCGGCCCTGACATTCGGACTCGTCACCTCGGTGCCGGTGCTGGAGGGAGACATCCAGAACACGGAGTTGATCGCCCTCCCGCTGCTCTGTGTCGCCGCGGCCCTGGTCCTGCGCCCCGGCCGGGCCCGGGCTCTTGTCGCCGGGGGGCTGGTGGGGGCGGCGGGGCTCTGCCGCCCAAGCTTCGGGATCGACGGCCTCGCGCTGGCCTGGCTGCTGCTGGCCATGCCAGGGCGGCGCTCGGACCTCGCGCCCTTCGCGGGTGGCGGCGCCGCCGCCGTCGCCGTGACTGTGCTCGCGCTCGCCGCCGGCGGGTCGTGGGCCGCGTACCAGGAGACGCTGCGCTCCGACAGCCTCTACCTCGCGTGGGCCAACGGTGGCGGTGCGTGGCAGGGGCTGTTCCTGCTGCGGCAGGCCCCGCTGCTTCTGGCGCTTGGGGCCGGGATCTGGCTCGGCGCCTGGCGCCGCACGCCGGCGACCCTGCTGCTCGGGGCGTGGTTGCCCCTGGCGCTCCTCGGCAGCGTCATGAGCGCCCGCGGCTTCAACCACTACGCGCTCGAGGCGGTGGCCCCGCTCGCCCTGCTCGTGTCCCTGCAGGCGGGAGCGATCCTGGCCATTCCCGCCGCGGCCGCCGCGGTGGTTGTCCTGCAGTACCTCGAGTACTATCCCGCCGCTGTCCTTGGCGCCTTCCACCACCCGGCGCCGACGATGGGGCGGGGGACGGCCTTCGACTGGCAGCGACTCGACACCTACTACGAGCGGGTATGGGAGGGGTCACGCGCCTCCGGCCCGGCCGGGCTCTTCGAGGACGCCCAGCTGTCGGAGCGGCTGACCGTGGTCATCAGGCCGCTCCCCGCGGGGCCGCTGGAGGTCTGGGACCAGCATCCCTGGCTGTATGTCGAAACGGGGCGGCCGCCGGCGGAGAGGTACGTCGCGCACAACTCTGCCTGGCGGCTGATTCCGGGTCACGAGCAGGAGTCGGTGGCGCTGGTGGAGCAAAGCCGCCCTGCCGTGCTGGTCGTCGACGACCGCGTGCCCCCGGACCTGGCGGCCTGGGTCGGCGCGCACTGCAACCTCGTCTCCGGCCAGGTGCCGGAGATCTACACCTGCCGGTGACCCGACTCAGGCTTGCTTGCGCGTCCTCGTGAGCAGCAGCCAGACACCGGCCAGCACCAGCAGCGCCGGCCAGTAGCGGCTGACCTGCTCGGCCAGCGCATACGACTGGGCCAGGAGGCTGACGCCGACGACCCCGAGGATCGTCCCGGGGATCAGCGGCCACCAACGCAGTGTCGCGCGGGTCGTTGCGAGGTCGATGGCGTAGATCGACAGGAACCCGAGGCCCAGGCCGAGCACCACCGGCCCGCCGTTACCGCCGGCTGCCTGCTGCGCCAGGATGCCGGCACCCAGGCCGGTCAGGATCCCGCCCGGCACGAGGAAGCCATAAAGCCGCCGCAGCGCGAAGGCGACTAGGAAGACCACCCCGATGGCGAGCACCACGGCCTCGCTCCCCAGGGTAGAGAAGTTGCCGATGAGCATGACTGCGCCGATGGCGATCAGGATCAAGCCCAGGAGCCAGCCACCCTGGCGATTGGCTTCTGGCTGCCGTACGTCGGGCGCTTCGTTCATTTCCATGCCTCCAGCATGGCGCCCGGGGGCGGCCGCGCCAGGGCCCTGGGGCCCCTCGCCTGGATGACGAACATACGTTCTATACTGGCCGCTCATGGCGGACACGCAGAGCCCACTTCCGGCCAGTCGCTGGCTCGCGCCGAAGGCCTCGAACCAGGGCGAGCTCATCGAGCTGCGGAGGGCACGGTTCGACACCCCCGCGCTGCGCGGCCTCGAGTTCATCGAGGTCGAGGCGAAGCGTGTTCTCAACCGGGTGCCGGGGAACTACCTGCCGTTCAGCTGGACCGTCAACCCGTACCGCGGGTGCTCGCACGCCTGCGTGTACTGCTTCGCGCGGGCGACGCATACGTTCCTCGACATGAACCCGGGCCGCGACTTCGAGTCGAAGATCGTGGTGAAGGTCAACGCGCCGGACGTCCTGCGCGCCCAGCTGGCGCGCCGCCACTGGCGCGGCGAGCTCATCGCCATGGGCACAAACACCGATCCCTACCAGGCAGCGGAGGGGAAGTACCGCCTGATGCCTCGGATCCTGCGGGCCCTGATCGACTTCCGGAACCCCTTCTCGATCCTGACCAAGGGCACCCTCATGACGCGCGACGTCGACCTGCTCGTCGAGGCGGCGTCGCTGACGGAGGTGCACACGGCGTACTCCATTGGGACCGTCGACGAGTCGGCCTGGCGCCTGACCGAGCCCGGGACGCCGCACCCGCGGAAGCGCCTCGACGCGGTGCGACGGCTGAACGCGGCCGGCATCCCCTGCGGTGTGCTGATGGCGCCGATCCTGCCCGGCATCACCGACGACCCGGCGCTCCTCCGGCGGACCGCCGCGGCGGCGGTTGCCGCCGGCGCGACGCACCTATCCCCGATCCTCCTGCACCTGCGTCCGCACGTTAAGGAGGAGTTCATGGGCTGGCTGGAGCGCGAATTCCCCGGCCTCGTGCCGCGGTACCAGGAGCTGTACGGGAACCGTGCCTACGCCAGCCCGCCGGCGCGCCGGGATTTCGACGCGAGGCTGCGGAAGGCAATAGGCGATAACCGGCCGCGGCTGGAGGCGGGCCGGTCCAGGTGGCGGAGCGAGGCGCCGGCAGCTCCGGGGCCGCGAACCGAGGCGTCGCAGTTGAGCCTGCCGGTCGGCGTCTGAGCCGGGCGGCACCGGTCTCCGGCTACGGCCCTCCCCCCGGGGCAAAACCAAGGAAGGTGTCCCGCACGACGGTCCAGCGTCCCTCCCGTCGCTGCAGGGTGAACTGGTCATCGAGCACGTTGTGCGACGTGACGCCCGCGGGGGAGCAGGTGTTGCCGAAGCTGATCCCGACCCTCGCGCGCACGCGCGCGCTGTCGCCGGCCACTGACGCCTCCTCGACGTCGAAGCTGTCGCTGCGAACCCGGGTGAAGCCACAGCGCGGAGGCGTCTCAGTCTCGGTGGCTGCCACCACGGACTGCTGGATCGCCTCCCGCATCCCCGCCGGCACCTGGGCGGCGCAGCCGGACAGCAGGATGGCCAGCAAGCAGCTCCCCAGCCGTGCCCCGCGCGCCACGGCGCCAGTGTACGCGGATCGGCCGTCGGGGAGTTTGGGGGAGGCCCTGAGGCCTCCCCCGGAGGTTCACAGCTCGGGGTTCGCGACAGCGGGTGCCTCCTCGGCGGAGGCGGGGGTCTCGGCGGGGGCTGGCTCCTCGGTGGATGCCGCCTCCTCCGTCCTGGCGCGTGACCGGGTGGTCCGCGGCTTGGCGGATGACTTGCGAGTGGACTTGGCGCGCGGCTTGCGCGCGACCCGGGTGGCCTCGGCCGCTGCTCCCGGGGGTTCCGCGGCGCCGTCGCCGCCCCCTGGGCCGCCCGCCACCCAGCGGAACGGCTCCGCCGGCTTGGGCTCGGACGCCCCGGCCTGGGACTCGGCCTCCTCGACGGGGGCCGCCTCGACGGGGGCCGCCTCGATGGGGGCCGCCTCCACCGTGGCGGGCTCGGCCATGGCCTCGGCCGCCTCGTGCGTCGCCTCGACCGAGCTCGTCGGCTCGACTTCTGGCGTCGCCTCCGAGGCAGCCCGTCGAGCGCGCGGCTCGCGCAGCGGCCTCGGAGTGGCCTCGGGTCGCCGCATGCCACTGGTCAGGGATGCGACCTTGGGGTTGTCGAAGGCCAGCTCGCCGGTCTCGACGAGCCCTGCCCCGCGCGTGCGGTTCACGCGTTTGAAGAGGCCCATCTGCTCGAGCCGCTGCAGCCTCACAGGCACCTCCTTGCGGGTGGTGCCGAGCTCGCCTGCCTTGGACCGGAGGGTCTCTTCGATGGTCTTGGTGGTGGTGTACCCGGAGCGGCCGGGCGGCATCATGAAGATCTCCTTCACGATCTTCTGCTCGACCTCGTCAGGGTATGCGTCAGGCGCGATCGGCGGCAGCTCCCGCTGCGCGCCACGGCGCCCGCCCTCTGCCGAAGGCGTGCGCGCCGGCGCGGCGGACCGCGTCGAGGGCCTGGGGGGGCGCAGCTCCGTCGCCCGCAGCCGCCTGGGCGCGGGAGGCGCCGGGGGCGGGAGCTCCGCGGGTGCGGGAGCCACTGGTTGGGTATCTCTCGGGCGCCGGCCGAAGATCCCGGAGAGGAAGCCCTTGCGGGGCTGCTCCCCGGCCTGCTCGGCGGCGGCCTGGGCATCGAGATCGGCTCGAGTGACGAGCGGGCGGGTCAACCGGCCCAGCTCGCCGCTCATGTCGCAGTCCTGCTTGGTGATCGGGTCGCGGGCGTCAGCCGCGGCCATCAGGTCCAGCGAGGTGCTGGTGCTCTGAACGCCGCTGATGATCACCTTGCGCCCGAAGCGCCGCCGCAGGGTGGCGACCATGCGCACGAAGTCGGCATCGCCTGTCATCAGCACGAAGGTGTCGGTGTCCGGGTGGTCGATGGCCTCCAGGAACATGTCGATCACCATGTGCATGTCGGCTGAGCTCTGACGCCGTCCCCCGCTGATCTTGCTCGGAGCATGGATGGGTTCGATCCCGGCGGCGAAAAGCAGCCGGTCCTGGAACTCCTTCGGGTGCCCCGTGAAGTCGGCGTAGGCCTTGGCGGTCGTCACCCGGCCGTACTTGCTGGCTTTGCTCATCAGCTTCTGCGGGTGCAACTCACCCCCGAAGTGCTGACGAATGCCGATGCGAATGTTGTCGAAGTCGATGAAGAGTGCGACTTTCTGGTTGTTTTCTGGCAAAAAGGGTCTGAAGCCTCCTTAGGTTTGGATCCGCGGGTGAATTCCCGCGTGGAGGCTGTCGCGAACTATTCGAGCTGTGAAGGTACGCCCGGCCCGCGCCGGTGGGCGCAGCTCGGGTCTGGCGACAGTATAGGGGGGTGGCCCTGGGGGCCCCACCTGGCCTCGCCCCATCTGCCCCCCACCTGACCTCCCCCCGCAGGCGGCGGGAGGAACCTGAGGGCTGGCCTCCTCCCGCAGGCGGGGGGAGGAACCTGAGGGCTGGCCTCCTCCCGCAGGCGGGGGGAGGAATTGGGGCACAATTGCCTGCCGTGGCAGACGACGAGGTCTTCTGGCGGCCGGACCCGGCGCAGGAGCGGGACACCAGGATGATGTCCCTGGCCCGCCGGTTGGGGGTGTCGAGCTACCCGGAGCTGGTGCGGGCGGGGGAGGAGGACCTGGACCGCTTCTGGGACGAGGCGGTGAAGGACATCGGCATCGAGTGGTTCGAGCCGTACACGCAGGTGCGCGACTCGAGCCGCGGCATCGAGTGGACGACCTGGTTCCCGGGCGGCAAGCTCAACCTCACGCACAACTGCGTCGACAAGCAGGTGCGCGACCGCCCGGACCAGGTGGCCCTGATCAGCGAGTACGAGGACGGCGCGGTGCGCACCTTCACCTATGCGGAGCTCAACCGCGAGGTCTGCCGCGCCGCCGGCGCGTTGCGCCAGCTTGGCATCGGCCGCGGCGACACGGTTGGGCTGTTCCTGCCGATGATCCCGGAGGTCGTCATCTCGCTCCTCGCGATCGCGAAGGTCGGGGCGATCTTCATCCCGCTCTTCAGCGGCTATGGCGCCGACGCCGTGGCGGTGCGGCTGGCCGACGCCGGGGCGAAGCTTCTCATCACGGCGGACGGGTTCCTGCGGCGCGGGTCGCAGGTGCCGATGAAGGAGACGGCCGACGCGGCGCTCGCGCAATCTCCGACCGTCGAGCGCTGCCTGGTCGTCAAGCGCCTCGGCCGCGAGGTCGCCTGGACGGAGGAACGGGACACGTGGTGGGACGACGCGCTCGCCGGCCAGCCCGAGAGCGCACCGACGGAGGCGATGGCCAGCGAGGACCCCGTCATGCTGATCTACACGAGCGGGACGACGGGCAAGCCGAAGGGCTGCGTCCACGTCCACTGCGGCTTCCCCATCAAGGGCGCGCAGGACATGGCCCACGCGATGGACTTTGGGGAGCGGGACCGGATGTTCTGGGTGACCGACATCGGCTGGATGATGGGTCCCTGGGAAATCATGGGCACGCTGGCCCTGGGCGGCTCGATGGTCAGTTACGAGGGCACCCCAGACCACCCCGGCCCCGACCGCCTGTGGGACATCGCCGCGCGCCACCGGGTCACGCACCTTGGCATCTCGCCGACCGCGATCCGCGCGCTGATGCGCCACGGCGAGGAGCCGGTGCAGAGGCACGACCTGTCCTCGCTGCGCATGATCGGGTCGACAGGCGAGCCATGGAACCCGGAGCCGTGGAAGTGGTGCTTCCAGGTCGTCGGGGGCGGGCGCGTGCCCCTGCTCAACTACTCCGGCGGCACCGAGATCTCGGGCGGCATCGTCGGCGGCAACTTCCACACGGTGTGCAAGCCGTGCGCCTTCAGCGGCCCCGTCCCAGGGATGTGGGTGGACGTCATCGACGCCGACGGCAACAGCGTGCGTGGCGAGGTGGGCGAGCTCGTGCTGAAGGCGCCCTGGCCGGGCATGACGCGCGGCTTCTGGCGCGACCCCGAGCGCTACCTGGCGACGTACTGGTCGCGCTGGCCCGGCGTCTGGTACCACGGCGACTGGGCGCTCGTCGACGAGGACGGCCTGTGGTACATCCTCGGGCGCTCCGACGACACCATCAAGGTCGCCGGCAAGCGGGTGGGGCCGGCCGAGGTGGAGTCCGCGCTCGTCGCCCACCCGGCGGTGCAGGAGGCGGCGGCGATCGGGGTCCCCGACGAGCTCAAGGGCGAGGCGCTCGTGGCCTTTGTCATCCTGCGACCGGGGCATGAGGACTCGCCCGACCTGCGGGACACCCTGCGGCGGCGCGTGGGGGAGGCGCTCGGCAAGGCGCTCCTGCCGAAGGCGGTCTACCCGGTCGCGGACCTGCCCCGGACACGCAACGCCAAGATCATGCGACGGGTCATCAAAGCGGCCTACACGGGCGAGAACCCCGGCGACCTGATGGCGCTGGAGAATCCCGCCGCGGTGGAGGGGATAGCTGCCGCCAAACAGGACTAGACTCGCACTCTCAGAAGCTAGGAGGACAGTTGCATGGCATACGACGCATTCAGTGACGATTGGGCCAAGGCGTACAAGGACGAGATCAACAACAGCTCCGTCTACAAGCAGGCGGCCGCCGGTTGGGAGGGCGTCGTCGGCCTCGTGGTCGAGGCTGAGCCCGAGAACAAGTTCCCCGAGTCCAAGGGCGTGTGGCTGGACCTCTGGCATGGCGAGGCGCGGGACGTGAAGATCGTCACGGCCGACGAGGCGCAGAAGGCAGATTTCGTCATCTCGGGCCCGTACTCCCGCTGGAAGCAGGTCTCGAAGAAGGAGCTCGACCCGACGAAGGCCATGATGCAGGGCAAGCTCAAGCTCAAGGGCGACCTGCCCACCATCGTCCGGTACACCAAGGCCAGCCAGGAGATGACCGAGTGCACCACGCGCGTGCCTGTCATCTACCCGGACGAAGTCCCCGCGTAGCAGTCGAAGGTCGCTGCCAGGATGAGCGCAACCGCTAGTCCGACCGCGCCCGCCGTCGTCTACACCGACGGCGAGGACGAGGCCAGCGCGATGGGGACGATGCTCGCCGGCCTGATCACGGCCAACGTCGAGCAGCACCCCGAGCGGTGGGACGACTTCCACGCGCTGTCGGGCCAGAGCGTCGCGATCCAGGTGCCGGACATCGGCGAGGCCATCACCCTGACGTTCGCCGGCGACGACCTCGTCGTGCGCAATGGTGTCCAGGGCCGGCCGGCGGTGACGATCACCGCCGACAGCGACGTCGTGATGGCGCTCAACCTCGTGAAGACCGGCCCGTTCGGGCTGCCCAACTACTTCGACTCGGCCGGCCGCGACGTGGTCAAGGCCCTCGTCAACCGCAAGCTCCGCATCGGTGGGATGTGGCGGGTGGATACGTTGAACCGCGTCACCCGCCTCTTCTCCGTAGCCTGACCGGCGCCCCGCCCGACAACTCGCGCTTCTACGGCGAGCAGGCGGCTCGCTGGTACGACGTCGAGTACGCGCCCAAGGACGAGGACATCCCCTTCTACATCGAGGAGGCGGGCCGATGGGCCGGCGAGGGCGGGTCCGTCCTGGAGCTCGCGGCCGGTGGCGGGCGCGTGGCGTTGCCGATGGCGCGGGCGGGGTTCCGGGTCACGGCGCTGGATGTCGCCACGCCGATGCTGGACCGCCTCCGGCGCCGCCTCGCAACGGAGCCTCCGCTGGTGCGCGGACGCGTGGAGATCGTCGAGCAGGACATGCGCCGGTTCGCGCTTGACCGGCTCTTCCGGTTCATCTACCTGCCGTTCAACACGCTGCTCGTCCTGGCCGAGCCGGAGGAGCGCCAGGCGATGCTGAACGCCGTTAGGGCGCACCTGGCGCCGAGCGGCGCCTTCGCCTTCGACATTTTCACGCCCGACCCGGAGATCCTCGCGCTTGACAGGACGCAGTGGCGCGTCGAGTTCGAGCACGACGCCGTCGACGCGGAGGTGGGTGAGCAGGTTCACGTCGTGCGGGAGATGCGGATGCGGCCGGATTACGGTCGCCAGCTCAACCGCGTCGAGTTTCGCCACACCATCACGCGCGGCGGTGAGCCGCTCGCCGGTTGGGAGGACGAGCTTCTGCTCGCCTACATCTTCCCGAGGGAGCTCGAGCTCATCCTCGAGCGGGAGGGGTTCAGGGTCGAGGCGCGTTACGGAGGCCCGGACCGGCGCCCGTACAACCCGGGCCCAGGGAACATCCAGCAGGCTTACGTAGTCGCGCGGCCGGCGCCGTGACGCCGACCTCACAAACATGCGCCCCGCGGCGTTGTTGTGGGTGATGCGTGGAATCGCGGTGAGGGCGTTGGAGTTGCAACCTGCGTCGATGCCAGGGAAGCAGAGGTGATGGGCGCGCGGCGCGCGTGCGCGCCCATGGTCGCCGGCGCCCTGCTCATCGTGTACGTGCTGTGGGGCTCGACGTATCTCGGCATCCGCGTCGCCATCGAGACCGTGCCGCCGATGCTGATGGGGGCGTTCCGGTTCCTTGTCGCCGGCGGCGCGCTGTACCTGGCGACCCGGTGGACCGGCGGTGCGGGCAGCCGCCCCACCCGGCGGCAGTGGCTCGCCGCGCTCGTCGCCGGCGGCCTCATGCTGGGTGGCGGCAACGGTGGCGTCATCTGGGCAGAGCAGCACCTGCCCTCCGGGCTCGTGGCGCTGATCGTGGCGCTGGTCCCGCTCTGGATGACGCTCATCGCCCACTTCACGGGCTCGGAGCGCCTCAGCTGGACGGTCATGGCCGGGGTCATCCTCGGCCTGGCCGGGGTCGCGATCCTCGCCGCTCCCTCGCTCGGCGCGCCGGGCGATGCGCTCGCGTTTGCGGTCGTGATCTGTGGCTCGATGGCGTGGGCCGCGGGGTCGGTCTTCGCAAGCCGGGCGAACATGCCGCGGCGACCGCTGGTCGGCGTGGCAATGCAGATGCTGGCCGGCGCCGCAGTCTTGCTTGTCGTCGCGACCGCGGGCGGAGAGCTGGGGAGGGTGCACCTTGACCGCGTGTCGGGGCGCTCAATCGCGGCCCTTGGCTACCTCATCGTGTTCGGCTCGCTGATCGCGTTCTCGGCGTACGCGTGGCTGCTGCGCAACGCGAAGCCGTCACTCGTCTCGACCTACGCGTTTGTCAACCCGGCCATCGCCCTGGTGCTGGGATGGCTCGTCCTGGGCGAGCGGATCACGGCGCAGACGCTGGCCGGCGGCGGGGTCATCCTGGTGGCGGTGGCGCTGATTGTCAGCGGGCGCTCGCTGCGGGTGGCCCGGCCCGTCGCCCCCCACCTGGCCTCCCCCCGCGGGCGGGGGGAGGAAGCCGCCTAGCCCTCCTCCTAACCTCCCCCCCGCGGGCGGGGGGAGGAAGCCGCCTAACCGCCGTCTGCCTCCAGCTGCCCCCCACCTAGCCTCCCCCCGCAGGCGGGGGGAGGAAATGGGCGTTAGAGCTTTCTGGGGTCCTCGCCCGGGACCGTCTCGGTGCCGGTGTAGTCGTAGAAGCCGGTGCCGGTCTTGCGGCCGAGGCGGCCGGCCTCGACCATCTTGCGCATGAACTCGGGCGGGCGGTCGTGCTCGTCGTGCGACTGCTCGTACTTCTCGCGGCGCGCGTTGTAGGTGATGTCGAGGCCGGAGAAGTCGGCCAGCTTGAAGGGGCCCATCGGCCAGTTGAGGCCTTTCTCGACGGCGAGGTCGATGGCGGGGAAGTCCGCGTAGCCGCCCTCGAAGAGGCGCATCGCCTCCTGCGACGCCGCGTGCAGGATGCGGTTGACGATGAAGCCGTCGATCTCCTTCTCGATGAGCACGGGGACGCGCCCTATCCGGCGGATGAGCTCCATCGTCGTGTCGACCGTCTCCAGCGAGGTCTCCGGCCCCCGGACGACCTCGCAGAGCTGCATGACGAGGACGGGATGGAAGAAGTGGGTGTTGCAGCAGCGGTCCGGGCGCTGCGTGACCGAGGCGAGGCGGGAGATCGGGATCGTCGACGAGTTGGTGGCGAGGATGGTGCGACCCTTCACGATCGCGTCAAGGCGCGTGAACAGCTCCTGCTTGGGGGCGAGCTTCTCGACGATGGCCTCGAAGACGAAGTCGGCGTCAACGCAGGCGTCCTCGAGCGACGTCGTGGTGCGCACGCGCTGGTGCGCCGCCGCGGCTTCGGCGGTCGTCATCTGGCCCTTGTCTGCGCGGCGCATCAGAAGCTTGAGGTTCTGCTCCGCGGCGCGCTCCAGCTGATCCCCGGCGACATCGGTCAGCCAGACGTCGTAGCCGCCGAGGGCGCACTGCTGCGCGATCTGCGACCCCATCGTGCCGGAGCCGACCACGCAGATTGTCTTGATGTCGTCGATCGCCATGGCACCTCCAGCCTCCAGTGGACCGAGGAAGGTTACTCGCCGTGCCAGGGCGGGGGGCTGGGCTAGGCGGTCCGGCGACCCCAGACGCTCACCATCAGGGGTGCGGCGCCCCAGTGACCTTCGGCCGGCATCCGGCACTCGGCGATCGCGCCGTCGATCTCCGTGGCGGTGATGAGTTCCAGCGCGATGAGCTTGTCCCGGAGCTGCTCCATCATCAGCGCCGCCGCCTCGATCCCGCGCCCACCCCGTGGAACAACGCGGGTGAACGCCTCAGCGGTGACCTCCTCAAGCCCGGCCGCCTCCAGCAGGGCCGGGAGCTTGCGCCCCATCTGGGGCTCGACTCCAACGCCCGTCATCAGCCCGACGATCGCCTCCTTCGCACGCAGCTGCAGCGGCGCCTCGGGCTCGAACGCGCCCCACGTGACGAAGTCGAAGTCCTCGGCGAGGAGCCATCCGCCGGGCTTCAGGGCGCGGATCAGCTTGCGGGCGACGGCGGCGCGGTCGGGCAGGTGCATGAGCAGGAGGCGGACGTGCACGAGGTCGTAGGTGTTCTCCTCGAGGTCGTCGTTGACGATGTCGTGGCGCCGCACTTCGATGTTCGCCTGGTACAGCTCATCGAGGAAGCGCGTGTCGAGGTCAGTCGCCACCACCTTGCCGCGGGCGCCCACCATCCCGCTGAGGAGCGCCGCGACATTACCCGTGCCCGCACCGGCGTCGAGGCAATGCCAGCCGGGCTCGACGCCGATCTGCTCGAGCAGGCGGTGCGTGGTCGGTTGGTAGAGGCCCGTCAGCGCCTCGAGGCGCTGTCGCTCGCGGTCCCACGCGGGGTCGAGAACGTAGCTTGAAACCGTTGATGTCACATCCCTTCCTCCGAGGCCCCTGCTGTCCCGGCACGATACCGGAGGAAGCCTCGGGCGTCTGTGAAGTGCTCCACAGAGAACCGGGCCGCGAAGGCGTGGCGAGCCTGCCGTTCGGCCCCCGCTCCACCCGCCCATCGCCCGCTTCGCGGCTTCCAGGACGGCGTTACGCTTGCCCACACCTCTGCTCGAGCCGCCGGGAGACTGATGATGCTGAACCCGTGGGAGAGCCTGGAGGGTGAGGCTGTCGCGGCCACGGGCCGCCGGACGATGCTCGTGCGCCCGAGCGGCGTGACGCGCGGAAGGTGGGAGATGGCGCTGGCGGCAGCGTGCGTCGCGGCAGCGCTTGGCGTGGTGGCGGCAGAGGCTGCCATCCCGAGCCTCGTCAGCCTCGGGTCGCTCGTCTTCCTGCCCGTGCTCTGCGCCGCGTGGTGGCTCGGGGACGCCGCGTTCGTCGCCGTCACCGTGGTGGCAATTGGCGCGCGTCTCTTCGGCATAGTCACCGGTGGCGTCGATGCCGGCACGGCGGCTGCCGAGGCGACCGTGATCCTGGCCATTGCCGCTGCCGTCAGGCTCCTCCGCTCGGGGATCGAACGGCTGCGTGAGACGGAGGCCGGCCTCAGCCGCCAGGCGACGCGGGCGCGGATAATCGGTGAGCGCGATCGTATCGGCGAAGAGCTGAACCGCTCGACCGTGTCGCGGCTCTTCGCGCTGACCCTTCAACTCCAGGCGATCGCATCGAGGGTCGATGACCCCCGCGCCCGCGCGAAGCTGGGCGAGGCGATCCACGAGCTGGACGAGCTCTGTACCGACGTTCGCGAGCTGGTCTTCAGCGACCAGGCCGGGGCCTGAAGTCAGCCTCCCCCCGCATCGCGGGGGGAGGAATCTGAACCCTTTAGATGTCGGAGTAGAGGTGGAACTCCCAGGGATGGGGCCGCAGCGCCACGGCGTCCACCTCCTTCTCCTTCTTGTAGTCGATCCACGTGTCGATCAGGTCGGCCGTGAAGACGCCGCCCTCCAGGAGGAAGGCGCGGTCGCGGTCGAGGGCTGCGAGCGACTCCGAGAGGCTGCCCGGGGTGTTCTTGATGCGGGCCTTCTCGCGCGGTGACAGCTCGTAGATGTCGGCGTCAATGGGCGCCGGCGGCTCCACCTTGTTGCGGATCCCGTCGAGGCCGGCCATCAGGCAGGCGCTGAACGCGAGGTAAGGGTTCGCCGCCGGGTCGGGGCAGCGGAACTCGATGCGCTTCGCCTTCGGGTTGGTCGAGTACATCGGGATGCGCACGCACGCGGAGCGGTTGCGCTTGCTGTAGACGAGGTTGATCGGCGCCTCATAGCCCGGGACAAGGCGGCGGTAGCTGTTGGTGGTCGGCGCGCAGAACGCGAGCAGAGCCGGCGCGTGCTTCAGAAGCCCGCCGACGTACCAGCGGCCCAGGTCGGAGAGGCCGCCGTAGCCGTCGCCGGCCATCAGCGGCTTGCCGCCCTTCCACAGCGACTGGTGCACGTGCATGCCCGAGCCGTTGTCCTGGAACAGCGGCTTCGGCATGAAGGTGGCGATGAAGCCGCGGCTGTTCGCGTAGTTCTTGATCACGTACTTGTAGACCTGCAGGTTGTCGGCCATGCGCTTGAGCGTGTTGAAGCGCAGGTCGATCTCGGCCTGGCCCGCGGTGCCGACCTCGTGGTGCTGGACCTCGACCTCGAGGCCCGCCTCGATGAGGCGCAGCATGATCTCGCTGCGGAAGTCCTGCAGCTTGTCGACCGGCGGCACCGGGAAGTAGCCCTCCTTGTGCCGGGGGCGCATGCCGAGGTTCGGCTCACCGCCGTCGATTCCGGAGTTCCAGATGCCCTCGTCGGAGTCGATGAAGTAGTAGCCGCTGTGCGCGTTCTGGTCGAACGAGAGGCTGTTGAAGATGTAGAACTCCGCCTCTGGGCCGAAGTACGCGGTGTCCGCGATCCCGCTCTTCTGCAGGTACGCCTCCGCCTTGGTGGCGATGTAACGCGGGTCGCGGCTGTACGCCTCGCGCGTGATCGGGTCGTAGATGTCGCAGTGGATCGCGAGCGTGGGGACGTTCAGCGTGGGGTCGACGTACGCCGTGTTCGCGTCCGGGATGAGGAGCATGTCCGACTCGTTGATCGCCTGGAAACCACGGATCGAGGAGCCGTCGAAGCCGAGCCCTTCGGTCTCGAGCTCAGGGGTGAACTCGCTGACGGGGATCGAGAAGTGCTGCGTCGAGCCGAGCAGGTCGGTGAACCGGATGTCGACCACCTGGACGCCCGCGGCACGGGCGCGGTTGATCGCGCCTGCGAGCGCTCCGCCTCGAGCCGAGCTTGCCGCCGCGCGAGGCGTGGAGGCCTTGCGGCTCGACTTCGACGTGCTCGCGCGCTTGGCGCTGCTCTTGCTCTTCCCCATGCAGGAATTCCTCCTCTTCGCACAAATACGTGCGGCGGACCGGGCGTATTGAGCCGAAGGCTATGAGATCCATCCCCTGACCGGCTTGTGAGACCGGCACGAAGCGCACCCACCCGGGTTCATGCGCCTGGCACGGTTGCGAATTATAAGGATGACGCGGCGCGTAACGACGCCGGTCAGACGTCCCGGGTTCGGAAGCTCCAGACCGCAAGGCCGAGGACGACGACGACCCACGCGACGCACCAGGCAAGGTACGCCGGGGGCGGCGCCGCGGTGGCCTCGAAGGGGTTGGCGGCGCGCGCCCGGCCGCTCCCGGCGAGGCCCGCGATGATCACCGCCGGCTCGAGCGCGTAGATGGCGCCGTGCCAGAGCCCGTCAGACGGGAACAGCAACCGCGTGATGTTGCCCGCCGTCTCCACCGCGGACAGGTGCAGGACGATGCCCGCCGAGTAGGCGATCCCGCCCATCCACGCGAGGCCGTACGCCCCGAGGCCGATGATCCCGCCGGCGATGGAGGGCACCCGGGTGGAGAGCAGCAGGGTGAAGGTCATGACCGTCCACGTCACGCCGACCATGTAGGCGATGAACTGGAAGGGGTGTGGCGGCATGTACGACGTCACCCAGTTCACGAGGATGAACTCGACGCCCGCCGCGCCGGCGACGTAGACCGCGGCCAGGACGGCGAAGCCCAGCCACTTGCCGAGCACTATCTCGGCGCGGCTGATCGGCCGGGTGAGCATCGCCAGCGCGACGCCCGACTCGAGCTCGCCGCCGATCGACGGAGACGCGGTGAACACGGACGAGAGCGCGAGCACGAAGGTGAACAGGAACATGACGGTGATCAGGATCTGCGACGCGAAGGCGCGGAACTCCACCGGGCTCAGGTAGTCCCGCGAGCCGGCCGGCTCGAGGGTCAGCTGGAACAGGCGCCAGAAGCCCCACACGGTGACCGTGATGACAACGATCGTGATGATGAGCAGCGCGAGCAGCAGCTTGCGCCGCGCGGCCTCGCGCACGGTGAGGCGCGCCATGACCAAGGTCCCGCTCATGCGGGCTCCCCCTCGCCGCCCAGCAGCTCGAGGAAGCGGTCCTCGAGGGTCTGGTGGCGAGGCTCGACCGCGTACACGCGCCCACCCAGGCCGACCACGGCGGCGACGACGTCCGGCACGGCTTCGGCGGGTGTCCCTGTGATCGAGATCCAGTCCCCGTCGCGGCTGACCTCGCCGAACCGGGCGAGGGTGTCGACCCGCCCGTCGAGGTCCGCCACCCGCAGGCGCACCCCGCCACCGCCGAGGAGGTCGTCCAGCGCCCCGCGCGCCACCACCTTGCCGCGGTCGACGATCGCGACGGTGTCGCAGACGCGCTCCACCTCGCTCAGCAGGTGCGAGTTCAGGAAGACGGTCGTCCCGCGCGCCTTCAGGGCGTGGATGATGTCGCGCACGTCGCGGCGCCCGACCGGGTCGAGCGCCGACGTCGGCTCGTCGAGGAACACGAGCTCAGGGCTGCCGAGGAGGGCCACCCCGAGGCCGAGGCGCTGCTGCATCCCCTTGCTGAAAGTCTCCACCCGGCTGTGGGCCCGGGCCGCCAGCCCGACGGTGACCAGCGCCGCCTCGATCTCCTTGCGACGGTCCGGGCGGGGCACCCGCGCCAGCTCACAGTGCAGCTCGAGGACTTCGTAGGCGGTCATCCATCCCTGGTACCGGAAGAGCTCCGGCAGGTAGCCGATGCGCCGGCGGACGCCGATGTCGCCGAGGGGCGCCCCGAGCACGGTGCCGCGACCCGAGGTGGCCCTGGTCAACCCGACCAGCATCTTGACCGCCGTCGTCTTGCCGGCCCCATTGGGGCCGAGGAACCCGAACACCTCGCCGCGACCGACCTCCATCGTCAGGCCGTCGAGGGCCACCACCGGGCCGAACCTCTTGCTCAGCTCGGCGGTGGCGATCGCCGGGTCGAGGGGCGCCGGGGTCAGTGCAGGGACCGCGCTATGGACAGGACGTCGCCCTGGGAGAGGGCGCCGCCGACGGCGTAGACCATGCCGTTCTTCACCCAGACGACCGCGCTGCCCAGCCCGGTGTTGTCGCCGATAAGCACGGCCGGGGCCCCGCCCACATTCGTCGTCTGGCTGGACGCCATGCTCGTGGGAATGGGGATGGGCAGGGTCGTCGAGGGGTCGCCGATCGCCCGGATCTGGGCGGCGAGGTCAGGCGAGACGCCCGGCATCGACAGGAGCGCGGTCTCGAAGTCCTTGACCGAAGGACCGGTCGAGGTGACCGACGGGGCCTTGACCTCGGCGATGACCAGCTGCGGGATCTCCGACAGCATCGAGGCGCCGGCGCCGTCGCTCGTCGCGGCGCGCGGGGCTCCGCCTATCACCTCGACGCCGCCCGGGCCGGCGTTGACGTAGAGGGTCGACCCGTCGATGTTGGCCGGGAGCGAGGGCAGCGATTCGTGGCGCGCCGCCGCCGTCTGGGCCGCCGTCTGCTGGTCGAAGGTGAACGACGCCCTGCCCTGCGTCAGGTAGTAGTAGATGGGGGTCCCGCTCACGCTCGCGGGCAGCTGCCCTGGTTCGAGGAAGCTCAGCCCGGTCTGGTTGGCGGAGTCGCTCCAGCCGAGGGCGCGCTTCACCTGTGGCTGGTCGCTGCGGTCGACCCGGCCGTACAGGTTCAGGTCGGGAAGCGTCGCCAGGCTCTCCGGGTTGACCGTGATCGCCGTGACCTGCTGCGGCTGGAAGATCGCGATCATCGACTCGGCGGCGCCGGTGACGAAGAGGGTCGTCACGCCGACGGCCACCAGCGCCGCGATGGCGAGGGGCCGCGCGGCGCGCCGCGGCAGCGCGAAACCATCGGGCACCAGCCGGGCCCAGGGCCGGGGCTTGGGCGGGACCTCGACGGCGAGCCGGCGGTTCAGGCGGCGGAGGGCGGCTTCGGCGTCGACGAGGACGCTGCCAGTCGCCAGCAGCGCGGCGCCGCGCGTCGCGTCGGCGGTGACGGCGTCGTAGCGCGCGCGGCACTCCGCGCATGTCGCGAGGTGCTCGCCGGCCTCCGGTTCGGGATCGTCCACGAGACGCCGCAGCGCCCCGTCGTCCAAGTGCTTCACCTGCTGACCTCCTGGCGCAGCCGGGCCTCGGCGCGTCGCAACATCGTTCCCACCTGGCCTATCCGCACGCCCATCGAGCCCGCCACCTCGGCATAGCTGAGGCCGCTGTAACGCAGCGCCAGCACGGCGGCCTGCTTCTCCGGCAGGCGCGCCATCGCCTCGCGCACCAGGCGCCGCTGGTCGGCGTCCACGACCGCGTCGGCCGGGTCAAGGCCGGCATCGGTGACCACGGTGCCGGCCTCACGCGCGTTGCGCCGCCTGCGTCCGCGGACACGGTTCAGCGCCGCGTGCCACGCCGCCCGGTGCAGCCAGGCCGGCGCGAAATCGGCCAGCGGCGAGTGCTTGCGGCTGTAGGCGATGAACACCTCCTGCGCCACGTCCTCCGCCTCGGCGGGGTCGGCGAGCACTCGGTTGGCGATGTTGACCACGCGGGCGTACTCGGCCAGGAAGAGGCGGTCGAAGGCCTGGCGTGAAGCCAGGGCGTCCGTCGACCCGACGGGACGGACAAATGTGTTCAAGCCGGCGGCCTGCGCCTCCATCACATGTAGAGCACCGCGCCCGCCCCGATTGTGACACGCGGGGCGAGCGGCCCCTGTGACGCCGCGCCTAGGTGCTGATCAGCGACCGCGCCCGCAGGGCGATGCTGATGCCGACGCGCGTCTCGGCGTCCTCCACGGACACGCCCAGCAGCTCCTCGACGCGCTGGACCCGGTACGAGAGGCTGTTCACGTGGAGGTGGAGGGCGCGGGCCGCGGCGCGGCGGTTCCAGTGGTGCGCCGACAGCGCCTCGAGCGTCTCGATCAGTGGCGTGCGGCGTCCCTCCTGGTACCTCAGCAGCGGACCGAGGGTCTCGTCGACGAAGCGGCTCAGGGCCAGGGGGTTCTGCACCTCGAGCAGGAGGCGGAAGGCGCCGAGGTTGCGGTACGAGGTGACCTGCCGCGTCGAGCCACCCCGCCGCGCCAGCCGGAGCGACTGGCGGGCCTCGTCGTGCGCCCGCGGCAGCTCGTGCACCTCCTGGGTCACGTTGCCGATGCCGAGCGAGAACGAGCCGCGCGGCACCAGGCGGTGGACGGTGTCCAGCGTCAGCTTGCCGAAGGCCTCGAGCACCTTCAGGTCGACGCCCTCGCCAGGCAGCAGCAGGACCAGGGCGGCGGGCCGGGTCACGACCAGCGCGCCCGGGAACCGCCGGGAGGCCAGGTCGGTGATGGTCGCGTGGAAGCGGTCCTGCAGGCTCTGCGCCTCGAGGGCGACGCTGGCCGTCTCGTCGTCGGGCTCGACCACCACCACCCAGGTGTGGTCGGACACGCGGTGGCCCAGGCGCTCCGCCTGCGCGGCGAGGCGCGCTGACTCCTCGCGCGTGAGGCCGGGGTCGAGGAGCTCCTCGACGAGGTCGCCGCGCAGGCGGCGCTCGACCTCCGCGGCGGCTCGCTCCTTGGCCAGCTCGAGGCCGAGGACGGTGGCGCCGTGCTCCAGCGCCCGGCGGCGGATCCCGGGGTCGGGGGTGGCGGTCTCCGACGCGTCGTCGCCGGGCTCGCTACCGGCCACCGCGGCGAGGATGCCCAGCACGTCGTCGCCGGCCCGTACCGCCAGCAGCGTGAGGTTCTGCGGCGGCCGGCCCACGCGGGTCTCGGCCCAGTCCGTGGAGCCGTGGAGCAGGGCCGCGGGAACCTGGATTCGCGTCGCGCCCGGGACCGCGTGGGCCGCCCCGCTGCGCTCCATGCGGAAGCCGAGCGCGTCGTATAGCTCGACCGGGCTGCCCGCCAGGGTCGAGATCGCGCCCAGGATGGCGCCAACGCCGGCGCCCGACAGCGAAAGTGCGGTGAAGCGCTCGTGGATGGCCTGGCTGGCGCGGATCTCCTCGATCTGGGCGCGCAGGCGCCGCTGCATCTCGCTTCGCTCGAGGATGCCGGCGACCTGGCCGGCGATCGCGACCAGGAAGTCGATGTCGCCCCGGTCGAAGTTGCGACGCTCCTCCGACTGCACGTTGACGACCCCGATCAGCCGCTCGCCGGCGACGACCGGTACGGACAGCATGGCCGTGAGGCGCTTCTGGTCGACCCCGCGTACCCACTGGAAACGTGGCTCCACGTTGACGTCCGGGACCACCAGGGCCTGCCGCTCCGCGGCGACCCAGCCGGTGACACCAGTACCCAGCTTGAGCCGGCCCTTGCCGACCATCTCCTGGTTCAAGCCGTTCGTCGCGGTCAGCACGACCTCGTCGGTCGCGGGGTCGTGCAGGTAGATGGAACAGACGTCCACCTGCATCGCGCCGGTGGTCTCGTGGATGATCAGGCGAAGCAGCTCGTCAGGTTCGACGGTGGTGGCCGCCTCACGCGACAGCCGCTGCAGGAAGAGCAGCTCCCTGACCGAGGTTTCCTGCATGTCGTCGAGGCGCGGTTGGGCCTGGGCCATGGCCGAAGTGTAGTCCGAACCGGGGTCTCCGCTTCAGGTCATACACACGAATCCGGCGTGGCGATTCGTGGTAAACGCACCAACGTTATCCTGCGTGACATGGTGCCTTCGAGCCGGGACGAATGCCTCGTTTTGGACGCGCGCGATGCCCTCGCGGCCTGGCGCGCCCGTTTCGACCTGACTGACGGCCTCGTCTACCTCGACGGCAACTCGCTGGGCGCCCTGCCGCGCGGGGCGGGGGAAGCCCTTGAGAAGGTCGTGGGGGTCGAATGGGGCCGGGGGCTGGTGCGCAGCTGGAACGAGGCCGGCTGGATGGAGGCCCCGACGCGCATCGGGGACAAGATCGGCTCGCTGGTCGGAGCCGCGCCGGGCCAGGTCCTGGTCTGCGACAGCACGTCGGTGAACCTGTTCAAGGGCGTCAACCTCGCCCTGGACCTGAGGCCCGGGCGGCGGACGATCCTGACCGAGGCGGGCAACTTTCCGACGGACAGGTACATTGCGGCCGGCGTCACGCGGCTGCGCGACGCGCATGTCGAGAGCGTCGACCGGGCCGCCCTCGCCGAAGCCTTCGGCGACGAGACCGCGCTCCTGTACCTCACCCACGTCGACTTCACCACCGGCGAGGTGCACGACATGGCGGCGCTGACCGCCGCCGCGCACGAGGCGGGGGCCCTCGTGCTCTGGGACCTGTCGCACAGCGCCGGCGCGGTCGAGGTGGCCCTTGACGGTTGCGGCGTGGACCTGGCCGTCGGCTGTGGCTACAAGTACCTCAACGGCGGCCCGGGGGCGCCCGCCTACCTCTACGTCGCCGAACGCCTGCAGGACCATGCCCACACGCCCATCCCCGGCTGGATGGGGCATGAGGACCCATTCGCGTTCGCGCCCGACTATGCACCCGCGCGCAGCATGCGGCGCTTCCTCGCGGGGACGCCCCCGATCGTGGCGCTGGCGACCCTCGAGGTCGCCGTCGACATGTGGTGCGAGTGCGGCGCGGCGCCTGCCGCGGCCAAATCGCGCGCTCTGACGTCGCTCTTCATCGAGCTGGTCGACGCCCGCCTGGGCGGGTGGGACATCGAGGTCGCGTCACCGCGCGACGCGGAAAAGAGGGGCGCCCAGGTGGCGTTGCGAGCGGAGCACGGGTACGCGCTGATGCGCGCCCTGATCGAGCGCGGGGTGATCGGTGATTTCCGCCCGCCCGACATGATGCGCTTCGGCTTCCCCGCGCTGTACACGCGCCATGTCGACGCCTGGGACGCGGTCGAGACGCTGCGCGACGTCCTGGATACCGAGGTGTGGCGCGATCCGCGTTACGCGGAGCGGCTGCCGGTCACCTGAGGCGGCTCACCCTCGGTGGCGCCGCTCCTGCCGGCGCCTGATCTCAGCCTCCTGCCCGCGGTCTGAAGGTTTGTAGTACTTCGCGTCCTTCAACGCTTCGGGCAGGTATTGCTGGTCGACGTAGGCCTCGGGGAACTCGTGCGGGTACTTGTAGCCCTTGCCGTGGCCGATGCGGCGCGCGCCGCGGTAGCTGGCGTCGCGCAGGTGCGTCGGGACAGGGGCTGAGCCGAGCCTTTCGACATCGGCCTGCGCGGACCACAGCGCGACCGCTGACGCGTTCGACTTCTCCGCCGTCGCCAGGTAGGTGACCGCCTGGGCGAGGTTCAGCCCGGCCTCCGGCAGCCCCACCTGCTGCAGGGCGTTGAACGCCGCCACGGCGACGACGAGCGCCTCCGGGTCGGCGTTGCCGACGTCCTCGGACGCGAAGATCACCATCCGCCGGGCGATGAACTCGGGATCCTCGCCGGAGTCGATCATCCGGGCGAGCCAGTAGACCGCGGCGTCGGCGTCGGAGCCGCGCATCGACTTGATGAACGCTGATATGACGTCGTAGTGCTGGTCGCCTCCCTTGTCGTAGCGCAGGAGGCGGCGCTGCAGTGAGGCCTCGGCGTCCGCGGCGGTGACCGAGGCGCGACCTTCCGCCTGCGCCGCCGCGACGCAGACCTCGAGCGCGTTCAGCGCGAAGCGCGCGTCGCCGCCCGCGCGGTCGGCGATATGCGTGAGCGCCTCGGGGTCCACCTTCACGCCGGTGGCGCCCAGTCCACGCTCCGCGTCGGCGAGCGCGCGCCGCATGAGGTCGAGCACCTGCTCCTGCGAGAGCGCCTCCAGGCGGAACAGCAGGCTGCGCGACAGCAGGGGTGAGTTGACCTCGAAGAACGGGTTCTCCGTCGTGGCGCCGATGAGCGTGACCACCCCGCTCTCCACCGCTTTGAGCAGGGCGTCCTGCTGCGCCTTGTTGAAGCGGTGGATCTCGTCGATGAACAGGATCGTGCGCCGGCCCGCGCTCCGTCCCGCCTCGCCCGCGGCGATCGCCTTGCGCACGTCGGCGACGCCGGCGCTGACGGCGCTGAGCTCGAGGTAGTCCGCGTGTGTCGCCCCGGCGATGATCGCGGCGAGCGAGGTCTTGCCGCTGCCGGGCGGGCCCCACAGGATGACCGAGCTGAGCCGGTCGGTCTCGATGAGGGCCCTGAGCGGGCTGCCGGGGCCGACCACGGCCTCCTGGCCGATGAACTCGTCGAGGCTGACGGGCCGCATCCGCGCCGCCAGCGGAGCTCCCGGCGCGGCGGGGGCGGCAGCCGCCTTGGGCGGCTCGGGGAACAGCCCTGGCTCAGAGAAGTTGTGCGCCATCGACAAAGGATCGCCCAAACCCGCGGCCGAGTTCGGCCGCGTCAGCACGGCGTTTACAACCTCGTGTGAGCCACACAGTATGGGGTTGGGTATTTCTTGTATGTCGCACAAGGCGGGGCCCCGTGCGACCGCCTACGCTTTTGCCCCCAAGAGGGGGTGGCGCGGTTTGTTCCAGGCAGACAAGTTTGCCGGGGACGCCGTCAGCGGAGAGCCACCCCCGCCAAGCAAGTTTGGAGGTATCCCAGGAATGGCAACCGCCGCGCCCCCGGAGATGAAGAAGACCCTCAGCCTGACGGGCCTGACGATCAACGCGATGGCGCTGATCGCCCCGGGCGCGTTCCTGTGGACCACGTTCCAGTTCCAGGCGCAGCAGGCGAGCGCGGGCAAGACGACCGCTTTCGACATGCTGCCCGGCCTGCTCTTCGTGCTGGTCCTCGCCTTCCTCACCGCGTACTCGTACTCCGAGCTGGCCAACCTGTACCCGAGCGCGGGCGCGGGCTCCTCGTACTACTTCGCGGAGGCGGCCTTCCTGGACAAGGACAAAAAGGCCCATCACCAGTTCGCGCGCATCGCCAAGTTCTCCGTCGGCTGGATCTCGCACCTGTACTACTGGATCTACCCGGGCATCATGGTCGCCTTCACCGGCACCCTGCTGATCTACATCCTCAGCCTGTTCAACGTCACGCTGAGCACCCCCGGGCAGATCGCCGCCGTCGTGGTCTTTTCCGCGCTCACCGGGTACATCGCGTTCCGCGGGATCAGCGGCTCGACGATGACGGCAATCATCATCAATGTCATCCAGCTGACCGCCCTGGCGGCCTTCTCGGCCCTGGCGATCATCTTCCGTCTGACCCACCCTGCCCTCAACTACGCGCACAGTGGGGCCTTCTCGGTCGTCCTGCCCCACAGCATGACCAACGTGCTCATGCAGGGCACGATCGCCATCCTGCTGCTCGTCGGCTTCGAGTCGGTCACAGCGCTGGGAGCTGAGGCGATCAACCCGAAGCGTGACGTCCGCCGCGCGATCCTGCTGTCGCTCGCGATCCAGGGCGCGGTCGCATACGTCATCGAGTACTTCGCCGCCAACTTCTTCGTCAACAGCTCGGTGACGGCCAAGGACGCGACCGGTCATGCCGTCAGTGGCTACGCGGCCGCGGCCGTGTCCGGCGCGCCGATCGGCGACATGATCCGCTTCATCGGCGACAAGATGCTGGGTGGCACCGGCCTGATCCTCACGGCGATCCTGGCCGCCACCGTGCTCGTCGCCCTGATCGGCACCACCCTGGCCTGCCTCAACACCGGTGTGCGCATCACCTACGTGATGGGGCGCGACAAGGAGATGCCGAGCATCCTCGGGCTGCTCCATGGGAAGTACGCGACCCCGCACTTCGGGGTCATGGTCCTGGCGGTCGTCTCAGCCGCGTTCGGCGCCTACGGCGTGCTCAGCGCCGACAACCTCACGCAGATCCTGCTGGCTTCGAACGCCGGCACGTTCCTGGTCTACGGGATGACGAACCTGGTGGTCCTGGTGGCCTTCGCGGGCCGTAAGGACACCCACGTGCTCAAGCACTACATCGTGCCGGTACTCGGCGCGCTGGCCAACCTGGGCATGCTCTTCGCCATCCTCTACCTGAACATCCAGGCCGGCGGCAGCACCGCGACCGACACGGTCATCGCGCTGGTTATCGTGGGGATCTGGATCGCGGCCGGGGTCGTCTGGCTGGTGGTGAACTCGGCGACAAAGAGGAAGCCGTTGCTCGTCACCAAGGAGGCGGCCGCCGGCTGACGCCGCGGAGGTAGCCCAGGAAACCTATCGCAATAGATGAAGGGCTGGTCATCGAGTCGGCCAGCCTCAGCGAGTGCGGGCCAGTGCGCCCCCGGAACGAGGATTCCCTCGGCCGGGGGCGTTCTGGCGCGCCTGCCGCAGGTCATGTCTTCGCGGTCGCCGACGGGCTCGGGGCGTACGGCGGCGGCGACGTGGCCAGCCGGATGGCGATCGAGGCCCTGCTCGGCCACGCCGCGGAAGCCACGGACCGCGCCCCGCGCATCCTGCGCAGCGGTTTCGACCGCGCCAACGCGGCGGTGTTCGACGCCACCCTCAGCGGCGAGCACCCGGCGCGGATGCAGACCACGATGAGCGCGCTGCTGCTGGAGCCTGGCGAGGCGCACCTGGCCCACGTCGGTGACAGCCGCGTCTACCGCATGCGCGACGGCGACCTCGAGCTGCTCACGACCGACCACACGCAGGTGATGGAGATGCTGCGCCTGCGCATGATCAGCCCCGAGCAGGCGGTCGACCACCCCGGGAGGTACGCGCTGACCAGGTCGCTCGGCGCCGAGCTCATCCTGCGCACGGACGTCCGGCAGGACACGTTGCAGGATGGCGACACGTTCCTGCTGTGCTCGGACGGGCTGTGGTCGAAGGCCGGCGTCGAGGACCTGCGCCGCTGCCTCGAGGGCGACCTCGAAGCCGCCTGCCGCGAGCTTGTCAGCCTCGCCATCGACCGAGGTTCGGACGACAACGCCTCGGCGCTCGCCGTCCGCGTGCTGAACGCCGGTGAGAGCCGGGCCCAGAAGGGGCGCTGGCGCCGCCTGTTCCTATCATGACCAGCGTGAGCCTCGGCCCGGGCGCCAGCCTGGACGACTTCAAGATCATCGAACCGATCGGCCACGGGGCGTTCAGCGAGGTCTACCTCGCCGAGGCGCCTGGCGGAGAGAGGGTCGTGCTGAAGTGTCCGCACGAGGCGATACTGGGCGACACCGCGTCATTTGACCGCTTTCGCCGCGAGCTCGAGATCGCGCGCAAGCTCGACCACCCGGGCATCCAGCGCTCGCTCGACGCCGGCAAGACCCGGAGCCGGCCGTACCTCGTCATGGAGTACGTGGAGGGCGAGACTCTCCGCGATGTCCTGCACCGGGAGAAGCGCCTGCCGACGGCGCGCGCAATCGACATCACCGAGCAGCTCGCCGCCGCGATGGGTTATGCGCACTCGCAGGGCGTCTACCACCGTGACCTCAAGCCGGAGAACGTGCTGGTCACCCCGGCGGGCCGCGTCGTCGTGACGGACTTCGGCATCGCCCTGATGACCGGGGCGCGGCGGCTGACCTGGCGCTGGCTGACGTCGGCCGTCGGGACCCCCGACTACATGGCGCCGGAGCAGATCCAGGGCAAGCGTGGCGATGCGCGCACCGACGTGTACGCGATGGGCGTGATGCTCTTTGAGATGCTCGCCGGGGAAGTCCCGTGGGAGGGCGACAACCCGCTGGCGGTGATGAGCCAGCACCTGTCGGCGCCGCTCCCGTCGCTCCACGCGCTCAACCCCCAGGTGCTCCCGCCGCTCGAGGCCATCGTGCGCAAGACGCTGCGAAAGAACCCGGATGAGCGCTACCAGGACGGGAAGGAGCTGCTGCACGACCTCAAGCACTGGCAGGACCTCGACCTGGCCGAGTTCGTGTTCGCCGAGGAGGGCCAGCTCCGGGCGGGCAGCGAGCGCTACCTGTGGCTGATCGTCGCCGGCCTCAGCCTGGGCTTCCTCGCGGTCTCCGGCATCGCGGTCTACCTTTATTACCTGCTGACCCATGCCCACCACTAAACGAACCGACATCGTCGCCCGGTGCGAGGCCGCCGGCGTGCACCAGGTCGAGCTGCAGTTCGCCGACATCAGCGGCGCGCTGAAGAGCGTCGCGGTGCCGCTGCGCCGTCTGCCCGACGTGCTCGGGGCGGGGGAGTGGTTCGATGGCTCCGCGCTGGAGGGCCGCGCCCGCGAGCTCGAATCCGACATGTACCTGCGGCCCGACGCCGCGACCCTCGCCGTCGCCGCCACCGAGCCGCCGACCGCGCGCCTGATCTGCGACGTCGTAACCCCGGACGGGGCGCCGTACTCCGGGGACTGCCGCTCGACGCTGCGCCGCGTCCTCGACGAGGCCGCCGAGGCCGGGCTCGAATACCGGGTCGCCGCAGAGGTCGAGTTCTTCCTCTTCCACGACAGCGACGACGGCCTGCGCCCGCTGGAGGACTCGAGCAGCTACTTCGAGCGCGGCGGCGGCCGCGTCCGCGAGGTCGAGCTCGAGATCGTCGCCGGGGTCGAGGCCTACGGGATCGAGGTCGAGTCGAGCCACCACGAGGTTGGCGGCGGGCAGTTCGAGCTCGACCTGCCGCTGCAGCCGGCGCTGGTGGCGGCCGACGTGATCACCGCGCTCAAGCCCCAGGTCAAGGACCTCGCCCGCCGCCGCGGCCTGCTGGCGAGCTTCATGCCGAAGCCCCTCGGCGACGGCCCCGGCTCCGGCATGCACACCCACCAGGTCCTGAACGGGCCGAAGGGAAGCAACCTCTTCGCCGACAAGGCGGACGCCTACGGCCTGTCGCAGGTGGGCCGCCGGTTCGCCGCCGGCCAGCTGGAACACGCGCCGGGCATGTGCGCGCTGCTGGCGCCGCTCGTCAACTCCTACAAGCGCCTGGTGCCCGGCTACGAGGCGCCGGTCGCGGGGAGCTGGGGGCGGCGCAACCGGTCGGCCCTGATCCGCGTGCCGCAGGGCGCGGCGAAGGACGCGCGCGTCGAGCTCCGCCTTCCGGACCCGAGCTGCAACCCGTACCTGGCGTTCGCGGCGATGCTGGCCGCCGGCCTTGACGGCGTGGAGCGGGAGCTGGAGCTCGGGCCGCCCATGGAGGAGGTCGAGCACGGCTACCTCGACGAATCCCGGCTCGTGGCCCGGCCGTTGCCCGCGTCCCTTGGCGAGGCCCTCGAGGCGCTCGCGGCGGACGACCTCCTCACCGACACCCTCGGCGGCGTCGTGCTCGACCTGTTCCGCTCGGCCAAGGAGATCGAGTGGAGCACCTACCGGCGCCAGGTCACCGCGTGGGAGCTCGACGCCTACCTCCAGAGCTCCTAAACGCCGCCGGGCGGCCTCAACCGCCTTTTACCGAATCTCAACGGCTCCTTTACAGCTTCGACACTAGATTGCGGCCATGCGGCATTCGGCCGGCATGCGATCGCTCTACGCACTCGCATCCCTGCTGACGATGGTGGCTGCCGGGGGGCGGCTTCTTACCGGCGGCCTGCCCAAGAGCGCCCTGCGCGAGGAAGCGCTGGTCCTCTTTGTCGCCGCGTTCTTCGTCGCGCTGGCCGTCCGGGTCCGGATGTCGAGGCTGGCCACCTCGGCCTTGGTCCAGTTCGGCATGAATGCCGTGAGCGTCCTCTTCGCGGTGACGTTCCTCGCCATCTCGGCCCCGTACCTGCCGGACATCGTGCCGCTCACCGCGGTGGTCTTCGCGTTCATCTTCCTCGCCAGCGACATGACCCTGCCGCGGCGCCTCCTCCTGCTCGCGGTCGCGGTGCCCACCCTGGCCCTGGTCGGCATCTGGATGTACGAGCTCTTCATCCTGCACCTGTCGGCCCAGATGCTCGCGGCCTGGGGCGGCCTCATGGTGGCCCTCCTGGCCCTGGCGTACGTCGACTGGAGCATCCTGCAGGACCGGCTGGGCACGCAGGTCACGCGCCTCCACGCCATCGCCAGCGCCGCCCAGCGCGTCGGCATCGCCACCGACTACGCCACGGTGGCGCGGGCGGTGCTCGGGGCGGTCCACGACTCGTACCCGGCGGCCAACCAGGGCGGCATCCTTCTCTTCAACCCGGCCAACGGCAAGCTGCGGGCGCTCCCCGTCGCGCTGAACGAGCGCGGGCTGACGGAGGTGGTCGGGCAGCACTTCGACCTCGACCCGGGCGAGGCCATCGCGGGCACGGCATACCTGACCGGCCGGGCCGTGGTGTGGGCGACCGAGGCGGAGGTGGCGCGGGCCCACAGCACGCTCAGCGGCGAGAGGCGCGACCGTCTGCGCCAGGCGGCCGGCACGGTCAAGTCGGCGATCGCCGCCCCCTTGCGAACCCCGGACCGCGGGGTGATCGGCGTCCTCACCCTCGGCTCCAGCTCGCATGAGGGGGTGTTCGCCGGCGAGGACGTCATGATCGTCCAGGGCCTCGCCGACCAGGCGGCCCTCGGCATCGAGCGGGCCCGGCTCTTCCAGGAGCAGCGGACCCAGGCGCTCACGGACCCCCTGACCGGCATGTCGAACTACCGCCAGCTCGAGAGCGTGCTGGCCCAGGAGGTGGCCCGGGCCACGCGCGGGTCGGACCCGCTGGCGGTCCTCTTCTGCGACCTCGACGGCTTCAAGGAGGTCAACGACCGCCATGGCCACCAGGTCGGGGACGCGGTGCTGCGGCTCTTCGCCCTCGTCGTCCTGGAAACGCTTCGTGCCGGCGACACTGCCGCCCGATACGGCGGCGATGAGTTCGTCTGCGTCCTGCCAGGCGCCGACCACTCTGTCGCCGTGCAGGTCGGCGAGAGGCTGCGCCAGGCGTTCCTCGAAGCCCTGGCCAGGCAGCCGATCCTGAGCCGGGTGCAGACCGCGGTGTCGGTCGGCGTGGCCGTCTTCCCGACCGAGGGCGGGGACCCGAAAGAGCTGCTGGCGGCCGCGGACGCGGCCCTGCTCCAGGACAAGAAGCGGTTGGACCAGGCGATCATGGGCGGAGGGCCGGAGCTCCACGTGGTGCGCCGCCGGCGCGCAACCGGCGAGGCCCAGCCCGACGACGCCATCGAGGGCGCGGCAGGCTAGGAGGTCGCCCCGCGGGGGCCGGACGCGCCGCGATAATTGCGGCCGTGAAGCAGGAATCGACGGCGTTCACCGCCGCCGACGTGCCGCGGTTCTTCGACGAGATCCTCCTCTACGAGGCGGGCAAGGTCGTCGAGCGGCTGCGCGCGGCCGGCGAGCGCCTCGACCGCCTCGCCCCCAGTGTCCCGGAAGACGGGCCGGAAGCGACGGGCTGGAACGCCAAGGAGGTGCTGGCCCACATCGCGGTCCTGTCCCGCGCGTACGGCGTCTTCGGCTACATGGTGGCAACCGGGCGCCTGACGGAGCTGGCCATCGGTGACGTCATCTCGCAGCGCGACGTGGTCGGGGAGGAGATGGCCGGCCGGCCGGTCGCCGACATCGTCGCGGAGGCGCACCGCCAGCAGGACCGCACCATCGCCTTCCTCGAGAAGGCCACGCCTGAGCAGCTCAGGGCCACCTGCCGGACCGAGAGCGGGACGGTCTCCGCCGAGTACCTGATCCGCTTCCCGCTCGTGGCGCACCTCGAGTTGCACCTCGACCAGCTCGAGCAGGTCCTGGGCGCCCCCCACCCAACCCTCCCCCCGCCCGCGGGGGGAGGACGTGTAGTCCAATGACGTACCAGCAGATCGACCACGTCGGCATCGCCGTCGCCGACATGGAGGAGGCGCTGCGCCGCTACGGCGCCGCCCTGGGCGTGGTGCCGAGCGTGCGGAAGACCATGGAGAAGGACGGGATCGAGGCGGCGATGCTCGACCTGGGCTCGACCCATGTCGAGCTGATCTCGCCGAGCCGCCCGGACTCGACCATCGCCGGCTTCCTCGAGAAGCGGGGCGAGGGGCTGCACCACGTGGCCTACCGGGTCGACGACATCAGGGCCGCGCTCGCCGCGCTCCGCGAGGGCGGCGCCCGCCTGCTCGACGAGGAGCCGCGCGTGGGCGTGATGGGCCACCTGGTGGCGTTCGTTCACCCGAAGTCCTTCAACGGCGTCCTGACGGAGCTCGTCGAAGCCGGAGCCGGCTGACGGCCATGGCGACCGTCGAGTGGGACGCCGCGGCGTACGACCGCGTCGCCGACCCGCAGGCGCGGTGGGGCGAGGAGGTGCTCGCGCGGCTGCCCCTGCGAGGCGATGAGACGGTGCTGGACGCCGGCTGCGGCACCGGGCGCGTCACGGAGCTCCTGCTGGCCCGCCTGCTGCGCGGCCGGGTCCTCGCCCTCGACTCCTCGCCCGCGATGCTGGCGGAGGCGCGCCGCCGCCTGGCCGCCCATGCGAGCCGCGTCGACTTCGTCGAGGCGGACCTGGGCCGGCCCCTCCCGCTGCCGGGCCCGGTCGACGCCGTGCTCTCCACCGCCACGTTCCACTGGGTGCCCGACCACGATGCGCTGTTCCGCCACCTTCACGCCGTCCTGGTGCCGGGTGGGCGCCTCGTCGCCCAGGCGGGCGGCGCCGGTAACTGCGGCCCGCTCTGGGTCGCGGCGGAGCGTCGCGGCGGCGCGGCCGGGCTCATGCGCAACTTCCCCACCGGCGAGGAGACGGAGGCCCGGCTGCGGGCGGCCGGCTTCGTCGAAGCCCACGCCTGGCTGGAGGAGAAGCCGACCTACTTCCCGCCGGGCGAGCCGTTCGAGGACTTCCTGCGCACGGTCGTCCTTCGCCTGCACGTTGCGGCGATGGCAGAGGCAGAGGCGCGAAGCTTCGCGCACTCGGTCGCCGAAGAGCTCGGCGAGCCGCGGCTGGACTACGTCAGGCTGAACCTGGACGCGGTGGCATGACCGGCGACGCGCGGAAGAACGGGGCATCCGAGGAGCCGGTGAGCGAGTCCGGCCTGCCCCTCAAGCCGTACTACGACGCCGGCGACATGCCCGGCGCGGCGGCGCCGCCACCGGGCGAGTTCCCGTTCACGCGCGGCGTCTACAAGGACATGTACCGCGGGCGGCCCTGGACGATGCGGCAGTACTCCGGCTTTGCCACCGCGGCGGAATCGAACCGCCGCTACCGGCGGCTGCTCGAGGCGGGGCAAACCGGGCTGTCGGTCGCCTTCGACCTGCCCACGCAGATGGGCTACGACTCGGACGACACCGTCGCCGAGGGCGAGGTGGGCAAGGTTGGCGTGGCGATCGATTCCCTGGCCGACATGGAGATCCTGATGTCGGAGATCCCCCTCGACAAGGTATCGACGTCGATGACCATCAACGCGCCGGCGTCGGCTCTGCTGCTGATGTACCAGCTGGCGGCGGAGAAGCAGGGGGCTTCCGGGGCGCAGCTGAGCGGCACGATCCAGAACGACATCCTCAAGGAGTACGCGGCGCGCGGGACCTACATCTTCCCGCCGGGCCCGTCGATGCGGCTGATCACCGACACGTTCGCGTACTGCGCGCGCGAGCTGCCGCGCTGGAACATGATCTCGATCAGCGGGTACCACATCAGCGAGGCGGGCGCGACCCCGATGCAGGAGCTGGCCTTCACCCTCGCCAACGGCATCGCGTACGTCGAAGCGGCGCTGGCCGCCGGCCTCGACATCGACGATTTCGCCCCCCGGCTGTCGTTCTTCTTCAACGCGAAGATGGAGTTCTTCGAGGAGGTTGCGAAGTTCCGCGCGGCGCGCAAGGTGTGGGCCGAGCTGATGCGTGACCGGTTCCACGCCAAGGATCCGAAGTCGATGATGCTGCGCTTCCACACGCAGACGGCGGGCTCGTCGCTGACGTCGCTGCAGCCGTACAACAACGTGGTCCGCACGACCCTCGAGGCGCTATCCGCCGTGCTGGGCGGGACGCAGTCGCTGCACACCAACTCGTTCGACGAGGCCCTGGCCCTGCCGACGGAGTTCGCCGCCACCCTCGCGCTGCGCACGCAGCAGGTGATCGCGTTCGAGACCGGCATCACCCCCGTCGCCGATCCGCTCGCGGGCAGCTTCTACGTCGAATGGCTGACCGACCAGGTCGAGCAGGGCGCGCGCGAGCTGATCTCCGAGATCGACGCGATGGGAGGCAGCGTGCACGCCATCGAGACCGGCTGGATGCAGCGCCAGATCGCCGACTCCTCGTACCGTTTCCAGCAGGCGGTGGAGAAGCGTGACCGCGTCATCGTCGGCGTGAACCGCTTCCAGTCGGAGACCGAGACCGACGTCGAGATCCAGCGCGTAACGCCGGAGCAGGAGGCGGAGCAGCGCCGCGCCGTGGCAGAGGTGCGGGCGCGGCGCGACTCAGCGAAGGTCCAGGGTGACCTCGACGCCGTCGAGGCCGCGGCGCGAGGCACCGACAACGTGCTCGAGCCGATGAAGCAGGCGTTCGCCGACTACGCGACGATCGGCGAGGTCTTCGGCCGCCTTCGCGAGGTCTGGGGGCGCTACCAGCCGAACTTCGAGATCTGACCTCTCACGCGCGACGCGCCACGCGCACGGAGGCGGCCGCCAGGACGCCGCCTCCGAGCACCAGCGTCAGCGCGAGGGCGATACGCCAGCCCGGGGCGGCAGGGCCGCCCGAGGTGTTCGGCGTCACCGAGGTGGAGGTCGAGGCCGACGGCGTCGGGACGACCGCCCCGGCGGCGAGGAGCGCGTTGTACGCGGGCGTCGCGTCGGTGATCGTCGGGATGTTGCCGACCCCTAGCGTGACCGCCGGCGGGACGCCGTTGTCGAGGACGGTGTAACCCGTCACCGACTCGAGCACGCTGCCCGCGCCCGGGTTGCCCACGAGCGAACCGGGCACGGTGATGGTGATGTCGTTGCCTTTGACGGAGCCGGTGACCGCGGTGCCCCCGCTGTAGTCCGTCAGCGTGGCGACCGTCTGCCCGTTCAGCCCGGGACGGTCGTACGTGGCGGGCATGCCGGCGGTGAAGGTCGGGGTGCCGCCGCTGTCCGACTCCATCTTGGCGAAGTACATCTTGTTCTTGAAGTGCCACATCGTGAGGTACCAGACGTGCGTCTGGTTGCTGGTGTCGGGGCTTGCGGTCGACGCGAGGTTCGCCGCCGACACATGGACCAGCAGGTTGGTTCCGTCCGACGTGATGTTGGACCCCGTCAGGTCGAGCTGGGGCACGTTGCTGCCGCCCTGGACCGGGTAGAGCGCGTCACCCGTCGCATCGTTGATCCCGGCGCTCGTTGGCGTCGTGCTGAAGCGCGTGTCGCTCACGTCGCCGGTGCCGATGAGCTTCGGTCCCGAGACCTGGCGGGCGGTCTCCGTCAGGGGCATCCCGGGGATGAGGGTCGTGGGCAGCGTCGCCAGCAGGTTCGCGTCGCTCGCCCAGGTGCCCTGCAGCGCGCCGTCGGGGCCCACGTCGACGCTGATGAAGTCCGCCATGTTGCGGTTGCCGAGGTTCTGGATGCAGCCGACGGTGCCCTGCAGGCAGACGTCACTCAGGTGGTTGGGGCTCATGCCGACCTGGGCCTGCTGGATCGTGGGCGTCGCGGTGTTGGCGTTCTGCACGATCGCCATGAACGGGTACCAGACCTTGTTGCTGTCGGCCTGGCTCGGGTACTGGCGCAGGTTCGCCCCCAGCCAGATGAAGCCGAGCTTGCCGGCGTCGCCACCGACGATCCACGGCATGATCGCGGCCTGGCTCGGGGGTGCGTCGACGCGGATCGGGGTAACCCACGTGCTGGTCGGGTAGTGGTGGGCGCGGTCCTTCGAGTACGTGTAATAGATGTGGAGGCTCGGCGCCGGCGGCGTGCCCGACGTGGCCGTGGCATCACCTGACGTCCATGCCTCGTACAGGGTTCCGCCGGCGTCCATCGCGATGACAGGGAAGAGGATCCCCGGCTCCGGGATCTGCGCGCCGTTGACGCCGTCGACGGCCGCCGACTGGTACGTCTCGCTTGCGAACTCGCCCGGGTTGGTCGCGTTGCTGCCGGGGGCGCCCACCGCGATCCCGAACTCGTCCTTCTTGCTGCCGTTGGGGCAGTCACCGCCGCCGTCGCACCCGATCGCGGTGTACACGTAGCCGTTCGTCGGGTCGGCGACCATGTCCCCGTGCCACTGGAACGTGTTGATCGTGGGCGCCTCGAAGAAGGTGTTGACCGCGAGGTTGTCGAACGGCACCCCAGGGTCCGCGGCGTGCCACGTCGTCCCGTCGTCGCTCCACCCGAACGCAAGCCCGCCCTGCGAGTTGCCGCCGCCAAGGCAGATCTGGCACGCCCAGGAGAGGTACACGATGGGCTTGCCGCCGTCGGCGGTGTTCTGCGGCGCGCCGCTGTGCAGCAGCGCCTGGAAGGGACGGTCGGCCGTCGCGGCGGGCGCGGCCGCGCAGGAGCTGCTTGACCCCGCCCCGTTCTGGTCGGTCGCGCCAAACCCGAGGCTGGCCAGCGCCTCCTGGTCGATCTGGTACGCCTTGTTGGCGGCGCGGTCGAGGAGGATGTGGCTGTCGCCGCCACCGACGGGACACAGCCAGTGACCGCCCGACGGGCCGAGCAGCGGGTACGTCAGGCCGCCGTCGCGGCTGTGCCAGAAGAAGCTGGTCTGGGCCGAGCTGCCGGCGGGGGCGGTGACCCACGCGTTCTCGTTGCTGTCTACGGCGATCATCGGCTCGCCGCCGGCGCGGATCGGGTCCACGACGGTCGGGATGCCGACCGCGAAGGACGACCGCGCCGCGACCCCGGCGGGCGGGATGACAAGCAGCGCCGTGCCGCTGACGACAAGCGCCAGGCCGCAGGCCGCGACGAGGCGATGGCGGACCTTACCCACTGGTTTCCCTCCTGGACAGATGGCGGCGCCCGCTCGCGCCCTCGTCCCATGTTAGACCGAGGTTCCGCGATCCGCCGCGTAGCATATGCTCCCGCGAGGAGAACAAGGAATGGCCAGAGCGGTGCGTCCCAAGCAGCCGGCGGCGAGCTCCCCCCAGCGTGAGGTGAGCCTCGGCGAGAAGCGGATCAACGTGCTGCGCAAGCGGCGCCACGAAGCCATCCAGGGCGACGCGGAGGCGATCCGCAAGCAGCACGAGAAGGGCAAGCTCACGGCCCGGGAGCGCATCGACAAGCTCCTCGACCCCGGCAGCTTCGTCGAGTTCGACAACTTCGCGCTGCACCGGAACCACAACTTCGGCATGTGGGACCGCCGCGTCTACGGCGACGGCGTCGTGACCGGCTACGGCACCATCGACGGCCGGCAGGTGGCGGTCTTCAGCCACGACGCGACGGCCTTCGGCGGGTCGCTCGGCGAGGTGTTCGCTGAGAAGGTCGTCAAGATCATGGACTGGGCCGCGAAGGTCGGCTGCCCGTGCATCGGGATCAACGACAGCGGCGGCGCGCGGATCCAGGAGGGCGTGGTCTCCCTGGCCGGCTACGCCTACATCTTCCAGCGCAACGTCGACTGTAGTGGCGTCATCCCCCAGCTCTCGCTGATCGTGGGGCCCTGCACCGGCGGCGCCGTCTACTCACCCGCGATGACGGACTTCATCTTCATGGTGGAGCACGTCGGCTACATGTTCATCACAGGCCCCGAGGTCATCAAGGTCACGACGGGCGAGCAGGTTGGTTTCGACGACCTGGGCGGCGCCGAGGTGCACAACCTGAAGTCGGGGGTGGCGCACTTCCTCGCCGACACGGAGAAGGAGTCGTTCCAGCAGATTCGCGACGTGCTCAGCTTCCTGCCCCAGAACAACGCGGAGCGGCCGCCGTTCCGGCCCACCCAGGACCCGGCCGACCGCATGGACCGCGATCTCCAGACCGTTGTCCCCGACAGCTCCGCCGAGGCGTACGACATGCACGACGTGATCCGCCGCGTCATCGACGACGCGCGGTTCGTCGAGGTGCAGCCCTACTTCGGGCAGAACCTGATCACCGGTTTCGCGCGGCTGGGCGGCCACGCTGTCGGCATCGTCGCCAACCAGCCGAAGATCCTGGCCGGGGCGCTCGACATCAACGCTTCGGTCAAAGGCGCGCGCTTCGTCCGCTTCTGCGACGCGTTCAACCTGCCCCTCATCACCTTCGTCGACGTCCCCGGCTTCATGCCTGGTACCGCGCAGGAGTACGGTGGCATCATCCGCCACGGCGCCAAGCTGCTCTACGCGTACTGCGAGGCCACCGTGCCGAAACTCACCGTCATCACGCGCAAGGCTTACGGCGGCGCCTATGACGTCATGTCCAGCAAGCACATCAACGCCGACTTCAACGTGGCGTGGCCCAGCGCTGAGATCGCCGTGATGGGGCCGCAGGGTGCGGTCAACGTGATCTTCAAGCGCGAGATCGCCGCCGCGCCTGAGCCGGCCGCCAGGGCGACGGAGCTCGTCGACGACTACAAGGAGAAGTTCGCCAACCCGTACTTCGCCGCCGAGCGCGGCTACATCGACGACATAATCGAGCCGATGCAGACGCGGCCCCGCCTCATCTCCGCGCTCAACGCGCTCCGCGACAAACGCGTCAACCGTCCCTCGAGGAAGCACGGCAACATCCCCCTGTGATTGACCAATAACGTCCTCCCCCCGCGACGCGGGGGGAGGTTAGGTGGGGGGAGGTTGAGGGCTCCCGCCACCGTCGCCGCGCTCGTTCTGGTCGTCCACGTCGCCTGGATCGGGCTGGTGCTGGCCCGAGGGTTCGAGGCGCGCGACTTCATCGGCCTCGGCTCGCACTGGATCACGATGGCGCCGCAGGGCCACGGGATCGCGATCGACCCGGGCTACCACTACGTGGCCAACGGCATCGGCTACGACGGCCAGTGGTCCTACTTCATCGCGGTCGACCCGGGCGGGGCCGCCGCGCACATCGACGGTCCGACCTACCGTTACGGCCGCATCCTCTACCCGCTGCTGGCGCGCGCGGTCGCCCTCGGCCGCGTGGAGTGGGTGCCGGCCGCGCTGATCGCCGTCAACCTCGCCGCCGTCGCGGTCGGGACCCTCGCCCTCGCCGCCTGGTTGCGCAGCCAGGGGGTGTCGCCATGGGCCGCCGCTGTGTTCGGCCTCTACCCGGGCATCGTCATAGGGCTGCATCGCGACCTCACCGAGCCGGTCGCCTACTCCCTCTGCGCCGTGGCGGCGTGGGCGCTCGCGCAGAAGTGGCGCGGAGCAGCGGTTGCCGCCGGCGCCCTCTTCGGCCTCGCGGTGCTGGCGCGCGAGGTGGCTGCGGTGTTCCCTCTCGTGTACGGCGCCACCGCGCTGGCCCGCGCCACCGCGGCGCGCCGGCCGCAGCCGGCCTACGAGGGGCTCGCCCTGTTGCTGCTCGGTCTTCTGCCGTTCGCTGCGTGGGAGCTGTACCTGCAGCACTGGCTCGGGCCGCTGAACACCGGCCAGGCGGCCCAGTTCGCGCGTCTGCCGTTCGGTGGGTTCTGGGGAGCGCGCCCATGGCATGTCACACACCTGCGCGACGTCGCCACGGTGATCGCCCCGGGAGTGGTGGCCGGGGCCGCCGCCGTCGTGATGCTGCGGCGCGCAGCCTCGCGCCCCGAGCCATGGCTACTCCTCGCCAACGTCCTGCTCTTCGTCGTCTTCCTGCCGCCGCAGTCGTATGTCGACCCGGTCGCCGCGCCTCGCGTGGCGATAGGGGTCGTGCTCGCCGGCGTGCTCTGCCTCCCGGCGGCGCGCACCGTCCTGCGCTCGCAGGCGTGGTTCGCCGTGGCCGCGGTGCTGTGGCTCTCCACACTGCCGCTGACGCTCGTGCTCAACCTCTTCGACCACCCCGCGGGGCTCGTGCGCGTCTGACCCGCCCCCGGGACGCCCCGCGGGCTACCATGCGCGGAAGTGCCTGAACCGATCCGTCTCCGCGCGCTGCCCGTCTCCGAGCTGGTCGACCAGACCGTCGCGCTGTATCGCCGGCGCTTCGCGGTCTTCGCCGGCATGGCGCTCCTGCTCGCCATCCCCGCCCTCGCGACGGCGCTCCTGTCGGGCGCGTATCGCTCCCTCGACCCCATCCTGGCGCTCCTCCAGTCCGGGGGCGGGCGTGGCGTCGTGGCCCAGCCTCAGTACAACGGGTTGCTCGTCGCCCTGAGCTACGTGATCGGGGTGGTGATGGCGCCGCTGGGCGGCTACTCGCTCCTCGCCGCGCCGGCCCTGGTGGCGGTCGCGATCGACGTCGCGCATGGCCGCGACGCGACCCTCGGTGGCGCGCTCCTCGCCGCCCTGCGCCGCTACTGGGCGCTGCTCGGCATGGCCATCCTCTTCACGCTCGCGCTCGCCACGTTCTGCGCCTTCCCGCTCGGGGTGTGGGTGTTCGTCGGGTGGGCGGTGGCGGTCCCTGTCCTGCTCGAGGAAAGGACCAGCATCGGCGGCGCGCTGGGCCGGAGCTGGAACCTGGTGCGCGACAACTGGTGGCACTCGTTCTTCACCCTGCTCCTGGCCTGGGGCCTCGGCATCGCCGTGGAGGCCGCGCTCCTCTCCCTCGTGGGCGCGCTGGTGTTCCTCGTGCCGAGCCTCCCGCATGACGCCCGCGACGCGATCCTCGTCGCCGCCGACCAGCTCGTCGGGGTGGCGGTGCGCCCGCTGCTGCCGATCGCGGCCGCCCTGCTCTACTACGACCTGAGGGTGCGCCACGAGGCGCTCGACCTGGACCAGCTTGCCGCCACGGTCTCGGCTGTCCCCGTCCCGGCTCGCGGCTAGCGTCCTCGCCGGCCTCGTCCTGGTCGGCGCCGGCGCGGCCCGGCCGCTGGCCGCGGGCGACCCCGCCAACTCCGCCTACGCCGCGCAGGTCGGGGAGGCCCTCACGCTGACGCGGCAGGCGCTGACCTCCGGCGACCATGACGCGGAACAGCGCGCCGCCGCCCTGCTCGTCGTCGATGGTGTCGACACCCAGCCCGAGATCCAGGCTCGCCTGCGTGACGGTGGGCGCCTCAACGACCTCGACGTGGAGTCGAGGCTGCTGGAGCTCCAGGCCGCCCTGCGTGCCGAGGCGAAGACGCCTGACCCGGCCGCCGCCGCCGCGAAGTTGCGCGCGATCCTGGCCGACGGCCGGTACCAGCCGCAGCAGCCGTCGCTCTTCGACCGTTTCGTGCAGTGGGTCGTCCAGCGCCTGGCCGACCTGCTGCGCGGCCTTCACGCCGGTGGCGGCGGTTCCGCGCCGCCGCTGCTGGCCATCGAGGTGGCGGTGGCGGCGGTGATCCTGCTCCTCCTTCTCTTCTTCCTCGCCCGCGCCGGGATCGGTCGTGGCGCCGGGTTGGCCGTGCGCGCGCGCCGCCGCGGGCGAGCGAGCTCCGCCGACGAGTACTTCGAGGCCGCCGACCGCATGGCCGCGGCGGGCGACTGGTCCGGGGCCCTGCGCGCGCTGGCGGGGGGCGTCGCCACGCGCCTGGGTGGCCCCGGCGCCTGGGAGCACAGCCCGTTGACGGTCCGCGAGCTGTTCCGCGCGCGTGGCCTGCTGGAGCGGCTGCGGCCAGTGCTCGTGCCCTTCGAGGCCGCGATGTACGGCCACCGCGGCGTCGACCGGGAGACGTATGAGCGCGCCGCGGCGGTCGCCGCGCCCTACCGGAGCCCGGCGGCGGAAGAGGACGAGGCGGCCGGGGGCGGACGGCCGTGAGGAGGGTGCGGCCCTACCTGGTCCTGATCGTGCTCCTGGTGGTGGTGTTCGGGCTCGCCGTCCTGTCACCGGCACAGCCGCAGTCCGCGGCGGACCACAGCAGCCGGAGCGACGCCCCGGACGGCACCTCGGCGCTGTTCGCGTTCGCGGCGGCGTTGGGCCACCCGGTTGAGACGCTGACCGCCGACCGCGTGCCGGCGTCGACATCGGCGGTGCTGTTCGTCTTCACCCCGACCACGGAGTACACGAGCGCGCAGGCGACGGCGCTTCTCGACTGGGTTCGACACGGCGGCATCCTGGTGTACGGCAACGAGTTGGAGGACGCGGCGCTGGACGGGGCGATCGGCCTGGGGCGCAACGAGGTGGGCCGGCCGGATGGTGGATACACCGCGGCGCCGGGAGTCTTCTACGGGACGTCGCACCTGGCGCCGACGTCCGGGTTCGCCGTCAGCGGGCTGGTGCCGGCGCGCGACCAGGCGTCCGCGGCGGTCGCCGTCTACGGCGGCTACACCGCCACCGTCGCGACGGTGCAGACCGTCGGGTCAGGGCGTGTCTTCGCGCTCGGCGACCCCTGCATCCTGTGCAACGGCCAGCTCGGGCACAGCGACAACGGCGCCCTCGCCGCCGACCTGATCGGACTGGCCCCGGCCGGTGCGGGCATCGCCGTGGACGAGTACCACCACGGCGAGGCGGGCGGCGCCGCCGGGCCGACGGACTGGGTGACCACGCCCTGGGGCGCGGCCATCGCCTGGCTCCTCGTCCTCGGCTATGCCGGGCTGATGTTGCGCGGACGCGCCTTTGGCCCGCTGATACCTGCTGTTCCCCCGGCCGGCCGGTCGAGCGGGGAGTACGCGCAGGCGGTCGGCGGGCTCCTGCGCCGCACCGGCGGGCGCCAGGTGACGGCGGGGGTCGTCGTGGACGGCGCGCGCCGCGCCCTCGCGGAGCGCTTCGGGCTGGGCCACGGGGCCACGCCCGAGGTGCTCGAACGTGTCCTCCGCCAGCGCGCGCCGGAGATCGACTCTGAGCTACGCGAGGCGTCGACGCGCGCCGAGACGGCGACGTCGGAGCGCGACCTGCTGGCCTCGGCCCGGCGTTTGCACGACCTCGCCTATCCTTCGCCCGTGCGGAGGGAGAGGCCAGGGTGAGCAAGGCGAAGGCGGCCGTCCCGCGGCGCCGGGCGGCCCGGGCGGAGCCGGTGAGTGGCAGCGCCGCCGGCCTCTACGCGCGGTTCGCGGAGGAGGCCGCCAAGGCCGTCGTCGGCCAGGAGGACGCCGTCCGGCTCTGCGCGCTGGCGGTCGTGGTCGGAGGCCACCTCCTGCTCGAGGGCGTACCGGGGATCGCGAAGACGCTGCTCGCGAAGACGATCGCGCGCGTCCTCGACGTCGCCTACGCGCGGATCCAGTTCACCCCCGACCTGATGCCCGCGGACATCGTCGGCACCGCCGTCTTCGACCTCAAGACGCGCGAGTTCACCGTGCGCAAGGGCCCCGTGTTCACGAACATCCTCCTCGCCGACGAGGTGAACCGCGCCCCGGCCAAGGTCCAGGCGGCGCTCCTCGAGGCGATGGAGGAGCGCGGCGTGAGCCTCGAGGGAGAGACGATGCCGCTGCCGGACCCGTTCCTCGTGATGGCGACGCAGAACCCGGTTGAGTACGAGGGCACCTACCCGCTGCCGGAGGCGCAGCAGGACAGGTTCCTGTTCAAGGTCGTCCTCGACTACCCGGGCCCCGAGGAGGAGCTGGAGGTCCTGCGGCGCTGGAACGCCGGCGTCGTGCTGCGCGACCCGGCGGCCGCGGGCGTGGAGCCGGTCATCGACGTGGCCACCCTGCGCGCCGCGCGCGCCGAGGTCCAGGGGGTGCTCGTCGACGAGGACATCGAGCGGTACATCGTGCAGCTGGCCATCGCCACGCGCAACGCCGCCGAGCTGTCGCTCGGCGCCAGCACCCGGGCCGAGGTCCTGCTGCTCTTGGCATCGAAGGCCGCGGCCGCCTTTGAGGGGCGCGACTTCGTGACCCCCGACGACGTCAAGGGACTCCTCGTCCCAGCCTTCCGCCACCGCCTCATCGTCCGCCCGGAGGCCGAGGTCGCCGGGCAGACCGCGGACTCGGTGCTTCAGTCGATCGTCGCGCAGGTGACCCCTCCACGCTAGACCGCGACCAGGCCGCGCCGGCGACCGGCGCCGCGCTCCGCCTGCCGGTGCCCGAGCCGCTCCTGTTAGGGGCCCTCGTGGTCGGGGCCGTTGGCCTCCTGGTGGCGGTCCCGGTCTACCACGTCACCGCGGTCGTGGCCGCGCTGGTGGTGTACCACGTGGCGGTCGCGGGGGCCGCCGCGCTCGACCTGGGCCGTCTGCCGCGCCGGCGCGGCTGGGAGGCGGCGCGCACCCTGCCGCGGCCTCTCTCGCTCGGCGCGGACCAGGAGGTCCGCGTGCGCGTGGCCCACGCCGACGCCGCGGGCCTGCGTGCCGTGGTCGCGGACCACGCCCCCGCGGGGCTCGACCCCGGTCCACGCGAGGTCTGGGGCACGTTCGACGCCGAGGGGAACCTCACGATCGCGTACCGCGTGAGACCCACGCGCCGCGGCGCGTACCCGTTTGGCGAGGTCGAGCTGCGCTGCCGCCGAGCCCGCTTCCCGCTGTGGTCGCGCCAGGTGCGAATCCCCGCCGCGGAGTCCGTGGCGGTGTATCCCAACGTGCTCGCCATCCGCGAGTACGAGCTGCGCCTGCGGCGCGGGCTGCGCGCCATGGCCGGGCTGCGCCGCGCCCAGCCCCCCGGCGCCGCGACGGCCTGGGCGGGGCTGCGCGACTACGTGCGCGGTGACGATGTGCGACGGATCAGCTGGAAGGCGACCGCGCGCCGCGACCGCCCGGTCAGCACGGTGGTGGAGGCCGAGCGCGGCCAGCAGATGGTGATCGCAATCGACTGCGCGCGGCTGATGACCGCCCCCGCAGGCCGGCTCACGAAGCTCGACCACGCGGTGAACGCCGCGCTGCTCCTGGCGTGGGTCAGCGAGGGCCACGGCGACCGCGTGGGCATGCTGACGTTCAGCGACGCGGTGCTGGGGTACGCCGAGCCGCAGCGCGGGGCGGGGCAGCTGGCCCGCCTCAACCACATGCTGTACGCCGTCCAGGCCAGCTACTCGGAGCCCGACTTCGGGGAGGCGCTGGCGTTTCTCTCGGCGCGCCTCAACCGCCGCTCGCTCGTCGTGCTGCTGACCGACGTGCTCGACCCGGAAGCGTCAGGCGAGCTCGTCGACCACGCACTTCGCCTCGGCAGCCGCCACCTGGTCCTGGTCGTCGCAATGGGCGACCCCGAGGTCCTCGCGGCCCGCGACCGGCCCCTCGAGTCGAGCGCGCGCGTCTACGAGTGGGCGGCCGCGGAGGAGCTCCTCGCCGCCCGCCGCCGCGCCTTCGAGGTCCTCCGTCGCGGCGGCGTGCTCGGGCTCGACGTCACCGCCGGTGAGCTCAGCCCGGCTTTGGTGGAGCGCTACCTCGACCTGAAGGAGCGCGCCCTGCTGTGAACAGGTAGGCGTACAGGAGCAGGCCGGTCAAGGCCCCGGTCATGACCTTCAGCGACGCCGGGGCACTGGAGGGGCTCAGGTTGCCCTCGATGACGCCGGCGAGGATGAGCAGCGGGGCAAAGCCCGCGAGCAGCACGAACGATCGGCGCCCCGCGAGGAACAGCGCGTCGGCGCGCGTGCGCGGCCCCGGGGCGACGAGCGCCCGCCCGAGCATCAGCCCGCTGGCCCCGCTCGCGGTGATCACCGACAGCTCGATCACCCCGTGAGCGACGACGAACTCGCCCAATCCGCCGGAGACGCCGTACGCCTGGGTGAGGCCGAAGATCCCGCCGAGGCTGATCCCGTTCACCACCAGGACGTAGATGGTGAGGAGGCCGGCCGGCATGCCGCCGCCGAAGGCGAAGATGGTGACGCGGATGTTGTTGGTCATGATCCCGCTGGCAGCCACCGGGCGGTCGTTGGGCGGGATCTGCGTCCACAGGTGGTGGTGCTTGACCAGGTCGATGATCTGCGGAGGCACGAAGGCGCCGGCCAGCGAGGGCTCGCGCAGGATCGTGAAGTAGGCGACCGCGGCCGGCCCGAACATCAGCAGGGCGGCGAGTGCGAAATACGGGAACGTCTCGCGGAACGTTCGCGGCAGCGTCTCGAAGTAGAACCGCCGCAGCCGGGCGAGGACGTCGCCACCCTCGCGGTAGACGACGCCGTGGCCGCGCGCGACGAGGCCGTTGAGGTACGCCGCCACCTGGTGGTCGGGCCAGTCGCGCTGGGCGCGGGCCAGGTCTGCCGCCGCCCGCCGGTACAGGGCGGTGAGGGTCAGGACCTCGTCGGGGCGAAGGCCCCCGACCCGCCCGCGGCCGGCCCGGTTGACCAGGCCCTCGAGCCTGGACCAGGACTCGTGGCGGCGGTTGACGAACTCCTCGGCACGCACTACATACCTAGACTTTGGCCATGTTAGCGGGGGACCGGGAAGGGCTGGTCGTCGCGACGCCCGAGCGCGTCACGTTCGCCTACGAGGTGGCGGGCGTCGGCAGTCGCTTCCTCGCGCAGCTCGTCGACCTCGCGGTGTTCATCGCGATCATGGTGGCGCTGCTGAGCGTCCTGTACGCGGTGGTGAGCACGACCCATGACCTGAACCTCGCCCTCATCCTCTGGTCGGTCCTGAGCTTCGTTCTCATCTTTGGCTACTTCCCCGTGGCCGAGGGCCTGACCCACGGCCAGACGCTCGGCAAGCGCGTGGTGCGGCTGCGCGTCGTTGGCGACCGGGGCGAGCCGGTGACCATCACCCAGGTGGCGATCCGCAACCTGGTCCGCGTGGTCGACTTCTTGCCGTTCGCCTACGGCGCGGGTGTCCTGACGATGTTTGCCGGGGCCCGGGGCAAACGGCTGGGCGACTACGCCGCGGGCACCGTCGTCGTGCGTGAGCGTCAGCGCGTCGGGCTTGCCGACCTCCTCTACCAGGCGAAGTCGGGGACCGCCCCCGCGCCGCCGGAAGGGGGCCTGCCCGACGACAACTACACGCGAGCCGCGGCCCGCGCCGACCCCACGCTGCGGCGTTTCGTGCTCGCGTACGCGCGGCGCCGCCCGGGGCTCGCCACCTGGCGTCGCCAGCAGCTGGCCGACCAGGTCGCGCCCGCGCTCTCGGCCCTGCTCCCGGCCGAGACTTCGTACTACGGCAACCTCGTGCTTTTGGACGCGCTCGCGGACCGCATCCCCTTCCTCGCGGGCTAGCCGGGTAAGCTTTCCCGCCGTGAAGCTTCTCGAGTACCAGGCGAAGGAGGAGTTCACCTCCGCGGGGATCGCCGTCAACCCGGGCCGCGTGGCCATCACTGCGGACGAGGCGGCGACCGCGGCCGAGGAGCTGGGGCCGGTCGCGGTCAAGGCGCAGGTCCCGATCGGCGGCCGGGGCAAGGCCGGCGGGATCAAGCTCGCGAGCACGCCGTCCGAGGCCCGCGCCGCCGCGGAGGCGATCCTCGGCATGGACATCCGCGGCTACAGGGTGCGGGAGCTGTGGTGCGAGAAGGCCGCGCAGGTGGAGCGCGAGATCTACCTGGGCGTGACCCTGGACCGTGACGCGCGGAGGATGGTCGTCATCCTCTCGGCCGCGGGCGGGATGGACATCGAGGAGGTCGCGGCGACGCAGCCCGAGAAGATCGTGAAGCTGCACCCGGACGCCTGGCGCGGCGCGCAACCTTACGAGCTGCGCGCCATGTGCTTCGACGCGGGCCTCGGCGACCTCGCCGGGAAGCTCGCCCCGCTCATCGGCAAGCTCTACGCGCTGGCACTTCGGCGCGACGCTCTGACCTGCGAGATCAACCCGCTCGCCGTCGTCGCCGGGGGGGACGTCATCGCGCTCGACGGCAAGCTCGAGGTCGACGAGAACGCCGAGTTCCGCCACCCCGACCTGGAGAAGTACCGCCGCGAGGAGGAGGGCTCCGGGGACGCGCTCGACGCGGAGGCGCGCAAGCGCGGTCTGACGTACGTGCACCTGGACGGCAACATCGGGGTCCTTGGCAACGGCGCGGGGCTCGTCATGAACACCCTGGACCTGGTCAAGGCCGCCGGCGGCAGCGCGGCCAACTTCCTCGACATCGGTGGCGGGGCCCAGGCGGAGAAGGTGCGCAACAGCCTCGAGATGGTCCTGCTCGACCCGAACGTGAAGTCGATCTTCATCAACATCTTCGGCGGCATAACGCGCGGCGACGAGGTGGCGCGCGGCATCATCGCGGCGCGGGACCAGCTGGACATCAAGGTGCCGATGGTCGTGCGGATGACCGGCACCGCCGAGGACGAGGGCCGGCGACTGCTCCAGGAGGCGGGCATCACGCCTGGCGTGTCCGCGCCCGAGGCGGCTCGCAAGGCGGTCGAGCTGGCGCAGGCCGGCGCGGCCCGATGAGCATCCTCGTCGACCGCAACACCCGCCTGCTGGTGCAGGGCATGACGGGCCGCGAGGGCACGTTCCACACGCAGCAGATGCAGGCGTTCGGGACCAACGTGGTGGCGGGGGTGAGCCCCGGCAAGGGCGGCACCACGCACCTCGACGTGCCTATCTTCAACACCGTGGCCGACGCCGTGGACGCCACCGAGGCCAACGCCGCCGCGGTCTTCGTGCCCCCGCCCTTCGCGGCCGACGCCATCATGGAGGCGGCCGCGTCAGGGGTGGGGCTCGTCGTGGCGATCACCGAGGGGATCCCCGTGCTCGACATGGTCCGGACCACGGCGTTCATCCACAGCCAGCTGCAGAAGCCGCACCTGCTCGGCGGCAACTGCCCCGGTCTCATCGCGCCCGCCGAGAAGGTGAAGGTCGGGATCATCCCCAACCAGATCTCGAAGCCGGGCCGGATCGGCGTCGTGTCGCGCTCCGGCACGCTCACCTACGAGATCCTCGCCGGCCTGGCCGCGGCCGGCGGAGGCGTGTCGACGTGCGTCGGCATCGGCGGCGACCCGGTGCTGGGCCTGTCGTTCAAGGATGTCCTGTCCCTCTTCGCCAGCGACCCGGAGACGGAGACGGTGGTGATGCTCGGCGAGATCGGCGGGAGCGACGAGGAGGCGGCCGCCGAACTCATCGCCAGGGGCTACCCGAAGCCGGTCTACGGCTTCATCGCGGGGCGGAACGCGCCCCCGGGCAAGCGCATGGGGCACGCGGGCGCGATCATCAGCGGGAACACCGGGACGCCGGCGGGCAAGGTGGCGGCGCTGACCGCCGCCGGGGTGCCGGTCGCCGACACCCTCGAGCAGCTCGTCGACATGGCGGTGGCCAAACCAGCCGCGAGGGCCTGAGCCGGAAAGAAGCGCCATGGGAAGGGACGCGGCGGACGGGGGGGAGACCTCTTTCCTATTGACCGACGTGGTCGGCTCGGTGCGCCTCTGGGAGCAGCACCCCGGGCTGATGGCCGGTGTCATGGCTGAGCATGACGCCGTGGTCGCGGCCGCCGTGGAGGCGCACGCCGGCGCGGTCGTGCGCAGCCGCGGCGAGGGCGACAGCATCTTCGCCGTTTTCGCTGACGCCGCCGACGCAGTCACCTGCGCGTGCCGCGTGCAGCGCGACGTCGCGGCGCACGCGTGGCCCCGCGGAATCGAGCTGCGCCTGCGCGCCGCGGTCAGCACCGGCGAGAGCCAGGTCCGCGAGGGTGAGCACTACGGCGAGACGGTCAACCGCTGCGCGCGGCTGCGCAGCGTGTGCCCGCCTGGCCAGGTGCTGGTCGGGGAGCGCGCGGCGGAGGCGGCCCGCGACCGACTGCCCGCCGACATCACTCTCCGCGACCTCGGCCACTACCGCCTGCGCGACCTGAGCCGGCCCGAGCGGGTCCATCAGCTGCTTCATGCCGCGCTGCCGGACGAGGGCGTGCGGCTCTCCACCAACCACAACCTGCCGGCGCCGGTGAGCCGGTTCATCGGGCGGGAGCGCCAGCTCGAAGAGGTCGCGGACCTGCTCGGCCGCAGCCGCCTTCTGACCCTCACTGGGGCGGGCGGTTGCGGCAAGTCGCGGCTCGCCACGGAGTACGCGCTGGACCATGCCGCGGACTACGCCGACGGCGCCTGGCTCGTCGACCTCGCCGGCCTCGCCGACCCCGACCTCATCGCCGCCACCGCCGCCAGCGTGCTGGCGGTGCCCGAGGAGCCGGGGCGGGCCCTCGTCGACACCCTCGGCGCCTGGGCCGCGCAGAGGGAGGTGCTGCTCCTCATCGACAACTGCGAGCACCTGCTCGCCGGCGCCGGCCAGTTCGTCGCCGCCCTGCTGCGCGGCAGCCCGCGGCTGCGCGTGGTCGCGACGAGCCGCGAGCCGCTCGGGGTACCGGGCGAGACCACCTACCGCGTGCCCTCGATGGCGATGCCGGCCCCGGACGTCGACGACGCGAGCTCGCTGCTGCAAAGCGAGGCGGTGCGCCTCTTTGTCGACCGCGCCGTCGCGCTGGAGCCGGCCTTTGCCGTCGACGACGCCGATGCCGGCGCCATCGGCGAGATCTGCCGCCGTCTTGACGGCATCCCCCTCGCGATCGAGCTGGCCGCCGCCCGCGTCAAGGTTCTCTCGCCGGCCCAGATCGCGGCCAAGCTCTCGGACCGCTTCCGGCTCCTGACCGGCGGCAGCCGCCTCAGCCTGCCGCGCCAGCAGACCCTGCTCGCGACCGTCAACTGGAGCCACGACCTGCTCGATGGCGAGGAGGCGACCCTGCTGCGGCGGCTGTCGGTTTTCGCGGGCGGGTGGTCATTGGACGCGGCCGAGGCCGTGTGCGAGGGCGAGCCGATCGAGGCCGTCCGTGTTCTCGACGTGATCGAGCAGCTCGTCGCGAAGTCGCTCGTCGTGGCGGACACGGGCCGGGGCCCCGTGCGGTACCACATGCTCGAGACCATCCGGGAATTCGCGCGCCAGAAGCTCATCGAGAGCGGGGAGGCGGATGGGCTCCGCGGCCGCCATCTCGACTGGTTCCTGGCGATGGCCGAGCGGACCGAGCAGGACCTCCTGCACGGCAGCCAGGTCTCCTGGCCGGAGCTGGACGCCGACCATGACAACCTGCGGGCTGCCCTCGAGTGGAGCCTCGTCGCGAGCGAGGGAAAGCAGCCGGCGCTGCGGCTCGCCGGGGCGCTGACCGAGTTCTGGGACCTGCGCTGTTTCCTCGCCGAGGGGCGGCGCTGGCTCGAGCTTGCGCTCGCCCACGACGCTGACGCGCCGCCACCTTCCCGGGCCAAGGCCCTGTGCGCGCTCGGGCTGCTCGTCTCGCACCAGGGCGACTACGCGACCGCCCGCGGGCATTTCGCCGAGGGCCTCGAGCTCGCGCGCACCGCCGGCGACAGCCGCATCGTGGCGACCGGGCTTGGCAGCGTCGGCTGGCTGGAGTGGTCGGAGGGCAACAACGAGGTGGCGCAGCGCCACCTCGAGGAGGGAGTCGACCTGGCCCGCGAGCTCGGCGACCGCTGGCTCCTGGCCCGCGCCCTGTACCTGCTCTGCCATGTTTTCGCCGCGCAGAACTCGCCGCTCTCCGACGTGGTCGCGCGCGAGGCCCTCGGACTGGCGCGCGAGCTGGGTGAGAAGTCGATCGAGGGACGCGGCCTGTACTTCCTCGGCGTGACGGCGATACAGCGGGGTGAGTACGATGCCGCGCGCGCGTTGCTGGAGCAGAGCGTGGCGCTGGCGCGCGAGGTCGGCGACCGGTGGCAGGCGCCCTGGTCGTTGAGCTTCATCGGCGCCATCGGCATGCTGACCGGCCACTTCGACGAGGCCCTCCCCGCGCTCGAGGAGAGCCTCGAGATCAGCCGCGAGACCGGCAACACGTGGTGCACGGCACGCTGCCTCGCGACGCTTTCGTGGGTGCGCCTGCTTGGCGGCGGCGACCTCGAGGCGGCGGAGGCGCTGGCCCTGCAGAGCCTGGACCTCTCCCGCAGCATCGGCGCGCGGATCGACACCGGGCTCGCCCGCACGCTGCTCGGGGAGTTCGCCCGCGTGCGAGGCAACGCGGCGGCCGCGCTGGAGCTCCACGCGGGCGCCCTGGACGACGCGATCGCGCTCAACAGTCCGTGGAGCATCGCCAGCTGCCTCGACCGGCTGGCCCGCCTCGCCCTCGACGCCGGTGCCGACGAGCGCGCCACGATGCTGCTCGCCGCCGCGGCCGCCATGCGCGAGGACAACAACTGCGCGATACCTCCGATATCAGCCCACGAGCGCGAGCGCTGCGTCGAGGCGGCGCGGGGGCGGCTCAGCGAGGCGGAGTTCGAAGCCGCGTGGAGCGGCGGCCGCGCCCTGTCGCTCGAGGCCGCCCGAAGGATCGCCGTGGCCGCGTAGGCCTCCTGCCGCCGGCGCGCGCCCGTGCGACGATGACGTTGGATGTTCGCGTGACCAGGCGTCGCGAGGTCGCCCAGCTGGTGGCGCTGGGGGGCGCCGTGCTTGTCCTCATCTGGCTGGCCGAGGCCGGGGGATCCGCGCGGGTCGCGTCAGTGCTTCATCCGAGCTCGCCGCCGGCGCGCCCTGGAGCGACAGCCACCCCGACGGCGGCGGTGACGCCACTCCTCGCCGGCATCTCACCCCCGCCGCGGCTCGGCGCCGCGATGTTCGCCCCGCTCGGCGACCCCGGAGTGCTGATGTTCGGCGGCCAGGACTCGACCTCGCGCGACACGTGCACGTCCGACCTGTGGCACCTGGACGGCGCCGGCTGGACGCGGCGCGCGGGCATGGAGCAGCTGCCGTGCTTCGAACCGCATGAGATGTTCGTGCGGCGCACCCAGTCGACGGTCGTGGTGGCGCAGCGCTGCCGCGGGTGCGACCTCGAAACCTGGACGAGCGTGCTCGGCTCCGCGACGTGGACGAGGTACCACGGGCTTGGGCCGGGCGAGCGCGAGGGCTACGCGGCGGCGGCCGACGTCGATGACGACATCCTCCTCGTCTTCGGCGGCGCCGGCCGGGACGACTCCTGGGCGTGGGACGGGGCCGGCTGGACGCGACTTAACCCTCGCCACCACCCGCCAGCGCGTTCGGCCGCCGCGATGGCGGCGACGCTCCCGACCGGGCACGTGCTGCTGTTCGGCGGCGTCGGGACCGCGCGCAACTTCGCCGACACCTGGCTCTGGACGGGCTCCGACTGGACCGAGGCGCATCCCGCTCAGTCGCCGCCGGCCCGGGACTCCGCCTCGGTGGTCTTCGATCCTCCCTGGGGCAACATCCTTGTCGGCGGCGTGGGCCAGGGCACGGGCGGTCCGCCGGCCGTGTACCCCCAGCTCCTGTCCGACGCCTGGATCTGGAACGGGAAGACGTGGACGCCCGCGCCGTCGCTCGGGCGCACGGCCGGGCCGGCGCCACCATCGGTGTCGTTGCCGAGCGCGTGTACCTCTTCGGCGGAGCCGACGCCCTCAACCTGCTGGCGGACACCTGGCTCTACGACTACCGCGGCGCCTGGGTGCTCATGCTCCGCTGAACATGTAGCCTCACTAGCCATGCCGGCCGCCCCCGTCCTGAACACCCAGCTCGACCTCACCGACGAGCAGCGCGCTGTGCGCGACCTGGCGCGCGACCTCTGTGAATCCGAGGTGAAGCCCCACGCCGCCGCGTGGGACGAGAACCACCTCTTTCCATACGACGCCGTCGCGAAGATGGGCGAGCTCGGGTTCTTCGGGCTCGGCATCGACGAGCGCTACGGCGGCTCCGGCGCCGACTTCGTCAGCCTCTGCCTCGCCATCGAGGAGCTGAGCCGCGGGGACACGGGGCTGGGGATCACGCTCGAGGCCGCGGTCGGCCTGGGTATCTCGCCGATCTACCGGTTCGGGACCGACGCGCAGAAGGAGAAGTACCTGCCCGACCTCTGCGCCGGGCGCCGGCTGTGGGCCTTCGGCCTGACCGAGCCCCACGCGGGCAGCGACGCCGGTTCGACGCGCACCCGGGCGCGGCTCGACAACGGCGAGTGGGTCATCAGCGGGAGCAAGGCCTTCATCACCAACAGCGGCACGGACATCTCCTGGGGCGTGAGCCTGACCGCTGTCACCGGGGACGGCGACGGCGGGCGCAAGGAGATCTCCACGATCATGGTCGAGAACGGCACGTCCGGGTACCTGGTCGAGCCGCCGTACCGAAAGCTCGGATGGCACTCGAGCGACACCCACGGCCTGACCTTCGACGAGTGCCGGGTGCCCGAGGCCAACCTGCTCGGCACGCGGGGCAAGGGCTACGCGCAGTTCCTCTCCACCCTCGAGGCCGGCCGCATCGCGATCGCGGCGCTGTCCGTCGGCCTGGCGCAGGCATGCCTTGACGAGTCGCTCGAGTACGCGAAGAACCGCACCAGCTTCGGCGTGCCGATCGCGAAGCACCAGGCGATCCAGTTCAAGCTCGCCGACATGGCGATGGAGACCCACCTCGCCCGGCTCGCCGTGTACCACGCGGCACGCCTCTGGGACGCCGGCCGTCCGTGCCACCTCGAGGCGGCCGCGGCCAAGCTCTTCGCTTCCGAGACGAGCAAGCGCGCCGCCGACCAGGCCATCCAGATCCACGGTGGCATGGGCTTCATGGAGGAGTCCCCGGTGGCGCGCTACTGGCGCGACGTCAAGGTCAACGAGATCGGGGAGGGGACCAGCGAGGTCCAGCGCATGCTCATCGCGAAACAGCTGGGCGCGTAGCTCAGCCACCGCCTTCTGCCGGCGGTACCGCTCGGACGCCCCTGCGCCGTATCATGCGGCGCAGGTCTACAACCACCCTGAGGTAGCCATGACACCCACCGAGCCGCCGCAGCAACCTCCAGCGACGCCGCCGCCGGCAATGCCCCCGCCCCCGGCAATGCCGCCGCCTCCGCCCCCAGGGCCTCCCGGTGTGCCCCCGCCCATGTACCCGGGCGCCTACCCGATGCAGGCCCCGACCAACCAGAAGGCGCTGTGGGCCATGATCCTCGGCATCCCGTCGGTGATCTGCTGCGGCATCTTCACGGGCATCCCCGCGCTGATCCTGGGCATCATCGCGCGCCGCGAGGTGCAGGAGTCCGGTGGCACCCAGAAAGGGGAGGGGATGGCCCTCGCCGGCATCATCCTGGGGGTCATCAGCATCGCCTTCTCGATCATCTTCACGATCTTCTACATAGGGGTTCTGGCGACGGGCGTGCGCCACGGGTTCTACCGCACGTACTGACGCGCGGCGCTAACCTCCGGCATGGCTGACGCGAGCACGCCGGTCTTCGTCGCGGCGGCGCGCACCCCCTTCGGGCGGCTCGGAGGTGCGCTCAGCCCGGTGCCCGCGGTGGATCTCGGGGCGCGCGTCATCAGCGAGGTGGTGCGGCGGGCGCGCGTGGACCCGGGTGACGTCGACCAGGTGATCATGGGCACCGTCATCACCGCCGGCACGGGGCAGATCCCCGCGCGCCAGGCGGCGCTGAAGGCAGGCCTGCCCGTCAGCACCAGCGCGCTGACGGTGAACAAGGTCTGCGCCAGCTCGCTGAAGGCGATCAACCTGGCGGCGCTCATGATCCGCGCCGGCGAGGCCGACGTGGTCGTGGCCGGCGGGATGGAGAGCATGAGCCAGGCGCCGTACCTCGTCCCGGGCGCCCGCTTCGGCCTCCGCCTCGGCGACGCCAGGCTCGTCGACGCGATGCAGTACGACGGCCTGCGCTGCCCCGAGGGCGACTGCCTGATGGTCGACTACGGCAGCTCGGTCGCCGCGGAGTTCGAGGTGTCGCGGGAGGCGCAGGACGAGTGGGCGCTGCGCAGCCAGCAGCGCTACGCCGCGGCCCTGGCCGAGGGCCGGCTCGCCGGCGAGGTGATCCCGGTGGACGTCGCCGGCCGGCGCGGCGAGACGGTCGCCGTCGACCGCGACGAGCAGCCGCGACCGGACACGACGCTCGAGAAGCTCGCCGCGCTGAAGCCCCTGACGGCGGGGGGCAGCATCACCGCCGGCAACGCGCCCGGGGTCAACGACGGCGCGTCGGCGGTGCTGATGATGAGCGCGTCGCGCGCCGCCGCGCTCGGCCTCGAACCGCTCGGCACCTGGCTCGCGCAGGGCGAGTCGGCCGAGCCGGTGCAGTACCTCGCGACGGTGCCCGCCTCGGCGCTGCAGGCGGCGTTGAAGAAGCTGGGCCGGGCGCCGGCGGACCTCGAGCTCGTCGAGATCAACGAGGCTTTCGCGGCGGTCGCCATCACCTCGACGAACCTCCTGGGTGTCGACGCCGAGCGCGTCAACGTCAACGGCGGCGCGGTCGCGGTGGGCCACCCGATAGGCGCGTCGGGCGCCCGCATCCTCATGACCCTTCTGTACGAGCTGAGGCGCCGCGGCGGGGGCCTCGGTGCAGCCACGATCTGCTCCGGGATGGCGCAGGGCGAGGCCACCGTCGTCCAGGCCTGAGGTGATCGCCGAGACGGACGAGGTCCGCGCCCTCGTGCGCGACTTCGCGCAGAAGGAGGTCGCCCCGCGCGCCGCGCAGACAGACCAGGAGCACCGCTTCCCCGAGGAGGCGCTGGCCCGCGCGGCTGAGCTCGGGCTGCTGGGCGTGACCGTGCCCGAGCGATACGGCGGGGCGGGGCTCGGGCACCGCGCGTTCGCGCTGCTCATCGAGGAGGTTGCGCGGGTTTGCGCGAGCACGGCGGTGATCATCGACGTGCACACCTCCGTCGGCATGGAGCCCATCCTCATCTTCGGCACCGAGGCGCAGCGGCAGGAGTGGTTGCCGCGGCTTGCGTCGGGGGAGATCCTCGGCGCGTTCGCCCTGACGGAACCCGGCAGCGGCTCCGACGCCGCGAGCCTGCGCACCACCGCGCGGCGCGTCGACGGCGGCTGGGTGCTGAGCGGGTCGAAGATCTTCATCACCAACCTCGGTCACGCCGGCATCTACACGGTCATGGCCCGTACCGGCGGCGCGGGCGCGTCGGGTGTCAGCGCCTTCATCGTCGAGGCCGGCACGAAAGGTCTCGGCTTTGGCCAGCCGATGAGCAAGATGGGGCTCAACGGCAGCCCCACCGGGGAGCTGTTCCTGGAGGACTGCTTCGTCCCCGAGGACCGCCTCCTCGGCGAGGAGGGACACGGCTTTCGGGTCGCCATGAGCGCGCTCGACAGCGGGCGTATCGGGATCAGCGCGCAGGCGGTGGGGCTGGCCCAGGGCGCGCTGGACGACGCGGTCGGGTACATGAAGGAGCGCCAGCAGTTTGGCCACGCAATCGCGGAGTTCCAGGGCCTCCAGTTCATGGTGGCGGACATGGCGACGCAGGTCGAGGCCGCGCGGCTGATGACGTACCGCGCCGCCGACATGTGCGATGCCGGCGTGCCCTTCACCGCGGAGGCGTCGATGGCCAAGCTCTTCGCCACGGACACCGCGATGCGCGTCACGACCGACGCGGTGCAGCTGCTGGGGGGGTACGGCTACATCGAGGAGTACCCGGTGGCGCGCCGCATGCGTGACGCGAAGGCATGCCAGATCTACGAGGGCACCAACCAGGTGCAGCGCGTCGTGATCGCGCGAGGGTTGTTGCGCTGAAGTTCACCTTCGGCGAGCGGCCGCTGCCGCCGGCGCTGCGCGCACCCCTCGACGAGGCATCGCAAAGATGGATGGACGCGCTCGAAGTCGCGCCCTACGCGGACCCCGAGGTGACGCCGCGCGTCCGGGTCAAGCCGATCGCGGCCGGGCGGCTGGCGGTGCTGGCGGCGAACGTCCGCAGCGGGGTCAACATCCCGATCCTGGGCTACCTCGTGGAGACCCCCGACGCGCTCATCGCGGTCGACTGCGGCCTCGCCGGGCGGTGGGCTCGCGAGCCCGAGGTGCACGAGGCGCCCGACGACTCGCCGGCGCCGGGCACCCGCTACCAGCCCGAGCTCGAGGGGCCGACCTTCGCGGAGCAGGTCCGCGCCCTCGGCCTGCGTCCCGACCGCCTGGTATGCACCCACCTGCACCTCGACCACGCCGGTGGCGCGGCGGAGCTCGGGCTGCCGCTGGAGGCTGCCGCCGCCGAGCTGGAGCGGCTGCAGCGCCCGGATGCGCACGCGCTGGGGGTGCCGGTCGAGGACCTCGCCGGGGTGTCGACGAAGCCAATCGCGCTGGACGGGCCGCCGTTCGGCGCCTGCCCGCGCAGCGCCGAGGTGGCCCCGGGCATCTTCGCGCTCGACACCTCGGGCCACACCCCGGGGTCGATCAGCATCTTCTGCTGCGTCGGCCCCTGGGGCCTGATCTGCGGCGACGCCGTCTACCCCAAGCTGGATGAGCCCGAGAGCCCCGCCTTCCGCGGCGCCCTCCGCATCCGCCGGATGCTGCAGGACTGGCCCGGGATGGCCATCATGGCCGCCCACGACCCGGGCGTGCTCCGCGCCGCCGGTGACGGCTGGCTGGGCGCCCAGGCTCACTAGGGACCTCCTCCCCCCGCCCGCGGGGGGAGGCTGGGTGGGGGGCGTTTGGGGGCAGGTGTTCTCCTCCCCCCGCCTGCGGGGGGAGGCTGGGTGGGGGGCGGTGGAGGCGCATAGACTCTCCGACCTGATGACGTACCAGCTCAGCGACGAGCAGCTCATGATCCGCGAGACCATCCGCGAGATGGCGCAGGACAAGATCGCGCCGCGGGCGCGCGAGGTCGACGAGACCTGCGAGTTCCCGACCGACTGGGTCGACCTCTACCGCGAGCTCGGCCTCTTCGGCATCCCCTTCAAGCCGGAGTACGGCGGCATGTCGGGGTCGGCCCTCACCCTGGCGGTCGCGGTCGAAGAGCTCAGCAAGGTGGACGCCACCGCGGGCCTCATCCTGGCGGTGCAGGCGCTCGGCGGGTACCCCTTCAACATCGCCGCCACGGAAGAGCAGAAGAAGAAATGGATCCCGCCGCTGGCCAGTGGCGAGAAGCTATGCGCCTACGCGCTCACCGAGCCAGGCAGCGGCAGCGACGCCGCCGCGATGCGCACGAAGGCGGTCAAGAAGGACGGCTTCTACGTCCTCAACGGCAGCAAGATCTTCATCACCCACGGCAACGTCGCCGACACCGTCGTCGTTTTCGCCGTCACCGACCCGGCGCAGGGATCCCGCGGCACCAGCGCCTTCATCATCGAGAAGGGCTACAAGGGTTTCACCACCAAGCCCATCAAGGACAAGCTCGGCATCCGCGGCTCCGACACGGCCGAGCTGCACTTTGACGACGTGGAGGTGCCGGCAGAGAACCTGCTGGGCCAGGAGGGGGAGGGCTTCAAGATCGCGCTCCGAGTGCTGGACCGGTCACGGCCTGGCGTCGGCGCACAGGCCCTGGGCATCGCGGCCGGCGCGCTCGATTACGCCATCGGCTACGCCAAGGAGCGGCAGCAGTTCGGCCACCCGATCGCGGACTTCCAGGGTATCCAGTTCATGGTCGCGGACATGGCGACGCAGGTCGAGGCGGCGCGCAACCTTGTCTACCAGGCCTCGCACATGATCGATGAGGGCGACCCTGGCGTGACCAAGTTCGCCGCCATGGCGAAGCTCTTCGCCTCGGACACCGCCATGCGGGTCAGCACCGACGCGGTCCAGATCCTCGGCGGCTACGGATACATCAAGGAGTACCCGGTCGAGCGCATGATGCGCGACGCCAAGATCACGCAGATCTACGAGGGCACCAACCAGATCCAGCGCGTCGTCATCGCGAGGAACCTCCTCAAGTAGGTCGCCGCCTCCGCCCCCCACCCAGCCTCCCCCCGCAGGCGGGGGGAGGAGAACTACCGGCTGCTCCTCCCCCCGCCTGCGGGGGGAGGTTGGGTGGGGGGCAGAAGCGGCGCCCTACTCCAGCCCCACCGGCGCCTCGACGTTGAGGTCGAGGCGTTGCAGCCGGGCCCGGGCGACCGCTGTCGCCACTCCCACCGCGACGCCGCCGCCGGCAGCAAGAAGCGCGAACCCGAGCACGAACAGCGGCAGGAAGGCGAGGTGCGCCGCGTAGCTGATGAACACCGGCACGCCGATGGCGGCCGCCAGCAGCGGCAAGAGGACGAACTGGGCCAGGAGTCCACCCAGCGCGGCCGCCGTCGAGGCCACCCGGCGCGGGTCGGTCCAGCTGAAATTCGGGAACATCGCGCCTACGGCGACGGTCACAGTGCCGAGGCAGGCGCTCAGGACGGCGAGCGCGAGCAGCGCGGCGAGCGCCCACGTCACGCCCGGTGCCACGATCACCTCCATCACCGCGCCCGCCGCCAGCGCCAGGGCGACCTCGGCCGGAACCGTACCGAGGTACTTCGCCAGCAGCAGCCGCCCCATGGAGTTCGGCGACACGGCGTAGATCCATACCGCCCGCCCCTCCATGCTGACCGCGGGCAACCCGAGACCGCTGGAGAGCATGAAGATGACGAAGGCGCCGGGCGCCGCGGCCAGCAGCGCCGGGCCCGGACCCGCCCCGATGTCGTGGAGGCGCGCGATGCCGCCGGCCAGGGAGCGGATGAGCAGGAACCCGACGGCGACGGTGGGCAGGACGATCCGCAGGAGAAACACGATGTCGCGCCGGCGGAGGAGCCAGTCGCGACGGATCACCGCCGCGATGTCGGTCCCGATGCCGAGGCGCTGCCAGGCCGGCGCCCCCAGGCGTGGCGACGCGGTGCCAGGCGCCCGCCGCGCCCGCCGCGGCGCGGCGCCGCTGACCCAACCGCTCACGTAGACGCGCGACATGACGCGGAGGGCGACCGTGAAGACGAGGTATGTGGCCACCAGCAGCACGGCCAGCCAGGCCGCGGACTCGGTCCAGCGCCCCGCGAACGCCGCCGTCATCGCCTGGGCCGCCCAGCCGCTGGGAAGCCACCTTGACCCGCCGAGGCGCAGGAAGGGGAGCAGGGCGACGGATCGCCGCGCCCCGCCGCCGTAGGCCGGGTTGAAGAGGAGGTTGGGCACCTGGATCCCGAGGGCGAGGAGCAGGCTCAGGACGGCGATCACCTCACGGGCCCGGTGCGGCGGCACGAGCCGCAGGAGCGGCAGCACCAGGACGCCGACAAAGGCCACCACGAGCAGCGGGTACGCCGCCAGCACCAGCAGGGCCACCAGGATCGCGGCCGGCGCGCCCGCGACGACGGGCAGAAGCACGAGGGTGGGAAAGACGAGCGCGAGCGCGATCGCGAACAGAGTGCCGGTTCGCAGCCACATCCGCGCCGCGATCACGGCGCTGACCGGCCAGGGGGCGGGGAGGAGGAGTTGAAGATCGTCGTTGGCCAGCAGCGAGCTCAGCGTGAACAGCAGGCTGCCATAGGCCAGCAGCACGAGGTAGGCAAAGAGGCCGACTGCCGTGACTGACCCGACGACGCCGGCCAGCTCCTGCCGGCTCGCCTCGGAGGGGGCGGCCAGAGCGACTGCGACCTGCGGCAGCCAGACCAGGAAGACGAGGCCGGCGCCGGCGGCGAGGCCCAGGATGACGAGCAGCGCGACCTGCACCGGGCGGCGGGGCTGCGCGATGCGGTGCCACAGGATCCGTCCGCGGGCTCGCGCGAGGATCGACGCCAGGCGGAGACCGTCCAGGAGGTCGGCGCCGGAGGTCATCGCTCGAGCTCTGTGAGCAGGGGTGCGATGTCCTCCTCGTGGCTCCCGGTCACCTGCAGGAAGATGTCCTCCAGCGAGCCGCCGCTGCGGACCTGGTGGCGCAGCTCGTCGAGCGTGCCCGACGCCACGACGGTGCCCTTGTTGATGATGCCGACGTTCGTGCACATCCGCTCGGCGATCTCGAGGATGTGGGTCGATAGGAACACGCAGCGCTGGCCGCTCTTGCAGAAGTCGATGAGGATGTCCTTCATCAGTCGCGCACTGCGCGGGTCGAGCCCGACCGTCGGCTCGTCGAGGAACAGCGCCTGCGGGTCGTGCAACAGCGCCGCGGCCAGCGAGACCTTCTGGCGCATGCCGCGCGAGTAACCCTGGAGCAGCTCGTCGGCGCGGTCGCCGAGCTCGAAGAGCTCCAGCAGGGTCGCGATCCGACGGTCGCGGTCGTCGCGGGGCATCCGGTAGAGGTCGCCGGAGAACTGCAGGAACTCGCGCGCGCTGAGCTTGTCGTACAGCACGGCGTTGTCGGGGACGTAGCCGATGGCGGCCTTCGCGAGCTGGGGCTCGAGCCGCAGGTCGTGCCCCGCCACCGACGCCGTGCCGGAGGTGGGGGTCAGGAGCCCAACGAGCATCTTGATCGTCGTGGTCTTTCCCGCCCCGTTCGGACCCAGGAACCCGAACAGCTGTCCGGGGGCGACGTCGAGCTCCAGGTTGGAGACCGCCGTGAAGTCGCCGTACCGCTTCGTGAGGGCCCGAGTCGAGATCACCGCAGCAGCATAGTCGGGGTGGCTTAAGGCTCGTGCAAGGGTCGCCTGATAGCATTTTCGAGAATGTCTGCCCCAATCCGCCGGCGGCGGAGTCGGGCGAGCGCCATGGCCCTGCGTCTGCCGAACCGGCGGGCCATGATTCTGGTGGGTTTAGCGCTCGTGCTTGCCGCCGCGGCCTTCGCATCCATACGCCTGTTCGGGTTGTTGCACAGCTTCAACCCGAAAACGGGCCTGGGCGACGTCGTCGGGCTCGCCGAGAACCAGGCCGACACGCCAGGCACCCTCGCCTACAAGCTCAAGCACGGCCAGCGCGTGAACATCCTCCTTCTCGGCTATGGCGGCCCGGGCCACGGCGGTGCGTTCCTGACCGACTCCATCATGGTCGTGAGCGTCCAGGGCGTGGATCGCATAGCGATGACCTCGATCCCGCGCGACAGCTTCGTCCAGATCCCCGCCTTCGCCAACGGCCAGACGTATGACGGCAAGATCAACGCCGCGTACGAGATCCCGCTCTCCAACGGTGCCTTCGGGCGCGTGTCGCCCGAGTACGACCAGGGCTACGCCGGCGCCGGGAAGTTGGCCAGCAAGGTGGTGGGGGCCTACATCGGACAGCCCATCGACTACTGGCTGGGGGTCGACTTCACGGCCTTCAAGCAGGCAGTCGACGCCGTTGGCGGGGTGGACGTCGTCAACCCCTACGTTCTCGACGACAGCACCTATCCCCTGGGCGAGACGAACGGCTACGAGCACATCCATTTCAACGCAGGCCGGCTCCACCTCAGCGGCGACCAGGCTCTCATCTACGTGCGGGAACGGCACGCGGACAGTGACTTCGGCCGTTCTCGGCGTCAGCAGCAGGTGCTCCTCGCCATCAAGGACAAGGCTCTCTCGCTCGGCGGCCTGCCCCACTTCTTCGACCTGCTGAGCGCGCTCCAGGACCACGTCAAGACGAACATGACCCCGGCTGACATGCGGACATTCAGCTCCGTCCTCGACAAGGTCCACGATGCGTCGACGCACCACGTCTCCGTCGACAACACGACCCTGCAGTACGACACCTACTGCTGCGGCGGGCAGTACATCCTGCTCCCGCGGGATCACACAGGCGCCACGCTGCACCAGTACATCGCCAACGAGCTGCCGCCGGCGAATGCGCTCAACGAGAAGGCGCAGGTGCAGTTCGCCTCGAGCCTCCACGAGGCCTCACAGGGCCAGAGCCTGGCCGGCGTCGTCGGCAAGATGTTCGGGATGATCGGCTTCACGACCCTGCCCCCGGCCACCCTCTCCACGACGCCACAGACGACGGTGGTGCACGACTACTCGGGCGGCGCCGCGAAAGCGACTGTGGCGTGGCTGAAGCAGTACTTCCACGCGGACGTGGTCACGGAGACCCCCTCCGCGGCGCCGGTGGCCAGCGCGAGCCCGTCTCCGAGTGGCAGCCCGGCCGCGGCCGGCCCGCTCGTGACGGTCGACCTGGGCCTGGATTATGCCGGGCCGTTCGACACGGAGGAGACGCCGCAGTACGTGGCCCCGGAGCAGAGCGTCCCGAGCACCTATGTGCCACGGCGCACCCCGACGGCCGCGCCGACGCAGGCGCCTTCGCCGACGCCGACGACCGTCGTGGAGTCACCGAGCCCGTCACCCACGCCGCCGCTTCAATGCCACCCGAAGAACAGCCCGCTGTGCGTCACCCCGTCGCCGACAACGCCCGCAAGCCCCACCTCGTCACCGAGCGGCGCCTCGAGCCCGCCGGCTCCCACGCCTTCCGCCTCGCCGAAGCCAACTCCCACTTAGGCCTCCTCTCCTAGACTTCGTCCGCTGATGGACGACCTGGTGGCGCGGCTGCTGGAAGGTGACAAGCGAGCGCTCGCACGTTTGATCACGCTCGTAGAGCGCGACGTCGAAACGCTGCCGTCGATCCTGGCGGCGCTCCGGCCGCGCACCGGCCACGCCTATCTCGTCGGGATGACCGGGCCGCCTGGCAGCGGGAAGTCGACCCTGACAGACGCGATGATCGAGGTGCTGCGGCGGCGGGGCCAGACGGTCGGCGTGGTCGCCGTGGACCCGAACAGCCCCTTCACCGGCGGCGCCGTCCTCGGCGACCGCGTGCGGATGCAGCGTCATGTCATGGACGACGGGGTGTACGTGCGCAGCATGGGTGCGCGCGGTCACCTTGGCGGCCTCGCGGGCGCGAGCCGCAGCGTCGCCCGCATCCTTGACGCGTACGGTCGCGATTACGTCATCCTCGAAACCGTTGGTGTGGGGCAGTCGGAGCTGGAGGTCGGCGGCATCTGCGACACGACGGTTGTCGTCGTCAACCCGAGCCAGGGCGACGAGATCCAGGCCATCAAGGCGGGGATCCTCGAGATCGCCGACATCTTCGTCATCAACAAGGCTGACCTGCCCGGCGCCGACCGCGCCGCCAAGCAGCTGCGCGAGACCTACCGCGACGACATGAAGGAAGGCGACTGGCTGCCCCCGATCCTGAAGGCCGTGGCCAGCAAGGGGGAGGGCGTGGAGGAGCTGCTCGACACGATCGAGAAACATCGGGCGTACGTGAAGGCCAGCGGCCTGCTCGAGCAGAAGCGACGGGCCCAGCTGCGCGAAGAGGTCATCGACATCGTGGCGGAGAGGGCCCGCACCCGCGCGCTGAGAAAGCTCGCCGATGGCTCGGAACTCGGCCAGAGGCTGAAGGCTCAGCCGCTGAACGAGCTCGACCCGTACGAAATCGCCCGGGATATCATCGCCGGGGATGGTTAAAGTCGTGGCGCGCGCGCAGGACGCGCGCGCGGACTGGGAGAACGCGTACGCGGGGCGGGGCAAGCCGCGCGACGCGGAGACCATCTCGGGCGTCCCGCTGAAGCCGCTCTACGACCCTTCCGACATCCCCGCCGGCCACTTCGAGGAACGCGAGGGCTACCCCGGCGTCTTCCCCTACACGCGCGGCGTGTACCCCTCCATGTACCGCGACAAGCTCTGGACGATGCGCCAGTTCAGCGGCTTCGGCTCCGCCGAGGACACCAACGCGCGCTACAAGTTCCTGCTGGCGCACGGCCAGGACGGGCTGTCGGTGGCGTTCGACATGCCGACGCTGATGGGGCGCGACTCTGATGACTCGCACAGCGCCGGCGAGGTTGGCCGCTGCGGGGTGGCCATCGACTCCCTGCGCGACATGGAGATCCTGTTCGACGGCATCGACCTGGGCCAGATCACCACCTCGATGACGATCAACTCGCCGGCGCCGATCCTGTTCGCGATGTACCTCGCCGTCGCCGAGAAGCAGGGCAACGGCCCGGAGAAGCTCGGCGGCACGATCCAGAACGACATCCTCAAGGAGTACATCGCGCAGAAGGAGTACCTCTACCCGCCCCTGCCGTCGATGCGGCTCGCGGTCGACATCATCGAGTACTGCACCGAGCGCGTGCCGCGCTGGCATCCCGTTTCGATCAGCGGCTACCACATCCGCGAAGCGGGCAGTGACGCGGTGCAGGAGCTGGCCTTCACGCTGGCGGACGGGTTTGAGTACGTGCGCGCCACCGTCGAGCGCGGCCTCCATGTCGACACATTCGCGCCGCGGCTCAGCTTCTTCTTCGATTCCCACATCGACTTCTTCGAAGAGATCGCGAAGTTCCGCGCCGCGCGCCGGATCTACGCGCGCGTCATGCGCGACCGCTTCGGCGCGACCAAGGAGAAGTCGATGCTGATGCGGTTCCACACGCAGACGGCGGGCGTGTCGCTGACCGCGCAGCAGCCGCTGAACAACGTTGCCCGCACGGCCCTCGAGGCGCTGGCCGCGGTCCTTGGCGGAACGCAGTCGCTGCACACCAATGCGCTCGACGAGGTCCTCGCCCTGCCGACCGCGCGAGCCGCCGAGGTGGCACTCAGGACGCAGCAGGTCATCGCCCACGAGACGGGCGCCGCGAACGTCATCGACCCCCTCGGCGGGAGCTACTTCGTCGAGGCGCTCACGGACGAGATGGAACGCCGCGCGCAGGAGTACTTCGACCGCATCGACGAGCTGGGCGGGGTTGTCCCCGCCATCGAGCACGGCTTCTTCCAGCGCGAGATCGCCGAGGCCAGCTACCGCTTCGAGCGCAAGCTGAACGAGAACAAGCGCGTCATCGTCGGCGTCACCGACTTCGTCGACGAGGACGAGGAGGAGATCGACGTCCTCCGGATCACGCAGGAGATGGAGGAGACGCAGAAGGAGCGCATCGCCGCGGTCAAGCGGGAGCGCGACTCGACCGCGGTGTCCCGCACCCTGCGCGACCTCGAGGCCGCCGCGCGCCGCGACGGCGACAACCTGATCCCCACCATCCTCGAGGCGGTCAAGGCCTACGCCACCGAGGGCGAGATCATCGACACTCTCCGCCAGGTTTTCGGCGAATACCGCGAGCCCGCCCTCTTCTAAGAGCTCCTCCCCCCGCCTGCGGGGGGAGGTTGGGTGGGGGGCAGTTTGAGGGAGGTTTAGGTAGGGGGCGCCAGGCGCGATCTACAGCGCGTCCTTCACGAGCCGCGCGTGGTAGTAGAAGGCCGGGCCGTGGCGGGCCTCCATGCGAAAACCTGCCTCACCGGCCACCCGCTCCAGCTCGGCCAGGCGCACGAAGTCCGGGTCGATCAGGAGCTCGCCCACGACGAGCCGCCCGTCCGGCTTCAGCACGCGGCGAAGCTCGCGCAGCACCTGGTCCCGGTCGGCAACCTCCCCGAGGACGTGGAGCATGTAGGCCGCGTCGAAGGTGGCGTCTTCGTAGGGCAGCGTGCCGGAGGCGTCGGCCAGGGTTGGGACGATGTTCTCAACACCCTCCGCCCTGGCACGCGCCATCGTCGCGTCGAGCATCGGCTGCTGCACGTCCAGCACGTCCAGGCGGCCGCCCGGTTGCAACCAGCGCGCGACGGCGACGGCATTCTGGCCGAGACCCGGCCCGACCTCGAGGACCCGCTCCCGGGGCATCGCCAGCAGCGCGTTGTGGAAGGCCGTGAGCGGGCGGGGCACGCGCAGGAGGAAGCGGAGTCCGGCGGGTAGCGGGCTCGGGGCCTTGCGACTCCAGTAGCGCGCCGCGAGGTCGGCCTCGACGGCGATCGACAGGAACGCCACGGCGTACCTCCAGCGGCGTTTCACGAGCGCCACCACGAGGCCGGTCGCGGCAACTCCCTCGACAACCTGGGCCAGATCCTGCCGGCGCATCGACGCGATACTAGACACCAGCCGCGGGCACCGCCGGACACAGGGAGGACGCCATGATCGTCGCCACCACCGAGAACATCGCCGGCCACGAGACCGTCGAGACCAAGGGCCAGGTCTTCGGCCTGATCGTTCGCAGCCGGGGCCTCGCGGGCAACATCACCGCGGCATTCCGCTCGCTTGGCGGCGGCGAGATCCACGAGTACACCCAGATGCTCGAGGACTCGCGTCGCCAGGCCATCGACAGGATGGTCGAGAACGCGACCGCGATGGGCGCGAACGCGATCACGATGATGCGCTTCGACTCGTCGGAGCTGGGGCAGTCGATGGCCGAGGTGGTCGCCTACGGCACCGCCGTCGTGGTGCAACCGCAGGGCGGGGCCTGAGGCGCGAAGGCGGTGCTTCTGCATTGGTACCTCGCTCTCGAGGCCGTGGTCTTCCTCGTCGTAATCGGCATCGCCGTGTGGGGTTTCATCTTCTGGGACAGGCGCTACCGCGGGGCGCCCGGGCCGCCGGACCAGTTCCAGCCGACGGGGGAGACCTTCCGGGACCCGACGACGAGCCGGATGATGCGCGTCTTCTACAACCCCTCAACGGGTGAGCGCCAGTATCGCGAAGGTTAAGGACGAGGCGGGCGGGCTAGTACGATTGACGCCGCGATGAGCGAAGACGGCCGCAAGATTCGCATCCTCACGGCCAAGGTCGGGCTTGACGGGCACGACCGCGGTGTCAAGGTGATCAGCCGCGCCCTGCGCGACGCCGGCGTCGAGGTGATCTACGCCGGGCTGCACCAGACGCCGGAGATGGTGGTCGAGGCCGCGATCCAGGAGGATGTCGACGGGATCGGCCTGAGCCTCCACTCAGGGGCGCACATGACCCTCATGCCGAGGGTGCTGAACCTGCTCAAGGAGCGCGGCGCCGGCGACATCGTGGTGTTCGGGGGCGGCATCATCCCCGAGGAGGACATCACACAGCTGAAGAGCCTCGGTATCGCCGAGATCTTCACGCCGGGCACGCCGCTGGCCACCATCGTCGAGTGGGTTCGCTCACGCTTCGGCGAACCGGTGGGGAGCTCGGCCTAGGCCGCTGCCTCCTCGGCCGCGGCTGCCGCGGCAGGCTTTCCCGGGAACAGGCGGGCCAGCGCCACGCCCCCGCCGATCACCACGAGCGCGGCGCCGAGCACGATCGCGACCTCACTGTTGCTGACGTTCAGGAGCTTGAGCGCCGTGGCCAGGAGGACGATCGCGAGAGCCGGACGGATGACGCTGTCTGGCATTCGCGCCGACATCCTGGCGCCGACATAGACGCCCGGGATCCCGCCCAGCAGCAGGGAGAGGGTGAGGCCGAGCTTGAAGTCGCCGAAGAGGAGGTGGCCGGCGGCCGCGGCTCCCACCATCGGGACCGCCTGCACGAGGTCGGTGCCCACGAGCTCGGAGGCCGACAGGGCGGGGTACAGGAACATGAGCAGCACGACGACGACGGAGCCGCTGCCGACCGACGTCATCCCCACGAGGAGGCCCCCGAGGCCCCCGACGGCCAGTGTCGTGAGGCGCCTCACGCGCAGCCGCTCGCCCGCGCGGGGCGCCTCCCGCCGCCGCCGGCGCACCCAGGCGTTGGCGGTGGTCGCCATGCTCGCGAGCAGGAGCGCCGCGCCGAGCGCCACCTTCACGTTGGTTTGCAGGCTGGGGCCCCGCCCGAAGAGCTTGATGAACAGCACGCCCGCGAATGCGGCAGGCATCGAGCCGAGCATCAGCCAGCCCAGCAGCTCGGTGTGCACCGTCCGGCGACGGAGGTGAACGAAGGACCCCACAGGCTTCATCACCATCGAGGCGACGAGATCGCTGCTGACCGCCGCGAGCGGCTGCACGCCGAAGAACAGAACCAGGATCGGCGTCATCAATGCCCCGCCGCCCATCCCGGTGAGGCCGACGACGACGCCCACGACCAGGGCCGCGAGGGCCACCCACCCGTCGACGTGCATCAGCGCGCCCCCCGGGACGGCCTAGGGCTCATCCCGATGTTCTCCATAGAATTTGTGGACAATAGCCTCCGCCGGGCCCTGTGTCAAATCTCGCCGTAACCTGTTGCACGTGGACGCACCCCGGACAGTGCTGGCGGCGGGGGCTTACCAGCTGGGGGCGTTGTCGCTTCGCCTCGTGCCCGATGTCCCGGTGTTCATGGATGGGGGGGCGATGTTCGGCGTCACCCCGAAGACCCTCTGGATCAAGCACAAGCCGGCCGACGACCGCAACCGCGTACCCGTGGCGGCGAACTGCCTGCTGGTGCAGGGGCCCGAGGGGACGAGCCTCGTCGAAGGCGGCATCGGGGACAAGTACACCGAGAAGGAGAAGGACATCTTCGGGCTCGAGGACCTGGGGCAGCTGCGGCGCTCGATGGCGGCGGCGGGGGTCGAGCCGGAGGAGGTCGACCACGTCTTCCTGACCCACCTGCACTTCGATCACTGCGGCGCCGTGACGACGTTCGACGGCAGCTCCTTCCGCCCAACGTTCCCGCGCGCCCGCCACTTCGTCCAGCGTCGCGAATACGAGATCCTGCTCGACCCCGACCCGCGCAGCCGCGCCAGCTACCTCGTCGACAACCTCGAGGCCGTGAGGGCGGCGGGCCTGCTGGAGCTGGTCGATGGAGAGGCCGAGCCCGTCAGCGGTTTCCATCTCAGGCCGGCGCCCGGGCACACGCCGGGGCACCAGGTCGTCGAGTTGGAGAGCGCGGGGAAGGGGGCCGTCTTCATGGGTGACCTCGTCCCGTTCACCACCCACCTGAGGACCAACTGGGTGGCGGCCACCGACCTCGAGCCGCTGGTCACGATGTCGGTCAAGCAGAAGGTGCTCGCCGAGGCGCGGGAACGGGGCTACATGGTGGTCCTGTACCACGAGCATGCCACCCCGGTCGGCACCCTCGGCGGGGAGGGTTTCGCGCCCTTCTAGTCGGCCGGCTTCTGGCCTTCGCTGACCGCCTCGATCGCCTGCGCGATGCGGCGGCGGAGCGACAGCTTGCTCTCCTCCGGCTCTGCGTGGTCCCGGCGCTCCGCGATGCGCCTCTGCAGGGCGCCGGGGGTCGCCCGCCGCGGGGCGCTCGGGGCGATGGCGCGGTCCGCCCTGGGTTCAACCTCTGGCTTGGCCGCCGCCTCGACCGCGACCGCCGGCTCAGCCTCAGCCGCCTCGACGGGCGGGGCGGCCTCCGCTTCGCGCGGCGCGAGCGGCCATGGCCAGGCGTCCGGCGGTGCCGGCTCGTCCGCGGCCTCGAGCTCGGACTCGGGCTCGGGCTCGAGAGACGCCTCGCCGGCCTCGGCCTCGGCCGCGGCCGCCACGGGCTCCTCCACCGGCTGGTCCAACGCCTCGGGCACGGCCGTCGCCCCGGCCGGAGCCGGCTCCTCCGTCGCCACCGGTTCGGACGAAGCCGCCTCGGCCACCGGCTCAACGTCCGACGCCTCCGGCTCGGGGAAGGACGCGCCGTTGACGTCCCCCTCACGGGGCGCCCGGCCGGGCGGCTCGAGCTCGTCCCGCGCCGCCAGGAAGACCTCCTCGGGGCACTCGACGCCGTAGAAGCCCATCTTCGCGAGACTGGCTCGCGGCACCTCCCCCGTCGTCTCGAAGACGTACCCCGCACCCTCGCGGTGGAGGACGTACAGGTCCGCCAGGATCGGCTGCTCGCCCTCGTACCCGCGAAGCTCGCTGATCTGCGTGATCTTGCGGCTGCCATCCGGCAGCCGCGCCTGGTGCACGACGAGGTTGATTGCCGAGGCGATCTGCGCGCGCACCGCGGGCAGGGGCAGGTCGACGGAGCCGGACAGCACCATCGTCTCCAACCTGGAGAATGCGTCCCGCGCGGTGTTCGAGTGGATGGTGGAGAGGCTGCCGTCGTGGCCCGTGTTCATGGCCTGCAGCATGTCGAGGGCGGCGGCGTCACGCACCTCGCCGACCACGACCCGGTCGGGCCTCATTCTCAAGCTGTTCCGGAGCAGCATCCGGATCGTCAGCTCGCCGGCGCCCTCGACGTTGGGCGGCCGGTATTCGAGCGACACGGTGTTGGGGTGCGTGAGGTGCAGCTCGGCGGCGTCCTCGATCGTGATGACGCGCTCGCGCTGGGGGATCAGCGAGCCGAGGACATTGAGCGTGGTGGTCTTCCCCGAGCCCGTCCCGCCGGAGATGAGCACGTTGAGACGCCCGGCGATCGCGTACTGCAGGAACGTCGCCATCGGCCGGTTGAGCGTCCCCTGCTCGATCAGGTGGTCGATGCGGTTGATCGAGCTCTTGAACTTGCGGATCGTCAGCGCGGGGCCCCGCGTGGCGGCGGGCGGGATCACGGCATTGATCCGGCTCCCGTCCGGCAGCCGCGCGTCGACCATCGGGCTCGACTCGTCGACCCGGCGGCCGACTGTCGCCACGATCCGGCGCATCACGTTCATGAGCTGCTCGTTGTCGTCGAACCGGACATGGGTCCGCACGATGCGTCCGCCGCGCTCCACGTAGACCTCGTCCGCGGCGTTGACCATGATCTCCGTCACGGAGGGATCCTTCAGAAGGGGGTCGAGCGGCCCGTAGCCGACGGCCTCGCGCAGGATGATCGTGACGAGCTGCTCCTTCTCGGCCGCGCGAAGGGCGACCATGTCCTCGTCGAGGAGCCGCTCGAGGCGATGGCGGATCGACCTCTCAAAGACCACCGGGTCGGTCGTCAGCTCGAGGTCGCGCTCGAGCGCCAGGCGACGCTGGTAGGAGCGAGCCAGCCGTCGGATCTCCGGGTCCGCCGCTTCCTGCTCCTCGTCGCCCGTCCACGCGGTTGGCTGCGGCGGTACCGGCGGTGGCGGCACCGCACGGCCCGCCTGGGCTCGCTTCTCCTGCTCGTCGCGCGAGTCCCAGGCCTGGACGAAGAAGACTCCCTTGATCGCGCGCTTGCTCACGATCATCCGCGTCAGCCCGCCTCGCTTCGGGTCAAACACCTGCAGCTGCAGGACCTCCACGTCCTGCTTGAAGGCCTCGTCCTTGTAGGTGCGGACGAGGTCGCCATCGACGAAGTGCAGCACCACCTTCTCGAGGCCGCGGTCCGCGCGGGGGTCGGTCCTCTGCGCGCGCGCCGACTTGTCCGGCTCGAAAACGACGTACTTGAACGCGGACGTGGAGACCCAGACGGTGCGGTTGTTCCCCTCGTCGACGGTTATCGGGAAGCCCAGCTCCTCCGGCTTGAAAGCGGTGGTGTCGCCTTCGAGCTCTTCACCGTCGAGGAACCTGACGGTGACCCTCATCAGCCCTGAGGCTGGCCCTGGTCCCCCGTGAGTGCCTGGATCTGCTGGTGAGCGCTCTCGTGGATCTGTTCCTGGCGGGTGGGGGCCGCCTCGCCCGACGCATACCTCTGGCGCTCCTCCTCGGTGCGCGAGTCCCACTCATGCACGAAGAAGATGGCCTTGAGCGCGTGCAGCGAGACGATGACCCGGAACAGCGACTTCTCCTGCTCGTCCCAGACCCGGAGGTTGAAGCCCTCGCCATCCTGCACGAAGGTGTCGTCCTTGTAGGACCGGAGGGTCTCGCCGTCCGCGAAGTGCATCACGATCTTGACCATCCCCTGGTGTCCGCGGGGATCCTCCGAGTGCCCTTCATCGAAACGCGCGCCGAGGAGGGTGACGTACTTGATGGCCGCGAGCGACACCCAGGCGATCTGGTTGTTGCCCTGCAGGAAGCTGACGGGGAACCCCATCCGGCTCAGGTTGGCCGCGTCCGATTCACCCTCGAGGATCTCGCCGTCATTGAAGTGAACCCTGACCTTCATCGCCGCCAAAGTATGCGGCACGCGGGCAGGGTTGCCAAGGTCCCCCCGAGGCTGCCGCCGGCACCCGCGATCACCCCACTGTGACCGGGGTGCCGACGTCCGCCCAGTGGAAGAGCCAGGACATCGGGGTCCAGGGGACGTTGACGCAGCCATGCGTGCCTGGGACTGCTCCGTCGACGTTCGTCCCGGGCCCGTAGCGGTAGCGCCAGTAGGCGTCATGGATGCCGTAGCCGCCCTCGTGGAACCACAGGACCATCTGCACCCGGGTGTCGGGGTACCAGAAAGGGGACGAGCGGGGGAACGGCGAATGCATCGTCCACGGGGACGACTTCCACAGCACGCTGAACGAGCCGAGGACGGTTGGAAGCTCAGGCCGGCCGGTGGTGACGAGGGACTCCTGGGCCAGCTTGCCATGGTCGTAGGCGCGCAGCTCCTGGCGCGCCGTCGAAATATAGATCGCCTTCGCCGGCATCCCCGTCTGCATCGCGCCCGCCAGGCGACCCTCGTCGACCCGGAGCCAGGCGACCGTTCCCGCGAGCGCCTGCGGGTCGCTCGCCGCGGCGCCGGCCGCGTCTCGCGAGACCCGCCCCGCCAGCTCCGCCACGCCCGGCACCGAGAAATGCGCGGCGGCCTCCGCGTCCCCGGTCGCGTCGTAGGCGAGCTGCGCCGCCTTCTGCTGCTCCGCGCCGAGGTTGCCGGTCGCCGCCGCGACCTCGTCAGGCAGGTAGGACGCCTCCGTGGCGTCATCTTGCCGCTGCAGGGCGAGGCTGCGCTGCGCCTGCTGCACCAGCGCCTCAGCCGTCGCGACATCCTTCGCGAGCGCCTTCGGGTCGCGACCTAGGGCCCGGGTCGTCAGCGCCTGGACCTGCGTCTGAAGGGGTTGTATCGCCTCCGGCGCGCCGCCGGCGTCACTCCACGCTCCGAGCGTTTCGTCGAGCCGGCTGACGGCGTCGGACAGGCTGACGGCGAGCCCGTCCAGGTACGCCACCCGGTCACCTTCGAAATGCGTCGCCAGGGCCTGGTAGCCCGCAGTCTCGGCCGCCGCCCAGCGGCGCCAGGCCTGGTCCAGGAAGAGCAGCCCGGCGACGGGCGCGGCCTCGGCGGCGAGGCCGCTCAGCTGGTTGTCCGCCCACGCCATCCGGTTCGCGGGCACCCCCGCCGCGACGGCCTCCGCGCGCGCGGCCAGGGCCTGCCTGCGGGCCGACTGAAGCTGCTGGGTCAGCCGGGCCTGGGCGTGGACCTGCGCGAGGTAGGCCACGCTGAGGGCGGTCGCGATGAGCACGGCGAGCAGGACACGCGCCACGGTGGATGCCCGCGGCACCGGGTTGGAACGTGGAAGCGGCAGAGCCCCTTGCATGCTGTTAGAGCTCGCCCGTGCCCGTCCCGCGGGCCGTTTCGAATACAGCCCCGCGCCCGGCGATCCTGGCCTCATGGTACCATTCCGCGTTCGCCATGCCGGACCAAACCACTCTTGCCATCGAGACACGCCCCGAGCTAGGGCGCGAGGCCAAGCGCCTGCGCCGCACGGGGCGGATCCCCGCTGTCGTCTACGGCCACAAGGTCGCGGCCGAGGCCGTGAGCGTCGACTCCCGCGAATTCGTGCGCGTGTTCCACAAGGCGGGGCGGACCCAGCTGGTCGACCTCGTCGGTGACGGGAGCAAGAGTCGCAAGGTGCTGGTCCGAGAGGTGCAGTACGACCCGCGCTTCGGCGGCGTGCTGCACGTCGACTTCTACGCGGTCAACCTGCGCGAGAAGATCAGCGCCGACGTGCCGATCACCCTGGTCGGCGAGGCGCCGGCCGTGCAGCGGCGCGAGGGCGAGCTGCTCCAGACGCTGCACGCGCTCCACGTCAGCTGCCTGCCGGCCGACATTCCCGAGCACGTCGAGGTCGACATCTCCGGCCTCGAGGCGGTCGACGACGCTGTCCGCGTCGGAGCGCTGCAGGTTCCCGCGGGCATCGAGGTGAGCAACGACCCCGAGGACGTCGTGGTCAAGATCTCGCACCTGCGCGTGGTCGAGGTCGAGGCGCCCGTGGAGGGCGAGGCGGCCGAGGGCGCTGAGGGCGAGGCGGCCGAAGGTGCCGGCGAGGGCGAGGCCGCGCCCGCCGCAGAGGGCTCCGAGGCGGGCCCGGAGGAGTCCTAGCAGCGGCGGGCGTCGGGCCGGCTGCGCTTTCTCTCCTCGTCCCCACAGCCGGCGCCTCCGTGCTGCCGGCCCGGAGTTTCGAGCTGAACCGCCAGCTCCTCCAGCTGGCCGGGGTCACTCCCGATTCGAGCCTCTACGGCCTCTGGTACGGGCTGGTGACGGCGGGGGAGGGGATCCTCATCCTCGTCGTCACGCTGCTGGCGGCGCGCCTGGCGCGGTTCGTGGCGAAGGCTCTCGCGGGCGACGTCCGCATGGACCTCCAGCTGGTGCTGCTGGCCGGGCGGCTCGTCTACCTGGCCGTGATCGCGCTCGGGGTCCTTGGCTTCCTCTACGTGGTGGCGCCCGGCATGTTGACCCCCGTGCTCGGGGCCGTCGGGCTCCTCGGCCTGGCCTTCGGCCTGGCGTTCCAGGACGTCCTCAAGAACTTCCTGTCGGGGGTCTTCCTGCTTTTGGAGCGGCCCTTCCGCATCGGTGACGTGATCCAGGTGGGGGACCTGAAGGGCACGGTCGAGACGATCCTCCTGCGCGTGACGGTGTTGAAGACGGCGGAGGGCCTGCAGGTCCTCCTCCCGAACCAGCAGGTCTACACCTCCGCCATCGTGAACAGCACCGGGTACCCGCAGCGGCAGTACACAGCCTCGGCACGGGTCGCCGACGCCCAGCTCGCCGCCCGCTTGGTGGACAAGGTCGCCGCTCGCCTCGCCGAGGTGAAGGGTGTGGCCGAGGATCCGCCGCCGGATGTCTCCGTCGTGCCGCACCTGGAGTGGGGCGCGACCCTCGAGGCCCGGTTCTGGGTCGACTACCGGAGCCACGACCCCGCCCGTGTGCAGCGCGAGGTCAACGCGGTCCTCGTGGACCTCGCCGCACCGAAATCGCGTTAGGTTATAGGTAGTCAGAAAGAAGAGAAGAAACAGGAGGTTTCCTCATGGCTGGACCAGCCGTAATCGACCCGCAGAGGGCGCGGACGCCGCAATTCACCACCCGCACCGGCGAAGACACCCAGGTGGCGCTCGGGATCATGCGGGTGCTGCACTCCGAGCCGCTCTCGGGCTCGTTCGCCCGTCTCATCTCGGGCCGCCTGCAGGCGGCCGACCGCGTCAGCCTGGCCCACTTCTTCGAAGAGGTCAGCGTGCTGCGCGACCACGGTCACATCGCCGACGACCTGCTCTTCGACATGTTCGCCCTGGACCTCTACTGGGAGCAGCTGAAGGGCGAGATCGAGGCCGTCCGCAAGCGCACTTCGAACCCGAAGGTGTGCGAGAACTTCGAGATCACCGCGCGCCTCGCCCGCGAGTACCGCGGCGCGAGCCCGAAGAAGCTCACCTAGGGGGCAGACGACCCGGGGCGCCCCAGCGGCGCCCCGGGGCCTCACCCAGCTGTTTGGTCGGGGCGCCGGGATTTGAACCCGGGACCTCGTCGTCCCGAACGACGCGCGCTACCGAGCTGCGCTACGCCCCGATCCCGTTCCCTGCCGCGCGGCGCAGCCGGAACGAAGGGTCAATTGTAGAAGTCCGTCAGGGCCCCCCTCTTAGCCCATTCCTAACGCAGCTACCGAGCCTCCCTCACGGCCTCCTTCCAGACTCGACTCCAGTAAGGCACCGGGCCACCCCCGGTGCGCCCAATCAAGGAGGTCAACGAAATGAACAGAATGAATCGAGCGGTCCTCGCCGCGGTCGTGGCGGGATCGATGGTCACCGGGGGCGTGGCGGGCGCGGCGGTCTTCGCCGCGACGGTCGGAGCCAGCGCGGCCAACACGCCCGCCGCGACGTCGCCGAGCGCCAACGGCTCTGGCGCGCCGAGCGCGCAGCCGCCCGCGGGCAAGTTCGTCCCGAACGAGGACCCGACCCACGAGGCCGGCGAAAGCGCCGCGCGTGAGGCACAGGAGAACGCCGGCCAGGTTCCCACCGTTCCCTGAACCCGATCTCAAATCCCTCCCCCCACCCAAAAGGGGCCGGCTTCCGCCGGCCCCTTTTCTTCGTGGTTGACGGCCATTCCATGACAGCGGCGGACTCAGAGAAGGTGTAAATTGGTGCTGCCGCGGGGCGGCGGGGTGCCACGCGGCAGCGGGCTTTGAGACGAAGACCGGGGGGCTTCGGAGGGCAGGCTGTGGTAGGGAAGTGGGCCTACGAGCGGGGGAGTGTTCGCAACATCGTGGCGCTGGGTGGCGCGCTGGCGTTACTGGCGCTGGCGGCGCCGGCGCTGCCGACGTCCGCGCAGGAGCCCGTCGCCATCGACGTCCTATCCAACCGCGCGGACCTCGTGTCCGGCGGCGAGGCGCTGGTGCAGGTCGTCCTCCCGTCCGGCACCGACGCGGCGGCCGTGCGGGTGGACGTCGACGGCCGCGACGTGACGTCGGAGTTTGCGCCTCGGCCCAACGGGAAGTTCGAGGGCCTCGTGACCGGCCTGAAGGTCGGTTCCAACCTGCTGACGGCGACCGCGCCGGGTGGCGCCGGCGCCAGCATCACCATCACGGACCACCCCATCGGCGGGCCCGTCTTCTCGGGGCCGCAGATCCAGCCGTGGACGTGCGCGGCCGGGGCGGTGGACAAGCAGTGCGACCGCCCCGCCACGTTCACCTACGAGTACAAGAACGCCATCACCGGCCAGTTCGACACGTATGACCCGAGCAACCCGCCGCCGTCGTTCGCGATTGCCACGACCAAGACCGACCAGGGCGTGACGGTGCCGTACATCGTGAGGCAGGAAACGGGGGACGAGGACCGCGATCAGTACGCCATCGCGGTTCTCTACGACCCTGGCAAGCCGTGGGCCCCGTGGGCGCCGCAGAAGGGATGGAACGGCAAGATGGTCTACAACGGCGGGGCCAGCTGCGGCTTCGTCCACGGGGAGGGCACGGCGCCCAGCGTCATCGTGGACGCCGCCCTGTCGCGCGGCTTCGCCGTGGCGTCGACCGCGCTCGACAACAACGGCCACAACTGCAACCTCGTCGTCCAGGCCGAGTCGATCATGATGGCGAAGGAGCACTTCACCAACCACTACGGCGAGATCCGCTACACGATCGGGATGGGCTGCTCGGGCGGGTCGATCTTCCAGCAGCAGGACGAAAACGAGTACCCGGGCCTGCTGGACGGCCTGCAGCCGATGTGCAGCTTCCCCGACGACTGGACGACCGCGATGGACCCGGTGGACTGCAACCTGCTGCTCAACTACTGGAACACCGATCCAACGTGGACGGAAACGCAGCAGGCGGCCGTCCTCGGCGACCAGACCGTGTCGGTTTGCCAGTCGTGGGTGAACGTCTACCAGTACAGCCAGGGCGGTAACCCCTCGAACACCAACTCGACGATCACGCCCTGCTGGGCCAACAGCTCCGACCAGAGCCAGGAGTACAACGCCAGCTCCAACCCGAACGGGGTGCGGTGCACGCTGCAGGACTACATGGTGGATGTCCTGGGTCGCCGCCCGCAGAGCGTGTGGACGCCGGTCGAGAAGAAGATCGGGCACGGCTTCGCCAACTCGCCGTACGACAACGTCGGCGTCGAGTACGGGCTGCGAGCGTTGCAGGCCGGCACCATCACACCCTCGATGTTCGCGAGCCTCAATGCCAGGGTCGGTGGCTTCGACATCGACTACAACCCGACAGCCGCGCGGACGCAGGGATCGCCCTACGGCATCGCCGCGGCGTACCGGGCCGGGCTTGTCAACGAGGGCGACGGGCTGACGACCGACCCGATGGTCGACCTGCGCGGCCACGACACGTCGGAGATCCACTCGGACTTCCGCAGCTATGTCATGCGCGCCCGGCTCGACCGCATCGCGGGCGGCCACGGCAACCAGGTGATCTGGACCGGCGCGGCTCCCCTCACGGGTGACAGCCAGTTCAGCACCGCCTCCCTGGTCCTTGTCGACCAGTGGCTCAGCGCCGTGCAGAAGGACTCGGGCGCCGGCACGCTGACCCAGAAGGTCGTGCGCGACCGGCCGGCCGGCGCGGTCGACGCGTGCTGGAACGGCATCGGTGGCGAGGTGCCCAGCACCCAGGCCTGCCAGGCGGCGCTCCCGTACTACGCCGACCCCCGCATCGCGGCGGGCGAGCCCTTCACCGATGACGTCCTGAAGTGCCAGCTGAAGCCCCTGTCCCGCAGTGACCCGGCCTTCAAGGGCATCACCTTCTCCGCGGCCGACTGGGCCAGCCTGCAGGCCGCGTTCCCGACCGGCGTTTGCGACTACGGTAAGGCGCCGCAGTACAAGCAGGGGTCGGTCAAGTGGCTGTCCTTCATGGGCGGCCCGGGCGGCCAGCCACTCGGCGCGGAGCCCGTTTCGAAACCCTTTGGCGTGACCAGCAGCGCGCCCGCGGTGCACCTGCCCAACACCGCGGGCGGCGCGCCGGTGGCGGCCGTGCTTCTCGTCGCGATGGGAGTGCTCGGAGCGTCGCTGCTTCGAGCCCGGCGGCAGACGGGCTGACCGTGACCTGAGAAGGCGGAAGGCGGGACGCCGTGGGGCGCCCCGCCTTCGCGTGGTCGGTTTGGGGGACTAGGAGCTCGCGCTAGGGCTCGGGCTCGGGGTCGTGCCGCTGCCGCCGTGGTTGTGCGCGCAGTGACGGCCGGCGGTGCCGTTGTTCTCCGCCTGCTCCTGCGCCGGCGTCTCGGTCTTCTCGTGGTTGGGGTCTTCGTTCGACTTCGGCGTCGCGTTCGGGCTCGAGGTCGGGGCCGCCGAGGCGGCTGCGGCCACGGTGACGGCCCTCGCGGCCGCCGCGTGGTAGGGGCTGCCGGTGGCAGCCTGGCCCACGACCATGGTTGAGGCCGTCACAGCCCCTCCGATGACGGCGCCTGTGAGCCCGGCCCCGGCAATCGCCGAGGCGGCAAGGACAAGTTTCACTCGGTTCATCGCGTATTCCTCCTGGGACGCGGCCACGGGATCATCGGGTTGGCCGCCCATCGATGGTCGCCTCGCGCCTTGAAGATGCGCTGAGAGCGCGTTACGAATGCGCTAAGAGGCGGGCTGCTCGCGCACGGGCGCGAGCGCGGCCTGGCCGCCGACCATCCGCGCCGCGGCGAGGGCGCCCACCGGCACGGCCGCGACGCCGTAGATGACCAGCGCCCACCAGGTGTGCGTGTCGGAGCCGGTGCCGATCCCGTGGATCAGCGCCAGCGGGAAGATCACGTTGGTGGCGTAATGGGCCACGCGCCAGGCGCGGTAGCCGATGCGGTTGCGGATGTAGATGCTCAGGCCGAGCGCGAGAGCCAGGTCGAAGGCCAGGATGCCAAGCCCCATCCAGAGGCTCCTGTAGTTCGACACGAACGGCACCAGGACGTCCGCCAGGTTGAACTTGGTGAAGGGGTCGAGCCAGATGGTCACGATGTGGATGGCGAGGAAGACGTACAGCACCGTCGTGAGATACCGGTGCAATCCTTCGCTCAGGAACGTGGGCCAGTTCGGGGTGCGCCAGCGCAGGGTCAGCGCCAGCCCGAGCGCCACGACCGCGGCGAGCAGCAGGAGCGACACGAACCCCGCGGCCCGGGCGAAATACCACACGGGGCTCGGGGCCTGCGTCAGGGCCAGGATCACGACTGGGAGGAGACGATCCGGGGGGCGACGGTGACCGCCGGCTGGCTGGTCGCCGCCTGGGTGGTGGTCGATGTCGCGTCCGTCGATGCGGCGGAGTCGTCGACGCTCGTGGTGGCGGCGGCGGTGACACCCTGCGAGCCGACCTGGCCGGCGATCACGGCGGTCAAAGAGCCGAAGGTCGCGATGCTCGCGACGACAGCCGAGATCTTCATCCGGGTGAGGCGCGCTTTCGCGTCTTGCATCTTGTTGGAGCGCGGGGCGTTGTTCATGAACCTAACTCTGGGGCGCGGACATCCGACGCCCGTTAGGTGGGTCTAAGAATCCGCTAAGGGTTGCGCGCCGGCGGGCAGAGTGACGGTGAAGCGCGCGCCGTGCGGCTCCTGGTTCGCGGCCTCGATGCGGCCGCCGTGCTGGGCGACGATCCAGGCCGCGATCGAGAGGCCGAGCCCCGTGCCCTCGCCGGTGCGGGAGGCGTCAGCCCTGTAGAAGCGCTCGAAGACGCGTTCGAGGTCCGCCGGCGGGATCCCCGGCCCGGCATCCGCGACGTGCAGCGTGGCGGCGCCGTCCGCCTCGGCGAGGCTGACGCTGATCGGGGTGCCTGGCGGGGTGTGCTTGGCGGCGTTGTCGAGCAGGATCCAGAGCAGCTGCCGCAGGGCATCGTCCGCGCCGCGGACAAGGAGGTGCTCGGGCGCCGCGAGGTCGATGTCGCGCCCCGTGAATCCCTTCCGCGCCTGCCGCACCACCGAGCGGGCCAGGTCGGCCAGGTCCAGGCCCTCCTCGAGCTGAAGCGCGGCGCCCGAGTCCGCGCGCGCGAGTGAGAGAAGCGACGCCACGAGGCGGTACATGCGCTCGCTCTCGCTGGCGATGTCCGCCAGGGCTTCATGGCGGACTGCCGGGTCGGCGTCGGGGTGGCGCTCGAGGATCTCGGCGTTCGCTCGGATCGTCGTCAACGGCGTGCGCAGCTCGTGCGAGGCGGCGGCCACGAAGCGGCGCTGCGCGAGCAGGGCGTCCTCAACGCGCGTGTACGCGTCGTGAAGCCTCTCGAGCATGCCGTTGAAGCTCCGGGCCAGGCTGCTCACCTCGTCGCGCGAGCGCGGCTCTTTGATCCTGCGGCTCAGGTCCTGCGTGCGGCCGATCTCCTCCGCCGCGACGGCCATCTCGTCCAGCGGCCGCAGGCCCCGCCCGGCGATCCACCAGCTGAGCAGGGAGGCGCCGAGGAGGGCCAGCACGGCCCCTAGGCCGAGGCTGAGCCGGACGCCGTCGAGCTGCGACTGCACGGGGAGCAGGCTCTGACCGGTCACGACGTAGCCGGTCACGTCCCCGTCCGGCGCCACCGACTTTCGCACCGCCACCCGCACCGGCACGCCGGAGACGTCGATCGTGGCGTAGGCCAGCGCCGTGGGCGTGGCCCGGGCCAGGACGGCGGCCGAGACCGGCGGTGTCGTCGCCTTGCCGTTGAGCACCGCCTGGCAGAACTGCACGTCGCCCGCCGTGCTCAGCAGCTCCACGTAGGTGTCGCCGCTGGTGGCGATGTCCACCTGCTCGTAGCTGCTCTCGGGCCGCGTCCCCGGGGGCCCGCCGCGGCCGTCGCCCGGCCCGCCGGCGCCCTGGTTGCGCAGCGCCAGGTTGGCGTCGACCTGGCGGGTCAGGCTGCCGCTGATGGTCACGTACATCACCGACGAGAAGACGACAACGGTCACCGCGACGACGAGCGCGCCGAGGACAGCGAGGCGTGCGCGGATGGGGAAGTTCACCTCTCCCTCAGCGCGTACCCGACCCCCACGACGGTCTGGATGAGGCGCGGTTCGCGGCCGGCCTCCAGCTTCTTGCGCAGGTAGCCGACGTACACGTCGACCGCGTTGCTTGCGGCGCCGAAGTCGTAGCCCCAGACCGCGTCGAGGATCTTGCTGCGGCTCAGCACCTGGCGCGGGTTGCGCATGAAGTAAGTGAGAAGCTCGAACTCCTTCACGGTGAGATCGATGTCGCGCTCGCCGCGGCGCACCTCGCGCGTGGCGATGTTGAGCGACAGGTCGCCATAGCGCAGGACCTGCTGCTGCTGGGGGCCGCTGCGGCGCAGCAACGCGCGCACGCGGGCGTGCAGCTCGTCATATGAGAAGGGCTTGACGACGTAGTCGTCCGCGCCCGAGTCGAGCCCGAGCACGCGGTCCTCGGTGGCGTCTTTCGCCGTCAGCATGAGCACCGGCGTCGGGCCCTCGGCGCGGATCCGGCGGCAGACCTCCATGCCATCCATCTCGGGCATCATCACGTCCAGGATCACGAGGTCCGGGGCCTGGTCGCGCATGCGGCGCAGGGCGGCGACCCCGTCGTTCGCGGTGTCCACCTCGTACCCCTCGAAGATGAGGGCGCGACGGATGGCGGCGGCGATCTTCTCGTCGTCGTCCACGACGAGGATGCGGTTCCTAACGGCCATGTCTCATGCGGCTCCAGCGCGCATCATCGCCTGCGCGCCCTCGCCTCAGGATAGGGCCGGGCTAAGAATCTCCTAAGAACGCTGCCGGCGGAAGATCGCCACGACGCCAAGTGCCAGCAGGATCGCGCCACCGCTCACCAGCAGGGCCGCGGTCAGGCCGCCGACGCGGACCACGCGCGCGGCCGCGGACGTGAAGGGGAGGCCCAGCGCGGGTGACGGCGCCGAGAACGAGGTTGCGGACGCCGGAGCGCCGGCCTCAGCGGGGTCGCCGAGGTAGACCCTGGACGGGTGGTCCGGGCCGAAGTAGATGGTGTCCACGCCGCCGGTGGAGTTGCTGAGCGTCGACAGGTTGGGGCCCTGGTGGGGGAGGTCCCCGGTGGTGATGCTGACGCGCAGGCTGTGACCCGGCATCAGCACCAGCGAGGTCGGGAAGATCTCCACCTTGAGCTCGACCGGGGTGCCAGTGGTGAGCGGCGATTGCGAGCTGTGCGTGTACGGGTGCCACGGCACCGCGGGCACGCCGCCGTAGTACACGCTGCAATCCATGACCTTGGCCCCGCAGGGGGTCGCGGTGAAGTCGCGCAGTGAGGCGACCAGCGAGCCGGCGGTGACCCGGTCGGAGGTGCCGTCCGGGGCGACGTCGGTGACGGTCGCGACGATCGACGTGTCAGCCCGGGTGGAGCTCAGCCAGAGGTCGGCCAGGATCGGGCCGGACACCACGTAGGGCTTCTTGAACGGGGTGCTGGTGAAGCTGGCGCCAAAGGCCTCCGAGTAACTGTTGTCGGTCTCGCACTGCGGGATCTTGGCAAGCCCGGCGGTCCACTGCGCCGTCGACCGCGAGCACGCGCCCGTCGCCGGCTGCCAGGGCACCTGCGCCGAGCCGGGTGCCGTTGCCGGCGCCTGGGCGAGAGTGCCGTCGTAGAGGGCCTTCGCCCCGGACGTGGACGGGCTCGAGCCGAGGTACCACGGTTGGTACGTCGTCCCCGCCGCGGGGTAGGAGGAGTTCGCGCTCCAGCTGTTCCGCCCGATCTGGTACGTCTCCACTGTCGGGAACTGCTCGATGTCGTTGTTCATCCCCTTGAGCCAGTGGTCGAACCACGAGAGCGCGAGGTTGTTGACGGAGGGCATCAGGTGTCCCTGCTGGTCGGTCACGGGGCTGGTGCCGTCGTCCGCGGTCAGGTCGGTCGACGGGGAGCCGTGGTACCACGGGCCGAAGACGAGCTTCTTCTGCGTGGTGGGCAGCCCCAGGCCGCGCCACAGCAACGGCTCGCTGCGCTGGAACAGGTCGTACTCGCCGCCGACGATGAAGGTCGGCACGTGCACCCGGTCGATGTGGCTCAGCGGGCTCACGGTGCGGTAGTAGGGACCGTCGTAGGCCTGGTCGGGGAACGTCTGCAGCGGGCTCGGGAGGCTGCTCTCGTACGAGCCGAGTGTCGCGTCGGCGACCGCGGGGCCGGAGAACTGGGCCACGTCGATGATGTGCTGCGACTCGACGTTCAGCGCGATCGCGGGCTGCGTCTGCGCGTCATCGGTCGGGAGCATGTTCAGGCTGTTGACCAGCCCGAGCCAGAGTGGGATGAACCCGGTGTCGGTGTTGCCCCCGGAGAAGACGACGTCGCGGTAGGAGTCGCCCATCGGCACGATCGGGAAGATCGCCTTGACGGCCTCGGTGCCAGGCTGCTCCGCCGTCAGGAACTGGTTGATGGCGCTGTAGCTGACGCCCGCCAGGCCGATCTTGCCATTCGAGAACGGCCGTTTCGCCGCCCAGTGGACCAGTTCGACGCCATCCTGCTGCTCCGGGGTGCCGAACGAGGTCCAGTAGCCCTCGCTCGAGCCGGTGCCCCGGACGTCGACCACGATCTCGGCGTAGCCGTGAGAGGGGAAGTAGGGGTTGTACTCGCCGACGGCCGAGTCGCTCTTGCGATAGGGCGTCTGCACCAGGATCACGGGGCACGGGCAGCCGTGGTCGGGGACGTACTCGTCAGAGTCGAGCGAGATGCCGTCCCGCATCGTGATGCGGACGTCGGACGTCTTCGTGAACGTGGTGACCGGGTCCGTCGTCCCCTGGGGCGACGACGCGAACGCAGTCGCCGCCGGCGCGGCGATGATGGCCAGACCGATGACGCTGGCGAATGCCAGCCGAGCTACATGGCGCACGGTAAATCCCCTCCGAGCGCGGAACCCTATCTTCCCGCGGGCAGATTATGGCATGCGGACGGTGTGGCGTCAGGCGGCGCGCGCGGCCGGCACGGTGAACCAGAAGGTGCTGCCCCCGCCGCGGCGGCCGAGCACCCCGACATCGCCACCCTGGAGGCGGAGCAGGCTGCGAACGACGGAGAGGCCGACGCCCAGCCCGCCGAAGCGCCGGGTCACCGACTGGTCCACCTGGCGGAATGGCTCGAAGAGGAAGCGCCGGGCGTCAGGCGGAACCCCGATACCCGTGTCGGCGACCGTGACGCGGACGTGCTCACGCTGGCGGGTCACTCGGACGTCGATCGACCCGGAGGGCGTGAACTTGACGGCGTTGCTGACGAGGTGCCTGACGACGGTCTCGACGGCGGCGCCATCCGCCTTCGCCCACGCCGGCTTCGTGGTCCCATGACACCTGATCTGGAGGTGGCGTGCGTCCTCGTTCTCGGCCGCGGCCACGGTCGCGCGCCGGGCTATCCCGGCCACGTCCACACGGTCAGGGTGGAGCCTCATGGTGCCCGACCGCAGCTGCGCGAGCATGAGGACGTCCTCGATCAGCGACTGCATCCGCCGGGTGCTCTCCTGGATCAGGTCGAGCTCCGGGCGCCCGGCGAGCTCCGGCTCCATCGTCAGCAGGTCGGTGAAGCCGATGATCGCGGCGAGGGGGGTGCGGAGCTCGTGGCTCACGGTGAGCAGGAACTCCTCCTTCAGCCGCTCGCGCTCCCTGACCTCCGCCCGAAGGTGCTCCAGGCGGTCGGCGATGGCGACGGGCGTGGCACCGCCCACCTCGCCGAGGCGCTCCTGGAGGAGCCGGTCCTCGAGCCGGCGGGGCGCCGCCCGGCGCTCCCAGGCTGGCTGCTGGATCATATTCACCGCTGTTCGGCCCTCGATGCTGGGCCCGCTGGTGCCCCCCCGTGGCTTCGCGCCGCACCTTGGGACTAAGTAAACCTGATGCCGATGCTATCATCATTGGCGACAGCTAACAGCCACAGGGCTGACACAGGGGCGGTACGGGAAGATGTCAGAGTCACGCGCGTTCACGGACCCGCGGCGGCGGCCGAGGCAGGCGCCGCCGGCCGGGACGGCGGCGCGCCAGGCCCTCGAGAGCGACATCGACGACCAGCTGAGACGGCTGCAGGCGGCCGTCAAGACGAAGTCCGACTTCCTCAAACTCGTCGGCCACGAGCTCCGGGCGCCCCTCGCCGTCGTGCGCGGCTACCTGAGCCTGATGGCGGAGGGCTCCATGGGGGACGTGCCCAAGCCCGTGGACTCGGCCTTCGCCCTGATGGATGTGAAGCTGGCCGAGATGAGCCGCCTCGCCAGCCAGATGCTCGAGGTTGCCCGCCTCGAGGACGGCGAGCTGCTGCTCGAGCGCGGGCCGGTCGATGCGCGGGCGGTCGCGAAGGAAGCGGTGGAGGCGTCCGCCTGGGCGCGGACCGCCCGGCACAGGGTCGAGCTGCGCGCCCCCGCCGGGCCCGTCCTCGTCATGGGTGACAGGTCCCGTCTCGTCACGATCGTCGCCAACCTGCTGAGCAACGCCGCGAAGTACTCCCCCGAGGGCGGCACCATCGAGTGCCGGGTGGCCGGCGAAGATGGCGTGGCGCTGGTCTCCGTCCGCGACTATGGGGTCGGCATCGCCGAGGCTGACCGCGCGGTCCTCTTCGCCCGGTTCGGGCGGGTGCGCGACGACCGCACGAAGAAGGTCGCCGGGCTCGGCCTCGGGCTGTACCTGGCCCACGAGCTGGCCGTGGCCCACGGGGGGGAGCTCTCGGTGGCGTCGTCGCCGGGGGCCGGCAGCACCTTCACGCTGCGGCTGCCGGCGCTCGACCTCGAGGCTGAAGAGGAGGCCGGCTGAACCCTCGCCGGCCGGCAGCCCTCAGTCGCGCGGGGTGCGCACCCAGACGGCGTTCATGACCGAGTGGAAGCCGAGGGCGATGAAGCCCAGGGCGATGGCGGCGAGGAGCGTCCGCCCCAGGGGCGCCGCCTCGACGGAGCGAAAGGTCGCCCCCATGCCCTCGGCGCGGGCGGAGTCGTTGGCCAGGCCCGCCGCCAGGATGAACCACGCGAGGAGGGTGAAGATGACCCCGCGCGCCACCATGCCGGCGCGACCCAGGGTGTCCGCCGCGGCCCGCTCCGCCCGGGTCATGCGGCCGCGCTTCACGTCTCCCTTGAAGCCTGCGCGGTAGGCGTCGACGAACTGGCCGAGGCCGCCGACCAGGCCGATCACCCCGGCCACGATCACGGCGACGCGGCCGGCCGGGAGGGAGAGGACATGGTCGATGAGGTGGGGGATCGAGCGGTCATCGGCGTGGCGCGACTGGCCCGTGAGGAACGCCGTGCCGAAAACGCACAGCGCGGCGTAGTTCAGCCCGCTCCAGGCGAAACCGAGGCGGGCCGCGATGCCAGCCGCGTCGTGGCCCCGCCCCAGGGGGTCGTACAGGGCCCGGGCGAAACCCCAGCTGGCGTAGGCCGCGAGCGCCACGACCGCCAAGCCGACGACCACCAGCGCCAGCGGGCTGGTGCCGAGCAGGCTGATCACCCCGCGCTGGTCGGAGGTGCTGACCCGGAACCCGAGCGCGAGAGCCAGGGCGAGGCCGCCCATCACGGCGTACAGGCCGCCGCGCACGATATAGCCGAGCCTTGCGGCCGACGTGACCCACTCGTTGAGCACAACGTGGCGGAGGCCGCGGTTGGCGCGGCGCGCCTCGCGCCCGGCCTCGGCTTCGGCGCGGCGCGCTCGGCGCCGCAGGGTGGCGGTGGACGGCACGGTCAGGGCACCGCGACCCGGAGCGCCCGCGGCCGGGCCTGGATCTGCACGGGCGTGCGGCCGAGGCGCTTGTTGTCGGCGTAGACCTGCACGCGGGGCCGCGTGTCAATGGTGAGGCGCCGGAACCGAAGGGTCATCCCCATGTCCTCCTCGTGGCGGTCCAGTACGGCGGCGGCGACGGCGCGCCCGACGAGGTCGAGCCGGGAGCGGCCGACGTCGACGGGCAGCTCGAGGTAGGGCCGCACCGGGTCCGAGGCGACGAGCCCGATCTGGTTGCCCGTGGTCCGGGTGTTGGCGAACACGAGGGAGCGAGCGTGGCCGTGGGCTTCGAAATCGCCCGTGATGTCGTACTCGAACGGCTTCGCGCCGGCCAGGGCGCGGAGGTCGCGGGCGAGGTTGCCGAACTCCCCCTCCTTCGCCCTCTCGCCGAGGGCGATGGCGCCGCCGAAGGCGCCGATCGCGGCCACCTCCAGGAAGAAGCGGTCGGCGGCGAGGCCCAGCGTCACCGCCCGCGTCCGGCCGGCGCGCGCGACCTTGATGGCGTCCTCCAGCCGCTCGGGGATGTCGAGGGATCGGGCGAAGTTGTTAAAGGTGCCGAGCGGCAGGATGGCGAGGCGGTGCGCGCTGCCCGCCAGCACGCGGCAGGCGTGGCCCACAGTGCCGTCGCCCCCCGCGACCACGATCGTGGCGCGCTCGGTGACGAGCTCGCGGAAATCCTGGTGATGCCGGAGCTCGGCGAGGGTGAAGCCGGGAAAGGCGGCACGCAGCTGGTCGAGGACGGCGTCGTTGATCCCCTTCGCCCCGGGGCGGTAGAGGAGCAGGCGCCGCGTCTTCGGTTTCTGTTGTGCCATGACCTCAGCGAGGCCGGGCAGTCGACACGGCGCGCCGGCGCGACGGCAGCCAGCGCAGGCTCGGTGACGGCAGCCAGCGCTCCGGCAGCCAGAGCACGAATGCCGCCCAGGACAGGCCCAGCAGGAAGCCACCGACCACGTCGCTCGGCCAGTGGGCCCCGGCCCACACCCGGCCGAGGCAGACGACGACGATGATGAACGCCGCGGCGCCCCACAGGAGCGGGCGCAGGCGTGGACGCAGGCGCGGGGCCAGCGACGCCGCCAGCATGAAGCAGAGCCAGGTGAAGAACACGGCGTGGCCGCTGGCGTAGCTGTACCCGTTGTTGGGGCTGAGGATCTTGACCAGGTCCGGCGTGGGACGGTGCCGCTGCACCGACACCTTCACGGCCGAGTCGATGAAGCTGGCGATGGCGCCGAGCGCCAGCAGCCAGCCGGCCCGCCGCTCGTACAGGAACATCCCGACGATCGCCGCCGCGCCGATCGCGTACTGGGGCCAGCCGCCGGTGGCGTTGGTGAACCGCATGACATAGGTCAGCGGACCCCAGCTGATGGCCTGCACCGCCGTCTCCACGGGCAGGTCGAAGGACGTCCGCACCACGCCGTTCAACACCACGATGGTGTCGATTACGAAGAGGACGAAGGCGACCAGGCTGATCCACCCGAGCCACGGGCGGGCGGCCTTGCCCGGCTCGCCCGCGAGGACCTGCTTCGCCGGGGTGCGTGGGTCGCTCATGCCAGCCTGGCGGCGACGGCGCCGGCTCCCGTACCGAGGGCGGCCCCCGCCAGCACGTCGCTCGGGTAATGGTGCCCGAGGTACACGCGCGAGATGCCCACCGCCGCGGCCGCCGCGTAGGCCGGCACTGCCGCCACGGGGTAGGCGAGGACGAGGCTCGTGGCCGCCGCGAAGCTGGTGGTGGTATGACCCGACGGGAAGGAGGTGTCGGGGGTGCGCGGTCCGACCACCACGTGGTCGACCACGTCGTGCCACGGGCGCCGGCGGCGGAACCGGCGCTTGATCGGCCCCTCGGAGACGACGTTGGCGAGCAGCATGACAACTGTCGACCGCAGAGCCACATGGCGCGCGCGGCGGTCGCCCAGGACGAACATCGCGAGGAACACCGCGCCCCAGCCCACGCCGCGCCCCGCGTCGGAGACGAGCGAGACATAGCGGTCCACGCGGGGGGTGTGGTGGCGGCGGTTGATCGCCAGGAGCACGGCGGCGTCAAGGGCGCGCCAGCCTCGCAGCCGGCGAACCGCGTGCTGGACCGGGGGCGGCTGGTCGGCGACGACGTTGACAGCGGCGCGGGCCAGCGGCTCCTCGCGGGTCGTCGAGCTCACGCCGCGCGCCTCGCCGGCCGCGCCGTCACCCGGCCTCGCAGGTAGCGCCCCGCCCGACCCAGCGCGCGGCGGGTCGGGTCGGCGAGGTACTTCCAGAACAGGATCTCGAGCACCAGCCAGATGCTGCCGAGGAGATAGCCGCCGAGGACGTCGCTGAACCAGTGGTCGCCGAGGTACACGCGCGAGAAACCCGTGAGCAGCAGGACGGCGACGCAGAGGCCCACCAGCGCCCGGCGGAGTGGCCCGGGTTTCGCCTTCGCCATCAGCAGGAACGCGACCCAACCGAACATCACCATGCCCGTGTGCACGTGCCCGGCGGTGAAGGTGTACGGGTCGGACGGCACGTGGTCGCCGATCCAGACCATCGACGCCGGGGGGCGGCGCCGGTCGACGATCGGCTTCAGCAGGAAGCCCGTCTCGCCCACGCCGATCTCGCCCAGGGCCATCACGAGCGCCTCGAGGCGCCACCGGGCGGCGACCAGCAGCCCGGCGATGATCGCGAACACGAGGAGCCACTGAGGCGGGTAGCCCGGCCAGCTGATGGCCCGCATCACTGCGTCGAGGGCCCCGTCACGCCAGCCCTGGACGGCGTGCGTCACCGGCGGGTCGAAGAAGAACCAGGCGTGCAGGTGCGCGAGGTAAGAGAGCGCGACGAAGGCCAAAGTGGCCACCGCCAGGTACGCCCAGAGCAGGGCAGCGCCGGCTCGCGCCGATATTGATAGTGCAGGCATCAACAAACATGGTACCAATGAACTAAGCTAAATACCTCGATTCACATAGATCCAAGGAGGATGCAAATGAGTGACGAACTGAAGGACAAGGTCGAAGGGACGGTCAAAGAGCACGTCGGGGGTATGACCGGGGACCACTCGACGGAGGCCGAAGGCGTCGCGCAGCGCGCCAAGGGGGATGTCGAGGAGGGCGCGCGTAAGGTCGGTGGCGCGATCGAAGAGACGGCCGGCAAGGTCACCGGCGACCCTGAGAAGGAGGCCGAGGGAGAAGCCCGCCAGGCCTGACCCCATGGGACAGCCCCGGCGGCGAGCCGTCGCCGGGGCTGTTGTCCCCACCAAGAGATTCCGACGGTGGTGGTGGCGCGTTCCAGCGCCCGTCGGCGCCGCGGCAGCTATCGTCGTGACGTGACTCAGGTGGTCGAGGCCGGCGCCGGGCTCGCGGTTGAGGCCGTCGAGCTGGTCCGGATCCGGATCCCCCTGGTGGCGCCCTTCCGCACCTCGTTCGGCACGGAGACGGAGCGTGACGTCCTGCTGGTGCACGTCCTGGGGCGCGACAGCGAAGGCTGGGGCGAGTGCGTCGCAATGGAGGAGCCGCTGTACTCCTCCGAGTACGTCGACGCCGCCCACGACGTCGTCGTCCGCCACCTGCTGCCCCGCCTGCTCGGCGCCGGTGAGGTCCGCGCGGAGGCCGTCGCCTCGCTCCTCGAGCCGATCAAGGGCCACCGGATGGCCAAGGCCGCCGTCGAGATGGCCTGGCTCGACGCCCAGCTGCGCTTCGAAAAGAGGTCGCTCGCGGCCTACCTCGGGTCTGTGCGCGCCGCGGTGGATTGCGGCGTCTCGGTCGGGATCCACGATGAGGTGCCCGCGCTCCTGAGGACGGTCCAGGGTTACCTCGACGACGGCTACCGTCGCATCAAGCTGAAGATCGAGCCAGGCGCGGACATCGAGCAGGTCCGCGCGGTGCGCGAGCTGATCGGGCCCGACTTCCCCCTGCAGGTCGACGCCAACACCGCCTACACCCTGGACGACGCGGAGCACCTCGCGCGCCTCGACGAGTTCAACCTGCTCCTCATCGAGCAGCCGCTTCCCGAAGAGCAGCTGCTCGCGCACGCCAAGCTGGCCCGCCGCGTGAAGACCCCGATTTGCCTCGACGAGTCGATCGTCTCGGCCGTCGTCTGCGAGGAGGCGCTCGAGATGGGCGCCGGCGCGATCATCAACATCAAGCCCGGGCGGGTCGGGGGCTACATCGAGGCGAAGAAGATCCATGACCTCTGCCTCGCGCGTGGGGTGCCCGTCTGGTGCGGCGGGATGCTGGAGACCGGGATCGGACGGGCGGCCAACGTGGCCCTCGCCGCGCTGCCCGGGTTCACCCTCCCGGGCGACACCTCGGCCTCAGACCGCTACTACCGCCAGGACATCACGGCGCCCTTCGTGCTGGAGGAGGGGAGACTGGCGGTGCCCCAGGGGCCAGGGCTCGGCGTGGAGGTGCTGCGCGAGGTCGTGGACGGGCTGGCGACCTCTAGTCAAACCATCCCGGCGTAACCGGCACGTAGACCCCGCCGAGGCGCGGCAGCAGCGTCGGCAGCCGTTCGATGAACGACCGTCCCGGCCGCGAGTCGACGCGCACCTCCAGCGGCGCCCGCTCCTCGGCGAGCAGGCCCGGCGCCTCCGGGCGGCCGAGCCGGTCCGCGAGCAGCCCTCGGGCCGCGTTCAACAGCCTGCCGGTGATCATGGGATCGCACGATGCCACGATCCGGGCGCGGCGCGCCCCGTCGGGCGGCCCCCAAGTCGCGGGCCAAAAGTCCTCACGTCGGCGCCGGCGCTCAGCCGGCGGGCTGAAGAGAGGAGCCCTGGACGGGGCTGTGGGGGCTCGAGTACGCGAAACCGTCGGGTGCGGCAACGATGTACGCGAGCATCGCCGCGAACCCCACAGGTACGAAGAAGAAACCGATGATCCCGCCGATGACGAGGATCGTGAACCAGGTCTTGTCGGGCAGCCGGTTCGCGTTGGCCATGCCGCCGACCCAGCCGATGATCTGTACGATCCAGCCCGCGAAGGCGACCACGCCGCCAACACAGACGACGACCACGCCGGCCCAGAACGGGTTGTTGAAGCTGGGCGCGAACTCGTAGTTGGTCCCGCCTGGGGCCTGGGCCCACGAGCCGCCGTACGCGAGCATCAAGATGACGCCGACCCCGACGGCGACGAGACCCGCCGCCATCGCGACGGCGCCGGCGATCCAAACCCGGGTTACCGATGACTTCTTCATGGTCTCTCCTAACTTCTATGCGGCCGCAGCCGCATCCTGCAGTTGGATGCTGAGGGCCGGGGGCTCGCTCAGCGAGTTGTGCACCGTGCAGTGGTCGGCGGCACGCAGAGCTGCCGCGCGCACGTCTTCACTGAGGCCCGGCGGCAGCTCCAGCGAGACGCTGATCCAGGCGACGCGCGCCGGCGCCTCATGGGTGATCTCGTACTCGCAGTGCGCGCGCACGGCGTCGATCGCGACCCCGCGCCGCGACAGGAACTTACCCGCGTAGAAGGCGGCGCACCCCGCGAGGCCGGCGACGAAGAGGTCCGTTGGAGTTGGACCCCTGTCCTCGCCGCCGTCCTGCGCAGGCTGGTCGACGACTACCTCGTGCCGGCCGATCGCGATGCGATAGGCGGCGCCTGAGATGCCTTCGACGGTGATCGTCATGATCGGCTCAGATGAACAGGTTGTTGGCGCCGCGGCCCAGCATCAACACGGACGCTGCGCCGGCGGGCGGCTCGAGGCCGTCGATCATGTGCTCGGGCTTGAGGCCCATCATGTCCATCGTCATCTGGCACGGGTGGAACTTCACGCCGAGGTCCATCGCGCTCTCCACGAGCTCCTTCGGCGACGCGACGTTGTACTTGTGCCGCAGCACGTTGAACATCGCCGGCCCGGCGCCCGCGAAGTTGAACTTCGACGTCTTGAGGTGACTCAGGCCGCCACGGTTCATGAACGACAGCATCCGCTGCATGAAGTTGTCGCCTGTGATGCGAACGTCGTCGCGCAGTAGCGGGAAGAGGCCCCAGAAGGTGCAGAAGATGTGCGTCTCCTGCTCCATCGCGGCGGAGGCGTTGGCCAGGATCATGGCGGCCGTGACGCTCTCGAAGTCGCCGTGCGAGAGGATGATCACGAGCTTGTTCTCAACCGGGGGTGGCGTGACTGCCGGCTCGGCGGCTGGGCGCGGCTTGCCGTTGGTCGATACGACGGACGGTGCCGGCTCGTACGGCAGCTCGACGGCGGCGTCTTCGATGGCCTTCATCAGTTCGGCGGACATGGCGGTCAGGCCTCCTTCTTCTTGAGCAGGAAGCGGAACACGCCGCCGTCCTGCGTCTGCTCCAAGAGCTGGTTGCCGGTCGCCTTCGACCACGCGTTGAAGTCGGGGACGGAGCCGGGGTCGGTGGCGAGCACCTCGAGCAGGTCGCCGGGCTGCAGGTCCTTGAACGCCTTGGCCGTCTTGACGATCGGCAGCGGGCAGGACAGCCCTTTGAGGTCGAGGGTCGCGGTGATCGCGAGGGTCATGTTCATCACTCCTTGTCAGTGGATCCGCCCCTGCGGAACGGTGAGCCAGTAGGCGCGGTTGAAGCCCCACTTCGCCATGTGCCACAGGCGCGACGGGTTGGGCGAGACGGGCGGCTTGTCGTACGTGAACCGGATCGTCGTGGCCTCGCCGTTGCCGGTCTCGAGGAAGCACATGACCCGGCCCTCGTAGTGGGCGTTCTCGAGCGACTCCCCGTTGACCTTCGCGGCGATGCGGTTGGCCACGACCGGCGCCTCGAAGTGCGCCGTCGAGCCGCTCTTCGAGATCGGCAGGTTGGTGCCGTCGCCGATGGCGAAGATGCGCTCGTACTTCTCGTGCTCCAGGGTGCCACGGTTGGTGGGGAGCCAGCCGCCGGCGTCGCCGAGACCGGAGTCGCTGATGACCTTCTGCCCGCGGTGCGGGGGAACCGCGACGAGCAGGTCGTACTCGAACGACTCGCCCTCGAGCGAGTTGACCACGCGCTTGCCGGCGTCGACGCTCTCGACGTTGAAGAACGTGGTGAGCTTGATGCCGCGCTCGTCGAAGATCGGCGCCACCAGCTTCGATGTCGTCTCGATCGTGAACACTCGGTTCAGCGGCGAGAGGAAGTTGATCTCCGTCTTGTCGCGGATGCCGCGGTGGCGGAGGTACTCCTCCAACATGAGCGCGAACTCCACGGGCGCGGGCGGGCACTTGTAGGGGATGCCCGCGACGCCTATGAGGATGCGGCCGCCGTTGAAGTGCCGCAGCGTCTCGCGCAGTCGCTGCGCGCCGGCCATAGAGTAGAACTCCTGCGAGCCCTCGACGAGGCCGGGAATCTCCTCGGGCACGAGCCGCGAGCCGGTGGACAGGACCAGGTAGTCGTAGTGCAGCACGTCGCCGTGGCTCAGGTGCACCGCCTGCGCCTCCGGGTCGATGCCCGTGGCGCCGTCGACGACGAGGTTGACCTCCTTGCGCAGCAGCGTCCGTTCCGAGCGGCTTAGCCACCACGGGTCGGCCTTGCCCAGCGCGACGTAGAGGAAGCCGGGCTGGTAAACGTGCATGCCGGTCGGGTCGACGACAGTGACCTCGGCCTTGGCGCCGAGCTGGTGGGAGACGAGGTTGGCGACGAGCGTCCCACCGACGCCGCCTCCGAGGACCACGACGCGAGCTGCCATCAGTGCGTCTTGCGCACGATGAAGCGCGCGTACCCGGTCTCCGGGATCACCTCGACGAGCTCGTGGCCCGCCTTCGCCACCCAGGCGGGGATGTCGGTCTTGGATCCCTCGTCGCTCGACAGGATTTCGAACACGTTGCCCACCGCGCCCTGGCGGATCTTCCCGATCATCGCCATCAGCGGCCCGGGGCAGGCCATGCCGCGGCAGTCCAGCGTCTCCGTGATCTGTTCAACAGCAATGCTCATGACGTCACCTCAAATGAAGACGACAGCGCCGGTGGCGGAGGCCATGAACGCGGCCACCCCCTCGACACCGTCAACCAGCGGGTCCAGGTCGTCCCTGCTCAGCTTGAAAGCGTCCATCGAGAGGGCGCACGCCTGGATGTCGACGTCCCCGATGTCCTTGGCCTGGGCGAGGACCTCGCTCCACGGCGCGCTGTTGTGCGCCCGCACCATCTCGGCGGCCGCGGGCGTCGCGTCCGGCGCGAACCCGTGGTCCACGCCCGGCTGTCCCTTGCGAAACGCGTCGAGGGCCCAGTACTGCAGGAAGATGTTGACGCGGCGTCCCATCGCGGCGGCGCCGGCAGCCAGCACCGCGGCGGCGCTGAGCTTGTCGTCGGTCCCCGAGAAGAGCACCAGGGAGAGGCTCTCGTCTTGTTCCATTTCTCGCTCCATTTCTTGGATGGGTTTCCTGTACCCATCGTCCGGCGGGGCGCGAGGCGGCGGCAGGGTGCGAGGTCCCGAAGATCGCGGGACCTTTGTGCCTGTGTAATTGACTGCTTACAGACCACCATGTCGACATGGCAATGACTGTCGACCTCATCGACGAGGTGGCGCACCGCTTCGCGCTGCTCGGCGACCCCACCCGTCTTCGCATCCTGCACACCGTCATGGAGGTCGGCGAGATGTCCGTCGGCGCGATCGCCGACGCGACCGGGACGTCGCGCTTCAACGCCTCGACGCACCTGAACAAGCTCGCCACCGCCGGCCTCCTGGCGCGCCGCCAGGCCGGCACCAGCGTGTACTACAGCGTCGCCGACGACACGCTGCCTCGTGTCTGCGACTGGATGTGCGAGGCGCTGCGCCAGCGCGCGAGCCTGATCGCAGGCTGAGGCCCAGTTCCTCCCCCCGCAAGCGGGGGGAGGCCAGGTGGGGTAGACCCCAAATTCCTCCCCCCGCAAGCGGGGGGAGGCTAGGTGGGGGGCAGAGGGCGCGCTACCTCTTCAGCTCCGCCGCGAACGCGTCCGCGATCAGGCCGTAGCCAGTGGCGTTGGCGTGGATATCACCCAGGGCGCACATCCACGTGTCGGCGCAGATGTAAACGACATTGGTCGGCGTGCCGGCCGGCAGCGGCGCGGGGGGACTCGCCACGGCGGTCGTGTCGAGGCTGTGGAACGCGGTCGCGACATCCGCCACGGGGACTCCGAAGCCGCCATAGATCTGGGCCAGCTCGGCGTTGTAGCTCACCAGCAGCGCGACACTCTGGTTGGCCAGGGCGACGCCCGACGGGCCCTGGAGCGCCGCGGCGAGGAACGGGTCGTAGTAGTTCATTCCGACCCACTGCGTGTCGGGGCTGGCCGCGCGGAGCGCAGTCATGATCGCCGGCAGGTTGGTCTCGGTGCTGGCGAACCCTGCAGCGATACAGGTGGCGTTGATCCCGGTCGCCGTCGCGCAGCCGTCGATGTCGTTGCCGCCGATATCAATCGTGGCGAAGGCGACGTGGCCGCGGTGCGCCTTGAGGAAGTTGACGGCCTGCTGTAGCTGCGAGCCGTCGGGGTAGATCGCACACCGGCCGCCCGAGACCATGGTCGTCGTCGTCTCCCCCGGGCACGCCAGGTTGACGAGGCTCAGGTCGTGGTATGTGGCCTGCTGCGCCGCGAACAGCTGGTCGACGTAACCATGGTGCCCGGCGTCCGTCCGGTCCACCGGCTGGTAGCCGAAGGCCAGCGAGTCACCGAGCGCCAGGTAGTAGCGCGCCCCTCCAAGACCATTCGACGCTCCGGCGCCGACAGGCGCCGCGAGGGCCGCGCCGAGGACGACGGTCGCGACGAGGACCGCCCGCTGTAGAAGTTTCATCCGTTCTCCCTATGCCGGCGCGCCCGGCCTGGTGCCGGTGCGGGAGCGGCAAGCTACGCCACTGTCCTTCGTGCGCCGTGGGCCCGGCAGGGCCGGGCGGCCCGCGCCTCCCGGGCCTCGCGTGCGGGCGCGAAGATGCCTAGGCGGACTGTTCCTGGACCTGGCTCTGCACCTGGCCGCCGGAGCACCACGCGTCCAGCTGCGAGTCGTGGGTGTCGCTGCGGAACCGGATCTCGACGGTGGCGTTCTCGTCCTTCCAGTCCGTCTCGGCCTGGAACCCCGGGTTCGGGGTGACCGAGACCAACGACAGGTGGGAGCCCGAGCAGCTGACGGTCGCGCTGCCGCCGACCAGGCGGAACGTCTGCGACGCGGTCGGCGTGGGCGCGGGCGTGGCGGAGGCCGTCGGGCTGGGGCCCGCGCCGTCCTCCGAGCCGCGCTCACTCGTCGCCGGCTCGGGGGTGGCCTCGGACGGTCGAGGCGTGGCGGCGCCGCTCCCCGCGTGCCTCGTCGCGACCGGGGCCGGAGCCGGCTGGCTTGGCGACGGTGACGCCGCCGCGACGGGTGGCGGCGGGGAGCCCTCCCACGTGTTCGCGGGCAGGGCGTCGGCCGCGCGCAGCGGCACCAGGGCGCGAGGCGGGGCCACGGCGCCGCCCGACGCGAGGCCGGCGACGATCCCGCCCGCCGCCAGCAGGCCTGCCGCGACCTGGACGCCGGGGGTCACGAACCTCGGCCAGCGCCGCGGGCGCGGTGGCGCGGGTGGCGCGGACGTCGCGGGCCCTTCGAGCTGGCCGCGGATCCACTCCTCGAATTCCACGTCAGCCATCGTCGCGCGATCCCGCCCGCGCGAGAACGCGACGGGCGTCCGACATAGGTCTTAAGACCTGGGCAACCTCTGGTGCGCCCAGAGGGCGGCCTCGGTCCGGCTCTGCACCCCGATGCGCTGGAAGACGCTCGTGAGGTGGGCCTTCACCGTCTTTTCGCTGATGCCGAGACGCCGCGCGATCTGCTTGTTGGCGAGGCCTTCGCCGACGAGCGCCAGCACCTCCTCTTCGCGCGGGGTCAGCGGCTCCTCGGCCTGCCCGGCGCGACCACGGTTGCTCAGCACGACGCGGGCGGCGCGGGGCGCCAGCGGCGCCTCGCCACGGGCCGCCGCGCGGACCCCGCGCACGATCTCGTCGGGCTCCGCGTCCTTGAGCAGGTAGCCGATCGCACCCGCGTCGATCGCGCCCAGCACCGTCTCGTCTTCGGCGTAGCTGGTGAGCATGACGACGCGCGTGGCCGGGCGCGTGCGGAGCAGCTCGCGCGTCGCGGCGATGCCATCCATCACCGGCATGGAGACATCCATCAGCACCACGTCGGGCGTGAGCTCCGCGACCCGGTCGATGGCCTCACGTCCGCTGGCGACACTGGCGACGACCTCGATGCCGGGGGCTGCGTCGAGCAGCTGGCTCAGCCCGCTGCGCACGAGCGCATGGTCGTCCACCACCAGCACGCGAACAGGCTCGGTCACGCCGCCACCTTGACACGGATCGTGCTGCCCCGGCCGGCCTCGCTCGTCACCGCCATCTCCCCGCCGCCGTCCTCCACCAGGCCGCGGAGCAGCGCGAGACCGACGTGGCCCTCCTGCTGCCGCTGGATGACCTCGTCGGCTGTGAAGCCGCGGCCGTTGTCGCGCACCTCCAGGAAGACACCACCGGCCTCCGCGCCAACCTGCACGTCGATGGTCGTGGCCCCGGCATGTGCCGCCGCGTTCCGCAGCGCCTCCTGGCCGGCGCGGTACAGGAGCTCGACCCGCTCGCGGTCGAGCGACGCCACGCCGCTGACGCGCAGCGAAGTCTTGAGCCCGTCAGCCTCGAGGGGCGCGAGCAGGTTGGCCAGCGCGCTCTCGAGCTTGCCGGCCTCGAGGTTCGGCGGCGCGATCTCGACGATCAGGTTGCGCAGGTCGCGCACCGCGGCCCGGGTGGCGCGGGCGCCCGCCGCGAGGATCCCCTCCAGGTCGTGGTTGGCCGCGACCTCCGGGCGCTGGGCGGCGGCGCTGAGACTGAAGGCGGCGCCCGCGAGGTCCTGCACGACACCGTCATGGAGGTCGCGCGCAATGCGCCGGCGCTCTGCCGCGGAGGCTTCGATCGCGCGGCTGAGCAGCATCTCCCGCTCGCGCCGGGCGGAGTCGAGCTTGGTCGCGAGCCGGACGGCGAGGGGCACCTGGACGATGAAGAGGAGCGCGATGCCGCCGAGGAGCACGGGGAAGAACGCCGACCAGATGCGCTGCTGGTCCTCGACTATCGACGTGTACACCTGGTACGTCTCGAACAGGTACGTGGCGCCGCCGGTGGACTTGATCGGCAGGTAGACCTCGACCAGCTGGCCGTAGCCGCGCTCGTACTGGTTCTCGGGCTTGCTCAGCTGGCTGACCTCCGCCACGACGCGGTTACCACGCATCGCGCCGAGCTCGTCCTCACCCAGGCCATACGTGCGGCCGATGAGGGCCGCGGCGTCGGAGTAGACGATGCGGCCTGTCGCGGCCCAGATCTTGACGCGGACCACGCGCGCGCTCAGCACCCGGTCGTGCACCAGCACGTCGAGCGAATGCAACGCCAGCGGGTCGCCCCCGACCGCCGCGTCGGTGAGCGCCGGCGCGACGATGCTGCGGCCGTCGATGGCCGCGATCTCCTGCGCGTTCCGGGTGGCCTCGGCGACGGCGTTGCGGCTCACGACCCAGTAGGCGCCCGCACTGATGACGACGGCCGCGACGAGCCCAGCGAGGACGAAGCGCAGGACGGCCGTCGTCACCGCGGAACTCATCGCGCGCTGCATCCGCTGCATGTCGCACTCAGGTTAGACCGCTGTCACCCGCCTGTTGAACGGTCCTACGACCAACGTCGGGCCTGCGTCCAATGGTCGAACCGGCGCCGCCGCGGCACAGTGATGACAAGCCCGGCGCGAGACACCGAGTCAAGCGGGAATGCCGGACATCAAACCGAAGGAGGAAGATCCATGAAGATCCGATTCAGAGGCCTCTCCGGCGCCGGCATCGTCGCCGGCTGTGCCGTGGTCCTCGCCACGGCGGGTGTCGCGATGGCACACGACGGGCATTTCGGCTCCGGCGCCGCCAGCGTGGAGATGGTCAACGACCAGAGCCCCGCGGCCACCCCGGCGGCCACCTCACCCACGCCCGAGGCGTCGAATTCGCCCACCGCGGAGCCGACCGAGACCCCCGAGGCCAGCCCCACGCCCGAGGCCACCGAGACCCCGGAAGCCGGCGAAACCCCGGACTCTGCTCAGTCGCCCGACGTCGAGGACAGCCCCAGCGCGCAGCATGACGGCGGGACGAACCCGGAAGACTCCAACGAGAACACGAACGCGACCCAGAACGAGACCGAGAAGAGCGGCGAGGCGCAGCCCAGCCCGACCGCCCAGAGTGAGACCGAGAAGAGTGGCGAGTCGGAGCCCAGCCCGACACCCAGCCCGTCGGCCAGCCCGAGCTCCAGCCCCAGCCCGTCGCCCACCAGCGACAGCGGCGACGGCGGCTCCAGCGGTGACGGCGGCTCGGACGGCGGGTCCGGCGGGTCCGGGGGCGACGGGCACTAACCCTATCCCTCAACGAGAGGACCGGTGGCCCTGGCCGCCGGTCCTCTTCTTTTCAGCCCGGCACTGGGACGGTGCCGAGGTAAGCCGCCCGCACGCGGCTGTCCCGCGCGACCTCGGCCGGGCTGCCCTCCGCGATGACCGCGCCCTGGTCGAGGACCGTGACCGTCGACGCGAGGCTCGCGAGGAAGCGCATGTTGTGCTCGATGAGGACGATGGTCAGGCCGGCGCCGGCCAGCTCGGAGAGGGCGGCGTGCAGCAGCTCGATCTCGTCCGGGCTCATGCCCGCGGATGGCTCGTCGAGGAGCAGCACAGTGGGCGCGGTCGCGACCGCCGTCGCCATCTGTAGCAGCCGCTGCCGGCCCGACGACAGGGTGTCAGGGGCCGCCCCGGCGAATGGCCCAAGCCCGAACATCTCCACCAGGTCGAGCGCCGCGCGGCGCACGGCCAGGCTCTCGGCGCGGTAGGCCGGCGTCTTCAGGAGGGCCTGGAGGGCGTGCGCGTGGCGCCGCCGCTCCCGCACCCCGACCTCGATGTGGGCGACGAGGTCGAGGTGGGGCATGACGGCTGTCCGCTGGAACGTCCGCGCGATGCCGGCGGCCACCCGCCCCGCCTCGCCCAGGTGGTCGACGCTCGTGCCGGACAGCGTCACGTTCCCGGTGTCCTGCCTGAGGGTCCCGGCGATGCACCGAAGCAGGGTCGACTTGCCGGAGCCGTTCGGTCCCACCAGGCCGTGCACCTCTCCGGCCCGGACGGTGAGCGTCGCCCCGGCAAGCGCCGCCACGGCGCCAAACCGCAATTCCATCCCGCGCGCCTCCAGCAGCGCGCTCCCGGAGCGAACCGAGACCGGCGCCGCCGGGCGAGGGCGCGGCGCAGCCGCCGGGGCAGTGCCGGGCTGGCGCCGCCGCCGGCGCTGGAAGGTGACGCTGGCCGCGAGCGCCACGACCACCAGGGCCGCGGCCGTCAGCTCGCGCCCCGCACCGAGCGGCAGGCCGGCCGCCTCGAACCCCCGGTCCACCAGGTACGGGAGCCCGCTGATTACCGCCGCGCCGGCCACGGGGCCGAGGAACCCCAAGGGCGCTCCGACGAGGACCGCGACGAAGAGGTCGAGCGAGCGCACCGGGCTGTACAGGGTGGGGTCGACGAGCTGGAGCAATTGGGCCCCGAGCGACCCGGCGAGGCCGGCCGTCATGGCCGCCAGGGCAAAGGTACGGCGGCGGATCGAGGGCACGTCGTAACCGAGCGAGGTGGCGAGGGAGGTGCCGTCGCGCAGCGCTGCCCACCCGCGCCCGATGACCGACATCTGCGCCGAGCGGTACATGACGAGGACGAGAGCCAGGAGGACGGTGCCGAGCACGAGGTGCCCGGCGGCGTCGAAACGGGTGAGCACGCCAAGCAGGTCGATGCGCACGGACAGCGGTCCGAGCAGCGGCAGCCCCGCGACGCCGCCCGTGACCTCCGGGAACGCCCCGATGGCAACGAACACGGTCCAGCCGAATGCCCAGGTCATGAGGGCGAGGATGGCCGGGCGCAACCGGGTCGCGCCCCAGCCGAGGATCCAGCCACACGCCCCGGCAGCAATGACCGCGATGAGCGTCGCGAGGGCAGGGTCCATCCCGAACCGCAGGCGCAGCCCCGCCGTGGCGTACGCCCCCACCGCGAGGAAGGCGGCATGGCCGAGCGAAGGCTGCCCTGTGTCATGCACCAGCCACTGCAGCGCGTACAGGGCGATGAGCAGGTAGGTGGCCTGCGCCGCGGTCGAGGTCAGCGCCGGGTTGCCGGCGGCGAGGATCCCCACGACCAGGACCAGCCACGCCGCGCCCAGCCAGGGCACGTGGTCCGCGAGCGCCCACGCGCGCAGGTCGGAGAAGGACTGGCGCCAGACTCCGACGCTTTTCAATCGAGCGGCTCGGCCGCGCCGCTGACGAGGCGCGGCGCAAGCGCGACGAGGAGGACGAGCAGGAGCAGGGGCCCGACGTCCTGGAGGGCGGGGGCAGGGCCGAGCTGGGGCAGGTTGAGCGCGCCGAGGTGCAGCGCGGGCACGAAGAGGGTGGTGAGCACCGCCTCCCCGATGCCGATGGCCAGCCCGCCGAGGACGGCGCCGCGGGCCGAGCCCAGGCCGCCGACGACCGCCGCCGCGGTCCCCTTCAACCCCAGCACCACGCCCAGGTCCAACGTGAGCGGCCGCGACGGCGCCACCAGGAGGCCGGCCAGCGCGGCGAGGAGGCCTGCCATCGCCCAGGCCACGAGGCGAAGGCGCTCGGGCGAGAGCCCGCACACGCGCGCCGCCTCCTCGTCCTCCGCCGCGGCCCGCATCGCGCGGCCGGTGCGCGACGCCACGAGCCACCTGTCGAACGCCAGCGCGACGATCGCGGCGACCGCGAGGACGACGAGGGCGCGCACCTCGACGACCCCGCCACCGGGCAGCGCGAGCACGCCCCCGTGCCCGATCGAGCCCACCGGCAGGATCTCCGGGACGGTGTAGCTCTCGGCCTGGAACCGAAGACCGGCCAGGGCGCGCAGGAAGAGCCCGGCCGCCACCGTCGCGGCGATCCAGCCGACGGCGCTGCCCCGCGCGAGGAACGGCGCCACGGCGACGCGCTGCACGGCGACGGCCAGGAGGGCGGTGAGTCCCAGCGCGACCGCGGCCCCGCCGAGGAGGACGGGCGGCGCGATCCCCGTCAGCGCGACTGCCTGCCCGCCGCCCACGAACAGCAGGAACGCGAACACCGCCGCGGTCACGAGGTCGCCGTGCGCGAAGTCCAGCACGCCACTCATTCGGTAGATGAGGCCGTACCCGAGCCCCACGAGGGCGTAGACCCCGCCGGCGCTCGCGCCGGCGACCAGCGACTGCAGGATGAGCCCGGCGCTCACCTCAGCCGCTACCCGTCACGCCGGTCCCATCCGCGCATATAGTTTGCCCGCCACTCGCCCGGGGCGAGGGCAGAGAAGGAATGGAGTTGCACCTCGACGCTGCCCACCGACGGTCCGCGGTCATCGCCGCGGCCACCCTGGCACTGACCGCCTGCGCGTCCAGCGCCGGGGGCAACGCGACGTCCGGCACCGTGACGATCGTCCTCAACGAGCCGTTCGCGCGGCTGCCCTACGTCGGCACCTTCACCGCCCAGGGCGCCAACCTGGCGGCCGACCAGGTCAACCAGGCCGGGGGCGTGAAGGTCGGCGGCAAGAGCTATCGCATCAAGCTCCAGCAGCTGGACAACCAGCTGTCACCGTCGACCTCGCTGGGGAACGTGAACGAGGCGGTGGCCGAGAAGGCCGTGGCCATCATCGACGACGGCTACACCTCCGACGCCACCTACCAGGCCGCCGCGGCGGGCGGGATACCGCTGCTCCTCGACTACGACGGCAACACCGCGTTGATCGACACCGCGCAGCGGCCCAACGTGTTTCGCATCGCGCCGCCCGACGACGCCGTGGCGGGCAAGCTGGTCGACTACGTGACCGGAAAGAACCTGCGCCTCGCGCTGGCCCACGACGACAGCGAGTACGGCAAGGATGGCGACGCCCAGCTGCTGCAGGCCCTCGCGAAGAAGAGCCTCAAGCCGCTCGACATCGAGCTGCCGAGCAGCGCCCCGGGGTACGACACGGAGGCGCTGCAGGTCAAGCAGAGCGGCGCTGAGGCCGTCATCGTCTGGGCCCGGTCCCCGGTGCTGGCGGCCTTCGTGAAGTCGCTCCGCCAGGGCGGCTCCACGGCGCAAATCTTTGCCGGCCCGACCGCCGAGGACCCCGTGGTGCGGACCCAGAACGCGGACCACCCGGACTATGTGAACGGCCTCACCTACGCGTCCTTCCGCATCACCACCGAGGCCGGCCCGGACGCCTGGGACAAGTTCCGCAAGGCGTACGAGGACCACAACTTCAACACCGACGACGGCAAACCCGGCCCCGACTACCGCGTCGGCGTGGAGACGAGCAAGCACAAACCGGTGGTGCAGCCGCCGGACTGGCAGCTCTTCCCCTACGACATGGTCTACCTGGTCAAGGCCGCGCTGGAGCAGGCGGGGACCGTGGACCCGGCGGGTGGCAAGCTCATCAACGCGCTGAATGCCGTGCAGGTCAAGAGCGGCAACGGCGACAACCGCGGCTGGACGAAAGACAACCACGAGGGAGTCGCCGACGACGACATCTACTTCGCCACGTTCGTAGACATGAAGTTCAGGCCCGTGCAGGACGACCCGCTCTCGAAGACCCTGCCCCCGATCGACCAGGAGTAGGGGCCCAGCTCAGTGCCGCGCCCAGGCGCTGACCCCACTCAAGAGGCCGAACACGAGGAGCGCCGTCACGAGCGCGATCGCCCAGGGCTGACCGCGCGGCGCTGAGGCGGGAGCGGGGCGGCTGGCCGGGGCCTGCCCCGATGCCAGGACCAGGTCGTACTTCACCTTCACCGGGCCTGGGCCTGGCCGGCCGATGGGCGGCACAAGGTCGGCGATGCGGTGCAGGCTCGCGGCCCCCTGCTGCGCCAGCAGCGTGGGACCCGAACGGTCGGCGGCGCCCGCGAGGTACGTGGTCCAGGCGGCGCCACCCGGCGCGGTGAACACCGGAGCCGGCAGAGGCAGGGGGTCCGCCCGCACCTCCACCCCTGGCGCGCCTGGAGCCGCCGCCGTGAACCTCAACGAGAAGGTCGCGGCCCCGCCCGAGTCCGGGCCCGCCGGCAGGCGCGCCACCCAGCGCACCCGCGTCCCGCCCGGCTGACGGTTGACGTCGCCTCCGCCCGCGTCGGTGACGGAGGCTCCTGCAGGCAGCCGCACATCCACCGTCAGCGCCAGTGGCACGTACGTGTCCGCGGCCTGCGTCGACGTTGGGCCGGCGATGGGCAGCGACTCGGGCAGCGGCAGCACGGCATTCAGGTCGGTCTCCGGCGTGTACAGGCCGGGCACCTGGCGCAGCGCCTCCAGCGCCGTGGCCAGCGGTGGCGCCGCCGCGCTGCCCCGGACGAACTGCTCCGAGTGCCGCGTCAGGTTGTTGACGGCGATGGTGACCGTGACCGGCCCGCGCGCCTGGGCGAGGCTCGGCGCGGCCACGTTCCGCCCCCCAGTCGCGTATGTGATCGCGACGCTCAGCGGCAGGTCGCGCGCGGCCGACGGGTCGAGGCCGGCCTCGGCGCCCATCTGGGCAGCACCGCCGAGGAAGCCGAGGAAGCTGACATGGCCGTCCTGCAGCCCGGGCACAGCGTCACCGCCGAGGTCGCGGACCGCCGTGGCGTGGCCAGGCAGGAAGACGGCGTAATCCCCAGTGCCGCGCAGCTTCAGCAGGATGTCGTCGACGAGCGACCGCACGCCACCCTCGGGCGTGAGGGTGGCCCTGACGGTCTCGTCGTCATCGAGGAAGAGGGGCAGGCGGCTGTTGCCGACCGGCGAGGCCGCGGCGGCGGGGTAGGGGGCCAGCGGCGCGCTCGCCGCCTCGGCCACCGGGGGCAGCGCCGCCACCGCGACGGCGACCAGCGTGAGCGCGGCGACAGCCAGGGGACGCACGGCGCAATCATGTGGGATATCGCCCGCGGGCCACCGCGCGTGCGGGGTGGGGCGGTGGCCGTCACCCCGGCGGGGCACCCCCGTCGGGCTCGTCGGGCACGGCCCGCTCATGGTTGCCAGGGACGAGCCCGCCGAGCTTCTCGGCGATGCGCGCCCCGATGCCGGCCGGGCTGGCGGGGTACGCCGCCTCCTCGACCATGTCGCGGAAGAGCGTCAGCCCGATGCGCTCGCGGTTGGGCTCGCCGCGCGCCAGCGACTCGGCCATGTGCTCGGCCTGCTGCGGCTTGATCTTCGGCGGCATCGGCGCCTCGAACTCGTCGACGACGCACTCGATGACCACCGGGCCGGGCATCGCCAGGGCGGAGCGCATGTGCTCGCCGCAACGCTTCGGGTCTTCGATGTGGACGCCGCGCGCGCCGCACGCCTCGGCCACCTTGACGAAGTCGATGGGCTCGAGCTTCACGCCGTACTCCGGGTTGCCGAGGAACACCATCTGCTCCCACTTGATCTGCCCGAGGGTGTTGTTCTTGACGACGACCACCTTCACCGGTAGGTCGTGGCGCACGCAAGTGGCGAGCTCCGCCATCAGCATGGAGAGACCGCCGTCACCGACGAAGGCGACGCACTGCCGGCCGGGGAACGCGTGCTGCGCGGCCATCGCGTAGGGCAGCCCGGGGGCCATCGTCGCGAGGTTGCCCGACAGCGTGAAGCGGCGCCCGCCGGTGATCATGATCTGGCGCGCCGCCCAGGTCGCGATCGTGCCCGAGTCGCTCGTTATGACCGCGTCGTCGTCGAGCAGCTCGTTCAGCTGCGCGGCCACCAGCTGCGGCTTCATGGGCACGTCGTCGCGCGTGCTGCGCTCCTTCATGAGGGCGAGCCAGTCGCGGTAGCCGGCCTGCGCCTTCTCGAGGAAGGACTGGTCCCTGTTCTCGGGCAGCAGGGGCACGAGCTCGCGCAGGATCGTGGGCGCGTCACCCGCCAGGCCGATGTCGACAGCGTGGCGCAGGCCGAGGCGCGCCGGGTCGATGTCGACCTGCACCGCGACCGCCTGGCCGGGCTTCGGCAGGTACTCCATGTAGGGGAAGGAGGTGCCCACCATGAGCAGCGCGTCGCACTCCTCCAGTGCCTCGGTCGAGGGGCGCGTCCCGAGCAGCCCGATGCCGCCGGTCGTGTACGGGCTGTCGTCGGGCACGACGTCCTTGCCTAGCAGCGGCTTCACGATGGGGGCGGCGAGCTTCTTCGCCGCGGCCTCCAGCTCGGCGGCCGCGCCGCGCGCGCCATTGCCGGCGAGGATTACGACGCGCTTCTTGCCCTCGAAGACCCGGGCTGCGGCCTCGATGGTGGCGCGCGGCGGCACCATCAGCGGCGGCGTGAAGGGCTTCCCGGTGTGGCCCGCGATGTTGCGCTGCGAGCGGGGGTCCTGCTTGAGCGCATGGTCCTGCACGTCGACCGGGATCGTGATGTGCGCGACGCCACGCTCGGCGAGGGCCGTGCGGATGCCGAAGTCGACGAGGTTGACGATGTGCGCCGGGCTCATGCACCGCTGGTTGAAGACGGCCACGTCCTCGAACAGGTAGTCCGTCATGATGTCCTGCTGGTAGTGCGTCCCGATGAGGTCGTGGTACTGCATCCCCGTCAGCGCGAGGACCGACGCCCCGTCCATCTTGGCGTCGTACAAGCCGTTCAGCAGGTGGATCGCGCCCGGGCCGCTGGTGGCCAGGCAGACCCCCAGCCGTCCCGTGAACTTGGCGTAGCCACAGGCCATGAACGCGGCCGCCTCCTCGTGCCGCACCTGGATGAACTTGACCTCGCCCTGGTGGACGCGGAGCGCCTCCATGATGCCGTTGATGCCGTCGCCGGGGAGGCCGAACACCGTGTCCACGCCCCAGTCGACGAGGCGCCGGACGAGGAGCTCGCTGGTGGTCACGGACTTGTCGCTCATCGGTTTCTCCTCCTGTCCGAGGGGCCCCCGCTGCCTCAGTTCGAGGTTACTCCGATGGTCCCGCTTTATGCGATAGCGCGACTATCAGGCGCGCTCAGGGCGCCACGAGGCTCCAGAAGCCCGGGTCTTCGAAGCCGAGCCGCCACACCGCGACGCCGCCAAGGCCGTGCCCCTGTCCCAGCGCGATCTTGCGCGCCAGGGAGTCGGTGTCGTCGAAGTAGGTGACGTTCGCCTCGGCGGCGCCCCAGAGCACGAAGGGGGTGGCGGCCGCGAAGTCATAGTCGACATACGCCGGCCCGCTAGTCAGGGCCACGTAGGTCGCGTGGCCGTACGAGTCGGCCGTGACGTCGCCGCTGTTCCAGGTGCGGCTGTAGAGGGGCAGGCCAAGCCACACCTTGCCTCGATCCAGGCCCGGCAGGCTGCCATCGAGGAGCTCGGTGTCCCAGTCGAGGCCGGCGACAGGGCCCGGGTCATCGGCGCCGACGTGCTCGTCGTACGCCATGAAGATGACCTTGTCCACCGCCGCGGTGATCGCCGGCAGGTCGTACGCCGCCGCGACGCGCGGCAGGTGCCCGGCGCGATGCGGGACCACGTCCACGGCGATCCGCGCCCCCTCCTGGTGCAGGGCGCGGGCCGTCGCCGCGACGAGGCGCGTCAGGTCCGCGCGGGACCCCGGCGGGACGTTCTCGATATCGAGGTGGATGCCTGGGAAGCCCCCCGCCTTCACCGCGGCCGCGATCGCCGCGGTGAGCCGGTCGCGCGTGGAGGCGTCAGCCAGGGCGGCGCCGAGGACGTCGGCCGTGCCCCAGTCGTTCTGGACCAGCGGCCACACCGGGCGACCAACCTGCGACGCGGCCGCCACGGCGCCGGCGTCAGGCGTGCCGGTGACGCCGTCGGTCGTCAGTCCCCACCCGGCGGGCGACACCTCGGTCAGCCGCCCCCCGTTGCCGGCCACCGACGCGCGCGACGCGGCCGTCGCCACGACGTACCCGGCCGCCTTCGAGGCGCGCACCGGCGGAGCCGGCGGCACGGTGACCCGGCGCAGTGCGCCCGTGCCGGGCAGCGCCTTCAGCGGCAGGCGCACCGGCCCGGCGAGGCGGGAACCGCGGTCCACCTCGAGGGTGCCGGGGACGACGAAGACGTCCGGCCGGCTCGCGACCGGCCAGGCGAGCCGCGCGTGCCGGGGGTCGCTCCAGGCCGGCTGCGCCCCCTGCGCCGGGAGCGCCGCCATCCCGGCGCGCGTCAGCGCGTGCTCGAAGACGATATCCACGACCGCGCTCCCACCTTCGACGTGGACCGCGGCCTCGATCCCGGTCACGCCGATGACCTGGAAGGCCTGGCGCTGGTGGTAGTCGCCGGCGTCCACCTGGACCTCGTGGTGCGAGCCGAGCGCCAGCGGGGACACGGTCGCCGTCGCGGTGGCTCCCGCGAGGCGGGGGGTCAGCGCGCGCCCGTCCAGGCTGACCGCGACGTCGCCGGCAGCCAGCGCCCGCCCCGCGGTGAGGGTCAGCTCCAGCGTGGTCGGCGCGTCCTCTGCCGCGCCCGCCAGCGGGGTGCCGCCGAGGCTGACGTCGACCGGCCCGAGGGGCGGGGAAGCCGGCCCGCAGGCAGCCGCCGCGGCGCCGAGCGCGAGGGCCGCCGCGCGCGTGACGGGGAGGTGCCGGGCGAAGCTCAGGAGGGGGGCACGAGGTCGCACCAACATAGTGTCGTGTTTGGGACATCACCATGCCGGTCCGCACTGTCTACAATGCCCCGCGTGACCGCACGCGTGCGATACGCGGTGCGCCTGGGGGGCGTCGCGTTGGGATACATGATCACGGCGCGACTGAGCCTCGACCTCGCGCTGGTCCACGGCCAGGTGACCCCGGTGTGGCCGCCCACCGGGATCGCGCTCGTGGCGCTGCTCGTGCTCGGGCGTTCCATGTGGCCGGCCGTGCTGGTGGGTGCGTTCGTGGTCAACCTGCCGCTCGGTCCGTCACCCGCGGGGGCGGCGCTGATCGCCGCCGGCGACACGCTCGCGCCGCTGGTCGCCGCCGAGCTGCTCCGGCTCGCCCGCTTCCGCGTCGAGCTGGACCGCCTCCGCGACGCGGCGGCGCTGATCCTGCTGGCGGCCCTCGCGGGGATGACGGTCAGCGCCACCGGCGGCACCCTGGTCCTGCTCGCCAACCACGCGATCCGGGCCAGGGACTTCTGGCCGACCTGGGCGGTGTGGTGGGTCGGCGACGCCATGGGCGTACTCGTCGTGGCCCCGTTCCTCCTCAGCCTGCTGCGACGGCCGTGGCTGCCCCGTTTCCGGCTCGAGCGCGCACTCGAACTGGGTGGGCTCGTCGCGCTGACCGGTGCCGTCACGTTCGTGCTGTTCGACAACAATCTCCACCTCGAGTACCTCGTGTTCCCCCTCATCGCCGTCGCCGCCTGGCGGTACCAGCTGCGCGGCGTGGCGCCGGTGGCGCTGGTGGCGTCCGGCGTCGCGATCGTCGCCGCCGTGCGCGGCATGGGCCCCTTCGCCAACGAGTCCCTCCTCGTCAAGATGGTCACGCTGCAGGTCTTCAACGTGTACGTCGCGCTGACGTCGTTCGTGCTCTCGTCCTTCGTCGAGGCGCGCCAGCGGCAGGCGCGCGCCGAGCGCCTGTACGAGTCGGCGGACCTTGCCAGCCGGTCCAAGAGCGCGTTTCTCAACCTCGCGGCGCACGAGCTCCGGACGCCGCTGGCCGTGATGAACGGCTACCTGTCGCTGATGGAAGAGGGCGCGCTCGGCGAGACGCCGCCGGCGTGGCAGCCGGCTGTCGGGATCCTCGTCGCGAAGGGGCAGGAGCTGAGCCGCATGGTGGGTGAGCTCCTCGAGGCCGCCCGCATCGAGGCGGAGTCGGCGCCCGCGCGCGTGCGCGTGGTCGACCTGTGCGAGGTGGTCCGCGACGCCGCCGCTAGGGCGCGGCCCCGGGCGCACCTGCTCGGAGCCGACATCAACCTCGCCACCGGGCTGAAACCGGTGATGGTCGAGGCCGATCCCCAGCAGCTCGGGCGCGCCCTGGACAACGTCATCAACAACGGCCTCACCTACACGCTGCGCGAGCCCCGCCTCACCGCCGTCGTCGTGACCGAGGGCGACCGGGCGGTGGTGCGCGTCACGGACAACGGCATCGGCATCCCGGAGGACCAGCGGGAGCTCGTCTTCGAACGCTTCCACCGGACCGAGCACCCTGCCTTCCTCAACGTCGCCGGCACCGGTCTCGGCCTGTACATCAGCCGCGAGCTGGTCGAGGCGAACGGCGGCACCCTTGTCGTCGAGCGGAGCGACCCCGACACCGGCACCACCATGGCGATGACGCTCCCGGTGGTTGGCGCCGACGCGCCCGCGCCCGCACCGATCGCCGGCACCTTTGGCGCGACCGCAACCAGCAACTGAGGTGAGAGGCGGGAGGATGAGTTTGTCGATTTCGGGCCACCCCGTTCGATGAGTTGGTGTAAGCCGGACTCATCCCGGCCCACCAACAGGAGGTAGCACGATGCGTTTCATGGTCTTTGTCCCAGGCAACGAGGACAGCGAGGCAGGCGCCCTGCCCAGTGCCGAGCTGATCAGCCAGATGACGGCGTACAACGAGGAGCTGGCCCGTGCCGGCGTCATGCTCGCGGGCGAGGGCCTGCGGCCCACGAAGGACGCCAAGAAGATCCGGTTCGACGCCGACGGGCCGAAGGTGATCGACGGCCCCTTCACGGAGAGCAAGGAGCTCGTGGCCGGTTACTGGATGCTCGAGTGCAAGTCCCTCGACGAGGCGGTCGAGTGGGTCAAGCGCGCGCCGTTCGGTGGCTCGGTCGAGGTGCAGGTGCGGCCGATCTTCGAAGCCGACGACTTCGGCGAGAACCTGACGCCGGAGCTGCGCGAGCGCGAGACGCGCCTGCGCGAATCCATCGCGGCGCGCCCCTGACACGAGCTGGGGCACCGGGCCGCCGCCCGTCCGCGGGTGGCGGCCCGGAGCCGGGCACCCTTGACGCGATCTGGCGCATCGAGTCGCCCCGCCTGATCGCCGGCCTGGCTCACATCGTGCGCGACATCGGCCTCGCTGAAGACCTTGCGCAGGACGCGTTCGTGGCCGCGCTCGAGCAGTGGCCGGTGGAGGGGATCCCGGCCAAGCCGGGCGCCTGGCTCATGACCACGGCGAAGCACCGCGCCATCGACATGCTGCGCCGGCAGGCGAACCTGAGCCGGAAGCAGGAGGAGATCGCGCGCCAGGTGGAGGCGCGGCAGCTCGACGAGAGTGACTTCGAGAAGGTCGGCGAAGACACCATCGACGACGACCTCCTGGGGCTGATGTTCACCGCCTGCCACCCGATCCTCCCGGCGGAGGCCCGGGTCGCGCTCACGCTGCGCATGCTCGGCGGCCTCAGCACCGACGAGATCGCCCGCGCGTTCCTCGTGCCGGTCGCGACGATGGCGCAACGCATCGTCCGGGCCAAGAAGGCGCTTGCCGCCGCGCGCGTCCCCTTCAGGGTGCCCACGGGCATCGACCGCGCAGCGCGGCTCGGCTCCGTGCTCGAGGTGATCTACCTGGTCTTCAACGAGGGCTATGCCGCCACGGCAGGCGACGACTGGATCCGCCCGGCCCTCTGCGAAGACGCCGTGCGCCTCGGGCGGGTGCTGGCGGAGCTGGCGCCGCGCGAGGCGGAGGTGCACTCCCTTGTCGCCCTGATGGAGATCCAGGCCTCGCGCCTGCGGGCCCGCGTCGACCGCGCCGGGGACCCTGTGCTGCTGCTGGATCAGGACCGCTCGCTATGGGATCGGCTTCTCATCCGGCGCGGCCTCCAGGCGCTGCACCGGGCTGAGTCCCTGGGCCGGGCGCCAGGCTTCTACCACCTCCAGGCGGAGATCGCCGCATGCCACGCCCGGGCGTTGCGCGCGGACGAGACTGACTGGCCGCGGATCGCCGCGCTCTACGGCGAGCTGGCGCGCCGGGCGCCCTCGCCGGTCGTCGAGCTCAACCGCGCCGTCGCCGTCGGGATGGCGGCGGGCCCGGCGGCGGGCCTCGAGATCGTCGATGGGCTGCTGTCCGAACCGTCCCTGCGCGAGTACCACCTGCTCCCGACGGTGCGCGGCGACCTGCTGGCGCGGCTGGGTCGCGTGGAGGAGGCACGGGCCGAGTTCGAGCGGGCCGCGTCGCTGACGCGCAACGAGCGCGAGCGGCGCGTCCTGCGGGAGCGCGGAGGGGCGCTTACCCGGGCGTGACGCGGGTGCCGGCGCGCCCGGCCAGGGCCGCCTCGACGCCCGCCACGGACGTGATCACCGCGTCGCGGCCGCCCGCGGCGACAAATCGCACTGCCGCCTCCACCTTCGGCCCCATGCTGCCCGGCGCGAACTCGCCGGCGGCGAGGTACCCGCGGGCTTCGGCGACCGTCATGGTGTCGAGGAAGCGCTGCCCGGGGCGGCCGTAGTCGAGCGCGACGCGCTCGACCGCCGTGGCGATGACGAGTCGGCCGGCGCCGATGGCTGTGGCGAGGACCGCCGAGGCCAGGTCCTTGTCCACCACGGCGCGCACTCCGCGCAGCGAGCCGGACGCGGCGCGGGCCACCGGGATGCCACCGCCGCCGGCCGCGACGACGACGAACCCGGCGTCGAGCAGGGCCATGACCGCCGGCGCCTCGACGACCTCGAGCGGGTCCGGGGAGGGCACCACCCGCCGGTAGCCGCGACCCGCGTCCTCCACCACGGCCCAGCCCTCCGCGCGCAGGACCTCGGCCTCGGCCTCGCTGTAGAAGCGCCCGACGGGCTTCGTCGGGTGGGCGAAGGCCGGGTCGTCGCCCGCCACCACCGTCTGGGTCACCACCGCGGCCACCTTCGGCTCCAGCCTCTGAGCGGTCATCGCCGCGGCGATGCGGTTCACCAGGACGTACCCGAGGCCGCCCTGGGTCTCGGCGTCGCAGTAGTCCAGCGGCAACTCGGGCAGGCGGTCGGGCAGGTTGGCGGTCAGCTCGGAGCGGCGCAACTCGAAGCCGACCTGCGGCCCGTTGCCGTGCGTCACCGCCACCTGGGTGCCCGCCGCGGCGAGCCGCGCGACCACGGCCGCCAGCGGCTCGGCGCTGGCGAACTCGTCGGCGATCGTGCCGTGCGCCTCGGACGACAGGGCGTTGCCGCCGACCGCGAGCACGAGGCGGGCCGCGCGCTCGGCCTCTGTCATGGCCTCACGCTACCCATACCGCCATTGCCCGCACAGGGTCGGGCGGCCTTACTCGCGTCGGCCGTTCGCGGTGTTGGACCCGCCGGCGGCGGGGCGATCGTCTCTGGGGCGCGGCCCCGGCCGGGCGTACGGTGAGCGCAGCACCCACCCAAGGAGGCACTGAGCATGATGTGGTACTACGGCGGCGGCGCCGGCTGGATCGGGGGGCTGTTGATGAGCCTCTCGATGATCGCGTTCTGGGCGCTTGTCGTCCTCGTCGTCCTGTGGGCGGTGCGTTCCGCGCGAGTCACGCGCCACGTCCCGCACGGCCCCTCGCCGGCCATCGCGATCCTCGAGGAGCGCCTGGCCCGCGGCGAGATCTCCGTCGAAGAGTTCAACGAGAGGAAGCGGACGCTCGAAGGCGGGGCGTAGGCGAGGGCTCGCGCCCTCGCCCACGGTCAGGTCAGGTGGTGGCCTCGGTGACGCCGGCCGGGCGGAACCGGAAGTAGGCCCAGAACCCGACCGACAGAGCGCCGAAGCCAAGGAACAGCGCGCCGGCGGTGACCAGGTTCGTCGTCCCTGACACGTACCCGACAGCCGGGTTGAGCAGGACATGGACGAACAGCAGGGCCGCGACCCCAGTGACCACCGCCCACCGCACGCGGCTCCACGCGAAGACGCGCTCGCCCTCCAGGAAGCGCAGCGGCACCATGCCGAAGAGGATTCCCTCAATCCCGGCGACGAACGTGCCGGCGAGAAGGGCTGAGAGCGCGACGATCACGAGGCCCGGGTCCGGCACCTGCGCCGCTGTCTTGACGGGCACCCACAGGACCCACGCGAGCACGCTGATGCCGAGCATCCAGATGGCGGCCACGGCGGAGGCGCGGCCCTGGTGCTCCTTCTCCAGCTCGCCGTCAGTGAGCCGGAAGGCGGCCATCACGCCGTAGAGGTACCCCGGCAGGAAGTTGGTAGCGCGTGAGATCACGACGCAGACGAGGGCCACCACGAGGGCGCCCGGGAAGACCTTGATGCTGCCGGTCTTGCCGTGCTTCAGGCGGATGAAGTAGCCGGACGCGAATGCGTAGGAGAGCGTGGCGATCGCGATGGCCCCGGCGAGCCCGACGAACGTCGCCAGCGACTCGAGGTTGAAGCCGAACGCCGGGTCAAGGAACCCGTAGAGGAGCGCGCCGCCGAGGACGACGGCGGTGATGGCCGCGGCGCGGTGGCGCATCAGCCCGGCGATGGAGGAGAAGATGCCCGGCCCGGACGCGAAACCGAACCACGACTTCACCTCGTCGTAGTGCTCCTGCAGCGTTGAGTTGAAGAGCTCGGAGGGAAACGCGATCAGGCACATCAACGCGGCCGCGAGCAGCGCGCTCTTCAGAACGTCCAGGGGGTTGAGCGAGACCTGCGCGGGCGAGCGCAGGGCCTGCGCGATTTGAGGCTGCATCAGCTTGGTCGAGCTGCCTGGCACGGGGCCGGGCACCGTCACCGGGCGGGTGAAGGCCTGCGACGTGGCCGGGCCGCCCGTGATCGTGATGGGGAACGATGCGACGATCGGCGCGCCGGTGACGCTGCAGAAGCCGGTGACCTGGTGGGTGCCGCCGGCGACGTTCTGAGGGATCTTGAAGCCTCCCTGCTGGAACGGACTCCCGCCAGGAGGTGGAAGCGTCACCAGGCCGAGCTGGACCCCGTCGAACTGGACCCTCACCACGGAGCAGGGGAACCCGCTGCCGGTGACGGCGAAGGACTCGCCGGGCGAGGCGGTGGTGAGCACGCTCGGGGCGCCGCCGGTGAGGTCCTTCACCACGAGCAGGGAGGGCCGCCCCTGGGCCGGCTGGGTGGTGGTGGCCGCCGCCGCGAGGAGCTGGAAGGGAACGTTGACCTGCGGCCCTTCCTGCGCGATGCCGCGGCAGTCGGCGTACACGGCGTATGCGCCGGTGGACCCCTGGCTCGCGACCTGGAAGCTGAAGGTGGCGCCGACCTGGTCCTGGAGGGTGCCGAGATAGACGCGGCCCGAGCCCTGGGGGGTACCGAAGCCCGAAGGCCCGAAGTAGAGGTAGAGGGTGCCCGGGACCTTGCAGTTGAACTGGCCGAGCTCGGTCACCGTGGCCGTCGTCCCCGCGGCCCCCTGCTGCGGGCTGACGGATATCCCGGCGGCGGCGAGCGCGCCGGTCGCACCCGCCGCGAAAGCGGGGATGCCCAGCGCCACGACGGTCGCGCCGATGGCGGCGCGGCGCCATGGAGTGTGTCGCTTGAGACTGCGCGCGACTCTTACTGCAGCGTCGAACATGCGGTGACTCCTCCGGGTGTCTTAGTTGGCGCCCGCAGCGGCGGGTAACGCGGGCTGGCTGTAACCCAGCGCAGCGAGCTGGGTGGTTACCTGCTGCTCGGCCTCACCAACCAGCTCGGTGAGCTGGTCGAGGGTGAAGTCGTAGTGGTTCGCGGGTAGGTCGATGTCGATGACCAGGCGATATACCTCGCCCCGGCCGTCGAGCTTGAGGCGGACGTATTCCTCCTCGAGATGGCTGCACTGGTGCATCATCATCTGGATCGCGTCGAGCACGCTGTGCAGCGCGTTGGCGGGCTCGTGGGCGGCCTGCGGGTGGCTCGCGAAGCCGCACGCGAAGATCGTGCCGCAGCCCTCCAGCACCAGCTTCGAGAGGGGCTGGTTGCTGATCACGCCGCCGTCGATGAGGACGGCATGGCCGTCGTTCGAATCGTGGTGGCGCCACGGGAACACGCCCGGGATGGCGCTGGACGCGAGCAGCGCGTCCTCCACCAGCGTGTCGCCATCGAACCACAGGGCGTCGCCGCTGATCCAGTCGGAGGCGGCGATGAGGAGCCGCGGGTGACGCGGCGGCGCGAAGCGGTCGAGGCGCGGCTGCCGGTCGCCGAGCAGGCGTTCCGAGAACGAGCGCACCACCTCGCGCAGGACCTCGTTGTCGCCAACGCTCCGCAGCTTGCCGCGCTCGCGCAGGGCGCGCTGCAGGAAGTGCTCCGGGGTCAGCCCAAAGGCTTTCGTGGACACGCCGTTGACGGCCAGCGCGGCGGCGGCGTCGATGCCCTCGCCGCGCACGGGGTCACTGGCGTGCACGACGGCGGTCAGCGCGCCGGCGCTCACCCCGGCGATGACGGAGGGGACGATGCCCGACTTGACGAACGCGCGCGTGGCGCCCAGCTCGAGCACGAACCGGGGCCCGCCCCCTGAGTAAGAGATGCCGACGCGGCCTCGCTCGACCGCGGGCGTGTGGCCGTGCAGCAGCGGGTGGTGAAGCTTGCCGCGGGTGGTCACGGCTCGGCAGTCAACCAGCGCGTCCCGCCGGGGTCAACGCGCCTTCACAGGAATTTACGCCGGAGGGCGAACTCTCCCCGGCCCTGCACCCTGCCGCACGACGCGCTGCACGAAGCCGGAGGCGCGGGCGGCCGCCTCGAGCACGAGGCCGGTGAGGCCCACGATGCCGATACCGGCGAGCCACACGAGCGCCGGCGGCGGCACGAGGCCGAAGAACGCGCGCGTCAGGGGCAGGGTGAAGGTCAGCACCAGGGCCACGAGCATCGCGCCGAGAAGAACCTGGCGGCGCCGCGTCAGGGGGCGGGCGAGGATCGACAGCAGCCACAGCGCGACGCCGGCCAGGACGAGAGCGGCCGTGGTGCGCGCCACGTCGAGCTGGACCTCCTCGGACGCGAGCTCGTAGGCGAGGTACGTCGCCGCCGCGGCCACGAGCCCGGACGGCACGGCGAACCGCAGCGTTCTCCCCACGAACCCGGGCGCTGGCTTGGCGTCGTTGCGCTCCAGGGTGAGGAAGAAGGCCGGGATGCCGATGGTGAAGAGGCTGATCAATGTCAGGTGGCGCGAGAGGAACGGGAAGGGATCGAGCAGGATCCCGGCCGTGAAGGCGATCGCGAAGGCGTACACCGTCTTGGTGAGGAACAGGCTCGCCAGCCGCTCGACGTTCCCGATCACCCGACGTCCCTCGCCGATCACGGCCGGCAGGGCGCTGAAGCCGCCCCGCGTCACGACTATCTGCGCCACCCCCCGGCAGGCGGGGCTGGCGCTCTGCATCGCGATGCCTATGTCCGCCTCCTTCAGGGCCAGGACGTCGTTGACCCCGTCGCCGACCATCGCGACCACCTGCCCGGCCTCACGCATCGCGCGCACGATGTTCCGCTTGGCCTCCGGGCCGGCCCGGCCGATGATCGACGCCGCGCGCACGCCCTCGATGAGGCGCCGCCCGGTGTCGAGCCCCGCCGCCTCGACGGTCTCGCCGCTCTCGAGGCCCGCGCGACGTGCGACCCCCGCCACAGTCGCGACGCTGTCGCCCGAGAGGATCTTGACGCTTACTCCCTGCGCGGCGAGGTACTCGAACGTCGCGCGCGCGTCCGGGCGGATCCTCTCGCGCAGGGTGACCAGGGCGGCGCCGCGCGTCCCGTTCGCCACCGCGAGCACGCGGTAACCGTCGAGCGCCAGGCGGTGGGCGCGGCCGACCTCTTCGGCCGACCCGAGCACGGTCTCCGGCGAGCCCAGCCGCCACTCGCCCAGGCCGGGCACGGTCGCGCTGCTCCAGCGCCGCTCCGCCGAGAACGGCACGCGCCCCTCGGCGACGAGCGGCGTGGCCGTGACCCCGGCGCCGATGGCGGCGAGGTCCGGGTCGTCGGTGCCGCCGGCCGCGAGCGTCGCCAGCACGGTTTCCACCGTCGCCGTCTCGCCCCGCAGCATCTCGATCCCGGCGAAGGTCTCCGAACCGTCCGTGATCGTCCCCGTCTTGTCGACGAAGACGACGTCGGCGCGGGCGAGGGTCTCGACGGACGGCAGGTCCTGGACCAGGGTGCCGCGCGTGGCGAGGCGCAGGACAGCGACGCCCAGCGCCATGCTCGTCAACAGCACCAGGCCCTCGGGGACCATCGTCACGAGGCCGGCGACGGTGGACCGGATCGCGTCCGTGACCCGGGGGTTCGCCAGCGCCTGGCTGCGGATGAGGAGGGCGCCCACGGGCACCATGGCGACCGCGATCACCGCCAGCATCCGGTTGATCCCATTGCGGATCTCGCTGGTGGCGCCGCGGAACTCCTTCGCCTGGGCCACCAGCGCGTCGGCGTATCGCTCCCCGGCCACCCGCACGGCACGGTAAGCGCCGCTGCCCGCGACGGCGAAGCTGCCGGACACGAGCTCCGCGCCGGCGCCCTTCGCGATGGGCTGAGCCTCGCCCGTGACCAGCGCCTCGTTGACCTCGAGGCCGGCGCTCTCGACCATCTCGCCGTCCGCCAGGACCTGCTCCCCGGCACGGAGCTCGATTACGTCCCCGGCCGCCAGGTCAGCCGCCCCGACATCGACCAGGCGGCCGTCACGGCGTACCCGGGCCGGCGCCGACGTCAGCACGGAGAGCCTGTCAAGAGCCAACTTGACACGCAGCTCCTGGACGATGCCGATGGCGGTGTTGACGACGAGGATCAGCCCGAAGATCGCGTCCTGCAGCGGCCCGATGACGAGGATGACGACGAGCAGGGTCCCCAGCAGCGCGTTGAACCGCGTGAAGGTGTTCGCCCGGACGATGTCGAGGACGGTCCGGGTGTCGCCACGGGGGCGCGGCAAAGCCATGATTACGGCGCGGTGGACCTCCGCTCCGCGATCACGATCGTGACGGCGGTCCCGATGACCGCGACCCCTGCCATGAAGAGCGCGTCCCGCAGCTCCACCGCGCTCGTGTAGGGCGTGCCGAACGCCTGGAAGAAGGAGAGGCGCAGCACCCACGCGGGCCAGTTGAACAGCGGTCCGAACACGGTCACGAAGAAGGACACCCCGAGGAACGCGCCGAGCACACCGATCGCCACGCCCGAGCGAAGCGTCGCCACGATGAGGCCGCCAACGGCGCCCGTGGCCATCGCCAGGAGGAGCAGGTCGCCCGCCGCGCGGAGAACCCCGTCGCCGGTGAGTGCGATTCCCCCCGCCCACGCGCCGAGCCCCATGCCGGCGACGCAGCCGGCCACGAGCACTGTCGCGCCGCCGGTGAGGGCCGCGATCCGCTCCAGCCAGAGGCGGCGCCGCGACACTGGGCTCGCCATCTCCATGTCGGTCCGCTTCTCGTCACTGTCCCGCACCCAGGCCGCGGCCTGCAGGAGCGCGAAGGCGGTCACCAGTGGGGCGGTCAGGTTCACGACGTAGGAGATGTACTGGTCGGTGAGCGAGGTGGCCGGCATCGCGCCGAGCATCCTCCGGATGAGGTCGCTGCTGCTCCAGTACTGCAGGATCGTCGGGGTCATCGCGATGTACAGCGCGAACCACGCCGCCGCGCCGGCGAACCACAGCAGCAGCCCGTTACGCCTGGCGGCGAGAGCAGCGCCGGCGGTCGTGCTCAGCCAGGGCCGCCGCATGCGGAAGGGGCGCGCCGTGGGCGCGCGCCGGCGCAACGACCACAGGGGGGCGCCCACGTCGCGGGCTTCGAACGCCAGCGCCGCGGCACCGGTGAGCGCGACGCAGGCGGCGACCAGGACGATCGTGGCGCCCGCGTCGAGGTTGTGGCCGGGGATGAGGAGGCGCGACTGCTGCGCGTACCAGAACGGGGAGATGAACCTGAGCCAGCCCCACCAGCCCATGTTCTGGTTCAGGTTGGCGACGAGGAAGGTCGCCAGCATCAGCGCGCCCGCAATCCCGCTGCTCGTCCGCGACGAGCCCACCAGCTGGGACAGCAGCAACGCGAGCGCGAAGAAGACGCTCGCCGCCAGCGCCACCATCGCGATCGCCCCGAACGACCGCAGGAGCTGAGGTTGACCGGCGGCGAGCGTCCCCAGCCACGTCATCAACCCGACGGCCGCGACGACTATCGTCATGCTCGCGAGGTACCCCAGCGCCTCGTCTAGGACGAGGAGCGCGCGGCGCCTCCCCGTGGCGAGCCAGCCCGTCACCTCGCCGCGCTCTTCGGCGCCCCGCACCGCGCGGCTGCCCATGAACAGCGCCCAGAAGCCCAGCATGATGGCGGCGTAGCCGAGGTTGTGGAAGGTGACGTAGCCGCCGTAGGTGTCGAGGCTGTCGGCCGGCCCGACCAGGGCGCGCATCGCGTCGGCCGCCGCGGCGACGGAGGCGCCAAACTCCTTCGCCCCGCCCGGGAACGTGCTCAGCTGGACCTGGTAGGCGGCGCCGAACACCCACATGATCCCGCCCCCCGCCAGGATCCACGCGAGGATCGCGCCGCGGTGCCGGCGCACCTCCTGGAGGGCCAGGTCAGGCAGCCAGCGGCGACTGGTTGTAGTAGTCAAAGAAGAGCTCCTCCAGGCTCAGCTCCTGGCTGTCCAGCTCGGTGACGCCGGCACGGCTCAGCAGGGCGAGCAGCGGTCCGAAAGCTCCGTGGACGGCACAGGTCAGCCGGCCCGGCGCCAGGGCGATGTCATCGATGCCGGGGATGGCGCTCAGCGCCCGGCGTTCGAGCTTCCCGGTGAAGGTCGCTTCGACGCGGTGGACGCGCATCTCGCGCAGCTCCGCCAGCGTGCCCGCCTTCACCAGCCGTCCCTTGCCGATGATGGTGATGCGGTCGGCGACACGCTCCACCTCGGACAGCACGTGGGAAGAGAGGAAGATGGAGCTGCCGGCCGCCGCACGCTCCCGGACCAGCGCGAAGAACTCCTTCTGCATCACGGGGTCCAGCCCGAGGGTCGGCTCATCGAGTATCAGCAGGCGCGGCTCATGCATGAACGCCTGCACCAGCATCAGCTTCTGCTTGTTGCCGTGCGAGTAGTCGCGGAACTTCTCGTGCAGGTCGAGCTGGAACCTCGCCGCGAGGTCCCGGATGTGCTGCTCGGCCACGCCGCCTCTCAGCCGCGCGAGCAGCTCGACGACCTCCGCGCCCCGCAGGCCGTGGTAGTCCGGCAGCTCGCCGGGCACGTACCCGACGAGGCGTTTCACGGCGACCGAGTCGTGGTGGCTGTCGAGGCCGAAGATCGCGGCGGTGCCACGCGTCGGCCGGATCAGGTCGAAGAGCAGCTTGATCGTCGTGCTCTTGCCGGCGCCGTTGGGCCCGATGTAGCCCGCGATCTCGCCCTCCGCGACCAGGACGTCGAGGTCGAAGATGCCGCGCCCGTGCCCGAAGTCCTTCGTCAGCCCATGGGTTTCGATAGCGACTGCCATACCGCCAACGTAGGCGCCGGCGCCCGCGCGGGGCAGGGCGGGAAGTCCCCTGGAGCGAGGGCTAGCCTGCCAGGCGCCTCCGCCAGGCGAGGACCGCCGTGCCGGCGATGAAGCCGAGCCCGAGGAGCAGCCAGGTGGGCACCGGCCGTCCGCTCGACGTGTTCGGCGTGCTCACCGACGTCGTGGCCACGCCGAGGGTGCAGAGCGCCAGGTTCCCGTCGAGGCCCTGCCCCTGGAGGCGGATATCGCGGGAGGAGCTGCCCACTGTCACCGGGTGGCAGCCGGTCTCCGGCACCCACGCGTTGGCGCCGCCCGACCAGTAGGAGACGGCGCGCGAGTTGATGGGCAGGCTCACATGGGCCGTCTGTCCCTTCTTGAGGTTCAGCCGCTGGTAGCCGCGGAGCTGCTGGGGCGGTTCGAACGCGTAATTGTTCGCTGGGGCGCCGACGTAGACCTGTGCCACCTCGGCGCCGTCACGCGAGCCGGTGTTGGTCACGTCGAAGCTCGCCGTCGCCGTGCCGCTCGGTGAGGCTGCCGGCGCGACGACGAGGTTGCTATAGCGGAAGGTCGTGTATGACAGGCCGTGGCCGAAGGGGAAGAGCGGCGCGATGTTGTTGCTGTCATACCAGCGATAGCCGACGTTGATGCCCTCGGTGTAGCGGGAGTGGGGGCCGATGCTGTCAGCGTTGGTGCCCGGGTATTGCTCGGGTGTGTTCACAGGCGTCTCGTTCTCCTTCTTGGGGAAGGTCTCGGGAAGCTTGCCGCTCGGGCTGACCTGCCCGAAGAGGACGTTGGCGATCGCGTCGCCGCCCATCTCGCCGGGATACCAGGCCTCCATCACGCCCTTTACCTGCGAGAGCCAGGGCATCAGCACCGGACCGCCGGTCTCCAGCACGACCACCGTGTTCGGGTTGGCCGCGGCCACCGCCGAGATCAGCGCGTCCTGGTCCACGCTTCCCTTGACGCATCCGAACAGGGTGCACTGTTGGGGGGTCACCGGCAGCGACAGGTTGGGCCGGTCAGTACCCTCCGACTCTGAGTCGTAGGCGAACACCACCGCCACGTCGGCGGCCGACGCGGTGGCTGCGGCCAGCGTGGCGTTGGTGCCGTCGTTGTAGGTGATGACGTCACCGCTGGGGGTGGCGAGCGTTGTCATCGACTGCAGCGGGTTGGTCACCGGCCGGTACCCGAACTCCGGGATGTGGCCGCTGCCGCCGCCGTTGTAGACGAGCTCCGCCCCGACGGGGGCGGCGGACTCGCCGATGACGGCGATCCGCTTGCCCACCCCGAGCGGTAGCGGCAGGATCGATTGCGTGTTCTTCAACAGCACCGCGCCGCTCTCGGCGATCTGCCTGGCCAGGGTGTCCGCGGCGGCCGAGTCGACGTTGGTGCCGGGGCCGCTCGGGAGGGCCGGGGTGGGCGGCGCGACGTGGTCGAAGAGGCCGACCTGGAACATCACCCGCAGGATGCGGAACACCATGTCGTTGACCCGGCTCATCGGCACCTGGCCGTTCTGGACCGCGGTCTTCAGCGTGGGACCGAAGTACATCCAGTTCGCGACGTTCATCTCCTGGTCCAGGCCGCCGTTCGCCGACGCCACCGTCGAGTGGGTCGCGCCCCAGTCGGACATGACCCAGCCGTCGAAGCCGAGGTCGCCCTTCAGGTCGCGGTTCAGCACCGTGCCGTTCTCGCAGGCGTAGATGCTGTCGATCCTGTTGTACGAGCACATCACCGAACCGAGGTGCGACTGCTTGATGGCCGCCTCATACGGGAGCATGTAGATCTCGTGCAGCGTGCGCTGGTCGACGTCGGAGGAGTCGCTCATGCGGTCGAACTCCTGGCTGTTGGCCATGTAGTGCTTCGCCGTGGCGACCACGTGGCTCGACTGGAGCCCGGCCACCACGGCGGCCGCCGTTTGTCCGGCGAGGTACGGGTCCTCGCTCATGTACTCCCAGTTGCGCCCGTTGGTGTAGACCCGGTCGACCTCGATGCCCGGGGCGAGCTGCACGTTGACGCCGCGCTGCCACGCCTGCGAGCCGAGCTCCGCGCCGAACTGCCGCTGCACCGCGGGGTCCCAGCTCGACGACTGGGCGATCGGCGCCGGGAAGGCGGTGACCTCGGCGCCGCTCGGGCCGTTGTCGGTGTCGCCGACGCCCTGGCCGGCGTCGTTGAGGACCAGGTCGGGGAGGCACAGGGCGGGAACGCCCGCGATGTAGCCCGCGGTGCCGCCATGTGACTGGAACGCCTGGTTCTGGGTCAGGGCCACCTTCTGGTCGATCGTCATCGCGGCGAGGAGAGCGGTGGCGCGCTGCTCGGGCGTCTTGCTCGGGTCCATCCACGCCGAGCAGGCGGCGGCGTGGGCGGTGCTCGGTCGCAATCCCGCCGGGGCGAGTGCTATCACCAGCAGCGCCGCCACGAGAAGGCGGGCCGCGCGTCGGCTCTTGTTCATCGATTCCCCTTCCCTGGCGCCTCCGCGGTCCCTCGCCGCGGCCGGACCCGGGATTCTCCCACCGGGCCGCGACCCGTGTCAAAGCTGCCCTGCGGCTGAGATCGGGTGATGGTCCCGCCGGGGGAGGGCCTAACGGCACTTTGACACCCGGGTCGTTTGCAGACATTCTTGCGGGATCAGCGCCGTCGACGGCGCACCCCGCGCGAAACAACGCCGAGGTTAGTGGAGGATCAAATTGATGCTAGGCAGTCTCGTCCACAGAGGACGATTTGTTTTCATGCTGATGGCGGCGGCGCTGATCGCCGCGTGCGGCAGCAGCTCGACCTCGTCAGGCGGCAACGCGACGATCCCCTCGGACCTCAGCGTGACGTCGTTTGACGCGAGCTTCTCGTACATGAGCAAACTCAAGGGCCTGCATGACGCGGGCTCGGGCCTCGTCGGCGTAATCCTGCCCGACACGACGTCGTCGACCCGCTACGTCGACTTCGACTTCCCGTACCTGAAGAAGGCCTTCGAGGAGGCCGGCTACGCCGCCAACCAGTTCAAGATCGACAACGCCCAGGGCGTTGACGCGACCGAGCTGGCGGATGCGCAGGCCGATATCACCCTCGGCGCCAAGGTCCTCGTCTTCGACCCCCTGAACAGCACGGTGGGCTCCGCGATCCAGAAGTACGCGGAGGACCACGGGGTCAAGACGATCAGCTATGACCGCGCCACCTTCCAGGGCACCAACGTCTACTACGTCAGCTTCGACAACGTCCAGGTCGGCAAACTGATCGGCCAGGGCTTCCTCGACTGCGTGACCGCGTGGGGCGTGTCGAACCCGAAGGTGTTCACCCTGAATGGCGGCGAGGACACCGATCCCAACGCCGTTTCCTTCGCGCAGGGCTACAACTCCGTGATCTGGGGCTCTGAGAAGTCGCCCCTGAGCGCGGGGACCACCAACAGCAAGGGCATGACCCTGGTCGGTGACCAGATCGCCCCGGGCTGGGACAACACCAAGGGCAGCCAGGTGTTCCAGCAGGCGCTCACCGCGCACCCGGAGATCAACGCCACCGTCGAGGCCAATGACGGCCTCGGCAACGCGGTCGTCACCGTGCTGAAGAACCGCGGCGTGGCCGCGAAGAAGATCCCGACCACCGGCCAGGACGCCACCATCCAGGGGATGGAGAACGTCCTGCAGGGCTACCAGTGCGGCTCCGTCTACAAGGCCGTCTACCTGGAAGCCCAGGACACCGTCGCCCTCGCGACGATCCTTCGCGCCGGGAAGACCCCGCCATCGGCGCTGGTCAACGGCACCACGGCACCGCCGTCGGGCGTGCAGGGCACGACCCAGCCGGCGTCCCTCCTGACCCCCGTGTGGGTTACGTCGGCCAACATGGCGTCGACGGTCATCAAGGACAACTTCGTCTCGGCCTCGGCCCTGTGCCAGGCCGTCGGCGCGGATGTCTGCAAGGCGGCGAACATAACGCCGTAAGCAAGGTGCAGAGTAGGTGGCGCCGCCCCTGAGGCGGCGCCACCTACGCACCTGCAGGTGATCTGCGATGACTGAGCCGCTTCTCAAGCTCCGGGAGGTCGACAAGCATTTCGGCCCGGTGCAGGCGCTGACCCGCGTCGACCTCGACGTCCCTGCCACCCAGGTGACCTGCCTCTGCGGCGACAACGGGGCGGGCAAGTCGGTGCTGATCAAGTGCATCGCCGGCATCCACCAGCCGGACCACGGCCAGGTCTACTGGGACGGTGAGCCGGTGCACATCCGCACCCCTCGCGACGCCTCGCACCTCGGCATCGAGACGGTCTACCAGGACCTCGCCCTGGCGGACAACCTCGACATCGTCCAGAACATGTTCCTCGGCCGCGAGACGGTTCGCCGTGGCCTGCTCGACGAGGACTCGATGGAACGCGCCGCGTCCGAGACGCTGTCGTCGCTGCGGGTGACGACGGTGCGCTCGATCCGCCAGCCTGTCGCGTCGCTGTCGGGCGGCCAGCGCCAGTCCGTCGCGGTGGCCAAGGCCGTGATGTGGAACTCGAAGCTCGTGATCATGGACGAGCCGACGGCCGCGCTTGGCGTGATGCAGACCCGGATGGTGCTGGACCTGGTCAAGCGGCTGCGCGACCGGGGCCTCGCGGTCATCGTCATCTCGCACAACCTCAACGACGTCTTCGAGGTCGCGGACCGCATCGCGGTGCTGCACCTCGGGCACATGGTCGTCCAGGGCGCCGCCGCCGAGTTCGACCGCCAGAAGGTCGTGGAGTACATGACGACGGGCGGCCTGGGGCGGGACGCCGGCAGCGCGCCGATCCGCGCAGGAGGGAGGCAGGATGGCCCAGCCTGACGCCGAGGTCCCCGAGGACCTGACCGCAGTCAAGAACGTCACCCTGGAGCTGCCCCCCGAGATCGTCGCGCAGTCCCTGGCGGAGTACGCCCGCGCCTGGGTGGGTCGGGTGCGCAGCGGCGAGAGCGGGGTCCTGCCCGTCATCGCGGCGATGGTCATCATCACCGTGGTCTTCCAGGTGATCAGCCCGAACCACGTCTTCCTCACGGGCAACAACCTCGTCAACCTCTTCCAGCAGAGTGCGGTGGTGATCGTCCTCGCGATGGCGGAGGGGTTCGTGCTCCTGCTCGGTGAGATCGACCTCTCAGTCGGCTACGCGGCGGGCGTCGCCGGCGTGATCGGGGTCCAGCTCGCGGAGCCGCAGACCACCAACTGGCCCTGGTGGGCCGCCATCGGCGGCGCGCTGCTGTTCTGCGTGTTCGTCGGGGCGATCCAGGGCACGATCATCTCGCGGCTGCGCGTTCCCGCCTTCGTCGTCACCCTCGGTGGCTTTCTCATCCTCAACGGGCTGATGCTCATCCTCCTTCTCCTCGGGCCCTTCTCGGGCTACCCGAGCCTGATCGGACCCGGGCCCAACCTGTCGGTGATGCACCAGTTGATGTGGGGCCACTTCGAGCCCCTGGAAAGCTGGATCGGGATGGCGGTTGTCATCGGGCTCCTCGCGCTCAGCTTCTGGCTGCGCGATGCGCGACGCCGGCGCAGCGGCCTGGTCGCGCCCCCCGTGAGCATCACGCTGATGAAGATCAGCCTCGTGACAGTCGCCGGGGTCGGCGTCGTCGCGATCTGCAACATCAACCGCGCGCTGTTCGGGACCCTGGAGGGGGTGCCGTGGTTCATCCCGATCGTCCTCGGCGTGCTCGGCGCCTGGACCATCCTGCTCGAGAGGACGAAGTTCGGCCGCTACATCTACGCGATCGGCGGCAACCCCGAGGCGGCGCGCCGCGCCGGCGTCAGCCTGCCGAACGTGCGGACGATCGGCTTCATCCTCTGCTCCCTGACCGCGGGCATCGGCGGGCTGCTGTACGCCTCCTACCTCGATGGCATGTCGAACAACGTCAATGGCGGGCAGCTCGTGCTGTACGCCGTGGCCGCCGCGGTCATCGGCGGCACGAGCCTGTTCGGCGGCCGCGGGCGCACGCTGCACGGCGTGCTGGGCGGGCTAGTCATCGGCGGCATCGCCAACGGGATGTACCTGCTCCAGCTGCAGGTCCAGTGGGTGTTCATCGTCACCGGCTTCGTCCTGCTGGCCGCGGTCACGATCGACGCGCTGTCCCGCCGCGGCTCGGCCACCGGGGGCTCTGGCCGGGTCTAAGAGCCGGGGCCGAGCCGCTCGCCCGGTCTCAGGAGACCGAGCGCGCGCCCTTGGGAGCTGTGATCAGCTTTACGATCGAGACCAGGCCCCAGCCGATGATGGCGTAGACCACGATCGCCACCAGCGACGCGACGTCGACTGTGGAGCTCGCGCCCGACGCGGCCGGGAAGATGGCGCGGAACGGCGCCACCAGGGCGTCGGTGATTCCGTACATGAAGCTCACGAATCCTGACTGTGTCGACGCGCCCAGGACCTTCAGCACAAACCTCATGGCGATGAGGATCGTGACCAGGCCGGTCGCCATCCATATCACCTGGACGGCGCGGTAGTTGTGGGTCGCGGGCTCGATGTTGGTCATCTGAGGGCCGCCGGAATCAGTGGTTTCGACCGCGGTCCGCTGGCCCGCTGCGGGAACCTGTACCTGGGTTGCCATGTGGCTGACCTCGTTGGATCGCTACTGCGGTTGGTGCCACGCCGCAGAACCTGCGGGTGGCGTGTTATCAGCCTGGCCCGAGGGGCGTAACAATGTCAGTAACGCGCTGGGCGACCGGCGTCCGCGTCAGCTCCTGGTCGAAGAGCTCCGTGGCCACGACACTTTCGTACATCGCCATCTTTTCGAGCACGCGGGGCACAGCGCCGCTGGCCTCGAACCACCCGTCCGCGCCGTCCCTCACGTACCTGTAGATCACTTCGAAGTGAGGTACGCCGTCGGGGTCGATCGAATGCAGCTCGGCGATCTGGATGATCCGGCGCGTGCCGTCGACCATACGTGCCTGGTGAATGAACAGGTTGATAGAGGAGCTCACCTGCGCCCTGATGGCCGCCAGTGGGATGTCCACCGATCCGGAGATGGCCATCGTCTCGAGCCGCGAGAGTGCCTCGGATGCGGAGTTGGCGTGGATGGTGGACATGCTGCCGTCGTGGCCGGTGTTCATGGCCTGCAGCATGTCGAGCGATTCAGCCCCCCTGACCTCGCCGATGACAATTCGGTCGGGGCGCATCCGCAGGCTGTTGCGCAGCAGCTCGCGCACGTTGAGCTGGCCGGCGCCCTCGACGTTCGCCGGGCGACATTCAAGTGTGACGATGTGGGGGTGGTCGAGCTTCAGCTCGATCGAGTCCTCGATCGTGATCACGCGCTGCCCGGAGGGGATCATCGAGCCCAGGACGTTCAGCGTCGTCGTCTTGCCGGCGCCCGTGCCGCCCGAGATGAGGATGTTGGCGCGTCCGCGAACAGCACCCTGAAGGAACGACGCCATCGATGGGCTGAGCGTGGTCTCCCGCAGCAGGTCGTCCATCGTCATCGCGTACTCGGAGAACTTGCGAATCGTCATGATCGCGCCGAAGGGCGCCACCGGCGGCAGGACGGCGTTGAGCCGGCTCCCGTCGGCGAGGCGGGCATCGATCATCGGGCTGGTCACGTCGACCCGGCGCCCGGCCAGGTCGACGAACTTGCGGATGGACGCCTCGAGCTCGACGCCGTCGACAAAGCTCAGGTCGCTGCGCAGGATGCGACCATCCCGCTCGAAGAAGATCTCGCTCGGACCGTTGACCATGATCTCGGTGACGGTCGGATCCTTGATGAGCGGGTCGATGACTCCGAACCCGATGGCCTCCTGGATGATGAGGTTCGTGACGCCCTCCCTCTGGTCCGAGGTGAGGGGGATCGGCTCGTTCGCCATCAGCCGGGTGAGCTCCTCGCGGATGGCTCGCTCGAAATCGCCGGCCCGCATCAGTTCGGAGATCCGGCCGGCCATGAACTGCTGGTACCTGCCGGCCAGGTGGCGCAGGCTCGGGTCCAGCGCCATGGCGGAGGTCGGCCCGTACAGGGCCCCGGTTGGTATCGGGTCTCGCGGCGCGTTCACGAACGGGTGCAGGTGGGGTGGCGCCAGGCCGAAGGACGACTTGTCGCCTGCCTTGAAGTTGGCGACAGCGGCGATCGCCGTCCGGGAAACGGCAGCCTTGATGAGCTGGGACAGGCTGGGGTTCCAGATGCGGACGTGGAGCATCCGGCCGGCGTCCCTGTAGAAGTCGTCGCGGTACGTGTGGATGAAGCTGCCATCCACCAGCCGGACCACGATCTTCTGGGCGTGCTTCCCGTCACGCGGGTCGCGCTTGAGGAGCTCGGGGTTGGCGTCGCGCAGGACGACGTACTTGAGCGCGTCCGCCGCGACCTCGACCGCCTTGATGTTGGTCTGGTCGACCAGCAGTGAGAAGTCTCCGGACGGGAGTCCCGGTGAGTCCAGCTCACCGTCGATCCGCGTTCCGTCGAGGAAGTAGGCGGTCACGCTCAGCTTGGGTTTGGCGCGGTCGCGGGCGTGGGCAGGGGCTCGGGCGGGGGCTCGGAGGGCTGGGGGCGCTGCGGCGGGGAGAACCTTTGTGGCCATGGTCAAGTGGTATGCGGAAGGCCATAACAAGAGCAGCAACTCTGACGCCTGCCGGCGGTGACTTAGACTGGGCCCACCGGCCGCCGGCGGGGGGCTCGGTGGGGTTGATAAACGCCCTTTACGGGCACACAGGAGGGTCAGGCTTTTGAGCGCACTCGACCGAGTTGCCACCCGCTGGGACCTGCTCCGCCACACCTTCTACAGGCGGTGGGTGGACGGGACTCTCACCCGCGCCGAGCTGGCGGATTACGCGGAGCAGTACGCGTACGTCGTGGCCGGGTTGCCCCGCTGGCTGAAGGCGGCGGACGGTGGCAGCGGCAGGCTGCAGAAGCACGTGGACGAGGAGATCTCGCACGTCGAGCTGTGGGACCGGTTCCGCGACGTGGTGGGCGGCCAGCCCGACGCGGTGCCCAACTGCACGACCGAGAACCTCGTGGCGATGTGCGACAGCCTCGCCCAGGCGGGGCACGGGCTCGCGGTGGCCTGGGCGATCGAGGTCCAGGCCCCGGCGGTGGCGAAGGAAAAGCTGGCCGGCCTGGCCGAGCACTACTCGATCGACTCCAAGTCGGGCGGGCAGTACTTCGAGATCCACAGCTGGCAGGACCTCACCCACGCCAGCGAGCTGCGCCATGAGATCACCGAGAAGTCGCCCGACTTTGCCGTGGCCGACCTGGCCGCCGCCGAGGCGGTGTCAGCAGGGATGTGGGCCCTGCTGTCGTCGGTGGAGGCGCGCGCCCACCCCAGCTGAGGCGGCTAGCCCGGCCTAGTCGACCTTGAGCACCTCGACTTCGCGGCGGCCACCCGGGCTGTCGAAGGCGACGATGTCGCCGGCCCGCGCGTCAACCAACCCGCTGCCCAGGGGCGACACCACCGACACCTTGCCGCGCGCGAGGTCCGCCTCCGCGGGCCCCACCAGCGAGTAGGTCGCCTCGCCGAACTCGTCGCGCACGAGCACCGTCGACCCGAGCCGGGCGACGCCGGCCTCGGTCGGACCCTCGGTCACGTGCGCGTGGGTGATGGTGTTCTCGATCACCTGCATGCGCCCGTCGAGCATGCCCAGCTCCTGGCGGGCGTCGTGGTAGGCGAAGTTCTCGCGCAGGTCACCATGGCTGCGGGCGGTGGCCACCCGCTCCACGAGGGCGGGGCGCTTCGCCTTCAGCTCGGCGAGCTCAGCGTGGAGCGCCTCGAGCCCGGCGGCGGTCATAGGGATCGGTTCGGAGCGCGGCATCCATCAATACTCCGGGTTAGGTCAACGACCGCCCGGGTCGATCCGCGTCAGCCGTGGTCGTGGTGGTGGGCCTCGTGCACGTGCTCGAGCTGCAGCTCCTCGTGGGGGATGTGCAGGTGTTTCAGCCCCGAGTGATCGTGCTGGTGCTCGTGCGTGGTGGTGAGGTGGGCCCACTCGTCGCGCTGGCCGGGGGCGCGGTAGTGGATGACGTGCGAGTGGCCATGGGTGTGGCTCATGGCCTCGTGCTCGTGCTCGGGGAACTCGTGGCCCTTGCCCTTCTCCGCTTTCGGCTTGTCGCCGGCGTCCTGCCCGTGGGTGTGCTCGAGCTGGTCCAGTACAGGCTTTACGTGGTGTTCATCGCTCATGTCTCTCACCGTACTGCAGCGTGCGACACTTGGGGCGATGGCGCTCGAAGACGTGCCCACGCGAACCGGCGAGCGACCCACCACCAACCCGCACATGCCCCACACCCAGACGTCGCAGCAGGCGCCCGTCGAGTTGCAGGAGGCGCTTTTCCAGCGGATCTCGAACCTGCCGGGGGTGATTGTCGGCCGGAGCCACGTCTCGGTCCCCGGGGCGCGGGCGTTCCACCTGGACCCTGCGTCGGCCGGCGGCTCTCCAGACGGGTTCATGGTCGGCACGGAGTTCGCCCACCTGCACCCGGCGCACGACGGCAGCCTCCACCTGATCCTGCCGGAGCCGCTCGCGAGAGACGTCATCGCCAAGGGCTGGGGCGAGTTCCACCCGCTGGTGGAGCAGGGGGTGATGCCCCCGACCAACCTGATGGTTTTCGGGCCGCGCGATCCCGACGAGCTCGAGGCCGTCGCGTCGATCGTCGAGGCCTCGTATCGCAACGCGCGCGGCGGGGTCGAAGAAGGGTCATAGGCGCCCTGAGGCGGTACCGGCCGCCCGCATTCGTGGCCGCCTTCGCCATCCTGGCGTCGGGGGTCGTCCAGGTCGCGATGCCCGCGCCCGCGTCAGCCGGGTCCTGCGGCGTGGAGCGCTGGGGGGTGAAGACCGGCACCGACCGCGGCGCGGCCAGCGTCAACCTGAACGCGTCGGCCGCGACCACCGTCGCCTACCTCACGTCGCAGCCGAGGCCGGCATCGCTGCCGAGCAACAGCCGCGTGGCACCGGTCGAGACGACGCAGTGGGTGCTCGACGCCACGCTCGTCGAGGACAAGTTCGAGACTGACTCGGACTACCACCTCGTCCTGCATGACAGCGCGGGCCGGTCGATGATCGCGGAGATCCCGAGTCCGAGCTGCGTCGCTGCCTCGAGTCCCTTCCTGTCCGCCATCCAACGGGCTCGGGCGCAATTCGACAGCTCGTACGCGGCCAAGGACTATTTCGCGACGGTGAACGTGCCTGTGCGTGTGACCGGGGTCGGGTTCTTCGACTTCGAGCACGGGCAGACGGGCGTCGCGCCCAACGCCGTGGAGCTGCATCCCGTCACGAACATCGTGTTCAACCCGTCCGGTCCGGTCACGTCGACGGGGAGCTCCAGCGCTCCGGTCTCCGCAACGTCGTCGCCGTCCGTCGCTGCCAGCCCGGCTAACGCGCCGAGCTCGAGCCCGTCGGTCGCCAACGGCGGTGGCGGGAAGGGGGCCCCGCCCGGCAGCCAGGGCCCATCGGGCAGCCCGGGCCCCGCAGTGGCGGCTGTGGTGCTCATCCTGGCGGGGTTCGTGTTGCTGATCGTCGGCATCGTCGCACTCCGCCGCGGTCGGGTTCGAAAGTAGTCCCTCCGCCAGGCCGCCTGTAACCCCGCATGAAGGACGGGGGACCCTAGCGCCAATCGCCGGTGCGCGCGACGCTGGACCGCACTGGAGGTATTCAGATGGGAATCTGGTCCTGGTTGATCATCCTGGCCTGGTCGGCGATCATCGCCACCGCCGCGCAGTACACCCTCTTCCGTCGCGACCGCGGTCCGACTGACTACGACTGGGTCTTCACCGCCGGCGGAGCATTGATTGGCAGCTTCACCGCGCACGTCTGGTACCCGGGCGTCGCCTTCACCGTCGACGGCCTGTGGCTGATCCAGGCCCTGGTCGGCGGCATTGTCGGCGCCGTCGTCGTCGAGCTCATCTACCGCTTCTTCATCCGGCCGCGCCAGCAACGCGGGCAGGCCTGAGAGCCGATCGGAATGACCGCCGCCGCTGGTAGGCTGCCGCAGGAGGCTGGTACAGCCGATTTTCGAGACTGACGACGAAGACAGCTACCCACGGCGGCGGCTCCGTGGCGCCCTCGTGCGTGGCGTCGCGCTCGTGCTCATCGTCGGGATGCTGCTCGCCTACCCGCTGGCCTACATCCTCGACGCAGAGCTGCGCTCTAATCGCGTGGCCGGCGGCCTGTTCGTCATCGAGCTGGTCGTCGCGGCGGTGGTCTACGCGCTGGTGCGCGGAGGCCGTCGCTCGCGGTGAGAGACGCGTAGGCTCAGTCCAGCAGCGAGGTCAGCTCCTCGACGACCGCGCGCGCACTCTTGACCTCCCGGAGGTCCTCGACCGACTCGCCCGCGTAGCAGGGCATCTCCAGGGGTGACTGGGCGCCTCGGTTCGGCGGCAAGGTGCTTCGGTTGCCGGCGCGCACAGCCCTCTCGACGGATGAGCGCAGCACCCTGACCGTCCCCGGCCACCGGCCGCCGTCGTCGAATTGGTCGGTCAGGACGGTGTCGCCGGCATCCGCATCGATGAGCGCGCGGACGTAACCCTCGTGCGTGTCGCACTCCGGGCACGCGAGGAAACGGGTACCGACCCGGACGGCATCCGCGCCCGCCGCCAGTAGCTGCGCCACCCGCTCGGCGCTGCCGACCCCGCCGGCGGCGACAACAGGCACGGAGACCGCGTCCACCGTCTCAGCGAGCAGCGCGTCAAGCGGCCCGGCGCCCCGGACATGACCGCCGGCCTCGATGCCCTGGATGACGACGAAGTCGCACCCTGCCTGGGCCGCAGCGCGCGCCTCCTCGGCGGAACCCACCTGCCAGCTGACGAGGCAGCCGGCCAAGTGCGCGCCGGCGACCAGGTCGGCATCGGGCGCGCCCCAGAAGAACTCGGCCACGCGCAGGCCCCTGACGTTCTCCACGATGTGGTCGAGGGCGGGGAGGTAGGGGATGAGAAACCCCTTGCCGAAGGCACCGTCGCGCGGCTCGGGCAGATCGACGTAGCTCGGCACCATCCCGAGACCGCCGGCGTCGGCCACCGCGCGCGCCAGCTCGAGCGTCCCCACTCCTGCCATGACGGCGAGCTGGAACGGCAGCCGGCAGCCGACCAGGTCCGTGAACCGAGTCCGCATCGACCAGATGGTGCCACGCCTCCGCGGCGCAAACCTGTGCTTGACAAGTCGCTTGATATCAAGTAGCTTGCAGTCAAGCGAAAGTCCCGGGCGAGGGGCCCCGGTCCCGTTCCAGGAGGAACAGCGGGTATGGCAACACTCACGGTCCAGCACCACGTCAAGGACTACGACGCGTGGAAGCCGGTCTTCGACGAAGACGGCATCAACCGTCGCGCCAACGGCGCCAAGCAGCACACCGTCTACCGCGGCGGTGAGGACAACAACGACATCACGATCGTCACCGAGTTCGAGTCGCGCGAAGGCGCCCTGGCGTTCATGGGCAACCCCGCGCTCAAGGAGGCGATGCATCGCGCCGGCGTCGACAGCGAGCCGCACGTGACCCTCGGCGAGCAGGTCGAGGCGATCACCTACTGAGCCACGTGCCTGGGGGGCCGGCGCCACTGCGCGTCGGCCCTTCGTTTACGGACGAGTTCCCGGGCGCGTCGGCGGGCGCGTCCGAATCGATGATGAACGTCATCCGCACCGCGAGCGAGCTGCTTGCCGAGCTCGAGAGGCGGCAGCGGCCGGTCGGCAACCTGTCGAACGCGGCGAGACAGATCCTCGCCATCATCGAGGACGAGCCGCTCGCGCCGCACGTCATCGTCGAGCGGATGCTGGTGACGAGCGGCACGATGACGTCGCTGCTGGACACGCTGGAACGGCGGGGGCTCATCGAGCGGATAAGCCACCCGGATGATCGGCGCAAGATCCTCGTGCGAATCACCGACGCGGGCCGCGACGTGCTGGACGCGGTGCTGCCGCGGGTGCACGCGCTGAGCCGGGAGGCGTTCAGCGGCTTGTCGAAGCGCGAGCAGCAGGAGCTGGTCCGCGTCCTGACGCGCGTGCGCGGCAGGGTGGGGGAGCTGCGAGAGCAGGAGCCCGACGCGGGCCTCGGGCGGAAGAAGACCCGACCCACCTAAGTGTCCTTCCCCGGCTTGCGGGGGGAGGTTGGAGGGGGGCCCGGGCCGCCAGAGCGGGGGATGCCCAAGGCTCTATCCGGGCGCGATTTTTGCGCGTATGCTGGCGTTCTTAGAGGGTCGGGGTTCCGGGCCATTCGGCCGGCGGAAAACCTCCCAGAGGAGTCGATGTGACCCAGATCATCATCACGCACGCGGTCAAGGACGTCGAGCACTGGCTGAAGTTCCACGACGAGCGTGTCGAGCAGCTGGAAGGTACCGGCCTGGGCACAGGGGTGCAGGAGCACGTGGCCGGCGACGGCAGCAAGAACGTGGCCATCACGATGGACGTGAAGGACATGGGGGCGATGGAGTCCGCCATGGCCAACCCGGGGCCTGAGATGGGGGCCTCGATGGAGAAGCACGGAGTCATTCAGCCGCTGTCGGTCTACGTCGCGAAGTAGTCCCACCCCCTCCTGACCTCCCCCCGCGAGCCGGGGGGAGGCACGGGATTAGCGACGGGTCAGATCGTGCCGGCTCGCTGAAGCGCGCCGCCGCCACAAGAGCAGCGCGCCCGCGATCGCAAGCAACGCCATGACCGGCAACGGCCCCGACTGCGTAAACGTGCCCGGCAGCCCGCTCGAGCTTGCGGCGCTCGGCACGTAGGCCGGCGGGGAGAACGCCGCGGCCGTGTCCTTGCACCCGGCGCGGATGTCCTGGCAGACGTGCCGCGTCCCGGAGCGGTCGGGGAAGTCGCGGGCGCTGCGGAAGTAGAAGCTCATCCGCGCGGCCCAGGTCGAGTCCTGGAGGAGGCGGGCGTCGGCGGTGCCGTAGCCCGGCTCGTCCGGGTGCTTGAGCCAGCGGTCGATCCACGCCAGCGAGTAGTGGTCGGCGAAGGGGTTGCCCCACGTGAACCAGTTGGTGGTCGGGAACGGCACGGGGAACTGCGAGATCCGCGAGTACTCGTAGTGGGTGCCGCCCTGGATCACGACCTGCATCACCGGCACCCCGGCCTTCTCCCACTCGTGGAAGGCGGCCTTCTTCCCCTCGGGGTCGGGCTCGCTGGTGTACGGCTGCACGACGAGGCTGTAGTCGTTGCTGCTGCCGAGCGAGGGGGTGCGGATCTTGAAGGGCGGGGTGCCGGAGCCGCTCGCGCCGCTCGGGCCGAGCAGGTTGTCCCACGCGACCGTGACGCCAACCGGGTTGGGCGCGCCGTGGTCGACGACGCCGGGCCACGGGTCGAGTCCCTGCACGACACTCACGCCGGTGGCCCCCAGCGAGTGACCGACGATGCCGAGCCGCGTGTGGTCGATCATCCGGTAGAGCGGGTTGTAGTCGTTGTTCGGCGTCGTGGGCGCGGGCACGCGCCCGGCCAGCCACTTGGCGTTGTACGTGTAGAGCTTGGCGGGGGTGGAGCGGAACCAGTCGACGGCGTCGACGAGCCCGTTCCAGAAGACGCTCGAGTTGGCGTTGCTGCCCTGGTCACCGCTCGGCGTGTGGTTGTCGGAGTTGCCCTGGCCGCGGACGTCGAAGGTCATCGCGACGTAACCGTTGCGCACGAGCGTCTCGGCGAACCACCAGTAGAGGGTCTCCGGCGCCTGCACCGAGCCGGTCTCGATGACCACCCCGGGGTACTGCTTCCCTGCCACCGGGTGCGCCGGCGCCCACACGCGGCCCGAGATCCGCGCGCCACCGTCGTCGTAGTAGGAGATCGGCGTCACCTGCCCGACGCTGCCGTAGAAGGTGTCGACGCCGGGGTACAGGTAGGGGTCGCCGGCGCAGTCCTGCTGCCACGCCTGGCAGACGTTGCCCTGAGTGTTCCAGCTGGGGTCGGCGACCTGGCGCTGGTTGAACGCCAGGAGGTTGGCCTGCGACTGCGCCTGCACCCGGGCGAAGAAGGCGGGGTCGGCGTCCTCGCGCTGGGTCTCCTCGGCGGTCTTCTGGAGGTTGGTCGCCTCGCGCGCGTACCAGTCGGGGCTGCCGGAGGGCGGGCCCTCGGGGACGGCGGACGTGGGGATGGTCGTGACCGCGCCGATCAACCCCGCCAGCAACAGGCAGCCCAACAGCCGCCGCAACGCTCCCATCCGCCTCTATGGTGCCATCGACGCCCGTGGTGCTGCCGGGGTGGGCGCAGGGCGCGGGTCCGATACCATGCAGCGATGACGACGAAGGCCCAGGCTGAGCTCGCCGCCCGCGTCCGCTCCGACCGGCAGGTGTGGCGCGACCTCGTGGCCGCGGCCGGCGACAGGACCGAGGAGCCGGGAGCGATGGGGGAGTGGACGTTCGGCGACCTCGCCGGGCACCTGGCCGGCTGGCGCAACCGGCGCTGCGCCATGCTCGAGGCCGCGGGGCGCGGCGAGCCGGTACCTCCGGACCCGTGGTCGGCGGAGATCTCCGACGACGAGGACATCGAAGCCATCAATGTCTGGATTCGCGAGCACGACCGCGACCGGTCGGCGGCGGAGCTGATCGCGGACTTCGACGCGTCTTACGAGCGCCTCGCGGCGGCGATCGAGGCGCTGCCGGAGGGGATGGTTGAGGACCCGGCGGCGTTCGCGTGGTCGGACGGGATGGCGCTGAAGGACGTCGACCTGAACGGGCACCTCAACGATGAACACCTGGACGAAGTGCGGGCCTGGCTCGCGCGCTGACGCAAGCGTCTAGCGGACCAGGGTCACCTTCAGGCCGCGGACGCTGAGGTGGCTCCACTCGTGGTCGGCCGTAACCGCCGGCACCCTGAGGGACATCGCCAGGGCCAGGCAGGCTCGGTCACCGAGCGCGAAGCTGCTCGGGACGGTGAGCCGCAAGCCGGCGGCGCGGAATGCCTGGTCGTCGTCGAAAGGCCGCACATCGAGCTGGAGCTCCTCCAGGACTGACCGCACCTCGGCCTCGGGAGCCCCGCGATCGACGAGCTTGCCTGCCACTTCGCTCAGGTTCACGGCGCTGACGATGGATTCATCGAGAAGGGGCTCCACCATCTCGGCACCGGGCTCGTCGTTGATGACCGCAAGGAGCGCCGACGCGTCGAGGACGACAGTCAACCGTTGCCCGCGGCATCGCGTCGCCGCTCTGCCAGCAGTTCGTCGACCAGGCTTTCCCCAGGCTTGACGTGCCGCCGCACAGTCGCGCGTACGCGTTCGAGGGCGGCCGACCGAGTGACCAGCCGCCACTCGCCCGGGGCACCCTCGCACAGAAGCAGCTCCGAGCCAGGTTGAAGGCTGAGCTCCCGGCGCAACGGGGCGGGCAGCACGATCCTGCCACCAGGGCCAACATGTGCCCGATATGTTCGATCTGCCATAATTTGACATTATGCCATGCGATGACACGGACGTAAGCGTGTCGATCTAGACACGGCCGCTTGACAATCTGTCCCGGTATCAGGATACTAACGTGTTGAGTGCTTCCTGCTTCGACTTGTCCCACTCATGCGTGACCGTCTGCTCTCGGTGGACGAGGCCGCTGCGCGGATTCACCGTGACCCGTCCTTGATCCGTCGCGTCATCCGTGAGGGGCGGCTATCGGCAACACGCATCGGCCATCGCGCGTACGCCATCGCCGAGTCCGACCTCGACAAGTTCGCGGCGATTGATCGGCCGCGAGGCCGGCCGCCACACTCGTCCGGACCCCCGCGGTGACCCTTACGGTCGTCGACCTATTCGCCGGTTGCGGCGCCGGCGCGATGGGATTCGTGGACGCGGGCTTTGACGTCCGCGCCGCGGTCGAGCTTGACCCGAATGCGGCGAGGGCGTACGAGCTGAATGTGGGGATCAAGCCGCTGGTCACCGATATCAGGAAGGTCACGGATGACGCGATATTGACGGCCAGCCGCCTGGGGCCAGGGGAATGCACTCTGCTCTTCGGGTGTCCCCCTTGTCAGAGCTTCACCGCACTTCGGCGCGGTCAGGCGACTCCGGTCGAAGACGACCGCGATACCCTTCCCCGCGAGTACGTGAGGATTGCGTCGGCTTTGAAGCCGCGGCACATCGCCTTCGAGAACGTGCCGGGGATGATCAACGGCCGTGGACGGGACGAGTTCACCCGCCTTCGCGCCGCCCTCACTAGTCTCGGATACCAACTCACCTCCGCCGTCGTTGATGCCGCCGACTATGGGGTGCCTCAGCATCGTAACCGGGTATTGGTAATAGGTTCCCGGGTGACCGCGGCCCGGCTTCCCAAGGTCACTCACGCGGCCGATGGCGGTCGAGGAAAGCGGATTGCGAAACACCGCACGGTACGGCATGCGATCGCCGATCTGAACGCGCTGGTGTCTGGGGAAGGCGATCCGCGAGATCCTTACCATCGCGCCCGGCGTCACGCAGACATCGCGCTGAGGCGGCTACGACTTATTCCCGAGGGTGGCGGACGGGATCACCTACCGGACGATCTCGTGCTCGACTGCCATCGCGATCACGACGGACATCACGACATCTACGGGCGCATGTGGTGGGATCGACCCTCCCCAACCTTGACCTCGGGTTGCACCAACGTCACCAGGGGACGCTTCGCCCACCCCGAACAGGACCGGGCCATTACGCTGCGGGAGGCGATGCGATTGCAGACGATGCCCCGGCGCACGCAGCTCGCTGGCCGAACAGATGAGATGGCGCTACAGATCGGGAATGCGGTGCCTACGAAGCTTGCCGCCGCGATCGGGGAACTGATCGCCGAGCTTGAGGCAGAAAGCCGCAAGAGAGTCGCCCCGCCACGTTCGGCCGCTTGACCCCCTGCTGAATCAGGCGCGCCGGGCGCCCAGTTCGTCCAGCGTTGCTCGAATCCTCGCAGCGACGATGACCGGGTCTTCGTGTTCCCAAACGCGCAGTACAGTCCATCCGCGTCGAATGAGAAGGTCGGTGGTTGCGCGATCCCGCCTACGGTTGCCCTCCAGCTTGTTTCGCCACCACTCCCCGTTTCGGATGGGCATTGAGGCGTGTTCGGGACAGCCGTGCCAGTAGCACCCGTCCAGGAACACGGCCAGCCGCGCACGGGGAAAGACGACATCGATCTCAACGCGCCCGAACCCGGGGAGCCGGCGGTTCTTGAAGAACCTCAAGCCAGCACGATGGAGGGCGGCGCGGAGCCGGACCTCGGGGCCGGTGTCGCGCCCCCTGTTGGCCAGCATCGAGCGTCGTACGCCCGGGGTTGACGCCCAGGAGACCGGGGAGAGCTCCACGGGTCTGAACGATACGGCGGCGCGGGGGCTTGTGGTCCGAGCGCCTTGGCTGTATGGTCTCCACACGCCCCCTCCATGGGCGGGAGGACTATGCGCCGGCCCCAGGTTCCGGCGCTCCCCCGTTCCAGGCCCGGCGCAAAGGGAAAACGTGCATGTCCTCGGACCATTCCGTTGGCCGGGACTGGAGCGGGTCGATCCGCCCCCATCCCGATTCCGCGTTGTCCCGTCCCCTCTCCGAGGGTCGCGTTCTCCACCGCCAGCTTCCGCTTTCGGCGACTCCGTTCGACGTGGACGCGCTGCGGCTCGTCGAATGGGCATACGCGCGTCGATCGCCGGTCATGCTCTGCCCAGCCGACCCGTTGTCGGGCCTGCCCGCCCTGATCGTCGCCGGTCTCCAGGCGAGCGCGATGCGGGCGGCGCTGGAAAGCCGCCAAATCCGTCGACGATTCAGGCGGATCGCCGTCGTATCCGGCAGCTTCCAGACCCGCGGTCTCTACCGCGGCCTAGCCGTGAGAGGGGGCCTCGGCACTCCCACCCAGTTGCTCCGGACGACGGTGCCGGCAGCAACGCATGTGGGTGGCGGCAGGATCCAGGTCTTGGACAACGCAGACGAGGCCGCCGGGATGACGGTCTTCACCAGGACCATCGCCGACCTCGCAGTGCTGAAACCACTGGACTTGGTCGTGGTCGAGCTGCCGGTGCCCGACGCGACGACGATCACCACCCTGGACATCCCGGCCGTCGTGATCGCCTCGGATCCGTCCGATCCGGTGGTCATAGAGCTCGGGCGCCAGCTCCCGACCTATGCGTGGGGCACCGCGGATGTCGCTCGGTATTTGGCCGAGGCAGGGCCCCGTCCTCCTAGCCGCCTCGCAAACCTCGGTGCAGGCACGTCGGTTGCGATCCATGCCGTGGGTTCGGACGCCGTGTGCCGGGAGGCCGGGATGTTCTGGGACGACGCCGGAGAGTTGATTCGTCTCGGGAGACGGTCGCCTGCAACCGCCGAGCTGGTGAGGCGCACGTTCGCCCTCTTTCACGATCTTTTGGGGCTCGCGATGCCGGTGTCGACGTTTGAGAACTACACCGGAGCCGTCGGCGATCGACTGGACGAGATCGCCCGGGCGGCGAAACTCATGAAGGCGGACGAACTGCGTGATGACTACCTCCCGATGGTCGAGCTGGAGCTGCGTGATCTTGCCGACGCGATCAGCCCGGTGCCACCGAAGGCCAACGCGCTGCAAGCGGTCATCGAGGGCCACATCGATGAAGGTCACCGTGTCCTACTAGTCGCGCGCACGTCCTCTCTGCGTGCGGCGTACCGTGCCCTCCTGGACGACGCCCAGATCAGCAGGTACGTCACCGTGCGCACGCCCGGGAGCTTGGGCGAGACGGCTCGGGCGGACGTGGTCATCCTGACCGGGATGGCCCCGGCCTGGGCCCGCTGGCTCTACCGTACGGGCCTCGCACCCCGCATCGAGGTCCTCGCCTACGCATCCCCGCCGATGGGTCAGGAAGGCGCCTGCGCCTTCCGCGAGGACGAGAGGGTGGGTGCCGCCGTCGCCTACGGACGGGCGCATCAGGAATGGCTCGCCCATCCAGCGCAGAAGGCGGACTGCCTGGCTCGACTCTGCGGCGACACGAACGAGGTCATCGATGACCGCATCTGGCCACCCGCGCCGGCCGTCGAGGCGAGCCTCACCCAAGTATCCGACCAGCCGCCAGAGGTGCCTGCCGGGCTGTGGGAGGGCGGCGGCTGGTGGTCGAGCTTCGAATCCGACGCCGACTCCGGGCTGCCTGCGACGTGGGGCTCGGCCGATCGCGAGGTCGAATCGGTCGTGCTGCGCTTCGAAGACCGACGCACGGCCGTCGTGCCGAAAGAGGCGACGGTCACACGTTTCTCGCCGGCGACGGGTAAGGCGAGGGCATACCCGGTGAGCGACGTACAGGTCGGCGATCGTCTGGTGTTCCTGGACCACGATGCCTCCAAAGATGTCCTGTCAAAGGTCGTCGAAGTCGCGGACCAGGTGCCGGAGCTGGCCACTGCTGGTGCTTGGCTCGGCCACTGGCTGGAGTGTCTCCGACGGGCCTATCGGTTGGCGGGCACCTATGAAGCCCTCGCTCAGGCGCTCCGGCGGCACGGCTGCACCGTGCAGGCCCAGACGGTCCGCACCTGGGTCGTGGGCGACACGATCGGTCCCGACGACCGCGAAAACGTTCAGCGTCTCGGTCTTGTACTCGACGACGGCCCTCTCCAGACCCATTTCCAGGATGTGTGCCGGGCAATGGATGTTCTGCGCAGTGCCCACGTCAAGCTCGGTCAGCGCCTCGCGAACATGGCGCGTTCGGTCGGCTCGGCCGCCGCCACCGGGCGGATGGACCCCGACGAGGTGGTCGACGAGCGCAGTGGGTTAACGGCGGCCGACCTCGCCGAGAGCGTCGACATCGTGACCGTTGTGTCGATCGAGGACCACGGCATCGTGCCCATCAGCCTCACAGGCAGGCTCACCGAATCGCAGGAGGTACAGGGATGACGTCGAAGTACGAGCCGACGGTGGAACAGCAACGTGCAATGGTCGAATACCTGGCGGCCGCCGTCGTCGGCGATGCCACAGGGGAATCGCACGGTGACCGCTGCATCGGCGAGCCCCCGTCAGCCCGCTATTACCTGGGTACTCTGGCGCCAAGGGGACTCAACCTGGCGGCCAGCCGACAGCGCCGAGGGCGCGACGTCCCCGACTCCCTGGGCTTCGAGTTCGAGGTGGCGGATCATGGGATCCTGACGGCGAACGCGAGCTTGAGCTGCTACTACCGCGTACTGCCGACGTTCGCGGAGCAGCTGGAGTCGTTGGGGGACGTCGCGCGCAACCTTGACCCCGCCGCCGATTACCGGCTGGCGCCGGTCTTCAAGCGCATCGAGGTGAGCGTCGCCGAAATCCGCTTCAAGCCGCGGGGAGGCAACGACACACAGCACCTGGCGGAGGAGGAGTTCCATCAGGTGTTTACCGAGGCTGCCCAGACTGCTGCGGCTGATCCGACCGTCAACCGCCGGGTCGGCGAGGAGCGAGGAGCGAGACGGGTGCCGGCTTCCGCACTTGGTGGCGAAGGAGCGTTCGAGGAATGGAAGCGCGGCCTCGACGGTGTCCCCGTCGTCCCCGCGTGGAAAGGTCGATTCACGGTGATGTCGCGACTGGTGGGGGCGGGCAGGACCCGCCTGATGGTGATGTTGGAGAACCTGTCCGACGATCCCCAGGTTCGCAAGCTCCGCAGCAACGACACGCGCCACGATGATGAGCGGGACCATTTCCTCTTCCGGGTGCGGTTGGAGGTGATCGGAGCGCCCGGCCGAATCGTCCCGATCGAGATGGACCTGGGTCCGGACGCCTTCAGGTACGACCCGCGCTTGTGGGCCTACGCCACCAACTGCGGCGTCGCGCACGCCGTCGACGAGGACGGTCGAACCCACCTCTTCAGTGTCCCGGCGCCGGAGTCCGACACGACTCGCGCCTTCTCAAAGGATCACCCCGCCGCGAATTTCGAGGGGCTTGCCACCAATCCTCTCCCGGCGCTTCATGACCTTGCCAGCGCCATGAGGGCCTACACCTCGGACCCGGAGTGGGGCACGGCGACACTGTCGACGGAGATGGCGGAGCGCAAGGCAGCCGACTTGGCCGCGTTCGAGTCCGAGATCGCCCGATTCGAGGACGGTGTTCGCTGGCTGGAGAAGGATGAGCGTCTCCTGCTCGCGTTCAAGCTGGCCAACGAGACCATGGGTCGGCTGGCAAAGCTGACTCGAAAGCCGCACAAGTCGTGGAGGCTTTTCCAGCTGGTCTTCATCGTGAGCCAACTCCCGGCACTCGCGTGGCGCGAACATCCGCCAGAGGAGTTTGCACCCGGGTTATGGGGTGGGTCGGACGGCGATCCGACCGCCGCGGCGACTGTGTTGTGGTTCCCGACCGCGGGAGGCAAGACCGAGGCGTACATCGGCCTGACGGCCTGCGCGCTCTTCTACGACCGCGCGCGTGGCAAGGCGCGCGGCGTGACGGCCTGGTGCCGCTTCCCGTTGCGCCTCCTGTCGCTGCAGCAGACTCAGCGCCAGGTGGACTTCATCGCCGCCGCGGACCAGATCAGAGAAGAGCGGCAGGATTTGCTCGTCGCGGTGGGCGGGCAGGCCGGGGACCCGTTCACCGTGGGCTTCTACGTAGGCGAGGGCAACACGCCGAACTCACTTAGCCGGGATCCCGGGGTGTTGGCCCGCTTGCGTGAAGACGCCGGCCGGCGCCGTGACGTCCGGGTGTTGGATGAATGTCCCTTCTGCCGCGAGCGCGCCGTAGAGGTCGAGGCTCCGGACCCGGTGGAGTTACGTCTGCGCCACCGCTGCACGGCATGCGGGCGGTCGTTGCCCATAGTCGTCGTCGACACCGAGCTGTATCGGTACCTGCCGGCGGTCATCGTCGGTACTCTGGACAAGCTCGCGCTGATCGGGCTCTCCGACCGCTTCGGCGCCATCCTCGGCGACGTCGACTGCGAGTGCAGCCTCCATGGTTTTGGGCGCGGCGAGAAGTGCCACGAGAGGCGCGCCACGGGGCACCCGAAGGGTACGATCACGCGCCTTACCGAGCCGCTCTACGACGCGTCGCCGAGCCTAGAGATCATCGACGAGTTGCACATGGTCGATGAGGAGCTGGGTGCCTTCACCGGTCACTACGAGGGGCTGCTTGCGCACGCACAAAGGGTTCTGTCGGCGCGGGCGCGGCGCGACGGCCGCGGGATGCGCATGAAGGTGATCGCGACGACGGCGACGATCAAGGGCGAGGACCGTCAATGCGAGCACCTCTTCGGTCTACCCTCGACGGTCTTCCCGCTGCCGGGGCCGTCACTGACCGACTCCTTTTACTGGCGGGTTGACGACGAGGCCCCGCTGCGGCGGTTCGTCGGTGTTCTACCCCACCGGGCCACTGCGGAGCTGACCTTGGTCCGCATCCTGCAATCGCTCCACCTTGCCATCCGACGCCTGGAGAAGAACGGGGCCACCGCCGTACCGGCGCTCGGCGCCGTCACCACGGACCAGTTCGACGACATCGTGGACCTATACCGGGTCAGCCTGACGTATGTCACGAGCAAGGTCGACTTCGGGAAGCTGAGCAGATCCATGGAGACCCAGGTCAACGAGACCATGAGGCAGCGAGGGGAGCGTTCGGTCAAGGTCGCCGAGATGTGGGCAGAAACCGATTTCGACGACGTGCGCTCGACCCTAGACGACCTGACCTCAGGCGGCCCGACCGAGGCGGTGATCGGCACCAGCATGGTCTCCCACGGGGTCGACGTCGAGCGGCTGAACTTGATGGTCTTCAACGGCATGCCGAAGTCCATCGCCGAGTACATACAGGCATCTTCGCGCGTTGGCCGGCGGTACTTCGGCTGCGTCTTCATGATCTTCAACCCGATACGGGAGCGGGACCGCTCGCATTTCCGATATCACTCCAAGTTTCACGAATACCTCGACAGGATGGTCGCCCCGGTGGCCATCAACAGGTGGAGCAGGTACGCGGCCGAGAGGACTCTGCCAGGCGTCTTGATGGGGGAGATCCTCCAGGAGTTGAACCGCGAATACTGGGCGGCCGGAGGCGTACCCCATCACCTTCACAACCTCGACCATATGAAGAGGGCGATCCGTCCGCTGGATGCCGGTGGCATCGCCGGGGCCCAGGTGGGCGCGCTGACGGACGCCATGCGCGAGGTCTATCTGACCGATTGGGGCTTCGCGGATGAGCTCCGAGGCGAGATCGTGGAGGGGGTCCGGCACGCGGTGGACAGCATCCGTGCCGCGGGTGCGGCGTCCGGTGCCGCGTCGCGGGGGAGGCCACAGTACCGGGGCACTGGCGATCACCTCGGGCTCGCATATGAACCGATGCTGTCCCTGCGCGACGTCGCGGAGGGGATCCCGTTCTTCACTCTCCCGGACCGGCGCCGATGACGGCGTTCGACCCGGCCGACCGCGAGATGACCCGGGACCGTGGCCAGGTTCTGTACCGCTACCGACCTATGCAGACGTTCGACCATGGCGGCGGCTATACCGCGCAGGTGCGCGCGTACGGCCATGATGCCGCGTTCGCCGGCGCCGACGTGGATCCTGCGTACCTCGTCGCCGAGGCGATGCGGTTTGTCCGCCGCTGGCGCCAACAGGGCAATGGCACGACGCGTACCATCCCCGACTCGGACCGCGCGCCGGAGTTCCCCGAGGACGATCAGCCGCTCGCGGCTGAGCAGTACGAGGTTGTGATCCCGGGTCGGGTGCTGTGCCGCGTTTGGCCGCGGGTGGTGCGCTGCTCTGCCGCCGGTTGCGGACGCGTCTGGGAGGCGGGCGATTGGGTGCCGGGCGGCGGATGGCCCGGTCCGTGCCCCACTTGCCACAGCACGTTCCGGCATCGCCAGCTGCAATACGTCTTCGCCCACGAATGCGGTGAAGTCCGACCCTTCACCCCGCCCGACCACCTCCGCTCACGACACTGCAATCACAACGTCGGCTACCGCCTCAACGATCGAGCCTCCCGCTTCTTGGACTTCCGCTGGGAGTGCATGCGTTGTGGCACCGCCGAGATGATTCAGGACTACTGCAACAACCCCGGTTGCACATGGACCGAGAAGCGGATGTCCCCGCTCGTGCACACGGCCTCGACCGCTTATTCGGGCAAGGGCCTCACATTGGTCAATGTCCCCACCCGCGAGACGGCGGCCAGGATGGCCAGGGACGCCTTCACGGTGGCGACCCTCGCACGGTGGCTGGACATCTGCGACGCCGAGGAGGCCAAGCGCCTGATTGACGGCGGGGAGCGGACAGTCGAGGTCCCGCCAGCCGTCCTTGAGTCGATTGAGGCGATGCGGGTCGCCGGGCTTACCGCACAAGCCGACCGTCTGATGGCTAGCTTCGGCCCCGGTGACCTGGATTCCATGAAGGACCGCGTCGCAGCGATGTTGGGCTTCGACCCGCTGGACGAGAACAATCCCGGCCGGGAACTCGCCTCGAACCTGGCGGCTTACGAGCGTGTCCGCGACGAACTCCCGAAGATCACCTTGCCCGCGTTGAAGGCTAGGCCCGCAAGTGCGGGGCGCGCCACCCTGTACGGAGCCAGCTACGACGCGGCACTTCGTCGCGCCGGCCTCGATCCACGGTCACTGGCCCTGGTCACGCGTTTCCCCACCACGTATGTCGCCGTCGGCTACAGTCGGGGCGGATTCAGCCCCCAAGAGGCGGACTTGGTCGCCTACAGAGGTCGGGCACAACGCGGCCAGGCGATGCAGACACTGCTGTACGCGCATCCCACCATGACCGAGGCGCTCGTCTTTGCCCTCGATGAGGGTCAGGTGGCTCGTTGGCTTATTGCCAACGGCGCGGCCAGCACCGCCGATCTCCAGCTGGCCAGCGGGCCTAAGCGTTGGTTCGCAGCACGCCTGCAAGGCGTCGAGGGACAGCTGCCGCCCCCATGGAGTCCCGACAGCGAACCTCAGCAAGGAGATCCGGATTACGGAGTCCGCCTCTTGTACGGGCTGATTCACACCATGGCGCACCAGGTTCTCCGCTCGTTGGCTGTCGACAGCGGCTACGCCGAGACCGCGCTCTCCGAGTACCTGTTTCCCTACGACTTGGCATTCGCGATCCACCCCAACGGCGGGAGCGAGTTCATTCTCGGGGGGCTCCGGACAGTGATGGAGCAGAACCTCGACGAAGTCCTTGAACGTGCCGTTGACAACTACGGGTGCATCTACGACCCGAACTGCAACATCGCCAACCGGGGGGCCGACCACGGCTGCCTCTTCCTGCCGGAAACGGCCTGTCAGGCGTGGAACTGGTTCCTGAGCCGCTGGTACCTCTACGGCGCTCCAGACGGAGACCTGGTCGGGTACTGGAGCCCGCAGGTGTCCGAGCCATGAACGCAGGATTGGCGGCGCTCGCCGAGGCAACCACCCGCTCTGAGCACGGACAGGAAGCGTGGGATGCGGCGATGACGATGCTGCCGCTGAACCGCGCGGTTGATCCCGACGCCCTTACGGCCGCGATGCGCCAGGCCGGTCTGCACCTGCCGAAGGGCGAATGGACGGCCATTCTCCGTACGGTCGGGGTCCTCGATGCCCGCGGATGGTTCAGCTCCGAGGCGGCAGCCGCCGTGTCAGCCGCATTGCCCCTCATGACGAGCACGACTACCGGCGATGTCACGAGCGCATGGAGCCTGGTCGTGACTCTCCCACCGTCGATGGAGCCGTCTGTGGACGGTCCGGGTAGCACGCCTGAGACCGAGGCCGCGATAGTTGGCCTCCTCGACTCTGCACGTCGGGCTGTGGTGATGACCGCCCCCTTCACGGACGCCGCCGCAGCCGCTCGTCTCGCCGAGGCGATCCTCGACTGCGGGCGCCGCGGCGTCGACGTCTCAATGATGACCTCGCCGGGCCGAGGCACCGCCTTCGACAAAGTTGCCGCCCGCTGGCCCCGGGCTGCGCTTGCGGGCGCTGAATTCCGTTGTCTCGAGGGCGGTTCGGTCGCCGGAGGAGGCATTGGCTCTCATGCAAAGGTTTGCCTCGTAGACGGCGTCCGCGCCTACATCGGATCGGCGAATCTCACGGCCGCCGGTCTCGGTCGCCAATTCGAGGTCGGAGCACTTGTAGAGGGCGGCCAGGTGGAGCGGCTAGCCGTGCTGCTCGACGAGTTGGCGTGCTCCCGGCAGATCGTCGCGAAAGCGATTGGAACGCGGATCGCGGAGAAGACCTGACATGGACCCTGCCACGATGATGGCACTTGAGTCGGTCGCCGTCTCGCTAGCCAGTGGCGCGCTGCAGGGCGGCGTTCAGGCGCTGCTCACGCGGAGTCTTTGGCGCCGGAGCGTCGCGAAGCGGGTGGCTCGCGAGGTTGGCAAGGGATGGGTCGCTCGCCCCCTCCGGGCCTGGTTGGGCGACAAGTCGGCATGGCCAGTCATCGCCGCGATCGCCGACGGATCGGCGCTCGACCCTGCCATTTCAGCACTGGCACAAATGTTGGGGAAGGACCAGCCCGCGCTACCCGCGGACGATTGCCGCCGCTTGGCGCGAGACTGCCTGGCCGTGTTGGGCGACAACATGCTCCGCGACCTGCCGCCCTCGTGGGCGATAGACCTGCACGATCGGAAGATGCTGACCGCCTTTGCGGAACTGAAGGCGCTCGTGACTCAGGAAGAGACTTTCGCCGAGGCCGCCGCCAAGCTCCCGCCCTACGCACGGCGCGCCGTCGACCAGCTCCTTGCCGTGAACCCGGTCGCCGCGCGCGATCTGGTAGCCGCGCTACTCCAGGGCGACGAGACTCCCGTCCAGCGTCTCGCCGCGCTGCTGACGCCGCCCCTGCCGCCCATCCTCGCCAATGGTCCGGCGCTCGCGTGGGCGGTGATGGGCGAATATGCAGCTGCCCACCTACAAGCTCAGTCTGCCGCACGATGCTTCGCGGAAGCGGCAAGACTCGCGGCCCCAGGTCGGGCCCGATGGATGGCGCGCGCCGCGCTGAGCTCAAACGCCGAGAATGACACCGAGGCGACGGCGGAGCATATGGGCCAGGCGCGTGCCTGGTCCGCCGGTCTTGATCCGCTGGTATCCGCGGTCGACGCATTCTTGCGGAAGGATTGGAATGCGGTGGAAGAGACGGCCGCCGAGGCAATCCTCGATGGCACCGACGACCCGATCCTGATCTTGCTCGCGTCGCAGGCCTCATGGTTGGCGGAGAAAAAGGAGCAGGCGATTCGGTGGTTGAGAGACCTGGTCAGACGGGACGCGAGTGCATCTGGGGCGCTGATTCAACTCTCAAAGTTCCTCCACTTTCAAGCGCTCGAGGGCCCCGGCGTCAACCGGGCGGCGACCCTGCGCGAAGCCATCGGCTGTGCCGTGCGGGCCAGGGATTTGCGTCGACTGTGGCAAGGTCCGGGTTGGCAGGCGGTGGAGGTCGCCTGCGACGCGGCGCTGGCTCTCGACGACATAGATCTGGCCATTCGGCTGGTCAGCGGTCCCCCAGCCGGCGATGCCAACGACGACGAGCTTGCCTCCCCCTATGCACTGGCATTGAGGTCGGCTGACGCCGCCGCTCGGGGCGAGACCGACGAGGCCGAGGACCTCCTTGCTCGGATCAACGATCCTTTCCATAAGTCCCTCGCCGCCGCTGGCATCGCCTGGGCGCGCGACGAGTCCACCAATGAAGTGATCGAACATCTCCTCGCGGCCCACGCGGCCGCAGGCGAGGATCCGATGCGGCAGCTTCGCGCGCTCGGCGGACTGGTTCAACGTGGTCATTGGCCTCTACCCGGCTTCGCAGAGTTGGAGCGCAAGTGGCCGTCCGGCGCCACGTTACTTCGAGCAACATCCGAGTTACGGCGCCACGAGTATGCAGCAGCCATTCAACGGCTACGGCCTCATTGGCAAGAATCCCAATCACATGTCGATCTATTGGCAGAGGCATACGTAGCGCAGGGGCAGGTTCTTCTTGCCGTCGATGTACTGACCGAGGCGGCGGATTACTTCCAGGCCCCGGAGTTGCGCGCAAGAGCTGCAGAGTGGCTCTTCTTGGCTGGTTCGGCGAGCCGTGCTGAAGAGTTAGCGACAGTGGCGGCCGCCGGCATGCACGATGACTCTCCGCAGCGACGGCGCGTACGTCGGCTCCTCATCGATCTCGCTGGAAAGCGCCGCGACTGGGTCGCAATCGCCGAGCGTGCCCGGACATACTTGGCCGATGACCCTGGCCACAAGGCAGTTCGCTGGGGATTGGTCACTTCCTTGGCAAAGGAGCTTGAGCTCTCCGCCGCTTGGGCCGCGGCTGACGAAGGGGAACTAGATCCCCGAAATGACAACGAGGCCGCCCTCTGGCTGGCCCTCGCCCGACGTCACGCGAAAGCTGACCAGTGGGTGCCGAAAGGTCTCGACCTGGTCACGCGTTATCCGGAATCTCTAGACGTGGCCGCGACCTTCCTGCATGTGACGCGCACCGTCGAGCCCGCGTCAATCCCGCCCGGAATCGCGCAGAAAGTCAAAGACACGACTGCGGCCATCATGCAGAGGTTCCCGGACAATGAACACTTCCGCGTCATTTCTATGGCCGATCCCGACGCGTTCACGGAGCTGATGCGAGACATGTTGCTCCATCGGGCACGAACGTATGATGCCGTCACGTCAGAGATCCGGTCGGGCAGAGCAGCAGTTGGACAGATGGTTGCTGCGGGGCTTGGGCCGACCTACACCCAGTGTCTGCTCTATGGGCTCCCCGAAGGTTGGCGCACTCACCTCGCCATGGCGGACTCCAGTGACGCCGCGGCGGCAGCCGCCGCCCTGAACGCTGGCCACCGGATCGTCATTGACGTAAGCAGCCTCACAACCGCCAGCCTGATTCCGGACGCTTGGCCAACGATTGCTGGCGAGTTCCACCGCATCCTGTTCTCGTCCGCGGCGCGCAGCGACATTTTCAGTGCCGTGGACGATCTTCGAGGGAGTGGCGCTGTCGGTACGATGCAGTTAGAGGCCGTGACGGGCAACCTTAAGATCGTCGGCCACGTGCCCGGTGTATGGGCACCCTACCTGGCACGCGCCGAATGGATGTGGGCGGTATGCCGTCGACTTCGTATGGAAACCGTCGACGCGATCACGGTGCAAGCTGACATTCCGAACGACGAGCGATTCCTTCCTTGGCTGGCCGGCGTCGAGATCGCCTTGGCCGAGGGCCTGCCGCTCGTGTGCGACGACGTGTGGTTGAGGCTCTTCGCGCGGGAAAAGGGGGTGTCCGCATTCCCGCTCTCCCAGCTCGTCAGGCTCCTGGTCGAGCAGCACAAGCTCCCCCCTGCGCTACCAGGTAGCCCGCTGCGCGGCGTAATCACGGCGCGGTGACGGAATGGCTGCAGGCCACGATCAAAGCCGCCGGGCCCGACCATTGAGTCCTGAGACCTCCCGATCCTCCAACATCGGCGGCATCGCCGTCCACACCGCCGCGCGCGCCATGGCCAAGGCGGAGGCCGACGAGATCCTCGTCTCCAGCACGGTGCGCGACCTGGTCGCCGGCTCGGACCTCGAGATCTCAGAGCGCTGCGACTTCAAGCTCAAGGGCCTGCCAGGGACCTGGCGTCTCTGGGCGCCGGCGGCGTAGCCGGGCCGTCGCTCGACTGACTACCCGCTGGCGTCGAGGAACGCCACCACCGTCGTCGCCAGGGCGGGGGAGTCGCAGACGTTGTAGTGCGTCGCGTTCGGGATGATGGCCAGCTGCGCAGCGGGCCTGCCCGACCCGTCGAGTCCCGCGTCCCGCAGCCCGCCGCCGAGCACGCCCCAGAACTCCATGATGTGCGCGCCCCGCACGGCGTCCGCGTCCGCGAACACGAGCAGCGTCGGCGCCTTGATCGCCGCCACGCCGTCCGTCCAGTCGTACTCCTGCCGGAGCAGGTCGCCGAGCTTGGTGCACAGCGCCGGCCAGTCGACGTCCGGGTAGATCTCCGCCAGCGGTGACTGATTCATGGCCTCGCCCACGGCCGGGCCCATCTGGTTCATCCCCTCGAGCACCTCGGGGTACCAGCCCTGCCGCCGGATCGGTTGCGACACCACGATGAGCCGCCGGACCGCTCCCGGGTGGCGGATCGCCAGCTGCAGCGCGGTGCCGGCGCCGAGCGAGTAGCCGAGTACGTCGGCGCGCTCGAGCCCGAGGTGCGCGATGAGCGCCGCGATGTCGTCGGCCATCGTCTCGTAGCGCAGCGGGCGGTCGACGTCGGCGGTGCGGCCGTGGCCCTGCAGCTCGACGGCGATGACCTGGCGCCCCTTCTCCAGCACCGGGATGAGCGCCTCGAAATGGCGGATCCCGTGGATGCCGCCATGGAGCAGGACCAGCGGATCGCCTTCGCCGTGGTTTTCGTAGTACATGTTGAGCCCGTTGACTGGCGCGTAGCCGGTCGCGACGTCGGCGGTCACGACCGAATCATCGCCGCGGCGGGCCGTAGGCAGCAAGGAAGACCCGGGTGGCCGCGTCCGCGACCCGGTCGAGCTCCGCTTCCGGCACCGGCTTCTCGATGGGGTAGAACATGCCGCGGTCCAGCGGGACCCCGAGCGTGAGCCAGGCGAAATGCTGCGCGGCCAGTGACGGGTCGTCGAGGCGCAGCCGCCCCTCGTCCGCCAGGCGCTTGAAGATCTCCGCCAGCGCGTCGAGGACGCGCCCCGGCACGCGCTCGTAGTAGCTGCGGGCCAGGTCCGGGAAGCGCCCGACCTCGCCCAGCACCAGCCGGCGCAGGCGCAGGACCTCGGGCCGGGTCACGAGGCCGACGTACAGGCGCGCGACCCGGCGCAGGCCCGTCTCGATGTCGGCCGCCTCCGTCAGCGTCCGCTCCATCGTGGCGACGAACTCCTCCACGCGCTCCACGTTGCCGAGCACCAGGTCGGCGAACAGCGCCTCCTTGTTGGCGAAGTGCGTGTAGATCGTCTGCTTGGAGACCTGGGCGGCGGCCGCGACGTCGTCCATGCTGGTGCCCTGGTAGCCCTTCTCGAGGAAGAGGCTTGCGGCTGCCTCGCGGATCGCGCCGCTGCTGGCGAGGCGCCCGGCGCGCCGGGGCCGCCTGGTGGGGGGTGGGGCTTCGACGGTCATGTTCATGCCTCCATAGTACTTGACGGACCAGTACTGAGGATAGTAGAGTACTGGGCAGTCCAGTACCAAACAACAAGGAGGGCAGTTCCATGAGCGCAACCGTCGTCGATCGATCCCAGGTCGCGGAGCCGGCCTGCGACCCCGCCACCCGGGTCACCAAGAGCCTGCTCGGCTACGGCGCCGTGGCCGGGCCGTTCTACGTCGTCGCCGTCCTCGCCCAGGCGCTGCTGCGGCCGGGGTTCAACCTTCTCCACAACGACGTCAGCCTGCTGAGCAACGGCAGCTTCGGCTGGGTCCAGATCACCACCTTCATCCTGACCGGGGCGATGGTCATCGCGTTCGCCGTCGGGCTGAGCCGCGCGCTGCGCAGCGGCCGGGCCGCGACCTGGGCGCCGCGCCTGCTGGCGGTGTACGGCCTCGGCCTGGTCGGCGCCGGCATCTTCGTCGCCGACCCGATGTACGGCTTCCCGCCCGGCACCCCCGCCGGTCGGCCGACCGTCATCACCGCGCACGGGATGCTGCACATCGTGGCCGCGGGGATCGGCTTCTTCTGCCTGGTCGCCGCGTGCATCGTCATCGCCCGGCGTTTCGCGGCCGAGCAGCGCCCCGCGTGGGCCTGGTTCTCGGCGATCACCGGCATCGTCTTCCTGGCGGCGTTCTTCGGGCTCGCGTCGGGCTCGAACAGCGCGGCGGTCGTGCTCGGGTTCTGGGTCGCGCTGCTCCTGGCGTGGGGCTGGATGGGCGCGCTGGCGGTGCGGACCTACCGCGCGGTTGCGGAGGGCGTCGCGGCCTAGCGGCCGCGCGCCCTATCCGCCCCCGGCGTCGTTGAGCGGCTGCAGTATGTTGTCGTTATGAACCGCAGACAAGGGCCCCCGCCCAACTCAACGCAGAGCAGCGTCGCGAGCGGTCAAAGCCCAGACGATATCGAGGCGATCCTCGACGCGACGTTTGGCATCGCGCCCGATTTCACAATCCCGCTGGGCCCTGAATCCGAGCCCGAACCATGGGCCTCCGCCGGGTCCCCTCGACGCGAAGGCATTCACTGACCGCGTCGGCGTAAGACCCGGCTTCGCCCCCTACACCCAGCGCGTGCGCGCTGGATTCACGGTCAGCGCGCCACCAGTAGCTCGACTCGCGCCAGCAGCCGCTGGCGGCCTACGAACCGCTCCACCGGGTTCAGCGCCGCGAGATACGCCCTCGGAGCCGGGTCCAGGTGAGCGCCGCTCCGCCCAGCAACATCAGCGCCAGCGCCGCCGCGGTGCGGGCGATTCCCTGTCCGCCCGGTGCGCGGCTGGTGTTCGGGGTGTTCACCGCGCCGGTGGTCGGCACGGGCGCCTGGCTGGTGACGGTGGCGCTGCCGGGGACGTAGAGCGGCCCCTTCCACCGGATGACGTCGATGCCGCGCTGGTAGTCGATGGAGTAGACGATGTTGCCGGAGGGGGCCCAGTGCGCCGCGGATGCTGCGCCGCCCAGGCCTTCGAAGAACCCGACCTGCACGATGTGGCCGTTCGGCTGGATCTGCATGAAGCGGATCCCGTGCTCGTAGTTGGCCAGCGCGACGAGCCCTCCGTCGTGGAAGCTCTTGTGGGCTTCGAACCAGTGCGTTGAACAGCCGCTGACGTTCGCGGGTGGGCTGCCGTCGACGTAGTCGCCGTTCTGCAGCCGGAACTCGTCGATCATCCAGAACTTGTGCGTGTCACCCACTCGGGTCGCGTCCCAGGTCATGAACGCCGCGGGGCGCTGCACGTCGCAGCGCGGGACGACGTTGGTCTCGCCGGCGGCGAGCGCGAACTTATCGGTGCCCTGGCCGGGCCAGTCGACACCATGGATGAAGCGGCCGTCGATGTTGGAACCGGTGGCGAGCAGCTTTGGATGGATGACGCTTGCGCCGTCCTGCGCGCGCATCGAGAGCAGCATGAACGGCTGGCACGCCGCGAGCAGGACCCCGGGGGACACCTCGGTCTGGTTGTGGCAGCTCTTGCCCGGGAGCCCCGTCTGCCAGCCGTGCGCGCCGACGCTGATCTTCTGCGCCGGGTGCCCCGGGTCGTTTATATGCCGCAGGTCCGTCACGCTGCCGGCTGACCCGACCATGTACTGGCAGTCGAACATGCACGTCGACGTGTGGTCGCCGGCGCCCGAGATCGTCTGGATGATCCTGGGGTTGGCCTTGTCAGTCACGTCCCAGATGACGAGGCAGTTGTTGGTCGTCTGGTTGACCGTGAAGCAGCCCCCGACCGCGAAGAAGGCGTAGCCGCTGCCCGCCTGCGAGAACCCGAGGATGCGCCCGTTGGTGGGCAGCTGCTCGTTCTCCCATCCAATCTCGAGGTCGGTGAGCTGCGACGTCAGCTGCGGCGAGGCGGGGTTGCTGATGTCGTAGATCTCGACGTCCTTGCTGCTGGACACGTACATGTAGTTGCCGATGACCTTGGCGCCCACGGCCTGGCCGGGCAGCCGGATGTTGGTCAGGAACTCGACGTTGTCCGACGACACGTAATAGATCGGAAGAGCGT